>Ga0256405_10002160_pt1 | contig 47241 bp, 60 predicted proteins | sample RumenRJG_02DNA_FD_189096 | JGI IMG/M metagenome (GOLD analysis project Ga0256405, IMG submission 189096) | Bovine rumen microbial communities from Lethbridge, Alberta, Canada - RJG_02 | ecosystem: Host-associated > Mammals > Digestive system > Stomach > Rumen | place: Canada: Alberta... | reverse complement strand
CTTTTTAATTGCCAAATTTCAACAATTTTATTTGCACCAAAAACATTTTCTAATTTTATATTTGTATCCTCATCCATCATTAAATAAACATCATCCAATTGTAAAACGGCTGTGGAATCAAGAAGAGTATAAAATTCGTTTGAAATGAAAAAAGTATCGTTTTCTTCAGCTTGACCTGCAGAGTCATTAAGTTTAATTAAACTGCCATCAATAGAAACTACTTTGCCACTCAAAAAAGGCGCAATTTCCAAATCTTTATGTTCTGCATTTAAAAAAGAAAAAGTAAAAAATAGCAATAAAATTAAACTGAATTTTTTCATACTCTTTTTGTATCTCCCTTTATCTCTCAATTAGTTGTTGAAAAAACGGGCTAATTAAGAAAAGAGGGGTGTTGAAAAAATGAGTGAAGAAGAATTTGAAAAATATAAAGAAAGCAAAACAAAAGAGGCCGAAGCCATAAAATATTTGGAAAGCAAATTTGAAGAAAAATTACAAAAAATAGTAAAGAATATTTGCGCTGTTGTAACAAATAAATATGATTTGGAGATAGCCTCAAATAATTCGCAAATTGAAAATTGTAAAGATAGGATAGCTCAATTGAAAAAAGAAATCGCGCAATTTGACGTAGTTCTATGGGAAGAAAATTCAGTATAGTGTGAACCTATATTTTTTTCAAAAGGAGTTTTTATTTTTTACATGACAGCTTTGAAGCTTGATTATTTCTCAGGGATGGTAACTTCTATAAACAAGAAGTTAAAGACAGAACTAAGCGTAGTAATTGAAAATGGAGAAATTACGCTAAAGAGCAAAAAAGGAAGAGTATTTGGAACACCTGATCCAAATACTTTTGAAAAGGCTCTAAAATCCTTGAAAAAGGAAGGAACTATTTCCCATTACTTGTTCGAAGAAAGAAAGGAATACAATGCTTTTATAAAAGAACAAGGTTCAAAAGGGGTAAGTCCAAAGGAAGCTCATAAAATATATTTCCAAAACTTGTTGTGATGAAAATACACCCTCACTAAATTAAAAAAAAAGTGAGGGTATTTTTTATGCTTGGAAGAAACCGTCAAATATTTGTTTTACAGGATTTTACAGAAGAAAAAACAGAAGGTATAAAAAAGGTAGATATTGACATCTTTGCAGATGGATTTGTTCAAGACTCTTATGTAAAAGCATTGATGAATGTAACAAAACTTTGGCTTTTATCCAATAGATGGGATAGAGTAAGAAACCCAGACTGGGCGGGCTTTTTTGACAAGAGGTTGAGAGAATACCAAATGAGTGATAAAGGAGCTGCACAAGTTGAAAGTGATTTAAAAGAAGCAATTGCCAAAAAAATACCAGATGTAATGATTACAAATGTAAAAGCAAAACCTGATTTAGCTGCGAGGGGATGGGATGTTGCTGTAGATGCGTTAGACACTTCGACAGGAATTTACGCAGAAATGACTTCAATGAATGCAGGTCAAGAATTTGTAAATATTATGAATTCAGATGATGTAACTCAAACAAAGGTATGGGGAACGATAAATAAAGAAGGAGAGGAGTCAAAAGAAGGGTGGACAATTGAAGAAGATCAGTGAGTTTCAATTTGATGATTGAAGCAATTTTCCGCGTCTTTTTCTTTTTTAAAAAATTTGAAAATTCCTTGATATTTAAAACAAACCAAAAAGCAAGAAGAAGTTTTCCAAAATTCCCAGCAATTTATTTTTTTCAAAAGATTCCAACCAAACATGAACTCAATTAGTCTATATTTTCAAAAAGAGGACTTTGTAATGTTTAAAGAACTTTCAGATGAAGAAGAGGAAAAACTCTTCAAAGAAATAGCAGAAAAATATTGTAAAAGGGAAGAAGACTTTTTGAATTTTTCTTATGAAAATTCAGATTCATATACATTGATGTTTCACGTTGCAGAAGGTAAAACAGAAAAAGGGCTTTGGGTAGATGATTTTGGGTACGGAGACTGGCAATCTCAAGTACCGGAAGGTTGGAGTTGGGAAAGGTATTCCGATGCAATGGAAAAACTTGAAGAGCTGTATCAGCATTTGGAATGTTTTCAAAACCGTTGTGGGGAATATTTTCCGGAGAGTGAATTATTTGTAAAAATGCCAAACGGAGAAATTCTGCGGTTAAGTTACATTGAAGGTCAAGGCTCTGATTTTTCCATTTTTCCTGCAAAAAAAGAAAATTATTATTGGGTTTTTTCTTTGCAAGAACTTGAGTCAGTTGCAAAAATGTCAATTTATGAACAGGCAAAGTGGTATACAGAAAATTGCTTGTGGACTTTGGATGGATTTAATTTGGTAAACGACTTAAACAAAGATAAAGTAATGTTTGCTTTAGGTCAGTCAACTTTGAAAGGTGGATTTTTTGAAAGATTGAATTCAAATAATTTTGAAAAAGTTTTGGAGAGTCTGTGAGTGTAAAGTTTTTAGGTTGGACTTATTTTGGAGATGGTTTTTCCTCAATTGGAAGCCTGATGCAAGATTGTATAGACTTTAGATCTTTGTATTCTAAATTCAAAGACGCAGCATCTGCAGAAAAACACAGAAAGCTTGAAGCAATTGCAGAAGAGTGTTATGATGTACTTATTGAAAGATGCAAAGAAAAAGGAATAAAGTTTGACGGGGAATATCATCAAAATGGCGAATATGGCTGCCCTGTTTTTGAAACTAATTTAGGTATTCTAAAAGATGATTTTACTTTTAGAGGTTGGGGACAGGTAATGGTAGATGCGGGTTTTGCAAAAAATTACGCAGACTGGGCTTGGAAAGATGTGATTACAATTATCAAAACTCTTATGGAAGAAATTGAGCAAACCCAATTTTTAGGAAAATTTTAATTTTGAAGTACTAATTAAAAAAAGGAGAAAATTAAAAAAATGGCTAAAAAGTCAACATTTGATAAAAAATCTTTTTTGGAGGCTGTACAAAAGGATGAAAAAATGGAAATTGTAAATTCACAAACTTTTGATTTCACTGATTTTGTAGATTCAGATGAAGACCCTTTTGAAATACTCATAGAAAGTCTTAAAGCTATGAGAGTTGAACAAAACGAAATTCCTGAGAGTATTTTTAACGAAAATCAAAATTCACCTCACGGAATTTTTGGTATGTATCGTACAGGAAATGGTAAACCTGATGTTGTAATTGCAGATGAAGAATCTCCAATAGGTAGTGCGGGGTATCGTTACTGGGTCAAAGTTTATTTGTTGAACCCAGAAGAGGAAAATGCTTATGAAGACGCGATTACAATTATCAAAACCCTTATGGAAGAAATTGAACAAACTCAATTTTTGGGAAAATTCTAATTTCGAAGTACTAATTAAAAAAAGGAGAAAATTAAAAAAAAAATGGCTAAAAAGTCAACATTTGATAAAAAATCTTTTTTGGAGGCTGTACGAAAGGTACAAAAGGTACTCGCAGAGAGTCAGCCGACAGAGCCAAACCTTGAAAATGAAATTGCAGAACTTGCAGAAGAAGGTATAGTTTCTGCATATTCAAACATTGATTTGGATGATCAGTCAATTGCATTTCAGATTACCGTTTCTGAAGAATCTTTGGATGAATTGAGTAATTTGTACGAAGATGCAAACGATGAAGAAACCCTTATTCAAAGAGCATTGAAAGAAAAAGGCGAACCTTTTGACGTTGAGGTTACCGAAGTTGAGAGAGATGAAGGGTTTGTCACCTTCATTGTAAAAACAGATAGCATGTACTTCGGTTGATTTGAAAAAAGACCCTCAAATCAAGAGGGTCTTTTATTTTGCTTTTTTTAATTTGCGGTCAACATGTAAAACTTGTATTTTTTAATAATCAAATCCAACGTACCAACAGTACTTTCGCGGTCTTTACTTTTTGGCAAATCATTCAAAATCAATTTGAATTTTTCAAGCACTGTAAAATCAGCTTTCATCTGCGCAATTTTTTCAACATTTAAATCCTTAAAAATTGCATCATAACCAGCTTCTTCACTTGTAGGGAATCTCTGTACAATTTCAAAGATGATTTCAGAAACCGCATCAGCTGTTTCACTTGAAGTAATTTCATCTCTTACCAAAGAGAGCTCTTCCACTTTGCCTGCGATTGTAGATTCAGTAAAAGAAAATTTTTCTTTTTCGATTTTACCTTTTTCAAAAGCTTTCAGAGCTTCGATTGTTTGATTTTTTACAAACTTGCGGTACGCGTTAAGTTCTTTTATTTCAGCAAAAGAATTAAAACCTAAACCGATCAAGCCATCTACGATTTGCCCGATAACATCTTTATCTTTAATCCCCATAGATGCCATTGCAGCAAAGCAAGCGTGGAAGTAACCGATTGTACGTTTTGAAATAAAGTTGTAAACCGCTTTACCCTCTGCATAATCCCCGTCGTATACATCTGCAAGGTTTGTGTTATTGCAATCCATCATACCTTTTGAAGTATCAGAACCGGAATAAGTCTCTTCAATTGAGAGGAGTACATTTGTGCTGTATTCAAGCGCTTTGTCGCAATAATCTTTTGTCATCTCAGTTGTTTTGAAAACTGGCAAATCTTTTGTCAAATCTTCTTTTTTCTGAGATGCTTCCAAAATCAATTCTTTAAAAGAACGAGGTTGAAAGTTGATAATGCAAAAGCGGTTCAAGCTCGGACTTGTAACATCACACATAACCGGCAAGTTTGCTTTATAGTTGCCAGCAGAAACGATAATACAATCATCCGGCAAAGTATGCCCGGAATTCAATACACGCTCAAAAATCAAGCGATACAATGAACCTTGTACATCTTTTGGAGTTGTCGGAATTTCATCAATAAAGAGAAAAGAAGGAATGCCTTTTTCCTCATACTGAAGAATACGATGATACCACTCCGGATCTTTCATTGTAAGAAAGTCTGGATTCTTTACAGAATCATTTACCATATAACCAAGGATTTCAGAGCGGTCAAATGCAGAACCTATAACAGATTCAACATGCATTTTATCTGCCAAATCTTTTGAAGAAATTTCTTCAATATGAAACTGCTGCGGTGTTTTATATTGCTTGTAACAATACTCCGCATACATATTTACAATTGTTGTTTTACCTACGCCAGGGTTGCCAAGATAAAGCATCGGCACTTTACTTCTGCGAGAAATTTCGATTGTTGCAATCATCAAATCTCTCATGTAATTCTTGTTCTCTTTCATGTTTGATAATATAGGGTTTTAATCATCAAAAAAATCAATTAAAAAGCAACTAATTTTCAATAAAAAGGAGAAATTGAAAATATGATGAATTTACTTGAAGACGCACATTCACCAAATTCAGGCATTGCAGGTTTACTTGCAGATAGCACGAATGATGTGATGTCTAATATATTCGATGTTTGTATACAGTGGCCTCTAAATTTTGGGGAGGGGTTAAATGATTCTGAAGTTTCATATAGATGTGAAGGATTAACGCCTCCTGCACAAAAAATGGATACTTATGACGTTACCTGGCATGGTATTAAAGTACAAAAAATTAAAACAGGTGCAAATATTGACAGAAAATTTGACCTTACATTCCGTTTGGGTGCAAACTGGCTTCTTTATCAAAGATTTATTTATTGGACGAAATACATGAACGATGTAAATACAGGTGCATCCGGTAACTCGGAAATTAGAGGGGGTAGAATTTTCTTATATGCTCCTGCTAGGGAATATAATACTCTGCAATTCTATTATAATAAAAAGGATGTTACAAGTGGAATACCTGAACCTGAAAATTTAAATGGAAACGGGGATAAATGGCTTTTATCTCAGCCTGAAAGTATGAAAGATACAAAACTTTTAGTTTGGGCTTTCAATCAGGTTTTGCCAATTTCTATAGATTCTCCTCAATTTAAAAATGAGGCTTCAGGCGCTCCTCAAAAATTCAAAGTTTCTTTTATTTGTGGAGATATTTGGTATCCTTTCTGGGGTTTTTAATCAATAATTATTTTGAATTGAGAAAAAATACCTTTGAAAAATTTGAAGGTATTTTTTTTTGCTTAAATTAAAATTACATACTCAAAATTTGTACCGAAGTGAGATTTATTTGTTAGAACTTCAACAATCTTGTCTTTGTATTTTTCTGTTTCATCTACAACAAACAAATAACCTTTACATCCTTTATGCTTCTGTAAACACAAATCAATCCATTCATCGCAACTTTTTTCTACTTCATTTTCATTCCAGCTTTCTTTATCTTTATATGGAGGGCAAGTGAATAAATAAACATCCTTCAAGTAAGACCAATCTTTTTCTTTGAAAGAAATTAAATCCTGAACTCTAACTTCACAATTATCCTCTATTTTCTTGTAATGAATTATCGCATTGGACTCTTTTACATGCTCCTCATTTATATCAAATCCCAAATATTGTTTTCCGCAATTAAAAGCTCCTAACATTCTACCTGAAAAACCGGAAAAAGGATCTACTATTAAACCTGCTTCAGGTATATATTTTTTGATGAGTTTTTCTGCTAATTTTGGTCTAAAAACAGATACTTTTGGAGCAATCTGAGCTATAGAAAACCCTTTCAAAACATCTGAAGGCAAACATCTTTTAACATATTTTAATCTATTCAATGCAGACTCTAAAACTAAACTTTTATTTTCCCAAGCTTGAGCCGGGCTTAGTTTTTCTTTTTTGAATGCAGAAAAAATAGATTTATGAAAATATCGAATTATATCATAATCACCTTTTGTAATCAATTCAGGGTAAGGAAAAGGTATATTTTTTTTAAAAAGAGGTAGAAAATTCTTTGTGTATTTCTTTTCTATGTAATCTATGATAGGCTTCATTTCTTCATCTTTCCAAAAAATTACATTGTTTTTCAAAGCTACTTGATGTTTTGCTTCAAATAAATCGTTTTTGCTTTCGTCAAAAGGATTTATCATTTTTCCATTTCTGAAAAATTGGCCTCCTTTTATTTCAATCAATTTTCCATTTATTTCAAAATCTGGAAAATATGAATGTTTTTGATCGTTAAATTCATATTCAATTTCTATAGGTTCTCTTTTGATTTCAAAATTATTTTCTTTTGCCCAAATCCAAACAGCCAATTCCCAACTTGAATCAAAATATTCATTTTCAAAAATATATTTATGAACAGGTGGATGAGCAATACCGTATTTTTCCATTAAAGTTTTTTTTGCTTTTTCAGTATTTACATAGGTTTCTTTTCCATATCTTTCTTTCAAAGTATTTTTTATCTTTTCTTGTATTTCTTTAGTTCTTATGGGAAATTCATCTCCATATTTTTCAATACAGGCTTTTGATCTTTTCTTTTTGAATTCTTCTGTTTGAAAAACGTTTTCTTTTCCGTATTTTACTTTAGAAGTATTCTTTGATTTTTCTAAGAATTCGGGAGATTGGAGTGCATGTTCTACACCATAAAGAGATTTCATAGTATTACTTCTTTTTTTAGATATCCTCCTCTTTTCTTCTTCACTTTTAGATATTAGGGTATCTATCTGTTTTTGATGAATTTCTTTATCTTGAGCAACCGCTTCAACTCCATATCTTTCTTTACAGGTATTTTTTCTTTTTTGATTTGACTTTTCAATCTCTTTATTTGTTTTTTCATTCCAAGCTTTTTTAATTTTTTCTTTTACAGAAAGAGATTGGGCAGGTGTTTTAGAACCGAATTTTTCAATATTTGTTTTTTCTCTTTCACAATTATGGCAAGTTGAAAAACCTTTAAAATTCAAAAAACTTTTTAATAAAACTTCCCTTCCACAATTTTGACATTTATATTTTATAGATTGTTTTCTTTTCAATGTTTTGGGGAGATTTTCAACATCTTTTAAATTATTCTCATTCAATTCTATTGGTTCTTCACTTGCGCAATTTGCAGGGTTTTTAATACAGCATTTTTCATGCCTCTTGATTCTACCTGTAGGCATCTCTTTTCCACAATATTTACATTTTGTATATTTTAATTCCATAAAAAACCTTCACTATGTAAAAATATAGTGAAGGTTAACTTTACTTTTTCATAAAAGAATTAGTCAGAAACGGTTGTGATTTGACTTTGATTTGTAAAAGTTAAACGGACTTTCTCTGAGAATGGGTATGGTTTTACAGAAACCGAAATATTGAAAATCTTTTGAGCTTTTGTATACTCGTCATTTACTCCTGCAATATCTCCTTCAGCTGAAGACCAAATTGGATCATCTCCTGATGTTCTCTTTGTAAGAATTTTATCAAGATCTTGCTGTCTTTTTGACATCCAGTAAGAATTGATTTTTTTCATTAATTGAGGTTTCATAACATTATCACGAATCTCTTTTTTACACAAGTCAAATGACATTGAATGGCCCAAATAACTCCAATCGCCCGCATTTTGCTCTGTCGTTCTTTGAGAAACAGCCATTACACCATCATCAACATCCATTAGGATTGGGTTTACACCCTTTTTATCCATTATCTCAGTATCCTCATCTGAGAAATCCCATCTTGCTTTAATTGGAGTTCTCAACATGATTCCCTCAAGCTGGCCACCAACTCCTTTATCGTTCAACCAAGCCGGAGCAACTCCACCATAATAATTTTCCATAATTCGCATCAACATTACACCCATTGCGCCGATAGGGCAAGCGTAATACTTTTTACGAAGGTTTTTGTCTTTGTACTGAAGTTCCTGTATATACTGAGCAGAACCTCTCTGAGCATTTATAACTCTTAATTTCTTCATATTATTGAACAATTGTTCGGTAATATTCATTGGAGAAATATTTGTTGAGCAGTAATGAGTTGTACGAATTGCTGTAAAGTATGATTTAATACCTGGCAAACCTGTACATTCGAAGAACAAAGAAACATCTGCGTACTTTGGCTTTCTTGCTTCAATTAAACCTTCTTTCATAATTGCACAGAATTTATTTGCAATACCTTCGTCAGAAACATCTCCACCCGTTTTACCATTTGCAATGTTTTTATTTACTATGTAATCAACATATCTTTGACCGTTAACTTTCTTTGTTACTGAATCAATTCTTTCGTATTTGTAAATACCCTTGTCGTCCAAATCACTATCCATTGTTCTTACAACATATACTTCTGCAAAGACTACAGACTCTCCAGGTGGAATCAATTCTTCCCAATAATTGTCTCCATTATTTTCGTCAACTCCAAATTCATCCAAAGATCCCCTGAAGTGACCTGAAACGTGAGTTTCGCCTGACATATCCTCTTCTTCAGTTTTTGATTCATAAGAGTTGAATAAAACATTTTCTTTTAATTTCAACTCATCCTTAGTTGCATCTTCTGTCATTGCAAGAAGGTAATCATCATCAACAAAATAAATTGTATGATGAACTTCTGCTGAAGTTTTTCCGGAAATCAAAGGTTCAAATGCAAGTACTCTTACTGTTGTATAATCTTCAGTTACATTTGTCCAAGCCCAAGTTGTAGTAACATTGCCATCATCATCCTCTTCTTCCATGCCCTTCCACTGTACTAAGATAATTCCTTCGTTATTTGGTTGCTTTACAACCACCAAATTGTCATAAGGGAGAAGTTTTGAAAGATAACTTGTTTCTTTATTCAAATCTGGCAACTCATTCTTTGTCTCACTTTCATATTTACCTTCGAACCAAGCAGCTTTAATATCATACTGCCATTTATCGTAAACAGGCTCTTTAATTGTAATTGTACTCTTTTGAGAAGTTGGAGATGTTTGTACGTGATATGAATAAACATCATCCTCAATGTTCAAAACAAAATGGAATCTATCTGCAAGAGGTTTCTCATAATTCAACGTGTATTTTTCAGGTGTTTCATTATAAGTTGTTTTTATCTTACTTCCATTTAAAATTGCATTTACAAGTGTTTGATAACTTGTATTTTTCTCATCAGAAGTATTTGCCTTCCATGTATCGAAATCTCCATCATCTCCAAAATAAGTTGAATATGCATATCCAGGTTTTTTGCTAAACTGAGAGAAATCCAAGAAAGGAACATCTTTCCATTCTGCAGCAGAATCCGGTAAGAATGCAATGTTTGCACTCAAATTTGAAATACCATCTTTTGCTCCAAATTGCAATATGTACTTTGTTGAACCCTGCGGTAAGAAAATTCCTCCAACCGCATACTGTGCATGTTCGCTATCCTCAACCATTGTATCATCAGGGTAAATTACATTACCAACAACTTTATACCTATAAGTTCCTTTATAAGTTGGGAAATCCAAATCCAAATATTTAAGCTTTTTTACAACGCTTGCATCAATTCCTTTAATTTGAACAATATCCTGTTTTCCAGGCTCAGTTAAAGTAATTTCAACATCTGAATTTGTAGCTGCATTAAAATACAAAGATTCTTTGCCCGGGCAAATTCCAATTTCATAATTTGGATCTCTTTTGTCGGTAAATCTATAGAAAGGCATTACACCGTTTCTTGTAAAATAAACTCCTCCGTAATAATTTGGATATTCCTTTGTATTTACTGTTGGGGCTGAAATATATAAATCATACTCATTATTGAAGTCAATTACTTCATAAATATCCGGCCAGTCAGCAGATGCATATCCAAACATACTCTCAATTCGAGCCTTATTATTTTTTGGGATATAAACAGCCTCTGTTGTTCCTTTTGGAGCACGGATTACTGCATAACCTATCCATTTTGAAGTAGATTCCGATATTGTAATAGATTTATTTACATCTATGAATTCAAAACGCCATGTGGTTTTAGCCATAATTAGCTTTCCTCCTTTTTTATTTATACGCTTTTTACTTTTTTTAATTAGTTTTTTAAAGGTGGGTCGTTTTTTCAAGACCCTATATTTTAATGCATGAGTTGGTATAAGAGGGTAAACTTATAAGGGTGAAAGAACTCTCTATATAGATATATTTCAATTTATTCATCCTGAGGAGGGTAGTGAAAATGATAGTTGATGCCGTGCTCGGTTCCAACTATGGTTAACTGGAGATGAAGGAAAGGGTACTATTACAGCCCGCCTTGCTTTTGAAAGTAAAAAAGAAGATAAAAAAGTTCTCAATGTACTTACAAACGGAGGTCCACAGAGAGGACATTCCGTTACTCTTGCAACTGGATCTCAAATCATAAACAAGCATTTTGGCTCAGGCACAATTTTCGGGGCAGATAATTATTTTTACAAAACATTTATTCTCAATCCAATGCAGTTTGTCAAAGAAGCAGGAGCATCTCAGTGTTTTATTCATCCTGACTGTATTTTTACAACACCTTTTGATATAATGGCAAATCAAATTATTGAAAGGAAAAGAAACGCAGGAACTTGCGGAATGGGTATTTGGCAAACAATTACTCGTTATAAAGATTGTCCATTTTCAACAACTTTCAAACATTTTATTGAAAGTAACCTTTTTGAAAAAATCCAACTTTTAAAAGGTATTCGAGACTGGTATGAAAGAGATTTGACAATTCCAAAAGATTACTCGGAAGCCTGGCATTCAGATGGTATAATTATGCATTTTATTGAAGATTGCAAAACAATGAGCTTGAAGTGCCATTTTGGTTTGAGTTTAAAAGAAATGCATTCTTTTGATCATGTTATTTTGGAAAACGGGCAAGGCTTGCTTTTAAATGATGAAGGCAAAGATGATAAAGATGCAACCCCAAGCAAAACAGGAATGGATATTGTAAACGATTTTTGTTTGACTTATAATTTGCAAAATCCAAATATTCATTATGTAACTCGTCCATATATTACTCGTCACGGTGCAAAAAGCAGAGACTTTTTAGGTAAAACAAAACTTGAAAATATTGGAATTGATTTTACAGGTGACAGAGAAATAAATAAAGGAGGAGAATTTCAAGGTGATTTTGAATACGGTAATTTGGATATACATGAATTGTATAAAAGAGTTGTAAATGATTTCAATAAAAGTGTAATAAAAGGCTCAAAAATGATTTTGGATGTAACGCATCATGATCAAATGCCAAAAGATTGGAAGAGCTTTGAAAATGTAAATTATTGGACTAACCCGGTTGTGGGAGAGTAAGAAACATTTTCTATATTTTTTCAAAAAGGAGTAAGAATGTCACAGATAAATCCAAATAAAGCAATTCAGAACGGATGGTTTAAGCCAACTGAATTTTCAAAAGTACAGCAGATTGGAATTGATGTAAGTCTAAAAACGGGTTCTTTGATTGAAAAGAAGGTACTAAAACTTTTCCCTGGCTGCAGCTATAATGTAGAAATTAACGAAGGTGTTGATCTGCCAAGCAATGTTTATGCAGAACTTGCAATTCGTTCAAGCTGGAGTAGAAAAGGTATTTTCCAGAGCTCCGGAATTTATGACCCAGGCTTTCATGGAACTTGCGGTTTGACTTTGTACAACCTTTCGGACAAGCCTATTGAGATTCCTGTAAATGAGAGAATCGCGCAGATGATCTTTTTTGAAGCTGATTCTGCATCAACTTATGATGGTCATTACAATCATACAGATTCCACAGAGTCTCAGTACAAGGAGTAAAAAATGATTGAAATAACAAATGTTGAAGTAACTAACCTGGAGAGAGCTGCAAGGGCTATTGAAAATTCCTTTAACGTTGGAAGTATCAACACCACAAAAGGGAATGTAAAAGAAAAGCTCGCAAAGAGTTTAGGTTCAAATACTCAGCCTTATCAAAGCCATGATGCCTGGCTTGCAGGGGTTATTGTAGATTTTGATTTAGTGAATTGCGGAGAAGGTCTTTATAAAAAGCTTTTGAAGAATAGGTATTTTACTGTAAGTTCTCTTAAAACAGGAGGCTTTCACGTAAATACGAATTTCAGAGCTTTGAAACATTTCAATCTAAAGTACCCTGAGGAAGAAGAGTTTAAGAGTATCTGTAACACTTTTGAAAAGTTTTCTGAACTCACTGAAATAAATTAACCAAAAATAAAAGCGGAAGATTTTTCTCTTCCGCTTTTTATATGCTTTTTTAGATTGATGCCAAAGCTGTCACGTAATACACGTGAATTTCCTGGAAATGTACATTTGCTTTTGTTGGCTTTCTTGTAACTCTTTTCTTTGTTACATTACATTCACAAACGACACTGCTTCCTGATTTCACATACTCAATTGAAATCCAATGTGAAATGCCTGTTTTGAGGCTTCTTTCTTCTGCAAAAAGTTTTGCTTCTTTTGCTGTCTTGAAACTCTTTACATTGTCTGAACCTTCGTTCTTTACAACGTATCTTTTCTCAAACTTTGCGGTTGACTTTTTTGCGGCTTTCTTTACGGTGATGACATCGTAACCAGCAATACCCAGGTCGATTACTGTTGACTCCCATTTTCTTGTTTCATTGTCAACAAGCTCTTCAAGTCTCTTTTTGTCTGCCTTTTTAAGAGATTCACTGTACTTTTCCTGAAACTTGATTCTTTTGCCAACTTTACTGCAAGTATTCCAATCCCCGCTATAAGAAGCTCTGCTTTCTGACCAGCTATCAATTACTGATCCTGTGATTGAATCCTTTGGAGCTTCCACTGTCTTTGAAATAAATTCTGCACCCATCTTTTCGTACCTCTTTTAATTTAATTTATGTTTATAATATAGGGTTTTCTTGAGCAAATTCTTCCAAAAAAACTAATTAAAATTATGATGCAGATTATAAAAAGTAAAAACAATTTTTACGTGAAAACAACAGATGGATTTTACGGCCCTTTTCATTCGGTTGCAGATGCAGAAACAACAAAGTTGAAAGCATCTCTAAAACTAGAAAAACCTCTAACTCATTATAATTTCTTGAAACCGATCTATTGAACTTTTTTCAAAACTCCTTCTTTGCTATAATTTTTAAGAAGGAGTTTAAAAGATGGTTGAAGTAAAAAATATCGAAACGCATTTTCCAAAAAACTTGAAAGAAGATGATTTTGAAAATAGGGATGATTTTCTTCAAAATATTTCTGTAACTTTTGATATAAAAGGAAACGGTGTTTTCATGCCGGAGTTTCAGCGCTATGAAAAAAAGTCAAACTGCGGTTTAATTATGTCGCAGAGCACAATGCATTCAATGGAAAAGTTTATGAGCTCTGATTACGATCCTTTTACAAAGTATGTAGATAATGTTACAAAAGAGCATATCAAAGTACTTTACAATCAATGGGCAGCTGCAAAAGAGAACCTTGCAAATTTTTCAAAAGAAAACCCGAATGAAACAAAAACAATTGAAAATTTGAGGCTTGATGTGTATGAATCTTTTGAGAGACTTGTACATAATTTACCGAGAGGTCTTGAACTTTGGGCAACTGCAACTTCAAATTATTTGCAGCTTAAAACAATTGTAATTCAGAGATCAAAGCATAAGAATCAGGAAGACTGGGGCGCATTCATTGACTTTTGTTTTCAGCTTCCGCGTTTTAGAGAACTTTGCGGCTTTGAAAGTTCAGATTGGGATTTGGAAAAAACATTTCCATTTTATAAAAACCATTCCCTATAATAAAATCAACAACGGCTAAGTAAGAAAATCACCTCTAAGATAAAGAGGAAATGATGCTTTACAAATCAAATTGGAATTTGCAGATGAAAATTTGAATGAAGGTGTGCCGTATCTTCCACTTGAACTGCAATTTGGGTGTGGAATGGACTTGTGGTGTAATTGGAGAGCACAGCGGCAATTTGCTGAGAGGTCTTGGTTCGAATCCAAGCAAGGCTTTTACAAAAAGCAAAAGTTGTTCCTATTTTTTGGTTCATATCCCGGAGTTCTAGGTTCGATTCCTAGCTCCCCAATTACAGGGGAGTGGTGTAAGGGTAACACGCCGTAAATTACAACTCGCTTTTTTGATTTGTATTAAAAGAGGTTGTATTAAAAAGGTACAGCTTTTATTTTTTTCAGCAACCTTCCAATCTATATTTTTTTCACAAAGAGGAATTTATTAAAATGAATTTGAAAGAAGTATTTATACGTGAACCGACTGCAGTTTTGTATGCAAAAATTTCTATAAAGAAGTTGAATGCTGATGCAAAATTGCCGGCTTACTCAAGAAGCGGAGATGCTTGTATGGATTGTTATGCAGATAAAGACATAACAATTCCTGGTTTTACTTTGGAAAATGGTTTGGGTAGAGCAATGGTTCCGCTTGGATTTGCAATTGCATTGCCTAAAGGTTGGGAAGCTTTGGTACGACCTCGTTCAGGCCTTGCACTAAAAGAAGGGTTGACAATTCTTAATACACCTGGAACTATTGATGAAAATTACAGAGGTGAAGTTTGCGCAATTGTTTGTAACACTACCGCAAAGGATTATAATGTAAAGAAGGGAGATAGAATTTGCCAGCTTGCAATTCGTCCGATTTTGGGAGTTGATTTGGATAATTTTACAAATAAATCTTTTGAAGTAATGTGGGATGAAAAAGAAGAGTTGGATGAAACAAACAGGGGTACAGAAGGTTTTGGATCAAGTGGCAAAAACTAAAGAGGTTGAAAAATGATTGAACCAATGAAACAATACCATTTTGAAAGAGATAAATTTTGTGAAGTATTCTCTCGCGTTTTTGGAGAGGAGGATACAATCAATTTCATAAGTGGAACATTTGGAAGTCATGAATCAGGTTTTGATTATCAAACCTGGAATTTTAAGTGTTTCTGTATTGAGGAAGATTATCATATACTTGACCTGAGTACAGGAGTATTGATTGTTTGGTACAAAGGATTACATTTAGGAAGATGTAATCAGTGTTCTCGGCCTGATTTCACTCTAAAAGACTTTGAACAAATGCTGTCAGAGTTACATACAGAGTTGATTGAGGTTTATGGAGAAAATAAAAATTAATTAAAAAGGGAGGTAAATGAGTTTGGTAGAATTTTACAACGAGAATTGTTTTGAAAGATTCTCTAAACTTGAAAAAGGATCAGTTGATGTAATAGTCACTGATCCTCCGTGAAGAACCGTATGGAATTTCTTTTTCAGGAAAAACATCTAACACGAATTGGGACAACTTGAGTGATGAAGATTATTACAGACTCCTGTGTACCTTTTTCTCAGAATGTCAAAGAGTTTTGAAAACAGGAGGTACGCTTTGGATGTGTTTTGGACGTACAAAAATACAAACTGTTTTTCAAGCATTGAATGATTTTGATAAAGACAAAAGAGTTGAAAAGGATAGGCTGCAAGTTAACCTAGAAAATTGGCTAACCTATGCAAGACAAAAAGGCAGAGGTGCTTCTAAAAAACTCAAGTCTCAGGCTGAAGAGATTTTTCATATAACAAAAGGTGAAAAATGGACTTGGAATCCAATTGAATATCTGCGTGAAGTAATTGCCCCGTATGTAAAAGATGGAAAACCTCGAGGTTGGTTTTTGGATCAAAATACAGGTATGAGAGTCAGATGGACGGGTTTAGGCAATGTACTCGCTTTTACAGCTCCAACTTTTAACAGTCTTTTTGAAAAGCAAATACATTCAACTCAAAAACCTTTTTTACTTTTTACAGAGTTGATTATGCTTTCAACAAAACCTGGTGAAACAGTTTTTGATCCTTTTGCAGGTTCAGGTGTTTCAGGTATTGCTGCAGATTGTTGCGGAAGAAATTGGATTGGCTGTGAGTTGGATAAAGAAATGTTTGAAAAAGCAAATAATTGGATTCATAACTATGATAAAACTTTAGCTGAGGAATATTACAAAAGCAGAGTTAGGGGTATGACAAAAGAAAAAGAGACTGAAGCAAAACCGAAAAAGTTTACTTTGAATAAAGTGTGAAAATTAAAAAAGGATTGGTATTTTAGCCAATCCTATTTTTTTTTTAATCATCAAACTCATTTAATCCTGCTTCAAGGGCTTCGTTGATTTTTTCTCCAACTAATTTTGAAAATTATTTGGAGTTTTACACATGAAAAAATTGATCATCTTTGTTGGAGCATTATTCTGTTGTATGTCATTATTCGCAATCACTGGAAAAGAGGTTGTCGATAATTATTTTTCTGAAAACCCTGCGCCTGCATTTAGCAAAACTGAATTCAAAGTTGAATCCTTCAAAAACGGTAAAATTGAGGACTCAATTACAATCATTCAGTTTGGGCGTAACAAGAATGAGTTGACAGAAACAGTTTTTGAAGTCACGAAAAATCCAAACTTAAAAGGTACAAGATTTCTTCAATCACAAAAGGTACGTTCTGCAGATGCAAGATGGATTTTCACTCCTGCACTCAAGACTGTGAGAAAAATAGGTTCACAGGATGGAGCCAAATCCTTCGTTGGAACAGAGTTCACATATAATGATACAGCTTTGAGAGAAACTGATAAAGACAATCACTCTCTTGTCTCAGAGAATCAGAGTGTAACTGTTGGAAGTATTTCTTACAATTGTTATACCGTCAAATCCATTCCTGTTCAAAGAAAAGGGCTTGAGTATGAATACAGAATCCAATATTTCGACAAAAACACTTACATTCCTGTGAAAATCGAATATTTCGACAAAAACGGGAAAATGGTAAAGAAAATGGAAGTCACGAAGCTTGAGCAGCTTGTAGGTACGACTGGCAAAAAGCACAACTTGAGGAAGGTTGCAGAAATCACGAACATGCAGACTGGTCGCCACTCTGTTTTGACGATACTTTCGATGGAACTCGACAATGAACTCAAAGCAACTTATTTCTCTCAGAACTGGCTTTCAACAGGAAAATCCTGATTTAAATTCAATCTAATTAAAACATGGAAAAAGCAGATGTTTTAGAAAAATACAAAACTAAACCCACTCCTGGTTTAATTTACGATACAGGGGAGATAAAAGATCCATCTGCTTTTCAAACAATAGAAAACATAAACAAACATAGAAAAAACGTAAAAGACAAAATAGAATTTTTTATCAAAAAATTGCAGGAACGAGCGGACGGTCACGATATATCAAAATTAAAACAACCTGAAGTTGAATGGCTTATACAAATGGATAAAGAGTCTTCTTATCCTTATGGGTCTCCCCAATATTATGAAAAAATGAAAAAATGGGAAAAGTTTTTTGAACATCATTATAAAGAAAACAGGCATCATCCTGATCATTTTGCAGACGGTATTCAAGGTTTCAACATAATTGATTTGGTTGAATTTATTGCAGATATTACTTCTTATTTAGAGAATATGCACCCTGGAGATGCAATTCGAATAATAGACGAGCAAAAAGAAAGATTTGGGTTTGATGATCAAATAGCCCAAATCTTGAAAAACACTCTTTTTGAATACTTTAGCTGGGTTGGGAGTTATGAGCCAGAGTTTAAGCAACCTGAGTAGATTTCACAACCTGAATACAAGCGGACATTTCTTCGTCGGAAATACTCAAAGTTTCTTTGTATAATTTTATCAAATCCTCTGAAGTTGTAACTTTATATTCTTCTACCTCAATCTTTTGAACATTACCCATTTCACCTTCCTCTCTTAATTTTTCAGTAGAATAAATATTGATTCCTAAAAGATCAGCTTTTGTTTTTATTGATTTTTCCAGTATTTCTCCTTTGTACATTATTTTGTAAAATATAGCAGGATCTTTTTCCAGCAAATCTAATTCTTCAATGTTTTTTATATGTACTTCTTTTATTGAAACAAACGAAGGAATTGCAACTTGCCTTTCTTTCGCCTTCCCTTTTTCAAAATCTTTGCACAACATTTTTACAACAGAATTATTGAATTCCTTTCCCTCTGCAATACTATTCGGCAAAATTGAGCCGAGGTACTTTGGATTCTGGTTATGTGAATGAATATGACCTGCCATAAAAGAAGTTGCGTTTATTTTACTTACATCCACAAATTCATTATTTCCAAACATTGATTCTAATTCCCAATGCGACAAAACCGCGTCAAATTGCTGATCTTCAACAGTTGAAATAAACTCATTTATCTTTTTAAATGTAGCTCCATAAACCCATGGCAAGCATAAAACTTTAAATCCTAGTTTAGTTGTAATTACACTCAAATCATCAATTACAGTAAAATGCAATTCCTGTAAAAACTTTTTGGTGTTTACAATTTTATATTTATGCAATCCATAATCGTGATTGCCCAAAATCACATAAACAGTTTTGGCTTTTTTGAATAATAAATTTGACAATTCAACCGCCATTGCAGCTACATCAGGTAACAAGGTTGTTTTATCAAAAACATCTCCCGCTAAAAATATTTCTGTATTTTCTTTCATCTCATCAGGAAAAGTTTCATCAAGCCAATTTGTAAACTTTTTAAATCCTATTTCAAAAAAATTCTTTTTTCTTAAATGGATATCTCCAATGCCACCTAAAACTTTTATCACTTCTTTACTCCGTTCAATGTAAACTTTGATTTTTTAATACTTTTTACAGTTACATCCACTTTTGTTATAAACTTTTCAATTGGAATATCTGATTCACGAGGTAACCTACTTTCAATTATTTGGAAATTTTCATCTGCCAAATCTAACAATTTTTTATAGGATTTCGAAGTATTTGAAAGCTCAAGCAATTCCTTTAATTTTGCAAATCTGCCAGTTCCACTAAAGAAGTTTCTTTTCTCTTCAAAATAATTTACGTTTTCCTCTCCCATTTCTTTTACCAATTCTTTTGCCAAATCATTTGCAGACCTTAAAATCTTTGTTCGACTGTCCAAGAAAATGCCAGGAATATTATCGCTTTTATCTCCCCAAAAAACTTTCCAAAAAGTTACCGAAGTAATAGAAGGCTTGAATTCATGTTTCTTTACAAAATCATCAAAAGTAAAAATACCATCATCTTTTATTGAAACTCCCTGAATGAGCATTTCAACTCTATCTTTTACCAAATAACGGGTAAAATCTTCATCAGAAGTAATCAACAAACATTTTCCATTCTCCGTCAATTTTTCTGCGTAATCATCCGCTTCGTATTCCAAAGAATGTAAAACTTTGACTTTTTTACTTTCATTCAAAATAAAATGAGAGTATAGTTTTTGTAAAGTGTCAATTTTCAATTCAGAAGTTGCGTCATTTTTTACACGAGTTCCTTTATAAGTTTCCAAAAGTTTTTGTCTTTCAGATTTTTGGCCGTCAGATCTTAAAGGGTCAAAAAGTATATAAAGTGTACCCATTGTTTGATTGGCTAAATTCAAAACGGTTTGTCTGTAATTATTAAAAATTGTATTATTTTTTATATAAAGAGCTGCGTCTTGCTCGGAAAGATTTTTCAAATAAAACGCCGCAACTCTATAGAAAAAGTTGGATGCATCCAAAATAACTTTATCGTAAATCTGCATTTTTCTCCTCTTCTTTTAAATATAGTTCAGGAACTGAAAAGCAATTTTTGTCTTCAGCTATATAAGAATCGTTGCGTGATAAATATTCGGTCTTTAGCCGAATATGTGAAAAGCAACCAACACTAAAAGTGTAAATGAAAATTTACACTAACTATATTAAAAAAAAGAAAAAATTTCAAAATAAATATACTAATTATAAAAAGGAGGATAAAAACTAACATGAAAAAAGCATATGAATTTAGAATTTATCCTTCTTTGGAACAAGAAGAACAATTCAAAAAAGCAAATGGGCTTTGTAGATTATATTGGAATACTGTTTTAGCTCAGAAAAAAGAAGCTTGGGAGAAAAAAGAAAAATATTCAATTGGAACTATAAATAAAACTTTTGAAAAAACTAAACCTGAAGTTCTTGAATGGGCAAAAGAAGTTGATTCAACAATTTTTGCGGCAGAATGGAAAATAATAACTTCAGCTTTCAATAATTATTTCAAAGCAAAATCTGGGAAACTGACTCATTATGTAGGCGAACCTAAATTCAAAAGCAAGAAGAAAGATAAAGTATCTATAACATTCACAAGTCAAAATAAACCAAGAATTTTGAAAAATGGTTATTTGTTCTTGACAAGAAAACTCGGGCCTATAAAAGGAGTATTTTATAGGTGGGTTGAGGGAGAGATGTTACATGCAACAATTTCTCAGACAAAAACAGGAAAATGGTTTGTCAAAATATGTGTTGACAAAAAAGATGAAAAGAAAAATAAAAACGGAAAAAGTGTTGGAATAGATTGGAATTGTGATGATGAAGATTTCATCTCAATGAGTAATGGCACGAAAGCCAAGTGTCCAAGATTCTTGAGGCAATCACAGAAACAATTAAAACATCAACAAAGAATTCTAAGCAGGAAAATGTATTCTCCATTCTTTCAAAAGTATGGAAGAATGCCTGAACTGAAGAGTCCAAACGATGTCAAAAAGTTCAAAGAATGTTTTGTTGAGTCCAACAATTACCTAAAACAAAAACAAAAAGTTGCGCTTTTACATGAAAAAGTAACCTGGCAAAGAAAAGACTGGTTACATAAACTTTCAAGACAAATTTGCAATGAGTATGAAACCGTAGTAGTTGAAGACATTGATCTTCGAAAAATGGCAAATGAATTGAGACATGGAAAAGTTGTGAGTGATCAAGGATTTGGAATGTTGAGACAAATGATTGCTTACAAAGGACACTTGGAAAAAGTAAATCCAAAGAACACTTCCAAAATGTGTCATTGCTGTGGTTTTGTAAACCCAAAAGTAGTTTTAGGTGTAAAGCAATGGAAATGTCCAAATTGCGGTGAAAACCATGATAGAGACATAAATGCAGCTCTAAACATTCTGTATAAGTGGAATGTGACTAGTCAGAGCGTAGTAGGTAGGGAACTTGCCGAAAATACAAATGCTTCTGGAGAACCGAAGTGTTCAATGAAGGAAGAAATTCTTCTCACAGGTGTTTATAATAAACAACAAGGAGGAGAAGCTAATTGAGTCTTTAGCTCAATAGTGGTTCACTTTACAGCAGGAGAATTTGTGAAATGATAAAAGTGAATTTTTCAAAAGAATGGAGTGAAGAAAAAAACAGCTTTGTTTTCAAAGTAAATAGCGAAGGTATTGAACCTCGTCAAATGGTAAATATTGTAGAAAGCATCAAAGCTTATTGTGATAACCTATCTGTAGGTGATTATACAGCTGTATTTGATGGAGATGAATTGAAAATCAAAACAGCAATAGTCGCGGTATAAATCTATATTTTTGAAAAGGAGTTTTTGCACTAATTAAGTCATATCAATAGAGGAGTGGCTAAGTTACACAGTTGTGTAAGCCTAAGGGTTCCACACTAGCCTCTCTCCGCAGGAGGGAGACTGATTATGACTAATCAAAACAAAATCTTTTACATCTACGAAATCAAAAATCTTATCAATGGTAAAACTTACATAGGAAAACACATAAGCAAATCTCTACCGGATAGTTATCTTGGTAGTGGTGTTTACCTAAGAAGGGCTATCCAGAAATACGGTAGAGAAAATTTCCAAAAAACCATTATTTGCTTTGCAGAGAATAAAAAAGATCTTTCCGAAAAAGAAGTTTATTATATAGCAAAGGAAAAGTCCAAAGGTAAGGCTGAATACAATCTTACCTGGGGAGGAGAAGGGGGAGACACTTTAAGCTTAAGGGATCAAAAATCTAATAAAGAAAGGTCAGAAAAATTAAAAATGTACTGGTCTACTGAGGGTCACATAGAACAAAGAAATCTTAAATCTAAAGAAACTTGGCAAAGTAAAACAAAGGAAGAGCTAGATTGTTTCAGAAAACATCACAGCAAATACCTGTACAGGATTAAAGGAGAACAAGAATACATGACTCTTAGAGAACTTTCAGATAAGGTTGGTATGTCAGTATATGCTGTTAACATGGCTGCCAAAGCAGGTACAAAGACTAGGCTAGGCTTTTACGTAGAAAGAGAGGAAAAAGAGAAAATAGAAACGCTATAATTTTTATAAAAGTATAAAAAAATAGGAGAAAATATATGTTCACTTTGAAAACTCAGATTGAATTACCTATCGCTCATAGATTACCGGGTGCATACTCAGGTCTCTGTGTTGGAAATGTTTCAAGGGATGAAAAAGAAACATTTCCAAAAGATGATCTTGGATGCGTGCATGGACATAATTATTTTATTACGTTTGCAGTGAGTTCTGTCAAATTGAATGAAGATGGAATGCTTTTAGATTTCAAAAAAATTAAAAAAATTATTCACGAAGAAATGGATAAATTTGACCATTCCTTGATTCTCAAAGATGGAGATGCTTTAATTAATTTCTATAAAAAGGAATACGAAAAGAGGGGCGTTGAACTTAATAAAACAAGGATTTACATTTGGGATCAAGCACCTACTGCTGAATACATGGCATATTATTGGTGGAATCTTTTTAAGGTATTATTTAAGAAAAAAGGTATTGAGTTGGCTCATCTTGCAATAACAGTAGAGGAAACTAGCCATAATTCTGTAACATACGAGGATGATGTAAATGATTGAGGACTAATAAAAAAATTCTTCACGAAGTTTTTGATAAATATGATCATTCTTTGATTTTGCCAAAAGATTGCAAGCTCGCAAAAGCATATAAAGAGAATTTTGAAAAAAACGGAATTGATTATTCAAGATCTAGAATTTATGAAATACCTGTACAGTTACAGTATAGTAAGATGGAAGGTGCAATCAAAGGGCTCTTTGATGAAGAAGTAAGAAACGCGTTTAAAAACGAATTTGAGTTGGATTCTGTAAATGTAAAATTGGAATTTTAATTTCGATGATTTTGGAAGAACAAATTCATAAAAATATTTACCGTTCTTATTACAGAGGACAAGCAAAAGATTGGGATTCAAGTAAAGCATCTTTTAAAAATGAAAGGTTCTTTACAACGGATCCTTTTTACGCGTACTTTTATGCGTACCCTGAAAATGGGATAGTTGCAGAATATAAACTCAAAAACAAAGTAAATATTTTCAATTTAAAATCCAAAACAGATTATTTTGCCTTGCATAAATATTTTGTCGAAAATCAAATGAATTATATGTTGGGGTTTTTAGATAAATTAAAAGAAGAGGATTGGTCTTTTACTTTAGGATCTGACTCTGCAAGGCAAGATGTTTTGAATATTATAAAAAGTTTGGGTTATGATGGATTTTTCAATTATGAATATAATGAAGAAATGAAAGAAATAATTGAAAATGAAAAAATCGGAATAAAATACCCTTTGAACGAAAAAAGCCCTGCAATTGGAATTTTCAATAAAAATGTTTTTAGGGAAGTGAAAAAGTGGAATTTGGAGGAATTAAAAAAACAAGACTTTTGGGAAAAATATAAAACAGCAGAAAAGGAATATTTAGAAAAAGCTTTCAAAAGGATTGCAAGTGAGTTAAATAGAGAAAAAGCTCAAATAAAACTTTTGAAAAAATTAGAAAAGGGTTTCTTTTTGGCTTTGAATGAAAATGAGGTTTTAGGTTTAATTGAAAAATGTTTTGAACAAAATTCACCTGAATTGTTGGAAAAAGAGCATAAAAAAATGAAAAAAATATTCAGTGAAATCAAAAGACCTCTTTTCTATATTTGAAATAAAGAGAACAGTAAGTCCGAAAAAAGTAGAATTGGTTTGAATCCAATCGAAACTAAGGTTTGACTCCTGGCGGCTATTCTCTTTTATTAAAAAAAAACAAAAATTTAAAAAAGTTACAAGTGAGATTTTTTTCAGATCTCACTTTTTTTTTGACTAAGTTTTTAAATGGAAAACTTTGACGAATATTTAATTTACTTTGACCCAAAAAGCAAAAGAGCTGCAACTTTATGGGTAGATGGAATGACAACACTTTTCCCAGAGAATTTGCTTTCTTTTAATGAAGGCGTGAAAAAGCTTCAAAAAGAGGGCGAGTTGTATTTACAAGAAAAATTGCGAACTGAAGAAAATTTGAAATACTTTGAAGAACTCGGCGTGAAAATAACAAATAAATTTTAAAAAAATTTTGTTTGCTTTTTCAAAGATTACCCCTATATTTTTAATCATAAGATTTTTCAATCAAAAGAGGTACTTTATGAAGCAGACAAACAAAAACCCGAATTCGCTCGGTGCTTACGTTGTTTCGCATTACAGTGAATTGGGCAAATGCAGAACATCTCAGGATGTAATCAATTTTGTTGAAAAGGGTCGCAACTCTACAAACACAACTTATGTTGATGAAGTTATCAAAGAAATCAACACCAAATTCAAATTCAAGCCAGTTCGCGCAATCGACTATGTCGGCCGCAACGTTGTACTTGCAGGTGAAGGTCTTCGCGCAAACATATAATTGAAAAAACAAATCGGAATCTTAAGGGGTTCCGATTTGTTTATGAGCTTTTTTAAAAATTGAATATTCTGTTTTTCAATTTTTCACAAAAATAATTTTCACAAACAGAAAGGAGGTATTAAAATATGAAGAGTTTGAGATTTGGTACATTTGAGACCAACTCTTCATCGTAGTTCAATGCACTGTTTGACAGTTGCTGTTGATTCAAACAAAAAAGACAAAAAGTACATCAAAAAGTATTTGAAACCTTTTTTGCAGAGTGACGGTTCTTATAAAATTGAAATTACTTTGAAAGATGATTTGGTAGATGAGGGTTCATTCACAATACGCCATTACATACCTCATTATTCAATTCACGATAAGTTGATGTATGCGTTTGCTACAATTATACAGCATTATCAGTCTCTCATTCAAAACGGTCCTAACAAGCCTTATCCTTATAGTTGGATAAAGGATGAAAAAAAGCGCGAAGAAGATTTGAAAAGAAGGCAGGCTGAATACCTCGAAGATAAAGCAGAATGGGAAGCAAGCGGTCTTCATGCAGGTAATGTTTTCTTTATCGAAAAATTCGAAAAGCATATTCACGATTTTGAAGATCATCTTGCAAACGATATTCGCTATGCTCTTTTTGGAAGAGGACCTGAGTATGAATGGAAAAACGAAAAGTATGTTCCAAAAGAAGAGGATAAACGCCCTGAAGTCATAGTTAAATTGAATTACCAAATTTCTGAAACCGATATTATTCAAACTGATGATGATTGGTTTTCAACAGGTTGCTATGGAAATGAGGAATTCTATGCAGCGGTTTGTGCAAGTGCATGGAATTTGTCAGCTTGGATTTTGAACCCGTACAGCGCTATTTTGGCTGGGGGAGATGAACAGGATGAGTCTGATAGTCTTGCTCAGGTAAATGAAGCAAAAAGATTGCTCGACGAATCTTGGGAAAAATATAAAGCAAATTGTAATCCTAATGAGGAGGATCGTCATTTGATTCTTAACCCAGGAAAAAATATTTGGCCGATTGGAGGGTAAATTTTTCTCGCAACCTCTATAATAAAAAACATAAGAAATCGTTGATTTCTTTTTTTAATTTTTATAAAAAGAAGGTTTTACAAAAATGGGTAAAATCAAAACAAAGCAGCTCCCTATTGAGTGGGAGGAAAATTCAAAAGGTCATCTTGTTGGAACTATTTCAGAGAATGGCCCAAGTCTTACAACTCTTGAAAACGAGATTATGGACATGCCGATTGACGTACCAGGTCTAAAGAAAAAGGACGTTACAGTTGACATTTTGATTAAGTTTCCGCAGAATTTCTCGGAGAATCGTAAAAACGACCTTTTTGATTCTGTAAAGGAAATGTACAGCGGTTGGAAGGTTGAGTTGAAGCCTGAAGGAATTTTTATCATTCCGGATCTTGATGTAGAAAGAGATTATTAAAAAAAGAGGGAGGTTCCGAAAAAAGAGCCTCCTTTTTTTTGCTCAATTTCATTTTAAAAAACCAAAAAAAAATTCCCTCGAAAAGCGAGGGAATTTTCAATTTCAATCTTCGCCTGTCAAACGATTTTGTGCTTCACCCGGTAAATCAGTTGTAAATTGTTTTCTTGTCCAAAAATACTTTTTAGAGCCATCTCCGAAATATTCATACCGAATTGGAAGTCCTCTCAATCTTCTTTCATTGCGAACTTCTTTTTCAGTTTTGTCATTTCCCTTCAACCCATTGCAGATTGTACAAAGGCATTGAGAATTACCCATTGCATTTGAACCACCTAAACTTTTCGGTTGAATATGGTCCCAAGTCAACAACACTTCTTTTCCGTTATGATCCAATCCATAAAAATTCAAGTGCGCGTTATCTTTGGTTGCTTCGTGACTTTCAACAGCTGCAAAAGCCGCAGAGATTCCACAAAATGTACAAGTCAGATTTTTATGCACCCAAAGTAAACGCATTCTTGGACTTTTTGCATTGCAGGTCATTCCGTTTGGAAATGTCATTACATGATCAACAATTGGTGGAACTTCAGACAAAGCGAGTTTGATATATCTCAAATGCCTTGACATACTGCCTTGAATTGGTGTTTCGTAAATTTCCAAATTTTTACCCCCTATTGAGATAAATATAGGGGGCTTCGTATTTTAATCTAATTTATACTTTACATCTTTTTGAACAATCTCAACTTTAAAACCTTTTGTCGTTAAATAATCCTTGAGAAATTCTTGGGAATCAGGATTGCCGTGAACTAAAAAGATTTTCTTTAATTTTGAAGTATTCATCTTTGAAAGCCATTTATACATTTCGGTATAATCTGCGTGACTTGAAAATGCACTCAAACTTTGAACTTCCGCGTTTAATTTATATTCCTCTCCTTGAATATTTACATAAGGGTTTTTTTCTTGAATTTCTCTTCCTAAAGTATGTTCGCCTTGATAACCTACAATTAAAATTGTATTCTTCGGGTTTGATATATTAAACCTTAAATGAGTTAAAATTCTTCCTGCTTCCATCATTCCAGATGCAGCAATTATAATGCAAGGTGTTCTCTTTTTTGCAACTTCCAAACTTTCTTTATAATCATTTACGCAATGTAAACTCGCAACACTAAAAGGGTTTTTTCCTTTACTTATAAAATCATCTTGAATCTTTTTATTAAAACATTCAGGGTGAATGTTAAAAACACCAGTTGCATTTATTGCCATTGGGGAGTCTACGTATACAGGAATGCGCGGAATTTTTCCCTCTGCCATTAAAGTTTTCAAGTGATAGATAATTTCTTGCGCTCTTTCAATTGCAAAAGAAGGTATAATTACTTTGCCTCCCCTCTCAACTGTTCTATTTATTACATTTGCAAATTCTTTTAATGCAACTCCTGAGCTTTGATGTGTTCTGTTTCCATATGTCGATTCCAAAACAATATAATCAGGACAAGGTATGTCTGTTTCAGGTGCATTTGTAATTGGGCTGCTTTCCCTTCCAAGATCTCCTGTAAACAAAATATGTGTTTGGGATTTTAAAAGTCCAAATAATTTTTTCTTTGTAACGTTTACGTCAATTAAGCTTGAACCTAAAATATGACCCGCATCATAAAATGTAACTTTTACATTGTCATTTATATGTTTTTCTTTGTGATAAAAATGGCAGCGGAATTGATTCATTGTCTTTACAACATCAGCTTCTGTATAAAAAACATTTCTTTCACTTTGTTGTATTTTTGCAGCATCTAATAAAATAATTGAGGCTAAATCCCTTGTCGCAGGTGTTGACCTTATTTTTCCTTTATATCCCTCTTTTATAAGTTTTGGCAATAAGCCTATATGATCGTGGTGAGAATGTGTGATCAAAACTGTTTCAATTTTATCTACAGGAACAGGACAAGTAAATTCTTGATTTTGTTTTTCTTCATCTTGACCTCCCTGCCAAGCTCCGTAATCAATTAAAATATATTTGTCATCTATTTTCAAAAAATGCTTTGAACCTGTGACACATCCCTGGCCTTGCTTGCTTTCAAGAATTATTTCGTTTTTCTTCATATTCAAAAGCAACTCCTTTTTTATATAAATTATAGTTGATCAATCTTCGATTCTTTTCTTTCCTCTCTTTAATTTATATCGCTCTTTCAAGAAGTCTGTTATCTCTTTTGCAAAACGCGAATTTGTCCTGCTACAGAAATGACTTGTTCCTCTTGCGGTTTTTAATTCTCCCATTTTTTCAACCAATTTATACTTCAATTTTTCAGGTCCCATGCTTCTATAACGAGTTTCAATCAATCTCTTCTTTTTATTTCTAATAGCTGCTTCCTCAACTTCATCTCCTCCCTCATCACCTCCTCCAAAGTCTTCATCTCCACCAAAATCATCTCCTCCTCCAAAGTCATCTCCCCCTTCTCCTCCTCCTTCAGCGTTTTCTTCAACTCCCTCGTCTCCTAAAATCTTTTCATAGTTATCCAACTCTGTTTTTGACATTCCACCGTATTTTGAAATGATATCTTTTTTAATTGTAATAGGTAATTGCGCTTTATCTTCAAGTCCTAATAAACCTGCAACAGCTTCCAAAATAGAGTCTGCCAATTGTAATTTATTTGACAAATCATCTGTTGCAACAGGGTTTTCAACATTTAATGTTAAAACAAAATCAGGTATATCTTGATTCAAAATTGAATAATGCAATCTAATATCATCTTCAACTTCTCTAATAATTATATTTCTTATTTGTTCAACCAAATTGCGGAATGGCTTGAATAATGCAATCAATGCAACTCCTGACATTTGGAATCCTTCTGCGGTTGGATCCAAATAACTCAAAGGAATACCGGTACTTGAAGAAACTCTTTGTTCAAAGAATTTTAATTTATCAGTTGCACCCGAATTATCTGAACTTTCTCCTCCAACTTTTTCAATTGTAACCAAATCATCGGATGTCCAAATATTTGTACATAAACTCGGGCCTTCCATTCCTGAAGAGTAAGACATCAATCCTACGTTTTCATATCTCTCTTTTACTTCTTCAACAATATCAAAAGCTCTTGCTGTTGTTGCATTACCTGTTTTTACTTTGTATTGATAAATAGGAAAAGAAAGAAGATTCTTCAAATCATCCAGGCCCATTGATCTTTGTAATTGTTTATATGCAGCCAAAGCAGCAAGTAAAGGAGGTTGCCCATACGGCCAGAATTCAGAAACTTCAGCATTAAACCTAAAATGAGTTACCTGCCAAGGTGCAACCATTGTATCATTTTGAATTCTATAACCAAGTAAGTGACTTGTAAAATATTCATTTGAGCTTGTATCTGAAATGTTTTCAATATAATTTTTTAGCAATTCGTCTTTTGATTTATAAGAAACTTTGTTTGTTGAAAAATTAAAATTCAGATTTGTTTGGCCAAAACTTCCATTTGTTGGCCTATTCATATTTACAGAAAATCCAGTGGATTGACCTGCTCCGTACCCTCCCATCTCAGCAAAAAAATTCGCAATCATTGAAGGCTTGAATTCTAGTCTCTCAACTATCTCGTTTACTTTTACCCCTTCCATTCCAACAATTCCAGCTGAAGAAATTTCTTTTGCTCGGAAGGCTTCCCCATATAAAAATATATTCCAAGCAAGTGAATATATTACGGTTGTGTCATATTTCCAAATATCTTTTAATAAAGCATTTGTTTTATCCTGCCATTCGTTGTCTTCTGAAATAACAGTAAAAGCTGTTGGTTCAGACATCATTGCTGTTTCTGAAGCAACCAAAGTTACCGCGTTTTTTATCAACCCTTCATTATCACAAAGTGAGGTTAACGCGTCTAATCTTTCTTGTCTCTCTGAAATATTTGCATACGTATTTGAAGTATCATTCAGCCAATCCTCAAAATATTCTTGAATTGTATTTGACATTTTTGAGGCCATTGCCAATTTTGAAACTAAATCAACTTCCTGTTTTGTATCATGTGTTTCTAATTGAAACGGAGTTGGCTTACGTATTATTTTATATTCCGGGCCTGACTTAGTCTTTTTGCTTTTCTTATCTACATCTTTTTGAACTGCAAAACCAAATCTAGCCGCTAATCTTTGAAATAATGATGTACGACTTACTGTTTTTATTTCTTCTGCAATTTCTGAATTATCTACTGCCATGTTTTTATTTAGTTTGGAAAATCAGAAATTACAGCTTATTGCTCTTACCTTCTTGCCCAATCTACAAAATTATTCACAAAAGCTTCCACATCTTCGTAATAACTTGCATCAGGATCAAAATATTCAAAATCCGGAAACATTTTCCATATCTTTTGAGATACACTTGCTGAAAAAATTTTGTTATAGCATTCTTCCCAAACTTCATCATTTTCGCGATCCCAATCGCACATGTTTCCTGCTTCATCAAAAGTTTCTTGAAGAATTTCAGCAACTGTTAAAGCATTCATTCCTTCACAAATTTCAACATCATCCATTTTTCTACATCCTCCTGCATTGTAAAAGAAAACCTTTCCCATAATTCTTTTCAACGTATTCTAAAAAAGGCTTTATGTCATTTCCGGTAATTACATCTATACCTAAACTTTCCATTAATTCGAGTTTTGCATGCTCTTTTTCAAAATGACCTTCTGCTAAATAACTACCTTTTATTTCAATCAATTTTCCTTGTACTTTGAAATCAGGGTGGAAAATATGGAATTTTTCATCGTCATCTTCCAACTTGTAGGGGATTTCAATATCTGGGTGGTATTCAAAAGAATACCCAAAATCTCTCAAGTAAATATAGACAGCAACTTCCCAGCTTGAATCAAAAATTATATTGTCGAGTTTGTATTGTACTTTTTTCACATGAAAAATATAGATGTACAACTCTTCAGCCTAAATGAAGCAAAAAGCGTAATGTATAACGAGATAGGTTTTTAAACTCTTTTAAAAACTTTTTCGATTTTTTAAAATATAATATAAAGCCCTCTAACTCGTTGTACATTCAGCTTTTTATTTCTTTTTCACTGTCTATATTATATACGATTAAAGGTAGAGTTTTATTCTCTACCTTTTTTAATGTATAATGAGTTATTAAAACATATGATACATTAAAATTGAGCCAATTCTTTACAAAATAAAGAAATAGAATTAAATGTACCACAAGTTAACTTTTATAAACTCTTTTAAAAAGGTTTTTGAAATTTTAAATATATAATTAAAAAGGAGTAACTCGTTATACATTCAATTCTTTTGATTCCTTAAGGGTATTATATATAATAAACTCTTCCTTCTTTTTTTCTTTATCTTTTATATAATACAAATCCTAACCTAACCTATGATACATTCACTCAATGTATAACATGTTATTAAAACAAGTGATACATTAAAACTGCGGTAAAGTATTATAATACAAAGAAAAGAAGGGGAATGTATCACGAGTTAATATTCCTAAACTTTTTTAAAAACTTTTTCGAAATTTTAAAATATAAGTAAAGAACCCAAAACTCGTGATACATTTAATTCTTTTCCTTTTTTATTTGATTTCAACTTATGTTCTATTTCTATATTGAAAAAAACTCATACTGGGCTTTTTACAAAGGTGAAGTCTTTTGGCGAAACTAAATAAATCGGAGGATTTCACAATGAGAATTTTAAAAGAAAACGTTTTACAGGATTATCCTCAATTAAAACCTGTTTATGATTTTGGAAAAAGAAAACACGATGCAACCGGCAAAATAAGAATGAATTCAGGAGCCCCTTATTGGGTACACCCTGATATGGTTGCAGAAGTTGTTGCTGCTTATGGGGGAACTGATGAGGAAATTGAGGCTGCCCTAGGGCACGATTTAATTGAGGATGCTAATGTTACATATGAGGATTTGATAGACAATGGGTTTTCGGAAAAAGCAGCTAACATAATTGAAGAGGTTACCAACATTGAATCTGAAGTAAAAAGATTAGGAAAAGAACAATATATAAACAAAGAACTTATGGAACTTTCAGATTCTGCATTATTTGTAAAAATTGCGGATATGTATTGTAATTCTTTGGATAAACCGAAACCGGGTCAAGCTGAAAGAATGGCCAGAAATTTAAATTATTTGTTAGATCATGCAGATTATATAGATGATAGGTGCAGGAGATTAATTAAATCCTTCCCTTTGATGGATGACTATGATTTAGAAAAATCAGAATTTGAAGATTCTTTAGATGATGATGATTTTGAAGAAACTCCAGGAATGAGATTAGTTTCAAGTAGAAAAATTCAAAAGAGTAAATTATCTGAAAGGCGTAGAAGAAGGAGAAATTGAGAAAATAAAAAACCCGCTTTTTTATCAGCGGGTTTTATTTTTTTTATGCTTTTACTTTTTTAGCCCATCCGAAAATATTGAATTTATTTCTATCTTCGAAAACTTCTGAACCTTCAATTGTTCTCAATTTACTTGAACAAAATTTTGCAATTGGTGAAGTGATAAATTCAACTGCGTATTTTAGAATAAATTGAATAGGGTACATTTGCAAAACACCGACTGTAGTATTTTCATCTGTAATTGTTGTAAACCAAGGATTTCCCATTCCAATCTTAAACGCAATTGTAATAAAAACAACTGTATCTACAATTTCAGCAGCTGCACTTGAAAGAAGCTTTCTTTTGATAAACTTACCTTCTCCATCCTTGTGTCTGAACATTTGGAAAACAATATCATTTACCCATCCTCCAAGAACTGAACCAAAAATTCCACCTGCTAGAATCCAAGGTGTAACACTAAAAACGGTTTTCAATGCTGGATCAAATACTTCTTCTACAAAATACCCACCTGCAGGTTTTGTCAACAAAATTAAGTTTATAATTAATGTAAGGAATATCTGCAACAGAAGTGAAAGCCAAGCCGTCCACCTGTGTATCCTTTTCTATAATTTTAAAAAGGAGAAAAGTAATGAATAATAATAAGGTGAAAAATTGCAGCTTTATTGTTGTAATTTTAGCAATGGCTTCTGTTATTTTTAGTGTAGCTGCCAATCAAGTTTCAGGAAGATTAGGTTTCTTTGGACCTTTCGCAGCTCCTTTGGGAGTGTTTTATTTTCCTTGCATTTATGTTATTTCTGATATTCTTTCAGAAGTGTATGGTTATAGAATTTCCAGATGGGTTTCTTGGATTACCTCTTTTGTGAATATCATATTCCTTGGATTGGTTCTTGGTGTAATTTCTATTATCAAACCTGTACCCTGGTGTGAAGATTTAAATCAAGCTCTTTGGACTATAAATGGAACATCTTTTAGAGTGGTAGTAGGATCTATATTAGGAGCAGTTTTAGCAGGCTGGGTTAATGATATTATTTTTCAGAAGTTTAAGCATAAGGAAGGAGAAAAGGGTTTTGCAAAAAGAAAACTCCTTTCTAGTCTAGCTGCGGAGGCGGTAGATACTATTACATTCATCACTATAGCTTTTTTAGGTACAATGCCTTTTAGCCCTCTTTCTAATGGGGGATCTATTTACACTTCTGTATGTTCTTTGTATGTTGTACAGTTTTTATTGAAATACAGTGTTGAAGTAATAACAGAACCTTTGGCGCATCTCTTAGCTAAGAAATTGAAGAAGTTGGATCCTGATGCTTTCGAAGATAGAAGCAATTTCAATATTTTTGGTTTCGAGAAAAAGCAGAAAACAAACTAAATTAAAAATCAAGGGGACAGGTTAGCAATCCCACTGCAACTTGAAAATTGCATCATACTCAATTTTCTAACCCTTTTCTTTTCACTAATTAAATTTATAGAGCCGTGGGAAGCTCTTAAAAGGAGTTTAAGTATGAAAAAATTAACAGATGAGGTTATATTCCTCAAATCCCTAGAAAATTTCTCTACTCTATTTTTAGAGTATGATAAAAATCAAAAATTTCAATTCACTTGCGAAAAATGCAATCTTCTTCAAACCCTTCCGAAGAAAAGAATTAAAAAACTTCAATCCTTAAAATGTACAAAATGTAGAAGAAAAGAAACTAATCTGCAAAAATATGGAGTTGAAAATATCTTTCAGGATACTGAAAGGATTAAAAAGGCTCTCATTTCAAAGCTTGGAGTGTCAAACCCTCAGCAATTAAAGACTATAAGAGAAAAAACTAAGAAAACTAATCTGCAAAAATATGGATGTGAAACTCCTTTGCAATTAGAAAAATCTAAAGAAGCATCTAGACAAAATTGGAAAGAATGTAAAGATAACAGAATTGAAAGAAGAAGAAAAACTTGCAAAGAGAAGTATGGAGAAATTCATTTTTTAAAAACAAACGAAGGAAAAGAAAAATTAGAAAAAACCTGTAAGGAAAGATTTGGGTGTAAAAGTTCAGCTCAATCAGAAGTTGTTAGACAAAAATTAAAGGAGACTTGGTCTAAAAAATCAGAAGAGGAATTAGCAGTTAAAAAAGAGAAGTATGTATCTACTTGTTTAGAAAGATATGGGGTTGAGAGTCCTTCGCAATCTCCTGAGATTCGAAAAAAAGGAAAGTCTAAAATCAGAAAAGATGGACAATTATTCGATAGTAGTTGGGAATTGAAAGTTTTTGAATTTTGTAAGGAAAATTCAATTCCTGTAAAAAGAGAACCTGTAGTTTTAGAATATGAATTTCAAAACAAAAAATGTAGATATTTTCCTGACTTTGAAATAAACGGAAAACTTGTAGAAGTGAAAAGTGATTATCTCTATAAGAAAATGCAAGAGCCTAATACTAAGGAAAATGCAAAACTAAAATGTATTTTAGCAAATGGAGTTATTATTTGGCTTAAAAAAGATGTAGAAAGTTTCATAGGGAAAAGAATTTAAATTTTAGACAAACGAAAAGATTAACGGCGCTATACCCCAATTCTGAGACCAAGGCATAAAATCAATTGTTCTTGCACTTACAAGGTTTGCAGCGATCTGCATTGTAACTGAAAGTGTAGCCAAAATAATGACAATAAAACTGTAACGCTTAATTTTTTCGTTTGTCATCTTTTTAAAAAACTCCTTTATTTTAATTTTGCGATTTATTTAAAGACCTCTTGCATAAAGGTCATCTATTCTTGCATTAATATTTTGAAATTCTCTTTCTACATAATTTAAAATACCATTGAAAGTATTCACATCCTCTTTGTCAAATTCTTTTTTCAATGGATTTAAAAGAAGGAATTCCTTAACGTTATAATATCTCCAAATGTTCATTGGATTCCATTCAAGAAGGCCACCCTCTTTTATTGCACAAAAACCTTTAACGAGACAAAAAGTCAATATTGGAAAATTTCTAAAATCCTTATCTGTAACAATTGGACTTCCAAATGCCTTTCTAAACTTCTCCACTTGTTCATAAGTAGGTTCCTCGTACTTTAGACGAATTGTACCTTTTTGCAATTTTGAAAAATCTATTGGAAGGTTTTTCGGAAGATCAACCCATTCACCTTCGGTTTCTTCATATTCAAGGGTTACGCCTTTGTCATAACAATTTTTTAAAAACTTTCGAGATTCACTCAATTTTTTCTCAAACATTCTTTCCTCCTCTAAAATAACCCATATTAAAACCTGATTTAAATGCCCTTTCTATTCTAAATTCTTCACAAGGATCATCAAACATTTTATCTTTTGAATACTCTTTCCATGCCTTTTCAATTTCTGAATTTGGAGCTTCAATAATATTATTGATTTTCTTTTTTAGGGTTTTAGAAATGAATTTCAACATGTTAGTATTATAGCAATACGCGCAGAAGAAAAACTAATTTTTTTAATATGACTAGAGCAGAATTAAAACAAAAAAAATTAAAAAATATTGAAAATTTTAAATTAAAAAAAGATGAATATTTGAAAGAATGTTTTGATACAGAATCCCCTTATTTTGCAGAAATGGAAAAGATTATAAATAATTCAATTGAAAGAGGGTTGAAAAAGGAATTCGGGTTTGAATTACATCATAGAATACCTCGTTCTTTTTTTAAGAAAAAGGGACTTGATGTAATTGATGAAGATAATCTTTTTAAATTAACATATCAGGATCATTTTTTAGTACACTTTTATGCTTACAAATGTGCAACAAAATTTTTAAAACCTTCAATGACATTAGCTCTTATGAATATGAAACGTATTTGTACAATGAATACAAATGATGTAGATACTATAAAATTATCAGCTATTTTTGATACTATCAAGGTAGGTCTTTATAAAACAAAAAAAGAAGAATCTCAAGCAAAATATTTCAAACAAAATTTTAAAAAAATAGAAGAAAATTATGGAGGAAAATTTGAGCTTTTAAGATCTTCTCATTTTGATTCAAAAAACAATGAGCATACGGAATTAGATATAAAATGCAGACTTTGCGGTAAACAATATCATATAAAAAGTGGATCTAATTTTATAAGAAATAAAAATTTTATTTGTGAATGTGAAAAAGGATACAAAGAAAGTATAGATGTACTCTATTTTGTAATAGATTACCGTTATAATAAAGCAAAATGGTTAATCAAAACTTTGAGTTACACTCCAAGCATGGAAAAATCAGGTGTTTTTCTTAGAAAAAATTCTAGAGAAATAGTTAATTTTACTTGGCCTGCTGGGTCTTTTGATAAAATAAGTATTATAGATATAAAACCAAAAGGGTATGAATGGAAATTAGACCCTTCAAAAAAATATGATGTTTCTACTGAATATTCTTTTATTTATGATGATAAAGAAAATTTATCCATTTTTAAATCAAAAACAGATAATTCCTCTGAATCCCAAAGACTCAATAGGGATGCAAGATTAAAAAAGTGTATAAAAATACCTACATGGATGTTAGATTGGATTCACACTCAGCGTTGCAAAGATCCAAAATTCATGGAGAGATTTGAAGATGTCTTAAATATGATGTATGAATTAAATGAAGGAAAAGATGTAAAAGATTTCAAATAGATTCACTTGAGGAAAAAATAAATGAAAATCGTAAATATCTCCGGTAATATACTGATTTGTAATTTTTCTAGTTTTAGACTTTAAATCTACATTAGATGGTTTTTTGCCTCGTTAAATCTCATTTGAAAAACTCCTTTAAAAATTTAGTTTTTTTTTGAGGGCTAAATCGTTTTAGTTTTTTTTGACAAACCCTCTGCAAGCATTTCTATTTGAGCTTTTCCTTCTTCCAGGCTATAATAAAGAGCTTCTTTTATCCACCCATCTGTTCCTTCTATATATCCATTAAAGTCATGCCAAAACAAAAAACGCTTGTACTGAATCTTGAATGGCTTTGCATTTGTCGAACGGTCACCTAAAGATAATCTAAGTTTCATATTGAAAACAATATAGAAGGGAATTAAAAAACCTATTCTTTTTTTTTTGAACAGGTTTTTCATCTTTAGTGTTTCAAAATTTTAGAAATATTCAAGAATTTCGTTAATTATTCTATGTTCTTTTAGAAACTTATCTAAATCCTCATAATCTTCAATAGTTTCGTCTTGTATTTGAAGCAACTTAAATAAGTAATGTCTGTACTTTCCAGGTATTACAAGATCACCTTCTCCTTCATCTGCCGCTAAAGCTTCCTTAAAAACTCTTTTGTTTTTAATCATTTTACTCTCCTTTTTTATAGTAGGAGGAGTTATACTCCCTTTAAATTCATCAATAAAATCAATTGTATCTTCAAGGTCCATTTGCAATTCGGAAAGTTCGCCTGACCAGCTTTCAATTTTTTCTTTATTTGAATCTTTACAATCAATTGTATAAGAATCCACTCCATTTGGAGAGAATGAGAAAATCAAATCGGTTCTTCCACAATCAACCTGCCAAATAATAGAAACATTGGATTCTTTATCCATTATAAAGATATCCGGTCTATTAGAATCTTTCAAAAACTTCAAAACTCTTGCGCGAAGTTTTGCACTGAAGTTTCCTGCTCTTGCTTCTTTTAAATTTCTATTTATTCTCATTTTTATTTTCCTTCTAAAACAATTAGTTGCATTACAAAATCTATATTTTTTCAAGAGGAGAAAAAAAATGACTGATTTTTCTAAAATGGAAAAAATGGAAGATTTTTTTCATCAATGGTACAGCACTTTAAACCCTTTACAAGAAAAGGATGTCAATAATTTTTTGTTGAGTTATCCTTTACACGAGATTGAAAATGATTTATTTTCAGCTGCAGAAAAGAACAATATTGAAATTGAAGTTCCTCTTGCAAGACTTTTTCAAGTTGAAGTTGACAACACAGTGAAAATTTTAGAGTGCAAATTTATTCCTTTTGTAAACACTAAAAGTGAAGACTTCCGTAAAGAACTTTTCAATCTTTTTGAAAATACAAAAAGTACTTACCCAGATAAACTCATAACTTTTTACTGCATGTGCCCTTTTATAAAAAGTTTCTCCTCTTCCACGGGATATTATCAATATGGAATACTTGGAACTTTTTGGATTCATTAAAAAACCAAAAAGCCCCTCGAGATCAAGTTAATACCCGTAAAATTCAATTCTGTAATTATATCTTGTTCTTGTGCCGTCTTGGAATTCATCAAAAGAGCAAGCTAAAAGAACTTGCCTAACCTTGTAATCCTCTTCGCATTCGTGAATTTCTATACCAAGATCGTATTCGCTTACGCTATAAGTTTGTTCAGCGTAAACTATCAATTTACGTACAGCTTCCAAAACGGCAGAGAGATTGTTGGAAACGTTGATTTGCTTTAGAATTTCACCACCCTGACAAGTTAGAGGGTTATCTTTCGGTTGTTTCTTTACAAAAACCAATTGTTTTAAAAAAGTTTTACTGACTGCAGAAAAATCAGGGTCATTGCGAGGAAGCATACTTTCTGCATGTCGATCACACCAATCTTTTACAAATTTCTCTTTCTCCTCATCTGTATAACATGTGGTGAGATAATCGTCGTGATCTAAACCGCAAAAATCTGTGCCATGAAAAATATCCCAAACTGCCATAATTGTACCTCCTTTTTTAGAAATGCTTTTCTGTTGAATGCTTTACCGCGTACATTACCTTTTTGAGGTAATAATCTCCGCTCTGCTCATAAGGCTTTTTACCCTCTTCTAATGGTTGAATATCGAAAACAACCCAACCTTTTCTTGCGTACTGCTGAGCAAGTTCATAAACTTTTACTTTTGAATTCAAGCTATCGTAAGCTGTGGCAATTTTCTTTTCTACGGTTTTGTAATTGCTGCGGAAACTTTCAACTGCATAATCTGAAGCATTCAACCAATCGAAGTTTGCTTTTGACTCTTCCAAAATCTTTTTCACTTCAGCAACTTCTTTTGTAATTGCAGCTTTAAGAGGTTCAACGTTTACGAAAGTTTCAGCAAACTGCTTGTTTACCTCAATAATTCCTTCGCGGTACTTTTCAATTGTGCTCATCAAGTCTTCAAGTTCAAAACCTTCAAGCCCATCATTGAATTTACTGCCGAGCGAATAAGCTTCTGTTTTATGCCACATTTCCCAAGGAGCATCCATTGTAAGATCTGTAAGACCCTCTTCCTTCAATGTTGGAAGGTAATCATAACGAAGACTGATGAACGTTCCGTACTTTGAATCTCTGTGCTGTGAAAAAGGAATTCCTTTATACATCCACATTGTAAAGCGGTTGCCATCATCTGAAAAATTAAACTGGGGAAGGTATTCAAAACCTTCAATGTTTTTGATTCTGTTAGCTGTAACTGTCTTAATCATCTTTCGTACCTCACTTATGTTTATAATATAGGGTTTTAAGTGAAAAAATTCACACAAAAAGCGGAGATTTTCTTTGATTTTTCACAAAAGAATTACCCTATAATATTGAAGAAAAAATCAATGACGGGGTTAAAGCATGTCAAAGAAAATTACAGGAAGAGTTGAACTTGATTTTTCAATTGATGTTCCTTCAGAAGTAACTAAGGAAGAAGAAACAAAGTACATTATCAGTGCAATCAAGAAAGCGATAGCAGAAGCATCCACAAAAGATCTTAAATTCGGCATTGATAAAGATGCAGAATGGACAATGTTTGGTTAAAGAGGTAATCTAAATTGAGCAATTCACACGAAAAGCTTGAAAAACTTTTAGCTTTGGCAAACGATAAGTGTAATTCTTTCGAAAGTGCTTTAGCCTATAAAATGTATCTTAAACTAAAAGATAAGTTTTCAGAAGAAGAAGCCGTCAAGAAAGCAAATGAGGAAGCTGAAAAAGAATGGAATGCTTATGATAGCTCTACGTGGTCTGAAGATGAAAGAAAAGAGTATGATTATTGGCATGGTGGAAAATTCGCTTTTGAAAGAACAGAAAAATTTCTCAATGAAGTGTACAAAGTTGAAGGGGGCTTCTTGATAAGACGTTGGAATTATTTGAATGCAATGTCTTTTCATTATGTAACTCAGTTACGTACTTTTGGAAACGAATACGAGGGTGTAAGAAAAAATTGTCTTAAAAAAATTGACTTTTTTGAACAACTTCAGGAAGATGAATTTGGAAAAGATGAATATGATGATTACGATTGGTACACGGAAACTGAAGGTACAATTAAATTTGAAAGGTTTCAGGGGCAAGATAATAAAAAAGTAGGCAATCCAAAAATAAATTATCTCATGTTTATTAAAGAAGATTTGATTTCATTGCTTGAAAGCTATTACCCTAAAGATGCATTCAAAAATGCAAAAAATTTTGAAAGTAATGCAATTGCAAGATTGGAGGTAAAATAATGGCACACAATTTTCAGAAAATCTATGCGCCTTTTGGCCGTAAAAATCCAAAGGACCGTCTCGTAGATACAACAATTTATTCTCGTAACTGGGTACAGATGTTTTATGAAAATAATATAAAGATGAAAGCATCTGAAAAGATTGACGGTACCTCTGTAGGTATTGTTTGGGATGGAGAGAGGATTTCTTTTATCGGGCATACTGATAAGTCTCAGTTTGCCCCTCGGTATCTTGAATATCTCAACAACCGTTTTGGCACTCCTGAATTTGAATCTGTAGTAGAAGAGATTGCAGGTGATAAAAAGATTACAATTTACGGCGAAGGTATTTCAAAGGATTACAACGTGCACTACGGATTTATGGATGGTGAATTTATCCTTTATGATATTCAGAAAGAAGATGGTACATTTTGGAGTCGTGAAGCTGTCGCAAATGTATCTGAAAAACTTGGTATGAAAATGCCTTGGGAAACAGATATGACGATAAAAGAAGCAATTGACTTCGTAAAGACTCGCCCAGCATCTAAACTCAACCCTGAAAACAAAATGGAAGGTTTGGTACTTCGTGCACCGATTGAACTTTACAGTTCTAATCAACTTGAACGCATTATCTGCAAAGTCAAGGTAAAGGATTTTGTAGATCTTAAAGACTACCGTCAGTAGCATTAAAAAAAAGGTTACCTTTTCACAGTAACCTTTTTCCAAAATTTTAGCGGCGTCTATTTATCTTTCTTCTTATAGCTTCCTTCAAACGTCTAATACGAGCTCTTCTTCTTATTTCTTCTTTGAGGTTCGTATCCGCATTTTCAATGTCGTCTTTTGTAGCGACGAAAACCTTGTCAACGTTTCCGTCTCCGTTTTCATCTACGCCGTAATAACCTGGTTGTCCAAATTCATGCCCAGCTCCTTTAGCAATCTTTTCATCATTTGCATCCACCAATGTATGTACAATTCCTTGCTTTTTACCATCTGCATTAAGAACAGCAGCGGTAGCTCTTGCTTTTGGACCGTCTTTAGACTGTGCTATAGCATCTGTTTTATCGTTTTTCTGTCTGTAGAATTTTTTATCGCTGTTGTTGTAAAACATTCTTTCTTTAGAAAACTTCATGCCTTTGGTATCTCCTGAAAAAGCTTTAGCATCTTCTCCAATTCTGCGCTTTCTTGCAAATTTACGAGCTTCAAACAAATCAGCGTAATCTTCAGGACTTAGGCCTTCCAAATCATCTTTGTTCAAGAGATATCCGAGTTTTGTCATTTTGTTACCATTTTTATCAAATCCACCTCTGTCTTTACCTTTTTGGTCAAAACCATCTCTATCATACCCTTCACGGTCTCTTCCGTACCTGTCAAAGCCTTCTCTGTTGTAACCTTCTCTATCAAAGCCATTTTTATCCACACCGTCAATAATTGTATCAACAATCATATCTCTGTTGCGATCCCAGAAAGAGTAATAAGCTTCAACATTTACTGTATCAACATAATAAGAATCCTCGTTTTCATAATCTTCATCTTCGTCAGCAGGTTCATAATTCTGCTTTTCCTCACAATCTCTTTCAGCATCATTTATAGAAGAAAAGAATTCGGTGTCATATTTATCGTTTTCATTAAAGACACCATAAATTGTAGTTTCAGCAAGAGGAGTTTGTTCAAAGCCTTCTCCCCATCCATCACTCATTTGACCTTCTACATAATTCCTCAAACTTTCTACAACATCCGCTGTGGCTGGAACATTGAGTTTACAAGTAACAAGCAAAACACTTTCTTTTGTATCAAAGTCAAGATAAATACCTGAAACTTTGTCGTAAAATTCATCTCCCTCTTCAAATGAAGAAGCTAAACCTTTTGGACCGAATTCTTTGTTATCCAACTCGACAAGCCTTTGACATTCTTTGTCAGGATTAAAATCGTAATCGTTATAAACAATTTCATCGTTAAACTGCATATTAAAAGTATCATTATCGATACTATCCGTCATATATGTAACTCTTGGAGCTATCTTAAAAACAACCTCGCTAGTTGAAGCAACCTCCGCTTCTCTTAGTCTTCTAAAATTTTTTTCCATTCTCTTAAAATCTCCTGTTTTTTAATAATTTAGTTAGAAAATTTTGTTAAGTGTAAAAACCTGTTTTAAATCTTCCTCAAGATCCTCTTTAGAATACCCGAAAAATTGAGCATTTTCTGTAACAATTCCATAATGGTTCAAAAGAGAGACCGTTGAAGAAAATGCTTCTACTATAATATCATCGTAAAATTTTCCTCGTACAGAAATTTCAATTTGGTTATCTTTCACTTTATACGACATTACAGCAGGAGGAGTTCTAGGGTCTTTATTTTCAATGAACCCATAGTATTCACAAAACTGTTTGACAAAATTTATTGTATCAAGAGGTGTAAGGTCTTCTCCCTCTTTTGCTTTTGATTCTCTGATTTTTTCTAAAGTTACTTTTCCTTTTGGTAAAAATTTTTTACTCTTTTTTAATTGATTTATTCTTTGGCGAGGCTCTGTTTCACTTTCAAAAACATCTGCAGCCTCAGCATTACTTGTAAATGTTTTTCCTTTAAGATATTTACTGCCAATTCTAGCTTTATAAGAGTAATCTTTTTCATTCAACTTTTTAGTCATTTTTTTCTCCTTTTAATAAAATTAGAGAAAAAAAATAAATCAACAAAAAAAGAGGTTGTCATTAAAAACAACCTCTTGTTGAACTTTTTTAAAAGATCTTACTTTCGGAGAAGACCGTATTTTTGGAAAAGTTTTGAAATACACTGCACTGCTGTATTCCTGTCAGCCCAATTACCTTGTACATAATACATCTTTTTTGCTTTTCCAATCCCTTCCCCATTTACGAGATTCCAAACTTTTGCACAAGCAGGGCAAACAAGATATTCATTGTAATCCTCTACGATTTCGAAATCTGCTTCTTTCAAATCCTCAATGAGAGAAGGATTAGCTTCATATACCTCTTTTGTTATAACAACAAGAGAATCCTTGTAAAGAACACTGCCGGGTTTTACATCCTTCAGATCTTCGTAATACTCAACATCTTGAATGCGAAAATCCTTAAAAGCGTTCTTGAAATACCTTTGAACCAAATATGCCATCTTTCGTACCTCACTTAATGTATCATTTATGTTTATAATATAGGGTAAAAAGGTTTTTATGCAAAAAAATTATTTGAGAAACTTTTTTCTCAAGAATTCAATATTCTTTAGATTTTTTTTATTTAAAGGGATAATTCTGAATTTTTATTTTTTAGAATTCTTTTTATTTTTCAAATTTTTATTAGAATTTTTAGATTTTTTTAAATTTTGACTAGATGGTTGGATTCGGGAGGAATCCTGTTTCCGCCTTTCCTCTTTAATCATTATCTTTTTAGCTTTTTCAATAAGAGAAGAGTTGTATGGCCAAACAGGCTGAAGATCAACATCGTACATGTCAACTATTAAAGCAGACCTTTCCTGCTTTTTTGAAGTATTTCTATTATTTTCAATACAAACATCTCTTTTACATTTTGGACAAGTGGAAAAATTTGGATAGATTTTTTCTTCGAAATTGAAGCAATTTGATTCTTTGCAATATGGGCAAATTTGATAAACTTTCATAGGCAACCTCCTTTTTTTTAAAAAAGCAAGTTTCTTCTTATCAAAAAGAAACTTTTTTTATTTTCAAAAAGTTCCTCACCCCCGTTGACCCTGGAGGTTTTTAGAAACCGGGAACATTCAATATTTTCAATGTGGGTTTCCTTCGCCATTAGCAAAGGAGGTTTTACTTAACACTCAAACCTGGATGATCCCTCTCCTGCTGATTGCGTCATCAGTGCTCTAACCTGACCCGTTCGGCTTCGTCTGTGTTAAACTTATCCTATTTCTCCGGGTTCCGTTCCATCTTCAGTTTTTTTCACCTCTGGAACTTCTGCAATCATTACCTTGGCGGTCTGGGTACAGTGGGTTCAGCTTTTTTCAGAATTCAAACTCTTTGTTGGTTGGACTGCGGTTCTCCTCCTGGGCCACTTTAGCAAGCCATCTGCCTTTTTCAGTTACCTCTTTTGTCCAGGTTTCCAAGCCCTTCATACTCAGATAACTTCAACCTTTTCAGCCCTCCGGGTTTTAAGTGAGAAAAATTAAAAATTTCTTTTTTTTCTTAAATTCTTTGGATTTTCTTTTTCATAGGTGGGAAAAAACAAAGGATTTGGCTGTAACTTCAGATTAGCTAAAGCGTCGACGCTAAACCTCAGCTACAGCTAATCCTTTTTATAAAAATTAGTGGAATTTTATAAAAAACTCCTCTTGAAAATATTTAGTGGAAAAAATTTCCCCTATTTTCAAAAATCAATATAGAAAAGGAGATTTAAAAAAATCAAAAGGTGCTCTTTTTTACAGAGCATCTTTTTTGTAAATCAATTACTCTTCAACTTTGTCTTCAGATTTCTCTTCAACCTTTTTTGCGGCTTCCAAGAAAACTTTTTTAGTTGGAGCTTTTTCGCTCTTTTGAATTGTAATCAACAACATGCCATCTTTGAATTCATATTTCAAAGAATCAATATCATATTTTTTCGGATCAATGAAAATATTTTTGTAATACTCTCCGTCTGTTCCTTTAATACCTCTTTGTAAGAATGCGTGCTTTACATTTTCATCTTCAATTTTTTCAGAAATTTTTACAGTCAAGTAATCTTCATCAAAGTCAATCGAAACTCTATCCTGAGAAATACCTGCAAGAGCAAATCTCAAAAGCAAGCTTTTATCCTCTTTGCAAATAACATCGCAATAAGGGAATTCAGTTCCTGAAACAATTGGCTCAGGAAGTTTATTATTACATCCCTCTGGAATCAAGAAATTCGGATTTACAGAAACTGGATTCTCCAAACACAAATTTTCATAAATCTTTGCAGGAATTTCATTTGCTTTGATTTTTTTGCCGTTTTTGTAACACTTTACATCTTCTCCATCTTTAGAGATTGCAACATAAGTGTCTCCGTTTACTTTGATTGATTTCTTTTGGTAGGAATAATTTGCTGCGGAATCATCATTGAAAATATCCTCGAAAGGAAAACCGAAAAGATTGTAGATTGCATCGTCAAAGATGCTTGAAATTGTTTTGAAACCGTTGTTCATAACGCGTTTCCTCCTTATAAATAAATTTTTTCGTATATTGAAAACTTTTGAAGAAACCTTAAAATTCAGTCCCAGTTTTGGCGAATGTATTTTTAAATTCTTTTTGTTTTTCAATGTACAATTTTAATTAGTGGAAAAATTTTTTGTAATTTTTTCATCCTAACAATTTTAAATATAGCAAAGAGGGTTTTTAAAGCCAACTAATTTCAACATGGATTACAAGAATTACATAAATCAATGCATTGCATTTAATGATATAGAAGAACTTTGCAGGTCTTATTTTCTTTTAGGTTCAAAAACCTGTGATTCAAATACAATGGCTTATATACAAGGGTCTGTTTATCAAATTACAGATCAGGATTGCCCTTTTGTAAATCAGATTTTTTATTGTGATGAAAATTATTTTGGGAAAATAGATTGGTCAAAAGTAACAACAATAAATGAAGCTCAAAAAACAACATTAAAAAGAGGGTTGACCGCTCAGTGTTTTACTTTCTTTGAAAAGACTTTGGATAATTTAGCAGTTGATGCTTATACAAGGTCAATTCCTGAAAATTATGTTCCTTTTTCAAAATATGCAGAAACCTCTCAATTGGAAAATATTTTAATTGACGATGATCAGTATTATCAAATAATGCAAGTAATTGGCCAGCCTTATATTAAAGATTCCGAATTGGAATATAAAAGGCAAGCAATTTTGAAATTAGCGGTTGAGCCTGCATTGAGAATGTATTATACTTATTTTCCTTTAGTGCAGGAACAAGTCTTGCAACATAGTCCAGTCGGTGATTATCTTATCCCTTATCCAACAGAACCTTATCCTGCATACAAAGCAATTGCATGGGTTACAACCGCAGGTGCAATGGGAAAAAGCGGCGGAAGTATTTCTCCTTTGGCAGCTTTAGGTACAGATGTTTCTTTATATACAAGAACAGGTCAAACAACTCAAATGAATGCAGGTATTACTTATAATAAGCCTGTTCCTGGCTGGAATGGAAG
>Ga0256405_10002159_pt1 | contig 47263 bp, 85 predicted proteins | sample RumenRJG_02DNA_FD_189096 | JGI IMG/M metagenome (GOLD analysis project Ga0256405, IMG submission 189096) | Bovine rumen microbial communities from Lethbridge, Alberta, Canada - RJG_02 | ecosystem: Host-associated > Mammals > Digestive system > Stomach > Rumen | place: Canada: Alberta... | reverse complement strand
AAGGTGATAAGGGAACATCTATCAGTTCTGTTACAAAGACAGGTACATCAGGCTTAGTGGATACCTACACCATCACCTATGATGACGGCACTACATCGACCTTTACCGTGACCAACGGACAGAACGCTACTGTAGAGGTAACAAGTGATACAGATGGCGATTACCGTCTTACCTTCACCGATGTGAATGGGAGCATCGAGACTCCTAACCTTTACTCCGATGTGACGGCATCAGCCAAACAGCTATTAAGCGAAAGCTACACCCTCGACCAAGCCCCCTACCTCTTCCGCAAATCCCCTGACTCTGACAGGGCTGTGGAAGAGATTGTTGGTGGGACTATTGCATGGAATCAGCTGTGTAATAGTGCATCTGTCACGGTAACGAGTGGACATAAGTATTACATGGTAAAAGGTGGAGTGAAATCCATCGGAGCAAGCACAGGAACTGCTATCACTGGATTGACAAGCGGAACTGATATTGTAACCGACCTCACCACCATGCTCGGCACCACAATAGCCGACTACATCTACTCCCTCGAACAATCCACAGCAGGAGCAGGAGTAGCCAAGCTAAAGGAATGGGGGTTCTTTACTGAGGATTATTATGAATACTGCGAACCCACTCTGAGAAGTGTGGAAGGTTTACAGAGTAAGAAGACAGTTGGGTTTAATCAGTGGGATGAGGAGTGGGAAGCAGGACGACTTAATTATGATATCAACAGCCCAACATGGGGACAAAACGTTTCCTCAGTAGAAATCGTCAGAAGTAAAAATTATATACGAGTTGTCCCGAATACGACTTATTATTGTAGTAAGGGTTCGTCTAGGGCAGACTATGCGATTTATTACGATGCAAATAAACAACCAATTCCAACCACAATGGGTGCAGGGTATGACGGAATCGGTGACAATACATTTGTCACACCATCAAACGCTCAGTATATACGATTTTATGCTACTGGACTTTCCACCTACAACCACGACATCTGCATCAACCTCTCCGACCCCACACGCAACGGACAGTACGAACCGTATGAATCCCACACCTATGCACTCGACTCCGAGGTAGTGTTGAGAGGTGTACCGAAGTTAGATTCCAACAATAACCTCTACTATGACGGTGATATTTATCCTGCTGATGGGCAGGGGAAGAGAAGGTATGCGTTGGTGGATTTGGGGAGTTTGTATTGGACATATGACACAACAACTCTTTCCGTTCCTGCGTTTAAGTCAAATATTGCAAATAGAACCAAAGGCTCATCTAATTTTGTTTGTAGCAAATATTCTGTGTTTGGTGTTGATAGAAATTCACTAAAAGATCACGACAAAGCTATCGCCTCATGGAACAACATTAATGAACTTAATATTGGTATTCGTGATGATTCCTACACCGATGCCACCGCTTTCAAAACCGCCATGAGCGGAGTAATGCTTGTCTACGAACTCGCCACCCCCACCACCTTCACCGCACAACCCTACCATAACCCACAGATTGTAGGGGATACAGAGGAGTTTGTGACTACTGGGATTGTTCCTGTTGGACACAGCACAAAATACTATCAAAACCTCAGAAAAAAGATTGAAGGTATGCCGTGGAACTTTGCTACATTGATAGCACCGACAGAGGTGACCAACAAGGCAACACGGAACTACACTGCAGGAAGCTATCTGATTCTCAATAACGTCCTTTACAAAGTCACTTCCAACATCGCAAACGGTGGCACAATCACACCGAACACCAATTGCACCGCAACCACCATCATGGCAGAAATCATGAGTTTATAGGAGGCATATTATGTTTGATTTTTTCATTGTTCGTATTACTAATCGTCAGGACGGCACTTTCGGCAACTCCGTCAAGGCTTATGAAGCAGAAGCCGACGCACTCAAAGAATACTTCAGACAGGCAGGACAGGCAGTGGACACCACACATCTGACCGACTCCGTTTCCCTGCTGTCCAAGGAAGGTTTTGAGGTTCGGCATGAATGCTTCGAGCATGCACCAGTAGCATCTGAAGAAGTAACGGAGGAATAATTTATGGATTTCAAGAAATTATGGAATAATAGAATTTTTAGGACATTCCTGCAGGCAATGGTTGGAGGAATCTGCGGTGCCATCACTCAGAACAAATCCATTGCTGTGATTGTAGTTATCGGAGTATCAACTGGTTTAGCGGCAATCATGCCGTTGATTGACGAGGAGAAATAATGCGGATTAATCAGGCAACGATTGACCTTATTAAGAAATGGGAAGGGTTATATCTTCACAGCTATCAGGATGCAGTTTCGGTGTGGACAATTGGTTTCGGGACTACCTCAGCCGATAAAGCCATAACAGGCACATCTATCAAGAAGGGCATGACGATCTCTAAGGATACTGCAGAAAGATGGCTCGTGGAATCACTGGAAAAGAAATACCTGCCCAAGGTCATGAAATATGATGACACCTATCACTGGAATGAGAACGAAGCAGGGGCATTAACCTCTTTTGCCTACAACATCGGAAGTATCGACCAGTTAACCGCCTATGGCACAAGGTCAAAGAAAGTGATAGCGGATAAAATGCTTCTGTACTGCAAGGCAGATGGAAGAAAGCTGAAAGGTCTTTTGGACAGAAGGAAAGACGAAAGAAAGCTGTTCCTCACACCGTGCGAACCGCAGAAGTATAAAGGCGATCTTCCTACCATTTTCCCCAAAAGGAAGTACTTCAAACTGGGTGATGGCATTGACAGTTGTACCGAGTTAAGACCTCAGATTGAATTAGTACAGAAGTTCCTGAACTGGTACGGTGCTGATCTGACGGTTGATGGAAAGTATGGAAAAAAGACCAAGGAAGCGGTAACAGATTTTCAGAAAGACATGAGGCTTTCACAGAATGGATGCTTCGGTATGAAGTGCCTTGAGAAAGCTAAGACGGTCAGGAGGTAAGATGGAAGAAAGGACTACTATTCCTTATATCGTGCATGAAGGAACTATGGTGCGAATGGAAAGGCAGATTAAAAGGATAACCGTTGCGTTAATCGTGACGGTCATCCTGATGTTTGTCAGCAATGCATTATGGCTCTATGCATGGACTCAATATGATTATACTAGCACATCAACACAGACCGTTGATATAGATGGTAAGCAGGGCAATGCTAACTATGTTGAGAATGGCGGGAGCATTGTAAATGGCACGGATACGAGTGAAAAGGGTTCGGACTAGAACACGAACAAGAAAGAGTGGTAAATCAAGAGGCACAAGACGGAGAAGATGATGGAATATAATCTTCCGAGATCGGAGATAGAACACCTCATTGATGAATGGATATTCAACGAAAGAAACAGATTAATACTGAAGAGAAGATTGTTAGACGGTATCTGTTACGAACCGCTTGCGGAAGAGTTTGACTTATCTGTCAGGCAGGTAAAGAATATCGTTTATAAGAATGAAAAACAGCTTTTCAAACACCTAGACCATGGATAAAAATTCATGGTCTTTTTTCTTATCTTACTATTGACATTTATTTTAACGTATATTATAATCTATAGTATAAATAAACGATAAGAAAGGAATGGTAAGACATGACAAAGAATCAGGAAAGAGCAATAGAGAGAATCAGGACAGCGGCAGATAACGAATTTGATTACATGGAGGTCAAAGACTTCACGGTAACAGACCACGAATACTTTATTTCAGTAGCTGTGACAATCGGAATGAAGGAAGAAACTCTGTCGGCTATGGTCTTCTGCAGAGATCACGCACACTTTTTCGTAGGAAAAAGAGGTGGTGTGACATACCCGATGTATCATGATAAAGATAACCAGTATTGCAAGAGATGGAACGGTTCGTTCCTGAGTGCAGTGGTAAATCAAAGAGAAAATAATAAAAAGGTTTGGGGGATAGACTAGAGATAAATTGCACACAGACTTTACGGAATCAGCACTTTGACTTCATCGTCAGGGTGCTTATTTTTTGCCATAATTTAACCATGAAAACATACTATAGAACTTGTGAAAAGTGTGGGGCAAACCTTGATCCCTGCGAAAAATGCGACTGCGATGTGGATACGAAAGAACTTAAACCCATTAGGAAAGAACACTGGGGATTGCGTGGTAAGGGCAATAGCTTACGCAACAGGAAGGACATGGGACGAGGTATATCAAGACCTCTGTGACATAGGATTCCAACGAGCGGAGATGCCTTCAATCAATTCCAACTGGTGGGCATACCTGAAGGATTGCGGATACAAAAGAAACATCATTCCTGATTCCTGTCCTAACTGTTACACAGTCAAGGATTTCTGCGTGGAGCATCCTGCAGGGAGGTATATTCTGTTTATTCCGCATTCAGATCGTGAAGGAGTCGGTCACGTAGTAGCTGTAGAGGACGGCAATTACATCGACACATGGGACAGTGGTAATTGTGTTCCCTTGGTGTACTGGAAGGAGGACTAATGGCATACGGATATTACTACCCTTATCAGGCGATGCAGGGAAACCAGTATCAGAATACCCAGTATCAGAACAATCAGAATGGCATTATCACAGTGCGGAGCATAGACGAGGCACGGATGTACCCAGTAGCACCAGGCAACTCCATCACCTTCAGGGATGAAAACGCACCGTACATCTATACCAAGACAATGGGATTCTCACAGCTTGACCGACCGATATTTGAAAAGTATCGATTGATGAAAGAAGAGGATGCACCTGTCACATCGCAGGAGACTCATTCTCAGCTTTTAAACGGTCAGGCGAAGGATTCCATACCTTACGCATTAAAGAGCGATATTGAGGCATTGACGGCATCGTACGAAGCACTGAAGAAGGAAGTGGAGTTACTGAAGGAGGGAAAACATGAATCTGAATAACATTGGAAATCTTTTAAGTATGTATCAAAACTTCAGGCAGAATCCTTTACAGTTCCTCGGTGGGATGAATCTTCCTCAGGGAATCAGCGATAATCCGAATCAGATCATCCAACATCTGATGAACAACGGAAAGGTGTCGCAACAGCAATACAATCAGGCTATGCAGTTAGCACGGCAATTAAGACGGTACTAAAGCCTTATGGCTTGAGTATAAACCTATTAACCGACTGTCATTATGAGACAGCCGCTGACCCCTAATAATTATGGGGTAGAAAGGAGTCTATATGGCTTTAACTGATGACGGCATCAACATGAGCATGCCAGTACAGCCGTACAACGGCATGAACAATGGTTTCGGTGGAGACGGTGCATGGCTGATCCTTTTCCTGCTTCTTGCTCTTGGTGGAAACTGGGGAGGCAACTGGGGAGGTAATGGTGGAGGAATTGTTCCTTCTATTGACGGCTCAATGCAGAGAGGTTTTGACCAGTCTGCAGTAATGGGTGGTATCAACGGCCTGACATCCACAGCATACTCAGGAATCTCCGACATTCAGGCGGCACTGTGTAATGGTTTCGCAGGAGTAAATCAGGGAGTTTCCAATGGATTTGCTCAGGCAGAGATCGCCAACAATTCCCGACAGATGGCAGACATGAATCAGAACTTCGGTATGCAGACAGCCATGATGCAGGGATTCAACGGACTGCAGGCACAGTTAGCATCCTGCTGTTGTGATAACCGTCTTGCAACCTGTCAGACACAGAACGCAGTACAGGCTGAAGCAAGTGCAACACGTTTTGCAGATGCCAACAACACAAGGGACATCATCGACTCTCAGACAAGGGGAACTCAGGCGATCCTTGACAAGCTGTGTGCATTAGAACTTGATGGAGTCAAGGGACAGCTTGCACAGGCACAGAGGGATAATGTCAGCCTGCAGAACCAGTTGAACATGGCAACCATGAGGGAGTCACAGACCGCACAGAACGCATTTATTGCTCAGGGACTCAGCAACGAGGTTGATGCACTTTACAACCGTCTGAGTAACTGTCCTGTTCCCACAGTACCAGTATACGGCAAACAGCCTATCTTCACCTGCGGAAACAATGGATGCGGTTGCGGTAATATGTAGGAGGTAAACCATAATAAGGGTATATTGCTAAATCCTTGTTTCTTTACTCTGTATATGATAGAATAAAAGAAAAAGTATATCAGTACATACGGAGGATAAAGATGTCAAAATTAATTGATCTAACTGGTCAAAGGTTTGCAAAATTAACTGTAATTAAAAGGGCAGAAAATTATAAACATGGTAGAGTTGCTTGGGAATGTCTTTGCGATTGCGGGAATACAACAGTTGTAAGAAGCGGAAACCTAAAAAGCGGTGCCGTGAAAAGTTGCGGCTGTTTAAATAAAATATCATATACGGCAACACACAAAGAATCAAAAACACCGTTATATCGCAAATGGAAATCTATGTTATATAGATGCGAAAACAAAAAGCACATAGCCTATAAAGACTATGGGGCAAGAGGTATAACCGTTTGCGAGGAATGGCATGATTTTCTATCATTTAAAAAGTGGGTAGAAGAAACAAAACCGTGTGGCGAATTTTCTATTGATAGGATAGATAATGACAAAGGATATTCTCCCGATAACTGCAGATGGGCAAGCCAAAAAGAGCAGGCAAACAATAGGCGGAGTAATGTAATGATTGCATATCAAAACGAGGTCCATAATCTTATGGAGTGGAGTAAGATTTTAGGCTTTGATTATAAAAGTGTTCATAACAGAATGCATAAATTAGGATGGAGTTTTGAAAAAGCAATAAATACTCCTATTGACATAAAGAAAAGAAACAAGGTAGAAAGGAAGTAAAATGGCTGAATATGTCAGCAATAACGTGCAGGTAGTGAACCTTAATTATCCTGTGATCTTCACAGCATCTATCCCATGTCCACGTGGTAATGTCTATCATGAGGACGAGACTGGGATCTTTATCCTGCGTGGCAACACTCCTAACTGTTTTGCTAGGTATCAGGTGACCTTTAACGGTAACATCGCAGTGCCTACTGGGGGAACTGTCGGGCCAATCGCACTTGCCATTACGGTCAACGGAGAGCCAAGACCGACAAGCAGGGCAATCTTTACCCCTGCCGCAGTAGATGAATACGGCAATGTGACAAGCACGGCAATCATTACAGTTCCCAAAGGATGCTGTTTCACCTTATCTATTGAGTATGTGGACGGCACAACGGATGGAACTGCAACACCTAGCATCAACGTGATCAATTCGAACTTAGTAGTCAATCGGATTGCATAGAAAGCAAATTCGTGGTATAATAGGATTGCGTGAAATTCTATTAGCTACGGAGGTGCATAAATGCCACAAAAAAACAAATATTACCATGTTGATATTACCAACGAAAGATTTGGAAGGTTGGTTGCTATAGAAAAGGTAGGTCGATCTACTTGGTTAATGCATTGTGATTGTGGGAACGATGTAATACTGCGTTATTCAAGGCTTTTGTATGGTCAACGTTCGTGCGGATGTTTGAGAAAAGAAATCGCTCAAGAGTGGGCGGCATCTCATACAAAACATGGCAAATCAAAAACCAAGATTTATCGAAAATATAGGTCTATCCTTAACAGATGCTATAATCAAAACAGCCATCATTATGACAGATACGGAGGCAGAGGCATAACCGTATGTGAAGAGTGGAGAAATTCATTTGATGCATTTTATAAATGGGCATACGATAACGGATATGACGAGAAAAAAAATGGGAGTAATTGGAGTATAGACAGGATTGATAACGGAAAGGGTTATTCTCCGAATAACTGCCGATTTACAACCGCAAAAGAACAAATGAGAAATCGTGATATTACCGTGTTGTATGAGTATAATGGCAAATCTTATTCTGCATCAGAATTTGCGGATGAATTCGGCATTACGGATAAGTCATTCGTGTATAAGAGAGCGAAACAAGGAGAAACATTAGGCGAAATATTAGATGCATGGAATATGGCTCATGATATACCGTATGGCTATGTGGATACAGCAACCTATGCGGAGAAGTGTAAAGTAACTACCACAACAGTGAATCGTTGGATTAATAGTGGCAAAGTGCAGGCTGAAAAACGAGGTAGGAAATGGTATATAAAAGAGTAATGATTGCCTGAAAGGAGCAATAATGGACGTATACAAAGACTTGGAAATGCTTTGCGAAACAGTAGAGCATGAGCTAGCAGATGCCAATGACAAGATTCAGGCAAGCGGTGGAAAGATTACTGCAGGCGATCTTGAGATGTTGGATAAGCTGACACACATGATGAAATCAATCAAAACTACCATGGCAATGATGGACAGTGAGAGCAATTACGGCGGTGATTATAACTCCCATCGTGGTAGCTACAGAAGGGACAGCATGGGCAGATATACACGATCTGACGGCATGGTGAGAGAACTTAGAAGCATGATGTATAGAGCACCCGAATACCTGAAGGGTGACATTGAAAGGGTAATTTCTAAAGCTGAGCGGATGTGATAAGCCGTGATAAGTGAGAAAGACCTGACGGATGCTATTGCGGAGTGCCTGGGGCAGAGAAATCCCAATGCACAGACCTGCATTAAACTGGCGGCATTTTATACTATCCATCAGAATCTATACGGAAAACAGGACGAGATTGTTTTGCCCGAGCAATCCTACTCAGGAGCATCGGGAACAGTGACCTATGATAGCGGTACAGAGTTTTCTGATCTGATTCAGGGCAAGGACATAGACGAAGTCCTGCCGTTGATGGATGAATTGATGACCACAGTTCAGGTACTGCATCCTAGACTTTATAACAGTGTGATACGAAAGCTGAGAGAATGACCGAGAAAATTTCTTGGTCTTTCTCCAGTTTTTTTGTATTTCCCTATTGACATTTAAATAAAAGTAGTATATAATCTATAGTATAAAGATAAGATATAGGAGGTAAGACAAATGAAGTGGAGAAAAGAGACTCAGACTTATATGTGGGCACATTACTTTAGTGAAGACGGCAACTGGAAAGCATGGGATGAAGACATTGTTATCAAAGGTGGCAGCCGTAAAAAGTTCTATAATCCGAAAACAAAGAAGATGGAAAATGAAGATAGCCTTAAGCATATATGGAAACTTGAGAACCTTAAAACAGGAGAGGTAATCGACAAGGAGTTCAGAACATTAAAGGCCGCAAAGACATACGCAGAGGAAAACTAAAACAAATGGCTGACCTAACGGCAAGACGGGGAGAAAGGTGGTAAGACAAAATGGCAACAGATAAAGAGATCAGGAACTTGGCAAACACCATCGCAAGAGGATATATCCAAGTGATGGGAATTGAAAAATGGAACTCGTTAACAGAGCAGGAACAGCATGATATTATCATGATCCTTGCAAAAGATTTCAACAGAGCATTATAAGTCGAATATTACAGCCGAGCGGAGGCGGCAGACCTCCGCAGGGATTAAGAAAGGATGGTAAGACAAAATGGCTAGATGGATTGAGAGGATTAAGACCACAGAAACGATGTGGGATATGGAACAGCTGATTGAGGAAATCGCACTTGATGACAATATCAGCAATGAGGAGTATGAAGCACTTTACAACATGGCACTTGAGGCAATCAGATAAAGGAGGACTAAACAGTGAAAAGAATCATCAATCAGAAAAGATATGACACAGATAAGGCTGTAAAGGTAGGAGAGTATTGGAACGGTCTTAGCAAGAGTGACTTCGGTCACATCACAGAAACCCTTTACCGCAAGCGGACAGGTGAGTTCTTCCTGCATGGAGTAGGAGGGGCAAACACCAAGTATGCCAAAGCGGTTGGCACGAACTGTTGGCATGGTGATGAACGTTTAATGCCAATGGAGTTTGAGACAGCCAGGAAGTGGGCAGAACAGCACCTGACTGCGGATGAATACGAAAACATCTTCGGGGCTGTCGAAGAGGACGATAGCAGGAAGGTTGTCACATTCTCCCTGACCCTGACAGCTATAGAGAAGCTGAAGAAGGAAAGTAGCAGGACTGGGATGACACAGAGTGACATCGTGGATATGCTTATTCTGAAGATGTGAGGTGCGTTATGTTTAAGTACGGAATGAGACTGAGAGGATTCAGCATAGGATGTCAGCCGATGAATGGATTCTGTGAGAGGCAGGACGATCCTGACGGACGGTATCATGACATCCTGATCTATGAGAGAAAGCTGACGGATGCGGAACTCATGGACTACGAATTGGATTATATCGGAGAGTGTTAGGCAAGAGCCGAGGATGTAACCTCGGCTTTATTTTTTTGGGATTTTTTCATTTTCCCTATTGACATTTAAATAAATGTACTGTATAATCTATAGTATAAAGATAAGTTAATAAGTGACCACAGGGAAGACAGTAACACCTAGCCGCCGTTGATTCAATAGAGCGTAGGATGTGAATAGTACCAAGGCACTTAGGAAAACAGGAGGTAAGACAAATGATTCACAGATACAAAGGATTCAATATAGTGAAAACTGGTACAAGAAATTATCCATGGAATATCTATAAGGAAGATGGTCATGGGTACGGTGAATGGGTAGGGTTCGGAAAGACTTTAAGAGATTGTAAATCTGATATTGATACTGGGTGTTATAACTGAAATAAATAGAAGTCAAGATCAAGAAAGGTGGTAAGACATGACAAACGCAATGATTATTTTATTACAGAGTGCAGACCTTATGGAGCAGGGCATCCTGCAGGGGACAGGGGAATACATCACAGTGGAGGACAAGGAAGGCAACGAGATTGAGATGGAAGTTCCCGAGCCAATCCACACTTTCGCAAGGTGGAAGGCAATGGGATACAAAGTAAAGAAAGGGGAACACGCAATTGCCAAGTTCCCCATTTGGAAGATGTCCAAGGGAAAGAAGAAAGCTGATGACGAGGAAGAACAGAAAGGAAGGATGTTCCTGAAGACAAGCCACTTCTTCAAGGCATCGCAGGTTGAGAAGGTAGGTTAATCCCTACCTTTTCTTTTTGGTCAGAATAGAACAAAATCGTTAGTAACACACTAGTAACACTGTATCTTTTCCATTTCCTTTCTGAATTTTTTCTGCCAAAAATTGAATAATCAGAAAAATGTATGATATAGTTTAATTGTCACAACAAGGGGCGGTTACCTCCGAATGATCTTTGTTTGTGTGAATCATAAATGCGGTAGTCTTTCTCCTATAGATGTTGTTGTTGCTATGTAAAAACCGCCCCTAGAGCCAATATACCATTTTCATACTACACCTTTCTTTGCAAAAGACCTTCCTCATTCGGGAGGTCTTTTGTTTTACCGTTTCCTTCTTTGTTCTACTACATATCCTAGTATTGTCACTGGCAGGCTCTTTACTTCTTCGTTGCTATAGACCCACGGATTGTAATTTGGGTTGAGCGGTTGCAGGACTATGCTTGTTCCCTGTTTCCTGATCCTTTTAAATGTTGCATCATTTCCATCGACCATCACAGCACAATCTTTTCCTGAGTCGCAGTCTGATGCTCTCTGCAGGATGATTATGTCACCGTCCAGGTATTCAGGAGACATAGAGTCCCCTCTGACCTTCAGGGCAAAATATTGTTTATCCCCTGTCACCCATTCCTTGGGTATTTCTTCCCAATCTATAATGTCCTCTATCGCTTCTATCGGAATCCCTGCAGGAATCCGTCCAAGAACAGGCACCTCAATTCCTTTATCTTTTGTTTCTCCAGTCAGGTATTCCATATTGACATGATACAGTTTTGCGAGCATCTGCAGGTTCTTAGATGATGGGTTGGTTCTTCCGCTTTCCCAGTTGCTGACAGATGGAGGCTTGACACCAAGAGATACTGCGACTTCCTTTTGACTTAAGCCCGATTGTTCTCTGCATTGCTTTAGTCTGTTCATAATCATACCTCCCTTATGTCTATATTATATAGTTTAAAACTAATCTTGTAAAATAAAAAAAGTTTTGTAAAAACTATTGATTTTTTGAGAAATATAATATATAATTAGTTATAGAAAAACTTCATGGAAGGAGGATGATAATTTGAATAGGTTTAAGCTATTTAGAGTTTTGGCAGAACTAAGTCAGAAGCAGGCGGCAGACAAGCTTGGAGTTAAGCAAGTTAGTGTTTGGCAATGGGAGCATGGAGTTACTTATCCGAAAGCGGAAAGACTCCCTGAGATCGCAAAACTGTACGGATGTTCTGTCGGTGATTTCTTCGAAGGAGGTGACCCAGTACGAAAGAAATCCTGAGTGCGACAAAGACAGCGGACATTCTAGGAGTATCTCCACAGAGTGTCCGTGAGCACATCAAGAAAGGGGTATGGACTTTTGGACAGTATGTCAAAGGTCAGAATGGCAAAGGGACGTATTTAATCTATCGTTCCAAGCTGATGAAGTTTATCGGAAGGGAGGAAACATTGTGAGGACATTGTTGAACATTATCACAGCAATAAGCATTACATCTGTCATATTGACAGGATGTATGCTTGATTCAGAATCTATGATTCCTGCATACATCTGCGGAATATCAGTTTTAGTTCTTGGATTGACCTGCATGGTCAGGGAAAGATTATGAGAGTGTTCAAAGTAATAACTCCGATTCTTGCACTTGCAGGAGTTCCATTAAGCATATGGGACATAGGAGCATATGGAGATTTATTTGGATTGATATTCTGTTGGTTCTGTTTGACCATCATCTTTTGGTGGTACTTGTCTAACGTGATTTTCACGGTCAGCAAGAAGGAACGCAGGAACACAGCTTTCAAAAACGTGGTAGGCAGAGAAAAAGCCGCCAACAAGGGCGGCAATTTCAAGTGGTAAGACACTTGCATTATAGCAAGGAAAAGAAAGGAAGTCAATATGATGAATTACACAGTTACGGTTGATATTGAGAAGTATGAAGAACTGGTTAGAGTTTCTGAGAGAGTAGAAACCATCAAAAGATACAAGAAGGAAAACAAGTACATCTGCATGGATGACTTCTTAGCACTCCTCGGAATTGAGGATACATACGAGGAAGGTGAAGAGGAATGAGAATTCCCGACAACTATGATGCATGGGGCGAGTACGAAAGGATACAGCAGAATAAGTTGGACAAACTTCCGACCTGTGCATGGTGCGGAAGTAAGATTCAGACCGAAGAGGCTTATGTTATTAATGACAAACTGGTCTGCAGGGATTGCGTTGATAACTGCAAAGTCTATCTTGATGAAGATGGGGAGGTGTACGCATGATCTATCAGAAACTTAACATGGTGCAATCGAAAATGAAAGCACCGAAGAATCTGTTCAACAGTTTCGGTAAATACAAATATCGAAACGCAGAGTCTATTCTTGAGGCTTTCAAACCTTACGGCAAGGAACTGGGATTGGTCTTGATGCTGAATGACTCCGTTGAGCAGATCGGAGATAGGGTTTACATCAAGGCAACGGCAACACTGATTGACATAGAAGACAACAGCAGGACAGAGGTCAGTGCTTATGCTAGAGAACCGATGTCCAAGAAGGGCATGGACGATAGTCAGGTGAGCGGTGCGACATCAAGTTATGCCAGGAAATATTGCCTGAACGGTTTATTCCTTCTTGATGATACGAAAGATGCTGATACAGATGAGTATCGCAATCAGGCAGAAAATCAATACAAGGCACAAAATAAGCCGAGCAAGCTGACAGATGTTCAGGTACAATCACTTATTAATGTGGTCACCAAAAAGGGTCTTGATCTTGATGACCTCATTGCCAAAGTTGGATTAGATGATGTCAGCGAACTTACTGCAGAATCTTATAACGAAATCGTCAAGATGATAAGGGGGAAATAATGGAACTCACTGGAACGTTTGCAGGTTTGAGTGAGGATTTCATCACTGGAACCGCAAGAATAGAATTCAATATCAGAGAAAGGGGCAGGGCATTGGATGCCCTCCCCAGTATCAAAGATAAGAAACTGAGGATCAAGGTAGTACAGTTCCGAGAGAAGCGGAGTTTAAATTCAAATTCCTACTACTGGCAGTTGCTGAGTCAGTTAGCGGATAAGCTGAAAGTATCAAAGCCTTTCCTGCATAACACTCTGCTCCGCAGATATGGGCAAATACAGCTTCTAGATGGAAAGCCTATGTATTTGTCCATTAAAGACACAGAAGCCGTCAGAAAGGCGATAGACGAGGCTGAGGATTATCACCTGAAGCCTACTGCAGAAGTCAGGGCAGGGAAAGACGGTGATAATTGGAGAACTTACCTGATGCTGAAAGGCTCTCACGAACTGGACACAAAGGAAATGGCGATCTTGATTGACGGAATAGTGGATGAGGCAAAGGAACAGGGGATACAAACCCTGACTCCTAATGAGTTAGAGAGGTTAAAAGCGACATGGCAAGGTCGGTAATACAAATCAAAAAGGAATGTTATTTCTGCAAGAGGACTTCAGGACTACACCGCCATCATATCTTCGGGGGATCAGCTAACAGGAAAATCTCTGAAAAGTATGGGTTCACCGTTTGGTTATGTGCTGACCATCACACCAACGGTCCTGATGCTATTCACAGAAACCCTAATGGAATCAATGACTTATATCTCAAGAAGTTGTGCCAAAGGTACTATGAAATGGTATTCGGTAGCAGGATGCAATTCATCAAGGAGTTTGGGAGGAATTATCTTGATCTTGAGGATTAACACAAGACTAGATGGATTGAATGACTACATTGATGCCTGCAGAAGGAATCCACATGCAGGGGCAAACATGAAGTCAGCCAACGAGCAGATCGTCATGTATGAGATAGCAAGACAGTTGCGAGGATGCCACATCAAACACCCAGTGATAATGAGGTATCAATGGTATGAGAAGAACAGACGAAGGGATTTGGATAACATTTCAAGTTTTGGCAGGAAGGTAATCCAGGATGCACTGGTCAAGTGCAAGGTTCTTCAAAATGACGGTTGGAGGGAAATCAGGGGATTCTCCGATGAGTTCTATGTAGACAAGCAGAATCCTCACATCGTGGTAGAGATAATGGAGGTGACAAGATGAGAGACAGCATGGTTTTTTATAGGAGTTTTGCAGAGGCATTGGAACAGTTGCCTGCCGACCTTTACAAAGAAGTAATGCAGGCGATTCTGAATTATGCTCTGAATGATATAGAACCTGAGTGCTCAGGAGTGGCAAACGCTCTTTTCATCATGGCGAAACCTCAGATTGATACAAATAATAAGCGGTATGAAAATAGCAAAAAGGGTGGAAGACCTAAAACTAAAAACCAAAATGCGGATTCTGAAAACAAAACAGAAACCAAAGTAAAACCAAACAATAACCAAACTGAAACCAAACTGAAACCAAAGAGCGAAAAAGCAAAACCTAATGTATATGTAAATGTAAATGTAAATGATAATGTAAATGTAGATTCTAAAGAATCTAATAATACTTGTGTGGGTTACACGGATGCTTTCGAAAGCCTGTGGAAGGTTTATCCGAGGAAGAAGGAGAAAGCATCAGCATACAAAGCATACAAGGCAAGGCTCAAGGATTACAAGCATGATGATCTTATGCTTGCTACTCAGCGATATGCGGAAGAGTGCAGGATTCTCGATACAGAGGAACGGTTTATTAAACACGGCTCAACCTTCTTCGGTCCTTCCTTGCCTTTTGCTGATTATCTTGACAGCGGATACAAGAAACCAGTGGCAAGATCAGGAACGCAGAAACAGAACAGTTTCAACAACTTTGAGCAAAGAACCTATGATTTCGATGCCCTGCAAAGAGCATTGCAATATAAACACTAAGAGAAAGGAATGGTAAGACAATGAAAGAACTTACAGTAAGAATCACATTCACAGAGATGGTATTAGGGAGTGCCAACAATAACAAGGACGTCCATGCTGAATTTATCGCATCTAAAGCACCTGATGCCAGGACCAAGGGAGAAGAGATTGAGGCAATCGGTGTTGAAGCCGAAGTGGAGAAGCAGATGACGGTATTCCCGAGGATGGAAGATGGTAACCCCATGTTTTGGGATTATCAGATCAAAGGATTCTTCAAGGAGGCTTGTCAGGCATTACAGAGATGTAAGGGAGAAGAGTTCAGCAAGGAGTCCTGCAAGATTAAGGCATACAAGAAAATCATAGACGGATGCGTATTCGTTGAACCTAGGAAGATTCCGATTCATATGCCTGAAGGTGGAGAAATGGGAACGCTTCAGAGACCGTTGCGAGGTCAGACCGCACAGGGTGAAAGGATTGCTCTTACCACATCCGAGACAGTTCCTGCAGGGTCAGAGATAGAATGCAAGATTATCTGCCTGAACGATGCCCATGAGAAAGCTGTGATTGAGTGGTTAGATTACGGCAGGTTCAAGGGTATCGGACAGTGGCGAAATGCTTCCTTCGGGAGATTCAGATATCAGATCACAGACCGCTAAGGTAATGTGGGGCATTCCAAAGTTTTGCGACGGAAATGTCAAGTTTTGTTTTGCGAGGGCTTGGTGTTGTAGTGTTAAGCAAAGGCAATGTACGGTTATGCTTGGCAACGGTATAGTACAGTCTAGTACAGCCTAGTAATGCAAAGGCAACGCAGGGTGCAGACTAGCAAAGCAAAGGCGAAGTATGGCACAGAAAAGTTCAGCAACGGCGTGGCGGGGTGCAGAAAGGTGCGGCGGAGCAAAGGCAAAGCACGGTTTAGCGAGGCGACGGCGGAGTAAGGTTTGGTAGTGCTATGGTATTGCAATGGAACGTCTAGCAATGGCGAAGTGATGTAGAGCATCGCAAGGGCAAAGCAAGGCAAGGTAAAGCGAGGGCAATGTAATGTCTGTTAAAGCATCGGCTTAGTTCAGTGGAGTACAGCTATGGCATAGTTGCGTTTTGTTCGGCAAGGGCAAAGTTATGTACTGTACAGTAAAGCGAAGGCTGAGTAAAGTATTGTTTTGCGGTGGCAATGCATAGTTAAGCAAGGTGGTGACATGGGAAGGAAACGGAAGAAGGAACAGAAACCAAAAAAGATCACGGTTTATATGTACCTTGATGAAAACTGTGACCTTCCTCTGTACACCTGCGATACTGCAGAGGAACTTGCAAAGGTCTTGGGAGTGAGAAAGAAAACTATATTCGAGACGATATGTAAGTACAGACGAGAAGGAAAACCCTGCAGGTATCTCAAGGTCACATATTACGAGGAGGATGATGAATGGACGATATCATGAAGTGCCACAACTGCGGTTCAGTAAACTCATTGATTATGGACAGCAGAAAGCACAGGAAGAACAAACACGGATTCTACTACCGCACAAGGGAATGTCAGGAGTGCGGAAGAAGATGGAAAACTCAGGAAGTACCAATGGAACTGATAAAGGACGGAACGGATGAATCTTTATGAGCAGGCAGAGCATTTTGGATTAGATAACAGGCTGAATCAGATGATGGAAGAGTTTGCGGAAACTATATCCGTGGCGGCAAGATATCGAAGGATGCTGAGCGGTGATGATACGTTGCACTACTCACAACGGTCACTGAAAAGGAACATGGCCGAAGAGATCGCAGATTCAAAACTTGTGATGGAGCAGGTAGCATATTTGCTTGATATCACAAAAGAGCAGATAGATGACAACATAGACAAGAAATTGATTAGAACGGAGAGAATGATAAATAATGGCAAAGGCAGAGATACCGCAGTGGCAGAGGATTATTAACTACATGAAGGAACATGGTTCTATAACCTCGATGGATGCTATTTACCACTTAGGATGCACAAGGTTAGCAGGCAGGATATTCGAGATCAAGGAGAGAGGTTACAACATCGAGACGGAATTGGTAAACACAAAGACAAGATACGGAACTACTAAGATTGCGGTTTATAGGTTGGGGAAAGATGACTGAGAAAGAAAAAGAGAAGATGGAACTTGATGTTCTGATAAGCAAGAAGGAAAGCATTAAGTCTGTTGCCCGATTGATGGGGCACAGAGTGTGGTCGTTCGATGATGAAAAGGAACTGCGGTTACTAAAAAGGATAAGCAAGTTGTTGGGAGACGAAGATGGGAGAGAACATACACACAACTAGTGATCTTTATCAGATGCAGGCACTGCCGCTAAACCTAAAGGTATCAATGACAAAGAGACGAATTAGAGATTGGGTAAAACATTTTGGACTTGATGGGGTTTATGTTTCCTTCTCAGGTGGAAAAGATTCAACAGTTCTATTACATATAGCAAGAGAGGTGTTTCCTGATATAAAAGCGGTATTCGTTGATATTGGGTTAGAGTACCCTGAAATCAGGTCTTTTGTAAAAACGTTTCAAAATGTTGATTGGTTAAGACCAAAGATAGGATTTAAAAAGGTCTGTGAAAAGTATGGATTTCCGCTTATTTCTAAAGAGGTTTCTGAGTGCGTCTATGGTGCTAGAAAGTACTTGACAAGCATAATGGATGAGGTGAATGCTTCAACGAACGAACGAACGGCATCCTTATCGGTATTCCTACAACAAACTGACAGGCCGAGGCTACTACAAAAAGCAGACCAGTATAATTTGTCAAAATCTGGAAGCAGGGGGGTACGATAACAAGTATCGCAGACTACGAGGAATTGGCGAATTTGCTAAACAGGAGAATGGTCAACAGGGAAGGTGGCAACAATCAGAGACTGGCAATCATGTTAGGAATGCTAACAAAGGACAAGCGTCATCCGATAAAGGCGAATATCCCTAGCAAAGATATGTCGCAGTTTGCACAGGTGAAATGGAAGTTCTTTCTTGATGCTCCATTTGAAATATCAAACAGGTGTTGCAATGTGATGAAGAAAGATCCTGTACATCGGTACGGAAAGAAGACAGGCAGACATCCAATCACAGCACAAATGGCAAGCGAGAGCAGATTAAGGTCGCAGAAATGGTTACAGAACGGTTGTAATGCATTTGACATTAAGAATCCTATCAGTAATCCGATGTCTTTCTGGACGGAACAGGATGTACTTTTATACATCAAAAATTTCAACATACCTATAGCATCGGTATACGGTGATGTAGTAGTTGATTATGAAGGAATGGGACAGATTGAAGGGCAGATGTCATTTGCGGATTTCATGGATGCAGAAGAATTTGATCTCGACAGGCTATTACTAAAGACAACAGGAAGTTATAGAACAGGATGTATCCTATGCGGTTTTGGATGTCATCTTGAAAAAGGAGAAGGACGTTTTCAAAGATTACACAGAACACATCCAAAAGCATATAAAGTTCTTGATCATGTTACAAATAGCGGAGTGACATACAGGGAAGCCATTGAGTGGATTAATGAGAATAACGGGAAAGGAGAAATCATTAAATTATGAGAACCTGCGATATATGCGGAAAAGAACTGCAGTCAGGATATGTTATCAATGACGGTGAAGAATTTTACTGCGAGAACTGCCTGAGCAAGAAATACACCAAGGAAGAATACAATACAATGTATGACAATGACGAGGCATATTGGACGGAGTGGTACGATGAGTGACAAATTAAACATTGATGGACTTTTAAAATTGTGGGCAGAAAAATCTGAACCAAAAGATATAACGCAAATAAGAAATAATTTAAGAGAAGGTGCTGAACTTTGTGCGATGATGGTTGAAGAGTTTGAACAGGCAGGATTTTCAAGAGTAGAAGCGTTATTGCTTCTTTCAGAGTTCATAAAAGCAAATATAAAGTAAGATTGTGGGAGGATGATGATGAGTAAAGAAATTGATGATCTTATCGCCATCGTTAAAGCATGGATTGACCGTCAGGATGCAGGCGGATGTCTTGGATGTGCTTTTGAGGACAAGGACGAATGGCAACTACCATGTTGCAGATGCAAGAGGAATTGCAAGGATTACTGGAGAAGGAAAGAAGGTGAACAGGATGAGTGACTTAATTGATAGAGAGGATGCTATTGATGCGATCAATGCCTATCTAGGTTTATCTGCGGTCAGCAGAACTATTCAAAATATGACGAGTATACAAGAGATATTGGAAAACTTGCCATCCGCACAGCCAGAACGTGTATGGACTCCGTGCGATATCCCGCCAAAACACCACAGAGATGTAATTGTAAGAGGTGTTGAAGCTATCGGTGGAGAATGTGTTTACAAGGTGATGCAATGGGATGTTGATACGTGGCGTCCAAAAAATTACGCACCATCTATTACGTGGTTGGATTGGAGCGAGATATGAGAGAAGGTGAACAGGATGGCTGAAATATGTACCGACAACAGATTCGAACTGGTTGAAGAGTTCAAGAAGAAATTGATCGAGTCAACCAATATTGAAACAAGCCAAGAAGAAATGAAGGTGATTGATGATATCCTTTTTCGCTTCTGGCAGATGGGATGGCTTGAAAGTATTTACAGGATGCCACTGGTAAAAGAATCAGCAAAAACACTTGTACGCAGTGTCGGTGATTCGGCATCTGCAAAAGCGTTCAGAAATGCAGGGCGGTTCATACAGAATGCAATAGATGGAGAAGCACCTGAGTATGAGAAGTTACCATCCGCAGAACCAGAAATTATCAGATGCCGAGACTGCAAACACCATGATGGGATCAGATGTTTCAGGTGGAATAGCACAATAATAACTGGATTTGAATAATTGATATTGAACACGCACCGACAGTTTTGGAAGCGGAGGATGAAGAATGACAGATACAGAAAGAAAAAGAATTGATGCTATTTGTAAAGTAGCGAACGTCAAAGACATTGGAGATTTATCTGATGGATTTCATACCTTTAACAGTCTTTACTACCAGAGAATGATTCTGTTTGCAACATTAGTAAAGACATATAAAGACAGATCATGGAAGTCTCTGAGGCATGAGGACGGAGAATTGTGCTTTGGTGGTGGATGGTTTATCGTTGGGATTGACACTCCAGAGGGCAGTTACACATATCACTATGAAGCTAAGTATTTCGACTTGTTTGACTGCGATATTCTTGACTATGGCAAACATTGGGATGGGCATACGGAGAAAGATGTGACGAGATTATTATCGCTAACCTCCGCAGAACCACTGTCTAGATGCGTTGCCAAGATTATGATCAACAAGGAAGACATTGAGGAACTTGTGGCAGAAAAGGTGGAAGAAATCAAAGAAATGCTTGAATCACAGTCAGAACGGAAGAAGGGGAAGTGGATATACGGAGAAAAGTCAGGACAGGATGGATGGTACTGTTCAGAGTGTGGTGGTTTTATTCCCTGGTATTATGATTATTACGGTTTAGATAACATTGATTTTATAGAAGATTTCAAAACTTGTCCTTTCTGTGATTCAAAGATGGTGTCATACACTGGAGCAGACATGAGAGAAGGTGAAGAGGAATGATGACAGTTGAAAGAGTAAGAGCGATCAATGAGTGGTTAGGTATTCATTGCCGCAAATGTGTAAATAATGACGATAGAGGAACGGGTTTTACAAATTGTCAAGCAGAGTGTGAAGTAGAAAAAGATGTTGGGATTGCTTGCATTCACTACGAAGAAGGATACGAAGAAGGTGATTCGGAATGATCCTCACGAATGACACAACAGTAGTTTTCAGTATTCCTGAGGATAACGAATCCCTGCAAAAGTTTATGAAAGATTTTGATATAAGCAAGTGGAAGCGAATGGAAGTATCAGAGATGATATGTTTTCGTAGGCACGATTTTTATATGACAGCAGGAAGAGAAGAGGTGGAAGAAGAATGAGATTGATAGATGCGGATGCTTTATGGATGGATGTCATTCGTTCCGTGGATTACTGTGATGATATCCTGGAATTCATCGAGAGACAACCGACGGTTGAACAATCACACTGGATTCCATGCAGTGAGAGGTTGCCTGAAGATGATGCGTATGTGCTCATAAGTAAAAAGCCATCACAAATATCAGGAAATAAATTCTCTGTAACAATCGGAGTAAGATATACCAATTCCAGAAGTCACAAAACGGAATGGAGAGATAGTGGGTTTGGGTATCTGAGTGATGAAAAGGTGCTTGCATGGATGCCACTCCCATCACCCTATCAGGAAGAACAGTGAAAAAACAAAGCATATATAAAGGTCTGAATGACATCTGGCTTGATGAGTTCTCTCACAGGTATGCTTGTTGGGCAAATAATCATCGTGGATGGGCGAAAGCCAAGAAAGCAAATAAAAGAATCGCCAAGAAAAGAGAGCGGAGAAGATGCAGGAAGGAGATGGAAGATGGGAACTAATTATTATGTGGTCAAGAATGGTCCGAGTTGCCAAGATCCTGTACACATCGGAAAGGCATCTATTGGATGGATGTTTAGTTTTCAGCGACAGAATGAAAAATGGCATGAACCGCCAATTGTATGGAACACTTTCAACCAGGTTAAGGATTGGCTGAAAAAGTACACGGTAGACAGCACTGACTATGTCATCATTGATGAATATGACGAGATTGTTTCCTATGATGACTTCATCGAGATGGTGGAGTTAAAGCAGGAACGTGACAGGGACAATCCTGATAATTTTGATTATTCCGATAATGTAGATGGATACAGGTTTACGGATGGGGAGTTTTGTTAGGGGTGATGAAGAGTGACAATTGATGAAGCAATTTACCAGTTGAAAAATTTAGCATTTTTATCTTCCGAGTCTGAGTATGGAAAAGTTGAAAAGGCACTGCGTATGGCTATAGAAGCCTTAGAGAAAATGAAGAAAGGGAAGTGGATAGAACGAGATGATTGTTGGGATGGAATATACTATGAGTGTTCTGTTTGCAAGGATTCGTTTACATTGATTGACGGAAATCCGTCTGATAATAATTATAACTTCTGTCCTAGCTGCGGTAGTTACAATGGGGGTGAAGAGGATGAGTGATTTAATCAGCAAGAACCAGTCTTTGATTGAGTGGAAAGAAGATTTCAAAGATTTTGTGGAGGGGCTTGATATACTGAGAGATGACTACAAGGGAATTATGGTATACATCGATGAAGTACCATCCGCAGAGCCACGGAAAAAGGGTGAGTGGATTATTGACGGTCATCACATCATATGCAATCGATGTAAAAATTCAATGTGTGATAGGGACAGAGAAGGAGATTTGATTCCTAAAAATTACTGCCCTAATTGCGGATGTCAGATGAGCGTAGGTGAACAGGAATGACTGAACTGAAACCGTGTCCCTTCTGTGGGGCGGCGGCAAGTGCATGGGAGTGGAACGGTGGCGCACGGGTCGATTGCTCCAAGTGGAGAGCGGACGCATATTCCGTGCACACGCATTATGTCGGGATCGGTGCAAGAACGATGGAAGAGGCGATTGAACTGTGGAACAGGAGAGCCGAACAGCCACCCGCACAGCCAGAACAGCGGTGGATTCCATGCAGTGAGAGGTTGCCTGAAGAAGATAATGTTGAAGTTTTATGCACGGTAAAGCAACAAAGCAAAACGGATCGCAGTGAAACAATAATAGTAGAACAGGGGTGCTATTTTTATGGAACATGGTTACTTTCATATGATTACCAAAGAGTAAACTGTAGTAGAGAAGTCCTCGCATGGCAACCACTCCCATCACCATATCAGCCAAAGGAGGATGAATCATGAGCAAACTTGACGATGTCATAGCAAACATGGCTTATATCCTTGATAGCCTGATGGCTTTAAGACAAATATATGAGTCTGGGAGTTGTAACACCTGTAAAAACAAGGACTGCGGATACAGACCGAAAGTAGGTCAGCAGGTCAGGTTTAATTGTCCGTTCTATACGGAGGAAGATGAATCATGATGCCATGTGTTTACTGTATCGGATGCAAGTGGTACAGACCAGACGAGCGTATTTGGTGTTCACATCCAGATAGAGATCACTGCAATCAGAGAGAATATTGGGAGGACTAACAATGGCAGATCAAAAGATTAATATCGAATGCGTAACAAATGGATTTGAAGAAGCTACGGAACAGATTGAATGCCTGATAGATGCATACGATGGATTTCCTGCCCAGGTAACTATAAAGAATTGCCATCATTGCACGTTTAATATACATCCAAGTCAGACAAAGTTTGTTGAACGTGCAGAGCAGGAGGCTGACGAGTGAGTAGTAAAAAGTGGATTACCATAGTATTTCGAAATAAGGAAGTCTGCCATTACAGACCTAATGAATACACAGATTATCAGTATGACGGCAAGTACTTCATTGTCATCAAAGACAGGCAGTGGATAGGACTTTATAATCTTGATGTGATTCAGTATATCGAGATCGCATCTCAGGCAGAAATTAACAACTACACATTCTACACAAGGAGGGATAATGCTGACGATACTGGTAGCTGTGATTAGTTTTATAGTCGGTGCTATTTTTGGAACGATATTGATGGTGCTGTGTATGGTAGCAGGAGAAAGGGACAGGAATGAAGATAATCGTTAGACCTGATGGAACTGGTACATTAATCACGGATGAAGAAGGAGGCAAAGAATGAACTCAGTTATCTTGATGGGTAGATTAACAAAGAATCCAGTAATCAACTACTCACAGGAAGGGATGTGTATTGCAAGGTTCACCCTTGCGGTAAACCGATTTAAGAAAGAAGAAGCGGATTTCATAAGCTGTGTTGCTTTCAAGAAACAGGCAGAGTTTGCTGAGAAGTACCTGAAACAGGGAACAAAGGTTGTGACCAGTGGAAGGATTCAGACAGGCAGTTATACCAACCGTGAAGGAACCAAGGTTTACACAACAGATGTCATCCTGAATGAAATCGAGTTTGCAGAAAGCAAGAAGAACGAGGAGAACAAGAATAACGGATTCGTAGAGATTCCTGATGATCTTGACTTTCTCACACCATGATGTGGTTCTTGATTCTTTATGTGATGTACCGATGGTTTTTCGGTCTAAACATTGAAATAATTGATTTTTGCGTGTTACTAATATTAGTGTATTATTTCTGCAGGATGTGACAATGAAAAAGAAAGATTTATACAGAGCGTTTATAAATTGCGATGATATGAACCACTTCAAGTTATTGCTCCGTGAGTTAGATACAAAAGGACTCCGAGACTTAAAAGGATTCCTGAGTAGAGAAGGGAACAACAACACGAAGATTTTCCATATCAATGAAGAGATCAAGAAGAGAGTACCAAAGGTCACTGGAAGTAGACAGTGGCCATTGGAACTTGACCTTGAATGGGAAGAGGTCTGCAAGCCTTTTAGGGTTCTGTCCAGAAAAAAGTTAAAGGAAAATAAATTATGAATATCGAAAGCATGGCAATCGAGGATGTATTCCCTTATGAAAAGAATGCGAAGAAGCATGACAAGGTGCAGATTGATAATGTGGCGGAATCAATAAAGCAATTCGGAATGGTGCAACCGCTTGTGGTGGACAAGGATAATAGTCTCATTATTGGGCATTGCAGGTTGTTAGCCGCCAAAAAGTTGAAGATGAAGCAAGTGCCAGTTGTGAAGTTAAATGAACTCACCGAAGATCAGGTGAAGAAGTTGCGACTCCTGGACAACAAACTCAATGAATCTGCATGGGACATGGAATTATTAATTCCTGAAATTGAAGAACTTGACTTTGATGGATTCCAACTTGATTGGGGTGGAGTGAAAAACAAGATAGAGGAAGAAGAAGAGGCAGAAGTTGAATTTTCCGAGATATTAGGAGAAGAAAATAATTACCTTGTTTTGCAATTTAAGAATGACGTTGATTGGTTGCAGGCTGTATCTTTTTTTGATGTGAAGTCGGTAAAGTGTTATTCAACTCGCAAGGATGGAAAGATTACCAAGAAGATGGAGAGGATAGGGGTCGGTAGGGTCTTGGATGGTGCGAAAGTTTTAAGACAGATATTAGGTGATAATCTATGAAGGTAGCAATTTGTTGTCCATCTTATAAGCGACCGAAGGTTGAAACACTCAAATATATTCCATATTGCAAAGTCTTTGTAGATGGCAAAGAGTATGAAGAATACATTAATCAGAATCCCGAGGGATCAAATATAGTTAAATGTCCTGATGGGGTTCAGGGTAATTTATGCAGAGTTCGGAATTATATCCTTGATCATGAATTTGAAAACGGTGCTGAAGCGGTCATAATCATTGATGATGATATGGAGGGGTTATATTTATGGAAAGGGGATGAAGTGGCAAAAAAGATATATCGAGAGAAGCTTCCCACAGATAGGATAATGCCGATTCTGGAGAAGTATTCAGGAATCTGCAAAGAATTGGGGTTCTTTTATTGGGGTGCTCAATGTAACATGGATATGTTGAGTTACAGACAATATTCACCTTTTTCATTTTCTGCATATATCGGGGGTCCATTCCAAGGATTTATCAAAGGCAACGAGTGCCGTTATGATGAATCGTTGCCCCTTAAAGAAGATTATGACATGACATTACAACAGTGTAACAAATATCGGGGATGTTTAAGGGTCAACTTTTTAACCTATAATGTCAAGCAATCCGAACAGGCGGGAGGATGTGCAACATACCGTTCAATGATGAGAGAGAAAGAACAGTTTGAGATGTTGCAGAAGAAGTGGGGAAAGGAGATTGTGTCCGAGGATAATTCTAATAAGGGAAGGACAAAAAAGGTGAAGAGGTTTGATTATAACCCAATTATCAAGATACCTATCAAGGGGATTTGAATATGGCATATTATGACAATATAAAGGATAAGGGCTTTGATCACAGAAGCACGGAAGAACAACGGGAGATAGCCAGGAGAGGCGGCAAGAAATCAGGAGAGGTCAGAAGGGAGAAAGCCAACCTAAAGAGGCAGATGCAGATATGGCTTGATGCTGATGTATCAAGGGATGCAAAGGGGAATACTGTTACAGGTGCGGAATATATGGTGCAGGTCGCTGTGAGAGAAATGAGGAAGGGCAATCCGAAATTTTGGGAATTGATAAGGGATACGGCAGGACAGAAGCCTATAGATAAAATTCAGATAGCGGAGATAGATGCCGATGTTATGGAAGAAGTTGACAGGATAGTGGAGCGGGCAGAAAAGAGTAATGTTGACGAGAACGCAGGCGATTGATTTTTTACTTTATCACCCTGATAAGTATGGGCAAATGCTTGGTTTTGATGATCTAGAAGAGATGCACAAAGAGTGGATGAATCTAATGTTTTTTGCGAAGGTTGATAAAACCCTGCAGGCTCATAGAAATTCATACAAGACTACATGTGTATCGATTAACTTGGCAAGGACAATGATATTAAAGCCGAGGCTCCGCATTCTGTTTATGAGGAAAACAGATGATGATGTAAAAGAGGTTATTAAACAGACAAAAAAAATCCTTATTCATCCAAAGACAGCATATCTTATACAATGCATCTATGGCATCAAGCTGAACTTTGTTGTAGATAATGTTATGGAGTTGTCTACCAACCTTACTAATGATGTTAAGGGAACAAGTCAATTAGTGGGGACTGGTATACAATCATCACTAACGGGACAGCATTATGATATTATATTCACGGATGATATTGTTACTATCAAGGATAGAATAAGTCGTGCAGAACGAGAACAAGTAAAGATTGTTTATGATGAATTACAGAACATAAAAATGAAGGGGACAGGCAGGATATTTAATACTGGTACCCCGTGGCATAAGGATGATGCATTTACGAAAATGCCAAAACCTTTGAAATATGATTGTTATTCAACAGGGATTTTTTCGGATGAAGAAATACAGACGTTAAAGGAAAAAATGGCTCCGAGCCTGTTTGCCGCAAATTATGAGTTGAGGCATATATCTGATGAGGATGTAATATTTGATGGTGCTAATATTGGTGCTGATGTATCGTTAATTGAACAGGGATTATCCCATGTTGATGCCGCCTATTGGGGTGAGGATACGACAGCTTTCACTATAGCAAATAAGCACGATGACAATTATTATGTGTTCGGCAAGGTTTGGAATAAGCACGTTGATTCTTGCGTTGATATCATTGAGATGTTGTACAAGAAATACCATTGCGGAAAGATGTATAACGAAACCAATGCAGACAAAGGGTATTTGGCGAAAGAGTTACGGACTAGAGGAATGAAGGTCAGCACATACCATGAGAATGAAAACAAGTATATAAAAATTACATCTCACCTTAAATTTGCATGGAAGAATGTAATATTTGTGGAGGGCACAGATGATGAATATATACAACAGATATTAGATTTTAATGAGAATGCGGAGCATGATGATTGTGCTGACAGCCTGGCAAGTCTTATTAGGGTAATGGATAAGAAAAAGAGCAAATCAAGTTATACACCGTTGTGGAATTAAAGAGGTTGATATGAGGACTTATAACGACTTCCTAGAGATAAATTTGGAAGATGAATCAAAGAAAATGCAGTTCGTGAAGGATGCAATAGTAGATCATGAGAATACGAAGTTGTTCAAGACAGCAAAGTTAGCAGATGAATACATGAAGCACAAGAACCATACGATATGCGAGTATCAGAAATTGCTGTACACCGTATCAGGTGTTGCGGTGCCTGATAACTTTTCTGCGAATTATAAGCTGTCGAATGGATTCTTTCCTCGGTTCATTATTCAGGAGAACCAGTACCTTTTGGGTAATGGTATCTCGTGGGGCGATGAATCAACGAAAGATAAACTCGGCAATGATTTTGATATCAGATTGCAGGAGGCAGGAAAGCTTGCTTTGGCTGAAGGTGTATCATTCTGTTTCATGAATAAAGATCATTTGAATGTATTTTCTGTCAAAGAGTTCGTACCGCTTTACGATGAAGAGAACGGAGCATTAATGGCAGGAATCAGGTACTGGAGGCTTGACCCTGCAAAGCCATTAAGGGCAACGCTTTATGAACTTGACGGATATACAGAGTATGTATGGGGCAGAAGGGACAAAGAAGGTGAAACGGTAAAGATAAACGGTGCGGAGATTCTTCGAAGTAAAAGACCGTACAAAATAAAAGTGCGTAAGTCAGATATTGACGGCACAGAGATATATGATGGCGAAAACTATCCTGAGTTTCCTATAGTTCCTTTATGGGGAACAACAACCCATCAGAGCAGATTAGTAGGTCTGCAGGAACAGATTGATTGTTACGATCTGATTAAGAGCGGTTTCGCCAATACCGTTGATGAAGCATCCTTTATTTACTGGACGATTCAGAATGCAGGCGGAATGGACGATATGGACTTAGCTAAGTTCATTGAGCATATGAAGACGGTTCATGCGGCTGTTGTAGATGATGAAGGAGCATCGGCAGAGTCACATTCTATTGAAGCACCATACGCAAGCAGGGAGGCACTTCTTGACAGATTAAGGAGTGACCTCTATGAAGATGCTATGGCTCTTGATACAAAGAACATGGCAGATGGTGTTGTGACAGCTACTCAGATCAAGGCGGCATATGAACCATTAAACAGCCTAACAGATGAATATGAGTATTGTATTCATGAGTGCCTGATGGGGATTCTTTCCGTATTAGGAATAGAGGACGAAGCAACATTCACAAGGTCTATGATTGTAAATGCACAGGAAATGGTTCAGGTAGTCCTGCAGGCATCCCAGTATCTTGAGGATGATTATGTTACCACAAAGTTGTTGACATTACTTGGTGACGGTGATATGGCTGAGGATATGCTGAAACGGATTGATGCAGATGCTATTGACCGTTTCACCGAAGAAGAAACGCAGGAAGAAGAACAGACGCAGGAACAGTCACAGGAAGAACTAAACTAGGGAGTTATATCACATATAAAAATAAAAATCCCGCCACGGAGGGACGATGGCAGAAAGGAGATTAACTCATGAAAGAGATTGCAACAGTTTACAGAACATCGGATTTATCTATCTTTAAAACACTTAACGGAAATAGAGAAGTCAGAGATAGACGAAAACAGAAGTTAATGGAGAGCATTGACAAGTATGGGTATATTACAAACCCGATCATTGTCAATGAACGCTATGAAGTAATTGACGGGCAAGGCAGATTGGCGGCTTGCAAAGAGTTGGGAACGCCAATTGATTATATTATTGTTCCGAACATAGGCATCAAGGAATGCCAAGTGTTTAATATGTACGGAGAAACGTGGAAGGTAAGGGATTTCATTGAGTGTTATGCTCAACGTGGTAGTAAGGATTATGAAAGAATTTTAGAGTTGAGTGAAATCGGTTTTGGAATACGAACATATATGTTTGCAAACGGTCTGTATGGCGGTACAGGAATTACAGAAAATACAATTAGGGAAGGTCGTGCGGTATCAAGTGCAGAGACATTTACAAAGGCAAAAGCGGCATTGGAATATTTAAAAACCGTAAAGCCTTACACAGATCAGGTAGAAGGACGAAAAACAGATTTCGAAAGTGCTGTATTGTTTGCATACAAGGATGATAACTGTGATAATAACAGGCTTACCGAATGTATAATGAAATATTACAACGCTATAGGTAATATCATCAGTATAAAATCAGCATTGGACGAACTGAGTAAAGCATACAATAGGAATTTGAAGGGTAAACATAGAGTCTATCTCAAAGAAGATTATGAAAGAATGAGATACGAAAAATAATAATAAATGGCTTATTTTTCATTCTAAAAGGATCAGATGAAGATGTCTATTTACTGAAGGATGGTATGGAAATACCGTATAGGGAAGTTAAAGATGCATAGACCTTATATAAGGCTGTGACATAGACAAGGGATATTACTCGGAGAAGCCTCGAGGCATGCAGGTTCGAATCCTGCTATCCCTTTTATGGAGGTGCTTATGGATTACGCACACAAGGAAACTGACAAGGAAATTCTGAAGCTAGAACAGCGGATGAAGAAGGAATACCGTCAGGCATATAAAGAGTGTAAAGACAACTTTGAGAAGAGGATGAAGGACTTCAACAGGCTAGATAAACAGATGTTGAAGGATGTAGAAAAAGGAGTGCTGTCACATAAGGATTATATAGCGTGGAGAAAGAAATCCGTGCTGATCAACAAGCGGTATAAGGAAATGGTCAGGTCAATGTCCCACGATTACCTGAACGCAAACAAGAACGCAGTGAAGATAATCAACGGCAAGTTGCCTGATATCTATGCGATGAATCACAACTACTCCACCTATATGATAGAGAGGCAGGCAAGGGTAAACACTTCCTACACTTTATATGACCGTGACACAGTATCAAGATTATTCCGAGATAAAGCACCATACACAAAGGCAGGAGTCAAGGTTGCTTCTTTCACGAAGTGGAACTCACGAAGGATTAATTCCGTAATTACCCAAGGAATCCTGCAGGGTAAATCTATTCCTGATATTGCAAAAGACCTGCAGAAGGTTGCTGATATGAATTACAAGCAAGCGGTAGGAACTGCAAGAACAATGGTGACAGGGGCAGAAAACTCAGGGAGACAGGATAGTTATGAGCGTGCTTTAGATATGGGTATTGATCTTGAAAAGATGTGGATATCAACACATGATGAAAGAACACGAGATAGTCATGTCCTTCTTGACAGGGAAGTGGTTGCAGTAAATGAAAGGTTTTCCAATGGCTTGATTGGACCTGGAGACAAAAGCACAGGTGACCCTTCGGAGTACATGAACTGCAGATGTTCTATGGTATCTGTGATAGATGGAGTTGAGTATGAAGATAATGACTTCTCAGAGTTTGATTATGAAGCATGGAAACAACGTGCTAGAGACAGGATGGAAAAGAGAAAACAGCGAAAGGCGATGGTATCATGAGTGACGGATTGACTTACGAGTTTAAGCTACAGCTTGACCTGACAGACCAAGTGATGGAGGAATGCAAAGAAAAGATTGATATAGCAATGGAGAAGATAGGACTTGTGGCAGAGAGATATGCGAAGGAGATGTGTCCTGTTGATACTGGACGTTTGAGGAACTCTATCACCCATGCCGCAGGGGATAATCAGGTAACGGTAGGAACGAATGTAGAATATGCCATATATGTAGAACTGGGAGCAAGGGGCAGGACTCCAAAGTATTTTATCAAGAACTCAATGGCAAACCACTTGAGTCAGTATCAAGGCATTTTGGACTCAGAATTGAAAAGATAAAAAAGGTATGTTATAATTATGGGTGCAAAGCAAGACAAGAAAGAGCCATATATGTTAAGCGAAGAACAGCTGAAGAAAATCAGTTTATCTCTGACGAGAGGTGAACGGATTGAGTTAACGGCTCAAAAGGATGGCAAGGTTATCATAAGAACTGTTATCCGTAAAAAGATATAGCAATCATGCAATCGGGCATGACGGAGGACTAATAGGAGTCAACTTGGATTATTTCCAAGATGGCTCTTTTTTGTTTTGCATCACAAAGAACCGTGAGAGAGACATCCGAAGAAATGGAGGAGAAAGAATGGCCCTGACCAGACGTTTCCTGTCAGCACTGGGAATTGAAGCTGACAAGATTGATGAAATCATCACAGCACACACCGACAGCATCGAGGGATTGAAAGAACAGAGGGATAAGTACAAGGCAGATGCCGACAAACTTCCTGAGGTTCAGAAAGAACTGGATGACCTGAAGAAACAGGGCAACGGTGAAGATTGGGAATCCAAGTACAATGAACTGAAAACAGAGTATGACCAGTACAAGACAGACATCGAAGCAAAGGAGACAAAGACAGCCAAAGAAAAGGCTTATAGCGATCTCCTGAAAGATGCAGGAGTCTCCGAGAAAAGGATAGCATCTATCCTGAGAGTGACCAATCTTGACGATGTAGAACTTGAGGACGGCAAGATCAAGGGCTGTGACGATGTAAAGAAGAGCATCGAATCAGAGTGGTCTGACTTCATCGTTCGGCAGGAAGAACAGGGAGCACAGACCGCTACACCACCAAGAAATGATTTGGGTGGAGGAAGACCGACAGGTCAGTCCCGTGCGGCACAGTTGGCGGCACAGTATCACGACAACTTATATGGAGCAGTAAAGGAGGACAAGTAATGTCTTTTAATCTGAATGAAACTGGACTTCCGTACCCTGCAGGATATTTCCTTGCACATGAGGAGTGCGTAAGAGAAACAAGACAGATTCCTCAGGCAGGTGCAAGCACAGCACCTAATGGGGGTAAATATGTAAAAGCAGGAACACCGTTCCCATCTAATGATGCAAATGCTATTGGAATCTTATATGAAGATGTTGATGTAACTACTGGAGATATGCCAGGTTCTGTAGTTATGAGTGGCAGGATCTATGAGAATAGGCTTCCTGTAACACTTATAACTGCGGCAAAAACGGCACTGACCGCAAAAGGGTTTGTATTTATCACAGAGCCTTCAGTGACAAGACCTAGCGGAACTACTGGTGGAACTACAGGTGGTACTACAGGCGGAACGACCTGATAGTTGAGGTGATCTGATGCCGAGTTATGATATTGGTAAAGACATAGTTTGTGGATGGATTCGCAGGAACTTCCCGAAGAATTCCCGAATATTGGATGTTGGTGCGTGTGATGGTAAATGGAAAAGATTATTACCTGAATATGCAATGGATGCAGTAGAGGCATGGGAACCGCATTGTGAGAATATCAAATCAATGTATGGACAGGTGTTCTGCAAAGATGTCGCAAAGCTGAACTATGATCCTTATGATCTGATTATTTTCGGCGATGTGATTGAACATATGACTATATCTGATGCTCAGAAGGTTCTAAAATATGCATTTGGTAAATGCAAGGATATGATTGTTGCTGTTCCGTATCTGTATCCACAGGGTGAGATCGGCGGTAATCCTTGGGAAGTTCATAAACAGCCTGATCTTACGGCTGAAATCTTTGCTGAACGGTATCCCGAACTTGAGGTTTTGTATGACACGAAACAGAACTATTGCTTTTATCATAAGAAAAATTCGTTTGCCGCTTTATTGAATGACACTGCCAAAATATTGGTTGCAGTACCGACATACGAGAATATCTATCCTGATACCTTTAAGAGCATATATGAGTTAGACAAAGGCGGTCATGAGGTAGATTTTGATTTCATCCGTGGTTACGATGTAGCAAACGCAAGAAATCAGATAGGAAAAGCTACACTAGATCGTGGTTATGAATGGGTGCTGATGGTAGATAATGACGAGGTATTGCCGAAGGATTCACTGTTGAACCTTTTGGAAACTCAGGAAGATGAGCCGAAAAAAGGCATGACTGTTGGTTGGTGTTTATCAAGGCCGAGAGGGTCAGCAAATACCTCAGGAAGGACCACAGCATTCAAATTCGGTGGTAAAGATTATGTTGCCAAAGATGCCTACACAGCCAAGGAATTAAGGGAATTAGCTTCACATGGCAGGCATAAACTGCAGATAAGAGGCACAGGTCTTGGGTGTGCATTGATACACCGTAAGGTATTTGAGTTCATGAAGTTTCCGTGGTTCAAGTGGGTTGAGTACAACAACGGCTCTCAGCTATCAGAAGATTTATATTTTTGTGAGAAGTTTAAAGAAATTGGATTGCCAGTATTTGTTGATACGAGGGTGTCCTGTGGACATCTGATGCGATACATAGACTGGGCGAGACAGGAGGATTAATATGCCGAGATTTGAAAATAACGTGTTAGGTCTTATTCCTCAGGCAGAATGGCTTGACACAGGATTCAACGTAACAAGACCGAACGATCCGATTGACGGATTACTGGGTGACCTGAAAACAGATAACCTGATGGCTCAGTGGAACTCTATTGCCTCTGAGTATCAGATTCCTGTTATGGCACAGTTCCACGGATTTGACACGGAATCCCTGACAACCTTCCGTGCTCCTGTGGATAACCACAACATCGAAAAAGGTTTAATCAAAGTAAAAATCAACCAGTCCGAAAGGATGCGTGCTCTCCTGCGGTCAGGAGTCAGAGAAGATGCCATGTATGATTATGTCATTCAGGATGGTATCAGACTTGCTGATCAGGTATTTACACGTTCCAAGGTGGCAAAGAATGAACTCCTTGCTACTGGTCAGGTAACTATCAAGGAGAACAATCTTGATCTGACAGTTGACTATGGTGTTCCTGCATCTCAGACGGCATATACCCTTGACTTTGGGAAAGGTGCTTCTACTGATATTCCGTCTCAGATTCAGGCAATCGTGGATGATGCGATCGCAAAGGGAGTCACTATCACTGGCATCCTGACAAGCAGGACTAACCTGACCAAGATGCGGAAAGATGCAAACGTTCAGAAAGCTATCAATGGTAATGTTGGAGCAGGTGCTTTGGTTAAGGTATCCGACTTTGAAGCATGGTTAGCTGAAGAGTACGGCATCACTCAGATCGTGACCAATGACCTGACATATGGAGCATCTGCTACTATCGGTGCAAACGGAAGACCAGTTGTAACTACCGAGAGATACTTCCCTGCCAATAAGGTAACGTTTTTCGCTACCAATCCTGGAGGCAGGTTAGGTGTAGGACTTTGGGGCGATCCGCCTGAGGTTGATGCCGCACAGTTCTACAATGTATCCACAGAGTCCTCTATCTCTCCTTACGTTTATGTAAGCCAGAAGATGGAGTGGGACCCTGCGGTACTCTGGACGAAGGCAAGCGGTTTGTTCATGCCAGTGCTTTACAACCCGAACAGCTTATTTATCGCTACTACAGCTGAAACTGGAGGGGCTTGATGTATAAAGTCTTGAAGAGATTCGCAGACCTTGAAGACAATAAATACCTTTACGAGGTGGGGGACGAGTTCCCCCGCCATGGTGTAAAGGTTACATCCGAAAGGCTGAAGGTTCTTTCAGGGTCTGATAATTTGATGAAAACACCGCTGATTGAAGAGGTTAAGACAAAGAAAAGGACAAAAAAGAATGTTAACTGATTTATGTCAGGAACTGCGGAATTGGTTCTGTTCAGCAAAGTATAAAGGAAAATTCAATATACGCAATGGGCAGATTGATCTCAATGAGATGTTGATGGACGGTGCTATAAAAGACGGTCAGTACATCCGAATCATTGGGAGCACATTCAATGACGGAGTGTGGCAATACCCGACACAGATTCTGCAGGATGAGACATTCGAAGGTGTTGTGTGGGCATTGAATATACCACTTGCAGTGCTGAAGCTGTCCGAGGATATTGATGCTTGGGAAAAGAAATATAACAACCCTGACAGCCCTGCGGTAAGCCCATATCAAAGCGAGTCTTTCGGGGGATATTCCTACAGCAAAGCATCAAGCGGTAGTTCAGGCAACATGGTAACGTGGAAAAGCGTTTTCGCTGACAAGCTGAACAGGTGGAGGAAAATATTATGAGTCTTTTATCTGAAGCAATGGAAAAATGCGTAATGCTTGACAAGACCACACAGCCTGATGGGTACGGTGGAACGAAAGCAACCTATGTAGAGGGAGCGGAGTTTTCTGCCGCAATCGTGTTCAATAGTTCGATGGAGGCACGGACAGCAAGCAAACAGGGAGTGACATCCCTTTATACCGTCACTATACCAAGAGCCGTTATGATGGAGTATCATGATGTGTTCCGAAGAAAGAGGGATGGTAAAGTGTTCCGAGTAACCAGTGACGGAGATGACCAGTTCACACCGAAATCTGCAGGGTTAGATATGAGACAGGCGAACTGCGAGGAGTGGGTGATTCCGAATGGATAAAGAACAGGCATTACAATCCTTTTGGTCATCCTTCGGATTGACAGCATATGATGACAGGACAGTCCCCACAGGGGATAACGCTCCTGCCTTTCCTTATATCACCTATGAGTTATCAACGGATGAACTAGACCATCCGCTGACTCTGACGGCATCCTTGTGGTATCGTTCTTCCTCATGGCAGGAGATCACTGCAAAATGTCATGAGATAGAAAGATACATCGGTGAATATGGGCATAGGGTTATAGAGTTAAGCAATGGATATCTGTACATCACCAAGGAGCATCCTTTTGCTCAGAGAATGGGTGATGACAGTGACGATATGATACGCAGAATAGTTTTACAAATTAAAGCTGAATTTTTGACAGCTTACTAGGAGGATAAGATGGGAAGATATACCAAAATCCCTGAGTCAACATTTCAAGATATGCAGTTGGATGCAGGCATTGTCCTGAAACAGTTTAGCCTGACAGATGCAGTATCAGGGCAGGCAGGATTTACCGATACTGATATCGTGACAGCAACAACTGGTGGTATCGAGATCGCTTGCACTCCCACCTACAGTGACCTTGGTGAAGATGTGGATAACTGTCCTGTCAACATGAAGGAACTGAAGCATCTTGACAGTTGGGAGTGTACGATGAAGTTCACCGCACTGAAGATCTCTGCAGAGGGATTCAAACTTGCACTGGGTGCGGCAGACATCGACTCAACAAACAATAACGTTGTCAAGCCAAGAAGAAACCTGAGTCAGTCCGACTTTACCGACCTGTGGTGGGTAGGAGATCGTGCTGATGGTGGTTTGGTTGCAGTGAAGTTAATCAACGCACTGGCAACTGGAGGAATGACCATCAAGACAGAGAAATCCAGTAAGGGCAATATCGATGTAGAACTGACAGGTCATGTCAGTATCAATGCGCAGGATACCATGCCTATGGAGTTCTACTCTATTGATCCTGCAACAACTGGAACAACTGGAACAACTGGAACAACGTAAAATAAAGGAGATTTATGAGATTATCCGAAATAAAAGGGGAATCCGCACTGGATACACTGGCAGAACTGATGGAACCTATTGCGGAGGTAATGGGGGATGAGGAAATCGTGGAGTTGATGAACAGCGGTAAACCAAAAATTCTGATTGTAAACAAGGCAATCAAGAATCACAAGGATGCTGTCATCACAGCCTTATCCCTCTTGGAACAGCAGGACAAGGAAGAGTTCCTTGCGAACCTTACCCTTGCCAAACTACCTGTGATGCTGTTGGATGTAATCAATGACCCCGATATTCAGCCCCTTTTTTCCTGACAGACCCTGAAGCGATAGACCACTTTTGGGTCTGTTATGGCAATTACAGAGGAAAGAGAATACCGAGGTTGTTCTATAGATATTATAATGCAACAACAAAAAGGCATGTAAAGGAAATAACCTATAGAACGTATATCGCAAAAGGAATAAAAGACATTTGCGGATACGATAAGACATTCAATGAACTATATAAGTATATCATTGATAAATCAAAGAAAGATTTGATTTCCGATAACAGAGAACCTGAGGAGATCATAGAGAGCATCATATCAAAGCTGAGGGGAAACGATGAACGTAATGAACCTAGTGGCGAAATTGTCACTTGATAAAACAAATTTTGACAATGGAATAAAGGGAGCACAATCATCCGCATCGGGATTGGGCAAAAGTTTCAACGGTCCACTAGGAACTATCAGTAGCAAGTTCACTGCTCTTGGCACTAACCTCGGAACTGTCGGTCAGAAAGTCGGTTCGTTCGCTAAGTCGTTCGCTCCTGCTTCTGCAGGTGCAGGTGCATTGATTGCGGCAACTGGTGCATTAGCAATGAAGGCGGCAAGTGCAGGCGACAGAATTGATAAGATGTCTCAAAAGGTAGGATTATCACGGAAGTCATTCCAAGAGATGGACTTTGTCATGTCACAATCAGGTGCAAACATCGAATCCCTGCAGACAGGAATGAAAACCTTGACCAAGCAGATTTCAAGTGCATCAACTGGCACAAAGTCCAGTGCTGAGGCTTTCAAGAAATTAGGTGTATCTGTTACAGAATCTGATGGTTCTTTGAGAAACCAAGAAGATGTGATGTGGGATATCATCAAGGCACTTCAGGGAATGGATAACCAAACCGAGAAGGCGAGACTTGCATCACAGCTTTTCGGAAGAGCAGGAACGGAACTGTTGCCGTTGCTGAATCAGGAGGCAGGAAGCCTTGATGAGATGCGGAGGAAAGCCAATGACCTTGGTTTGGTCATGAGTGACGATGCGGTAGACGCATCCGTTAAATTCACTGATACGATGGATCAGTTAAAACGAGCACTGGCGGCGGCAGGGGCAAGAATCGGTACGGCACTTATTCCGTATATTCAAAAGTTTGCAGACTATGTCATAAAAAACATTCCAAAGATTCAGAACGTGATAAAAGGTGTTGCTGACAAGATCGCAAACCTGAGTCCTACCGTTTTGAAGGTCATTGGAGTAGGGATGTTGGCAATAACTGCAATAGCACCTGTGGCAGGTGTGATTGCCTCTATCGTTACAGTAGTAGGCGGATTGGCTACAGCGATCGGATTCCTTCTTACTCCTATGGGGTTGATTGTGGTGGCGATCGGTGCGGCAGTGGCGGCAGGAGTATTGATTTATAAGAACTGGGATACCATCAAGGCTAAAGCCATTGAGTTGTGGAATAACCTTAAGACCAGTTTCTCTCAGATAGGCACAGCTATCAAGCAAGCATGGAACGCCGCAAAGACAGCCACTATCAATACGTGGAATAATATCAAATCTGCGGTAATGAATGTTGTTAATGCGGTAAGGGCATTTGTAAATGGTGGATTCAATGCTATCAAAACAGCAATAACCAATGCCTGGAAAACTGTTCAGAGGTTAACAAGTACCGTTTGGAATGCTATCAAGAGTGCTGTAAGTTCCGCAATAAATAGTGCTAGAAGTACTGTCAATACAGTGGTTAGTAAGATTAAAAGCCTTATGAGTTTCTCAGGTCTTGCAAATACTGTTTCTAATGTTTGGAACAGTATAAAGTCTAAGGTCGGAGAAAAGATCAATGCCGCCCGAGAAGTTGTAAAGAACGTTGTCGAAAAGATAAAGAGCTTTATGAAGTTCAGTGGTGCAAAAGAAGCTGTGGGAAATGTTTTTGAGAGCATAAAAACTGCGATCAAGAATAAATTGGACGATGCAAAAACTGCCGTAGGAAATATCATAAAAGCAATCAAAGATAAGCTGAAATTCAAATGGAAGTTACCAAAACTCCAACTTCCGCATCCAAAGATAAGTGGTAAGTTTTCTCTCAATCCTCCATCTGTACCGAAGTTCAGCTTGAAGTGGTACAGAAAAGCTATGGATAACCTTACTGTTCTTGATGGTGCCTCAATCTTCGGTGCTATGGGCGGAAACCTATTAGGTGGCGGAGAAGCAGGAAGAGAACTTGTCATTGGTGAAGACAAAGCACTTGATATGATTCGTAAAGCATCGGGCAATGAGAACATTGAAGTGCTGTTGCTGAGGTTGATTAACCTTCTTGCACAGTGGTTACCGCAAAAGACTGTTGCCTATATAAACAAGAGTGATGTCACAGACACTGTTGACAGAGAACTTGGGAAGTTGTTCATATGAGAAAACTGATTCTTAAAAACAGAATAGGTGAATCTTATAACCTGATAGACTCTAAAACTATGACTTTTCAATTAGATGGTCTTGGTTTTACGGATGAGTCAGCATATTCAAGGGCGGGAGGCACGTTCGTTGTCACATCTGAAGTAATGGCACAAAGAGAAATAGGATTGACGGTGCTGTTTCATGAGGATGCTGATGAAACGTACAAGAACTTTATCGTGTTTATCAGAAAATCACCATTGACTTTGGTATATCAGAATGACTCAGGGGAATACATGGTTAAATGCAACCCAAGGTCAATCACAAGAACCGATAGAAAAGGCTATTCGATTTATGGGTGTGCAATGTCGTTGATATGCCTGAGTGATTTTTATAGAGTGATTTCAGTTTATAATTCGGGTGAGATTGGTGACGGAAAGGCATACGATTATTCCTATGATTACCAATATTCCGATAATATTGCAGAATCTATCAGGATAGAGTCAGATACAGCGGAGGAATCACCTTGCAAGATTTACATATATGGTCCTTGTGAATATCCGTCATGGAGGCATTATGTGAATGGAGAACTGATAGCAACAGGAGAACTTGGAACTGTGATACCTGAAAATCGTGTGTTAGTGATAGATTCTACCACAGTTCCTTTTTCTATTACAGAGCAGGATAATCTGGGTAATATGACCGCTGACAGGTATCAGTCATGTAATTTTGGAACAGAAAGGTTTTTCTTCCTAAGGAATGGATTGAATGTTATTTCTGTTGCTCATACAGACCAAAGGATTTGTGCTATCAAGGTGGAGGCAAACATAAGCTATGCAAGCATATAATGTGGAAATATTTTCAAGTAATTTTGATTTCATAACTGCCTTCACTGTCTCAGACATTATTTACTCTTATGATTATCTTAATATCGGAGCAAATACTATCAGTATTGTTACAGATTCTGCAATCATGAACGGAGATTATGTTCATATCACAGGAGGCGGTGATGAATATTTCGGAGTTGTTTGCGGAGTATCTCAGGGAGAGGAAGAAGGGACTGTACAGATTGAGTACAAGCCCTTTTTGTCCATTTTTGAGACGGATATTTTATTCGATACAAACCTGCAGGGACAGGGGACACTTGAGAACAGGCTGAAAGCTATCATCGACTCTTTGTGGGTGAATAATAGCGATCCTGTGCAAAACATCCGAGGTCTGCAGGTTGTCACTACCACTACAACATCAGGATGGGGATTCAATCTTAAGTCAGACATTGAAGGTAGGCACCATATTATTTGCAATTTCTACACGGTGTTCATCGTGAGATCAATGGAGAAATACGGTGTAGGGATAAAGGTTATGCCAAACTTCACAAGTCAGACAATCGTCCTGAGTATAGGATTCGTTGTTGATACTCCGATATATATCGAAGCAGACCTTCCGAACATCATCAAGAAAAATGTGACGGTCAGAGCAACGCAGTTCGATACAAACAAGCTAGTGGTGTGGAACGCAACTGCAGATTATGGTGCATCAATCATATATTATCGGCATACTGATGATACTTTTGATACAAACAACAGTGATAGAATTTCCCCTGTTATCACTCAGACAGTAGCTGTACAGACAGATGAAGATCATACATTTGCACAGTTGGCGGCATCGCAGGCATCCGAAACTTTTGGGTCAATTGAATATAATAACTTGATTGAGTTGTCTGTGTTACCTGATGACACGTTGATAAAACCAAAGTTATTGCAGTTCGGACAGAAGATTATCGTTCTCAGTGACGGAAATGAATACAATACCCTGTTGACAGGGGTTAATATACAAGACGGATTGCATAAGTTGATATTCGGCACGGTTCGTTTAGACCTGACTAAAGTCTTGAAAAGGAGGTCATAATGGCAGTTAGTCTCAACCTTATAACTTTCAGTGGGGGCACAGTTACCCCAAAAACAGACGGAATAATATATGATTCTGCAATAGGACAGTGCGGAGTTTTCTATGGCTGTAATGTCACGGCTGACGGAAATACAATCTATGTGTCAAGTGGATATGGAATAATCAGAGGAAGATTTTTTGAGATGAATGATTCTTCTGTTGCTGTCGCACTTTCTTCTTCGGAAACTCTCAGTGGAAGGATTTACCTGAGTCTTGACTTGTCCAATGCCACAGACCCTCTGCAGTTATTAGCGGTAACTGGGTCAACGCTTCCTGACCTTACTCAGGAAGAAAATGCAAACTTCACTAACGGAGTTTGGGAGATGGAGTTAGCAACATTTGATGTTGATACTTCGGCTGTTGACAATGTGGTAGAAACGTTTGAAATTATTGAAGATAACAACAGTAGGATTGAGGAGTTAAATAACACTACAGTTTTAATAGACTCTACAAATCAAACGTATAATGTGAAAGTATACGCTTATAAGGTAGGCAATGTTGTTACAGTAAATTTGTTTCGAGAAAATGGAGCAAAACCTGCAGCATCTGGTTGGACGGTCATTGATACTCTTCCTGTTGGTGCACGCCCTAAAGGAATACTTGTATCGTATTTCGTGTCGGGAGGGCTGGCTAAAGATGTAGTTTTGCGAATGCGGATAGGTATTGGGGGAAACATAGAGTTATACGGCATACCCCAAGATGCACAGTTGGGTGGGACTATTACTTTTGCGGCGGCTACTTCATAGTTATATCAGGGTTTAACGTATCAAAGGAAGTGATGCGATGGGAGGATACAAAGTATATCTAGGACTAAATGGCAGTGATGTCAACAAGATTATCAAGGCAAAACCATCAATAGCTGTGATTGACTTTGCGGAATTCGGCGATACGCAAATTAAGAAACTAAGAAGAAAAGGCATTAAGCTAATTAGTTATCTTAACGTGGGAGCAATCGAAAAGACAAGACCTTACTATTCCAAGTACAAGAAATATGCCATCGGCAACTACTCTGATTGGGATGAAAAGTGGATGGACTTGTCAAAGACGGAGTGGCAGACCTTCCTTCTTGCAAGAGCGAAATCCTTCAAGAAGCGAGGGGCATTGGGTCTGTACATTGACAATCTTGATGTGGTGGAGGATTACAAAAGCAAAAAGCTTTATGAGCCTGCAAAAGCGATCCTGAAGAGCATCAGAAAAGAAACCAAGCTGTATCTGATGGTGAATGGGGCAGATTACTTTGTCTCAAGGTGCATCAAAGAAAAAGCGGTCTGCTTCCAAGCGATTCAGCAAGAGGAAGTTTTTACAAGGATAACGAACATCAGCAAAAACAAGGCAGGAAGTCAGACGGCGGCTGAGAAGAAAAGGTTGAAAGCCTATTGCGTTAATACGAGGAAAAAGGTTGATGTATACCTTTTGGAATACAAGGCGAACGCAAGCAACCTCTTAAAGATAAAGACTTTCTGCAAGAAATACAAAATGAATTACTACAATTCAAAGACGGTGGATTTAATATGATTATCAAGAAAACAGGAAAGAAGAAATATCCTCTTTATATCAAGCCTAAGAAGGGTCATGGCTTTTATGTTCCTGCACAGCAGAACTTCGGTAATGACTTTGTAAAACACCACGGATGCTCCCTTGTGGGCTTCTACATCGCCCTGTATTTTGTCGGTAAGCATAAAGGGTTTGGTCATTTGTTGAAGTGGAGCAAGAAGCATCTCAAGATTAAGAGCAAGATTCCTCTGTCGCAGGTGTACAAAGGTCTAAAGAAGTTAGCACCAAAAGCTGACATCACTTTCAGGCGAAAGGTCACCGCTCAGGAAGTGAGGACGGCACTGGCAAGAGGATATCTTGTTTTACTGGAAACGAAAGACCCTATCCATACCAACCCCATAATGTGGGACGATACCAAGTGCTGTGTGCGGAACTTCTCGCATGGCAAGAAGGAAAAGATAAACATTGACAAATATGTAAAGAAGCAATGCACCAACGATACCTATCGAGGTTGCATCTTCGTGCGACCATAGGAGGGCATCATGGACATTACACAATTACTGGTCACTATCCTGACAGTTGTAGTCACTCCGTTAATGGGGTATATCGTATGGCTATTGAAGCAACAGACGAAGGACAGGAATGCCTACGAAAAAGGTATCATGCTGTTGCTGAGGGTTCAGATCATCGAATATCATGACAAGTATATACGGAAGGGAACAATCCCTACTTATGCTTACGATAACTTTGAGGATATGTATAGATGCTACCACGATCTAGGTGGAAACTCCATGGCTGATAAGATGCACGAAGAAATCAATGAACTCCACTTACAGCAGAAGGAGACAGAGTAGATGAGAACGATAAGTTTTAATGTCAATTCAACAGTAACGAAGCTGTTCCTCGGAGTTGCAGGAGAACAGAACGCTACTCAGGTAGTGATTGATTGTAATGATTATGCCAAGGAGTATGGTGAGGGTACTGCGGTTCTACTGCATAAGAGAGCAAGCGATTCTGTGCCATATGAGTGCCTTTCTGTATCTCAGGCAAATAACATTGTTACATGGACAATCACCGTAGACGATACCGCTTATAATGGCGAAGGACAGCTTGAACTTCGATGGACAGTAGACAACGTGCTGAAGAAATCCAAGATAATCAGCACATTCGTCAAAAGAAGTTTAACACCACAGGAAGAGGAAGAGATCAAATCCGCACTGGAACTGATCCTTGAAGCGATTCCGACCAATGTGGACAGGGCTTTGGAAGAAGCAAAAGAAAGCGGCGACTTCGATGGTGTAGGTATTTCCAACATCGAATTGAATGATGATTATACCCTGACCGTGACTTTGACCGACAGCACCCAATACACCACTGACCCTATCCGTGGAGAGAAGGGTGATAAGGGAGACAAGGGTGATAAGGGAGACAAGGGCGACACTGGTGCGAAGGGCGACAAAGGCGATAAAGGTGATAAGGGTGATAAAGGTGACCAGGGCGAGCAGGGTATCCAAGGTATCCAAGGTGTAAAGGGTGACAAGGGTGATACTGGAGACAATGGTGTATCCGCCACCGTAGAAGTCACCTCTGACACCGACTCCGATTACCGCCTCACTTTCACCGATGTGAATGGGTCTATTGAGACTCCGAACTTATACTCCGATGTGACACTGTCAGCCAAACAGCTTCTCTCCGACTCCTACACCCTCGACCAAGTTCCCTACCTCTACCGCAAATCTCCTGACTCTGACAGGGCTGTGGAAGAGATTGTTGGTGGTACTGTGGTGTGGAATCAGCTGTGTAATAGTGCGTCTGTCACGGTAACGAGCGGACACAAATATTACATGGTAAAAGGTGGAGTGAAATCCATCGGAGCAAGCACAGGAACTGCTATCACTGGATTGACAAGCGGAACTGATATTGTAACTGACCTCACCACCATGTTCGGCTCTACCATAGCCGACTACATCTACTCCCTCGAAACCGCCACAGCAGGTGCAGGAGTAGCCAAGCTGAAGGAATGGGGGTTCTTTACTGAGGATTATTATGAGTATTCCGAGCCGACTCTGAAGACTGTGGAAGGTTTACAGAGTAAGAAGACGGTTGGGTGGAATCAGTGGGATGAGGAGTGGGAAGTAGGAAGTTATAATACTACCACGGGAGCAAAAAGCACTGCATCCGACAGAATTAGATGTAAATCGCCTATCAGCGTATTACCTAATACCACATATTACATCAATGGTAACAATAATTCCTTGTGGCTTATGTTTTTCGATTTTAGCGGAAATATTATCGAGGGATATGTGACAGGGCAGTCGCAAAGTGCTAATGCTTGTAAAGCATCAAACAGCGAAATAACAACACCACCTAACTGTGCAAGCATGGTATTTTATGTCATGCCTTCTTACGGTACCACCTACAACCACGACATCTGCATCAACCTCTCCGACCCCACACGAAACGGACAGTACGAACCGTATGAGAGTCATTCCTACCCGCTCGACTCAACTCTGACACTGAGAGGTATTCCGAAACTGGATTCCAACAATCATTTATACTTCGACGGTGACATCTATCCTGCTGATGGGCAGGGGAAGAGAAGGTATGGGTTGGTGGATTTGGGGACGCTGAATTGGTCATACAATACTACAACTTTTGGCATCCCAATGTTCTATGCTCAAGTTAATGGGAAAAGCAATAACTCAAAGCCCTTTTCATCAAAGTATTTGTGTGCTCCATCAGATAGCTTGAGAACTACACCCGATAAAATGATGAACGTGACAAACAGCGACTATCTGTATGTTCATGACGAAACCTACACCGATACCGCCACCTTCAAAACCGCAATGTCAGGCATCTACTTACTCTACGAACTCGCCACCCCTACCACCTTCACCGCACAACCCTACCACAATCCGCAGATTGTAGGGGATACAGAGGAGTTCGTGACTACTGGGTTAGTTTCTGTTGGACACGCAACAAAGTACTATCAGAACCTCAGAAAGAAGATTGAAAGTCTGCCGTGGAACTTCTCTACCCTTATCGCACCGACAGAGGTGACCAACAAGGCAACACGAAACTACACTGCAGGAAGCTATCTGATTCTCAACAACACCTTATACAAGGTCACTGCAAATATCGCTAATGGTGGAAACATCGTCATTAACACCAATTGCACCGCTACCACCATCATGGCAGAGTTCATGAGTTTATAGGAGGCACAATATGTTTGATTTTTTCATTGTTCGTGTTACTAATCGTCAGGACGGCACTTTCGGCAACAGCGTCAAGGCTTATGAATCAGAATCCGACGCACTCAAGGAATACTTCAGACAGGCAGGACAGGCAGTGGACACGACCCATCTGACCGACTCCGTTTCCCTTCTGAGCAAAGAGGGATTCGAGGTAAGGCATGAGTGCTTTGAACATGCACCTGCTCCGGAGCCAGAGGAAGTGGTTGAGGAGTGATGGCAGGCTATAAGGTCTATCTAGGCTTAAACGGTTCCGATGTCAACCGCATCATCAAGGCAAAACCAAACATTGCCGTCATTGACTTTGCTGAATTTGGTGATACGCAAATTAAAAAGCTAAGAAGCAAAGGCATTAAGCTAATCTCTTATCTTAATGTAGGAGCGATCGAAAAGGGTCGCTCCTACTATTCCAAGTATAAGAAGTATGCCATCGGCAATTACTCCGACTGGGATGAAAAATGGATGGATTTGCGGGCTGAAGCTTGGCAGAACTTCCTGCTGGAAAGAGCCAAATCGTTCAAGGCTAGAGGTGCAATCGGTCTCTACATCGACAA
>Ga0256405_10002157_pt1 | contig 47323 bp, 31 predicted proteins | sample RumenRJG_02DNA_FD_189096 | JGI IMG/M metagenome (GOLD analysis project Ga0256405, IMG submission 189096) | Bovine rumen microbial communities from Lethbridge, Alberta, Canada - RJG_02 | ecosystem: Host-associated > Mammals > Digestive system > Stomach > Rumen | place: Canada: Alberta... | reverse complement strand
CAAGACGGGCAAGGCGGGTTAAGATATGCTGTATATTGGCGTCGATTTGGGAACCTCCGCCGTTAAGCTGCTGCTGATGGACGGCGAGGGAAGAATTCAGAATATCGTCTCCAGGGAGTATCCGCTTTGTTTTCCGCATCCGGGCTGGTCGGAGCAAAACCCGGAGGACTGGCTGCGGCAGACAGTGGATGGCATTCGTGCGTTGACAGAGAACTGTGACAGAACGCAGATCGCCGGAATCGGCTGCGGCGGGCAGATGCATGGACTGGTCGCGCTGGACAAGGATGACAAGGTGCTGCGTCCGGCGATCCTGTGGAACGACGGACGCACCGCCGGGGAAACCGAGTGGCTCAACACGGAGATCGGCAAGGGAAAGCTTTCGCAATACACGGCAAATATCGCTTTCGCCGGCTTTACCGCGCCGAAGCTCCTTTGGATGCGAAAAAACGAGCCGGACCTGTTCGCAAGGATCGACAAGATCATGCTCCCCAAGGACTATATCAACTATATGCTCACCGGCGTCCATTCCTCCGACTACTCCGACGCCAGCGGTACGCTGCTTCTGGATGTGGAACACAAGCGCTGGTCGAAGGAAATGCTGGAAATCTGCGGCATCAAGGAAACGCAAATGCCAAAGCTCTATGAGAGCTATGAAGTGACGGGAACGCTCAAGCTGGATATAGCGGCGGAGCTTGGCCTGCCGGAGACTGTCAGGGTCTGCGCCGGCGCCGGCGACAACGCGGCTGCGGCAGTGGGCACCGGCACTGTGGGCGACGGCGCGTGCAACATCAGCCTCGGCACCAGCGGCACCATCTTCATTTCATCCGGGAAATTCGGCGCCGATCCGAACAACGCGCTGCACTCCTTCGCCCACGCGGACGGAAGCTATCATTTGATGGGCTGTATGCTCTCCGCTGCCTCCTGCAACAAGTGGTGGATGGATGATATCATCGGCACGCAGGATTACGCCTCCGCGCAGAAGGAAATCACCGATGAAAAGCTGGGGCGCAGCCACGTCTTTTTCCTGCCGTATCTGATGGGCGAACGCTCTCCCATCAACGATACCGACGCCCGCGGCGCGTTTGTCGGACTGACCATGGATAACTCCCGCGCCGACATGACGCAGGCAGTTTTGGAGGGCGTCGCCTTTGCCATCCGGGATTCTCTCGAGGTAGCCCGCTCGCTGGGCATTGACGTGAAGCGCAGCCGCATCTGCGGAGGCGGCGCGAAAAGCCCGCTTTGGCGCAAAATGATCGCCAACATTTGCAAACTGGATCTGGAGCTGATCGAGTCTGAGGAGGGGCCGGGCTACGGCGGTGCGATGCTGGCGGCTGTCGCCTGCGGCGAATACGCCTCTGTGGAGGACGCGGCGGCAGAGCTGGTGAAGGTCGTGGGAACCGTGGCGCCCGAACCAGAGCTGGCAGCGCGCTATGAGGAGCGCTATCAGGTGTTCCGGATGCTATATCCGGCGCTGAAGGACGTGTTCCCGGTTTTGAACGGCTGATATGGAAAAACAGCAATTTGACATGCAGAAGCGGACGCGCGCAAACATAACCGCAGCCTTTCGCGCGCTGGTCTCGGGTTATCTTGCCTGGTTGGGCTCGAAGATCGCCAACGCCGAGGGAAGCTCCATGCCGGCTCTGACCGCGCAGCTCATCAGCGCCGCGTTTATCATTGCCGCGCTTGGCTTCGGCGTCTATACCTGGAAGCGCTGGCGGAGTGATTTGGAGGCGGCGCGGCTGCCGGCGACGATACAACCGGATACTACGCAGGAGGAGGACCAGTGTGAAGATTGAGTCTGTTTATGATGCTGGCTTCGCTCCCTACGGAAAGGTGCTGACCGGCTACGATACAAAGGAATTACTGGAAACGCTGGAACGGGTGACGCCGTTGCCGGAGGGCACGGATTACGTTGCGTCCCAGTCGGAGCTGGAGGCGCTGCCCATCGCGGAACAGCTTTCATCCCACGCCTATGGCGGGATGCCGATCCAACTGGGCTGGTGCAACGGACATAACACAAAACTCAACTGCCTTGAATACCACCGTGACAGCGAGCTGAACTGCGGCACGACGGACTTTGTGCTGTTGCTGGCAAAGCTGGATGACCTGAAAGACGGCGTATTGGATACGGCAAAGGTGCGGGCGTTCCGCGTCCCGGCGGGCGTGCTGGTGGAGATTTACGCCTCGACGCTGCACTACGCACCCTGCAACGGAGCGTCAGGTCAGGGGTTCCGCGTCATGGTTGCCCTGCCCCGCGGCACCAACGGTCCAAAGCCGGAGATCACCCCGGTAAACGACGAGGACAAACGGCTGTGGGCGTGCAACAAATGGCTGCTGGCCCATGCGGACAGCAGCGAGGCAAAACAGGGCGCGCCGGTACTGCTGACCGGCGAAAACATCGACATTGCCGCCGATCTCTAAGCGGCGGAACCAGGAGGAATACAACATGACAAACATTCCCGAAGTCAAGCTCGGCATCATTGCCGTGTCCCGCGACTGCTTTATCATCTCCCTCTCCGAGCGCCGCCGCGCCGCCATCGTCGCGGCCTGCAAAGAGAATCACACGGAGCTGTTTGAGTGCGGGATCACTGTGGAAAATGAAAAGGATATGCTCAAGGCCGTGGCGGAGGTCAAAGCGGCGGGCTGCAATGCGCTGGTGGTTTTTCTCGGCAACTTCGGCCCCGAGACGCCGGAGACCCTGATTGCAAAGGAGTTCGACGGCCCCTGCATGTTCGTGGCGGCCGCGGAGGGCGACGGCGACCTCATCAACGGCCGCGGCGACGCCTATTGCGGTATGCTGAACTGCTCCTACAACCTCGGCATGCGTCATCTCAAGGGATACATTCCCGAATATCCCGTCGGCACAGCGGAGGACATTGCCAAAATGATCGAGGACTTCGTGCCCGTCGCCCGCGCCGTCATCGGCGTGAAGAACCTCAAGATCATCACCTTCGGCCCGCGCCCGCAGGACTTCTTTGCCTGCAACGCGCCGATCAAGGGACTCTACGAGCTTGGCGTGGAGATCGAGGAGAACAGCGAGCTGGATCTGCTGGTCAGCTACCGCGAGCACGCGGGCGACGCGCGCATTCCCGCCGTCTGTGAGGATATGCGGCAGGAAATGGGCGAGGGCCGCTATTATCCGGAGCTGCTGGAACGCATGGCGCAGTTTGAGCTGACGCTGCTGGACTGGATGGAAAACCACAGGGGCGCGCGCAAGTACGTGGCGTTCGCGGACAAGTGCTGGCCGGCGTTTCCGAAGGAGTTCGGCTTTGAGCCATGTTACGTGAACAGCCGCCTTGCCGCCCGCGGTATCCCCGTAAGCTGCGAGGTGGATATCTACGGCGCGCTCTCTGAGTACATCGGCTCCTGCGTCACCGGCGACGCCGTGACAATTCTCGACATCAACAACTCCGTACCCGCGAAGATGTGGGCAGAGCAGATCAAGGGCAAGTATGATTACGCGCTGACGGATACCTTTATGGGCTTCCACTGCGGCAACACGCCCAGCTGCAAGATGTGCGACGACCGCGCGGTCAAGTACCAGCTCATCCAGCACCGTCTGCTGGAGCCGGAGGGAAGCGACCCGGACTTCACCCGCGGCACGCTGGAGGGCGACATTGCGCCGGGCGAGATCACCTTCTACCGCCTCCAGTGCGACAGCGACGGCAATCTCCGCAGCTATATCGCTCAGGGCGAGGTGCTTCCGGTTGCGACAACGAGCTTCGGCGGCATCGGCGTGTTCGCCATCCCGGAGATGGGACGCTTCTATCGCCATGTGCTGATCCAGAAGCGTTACCCGCACCACGGCGCGGTCGCCTTCGGTCACCACGGCAAGGCGCTCTTTGAGGTGTTCAAGTTCCTCGGGGTGCAGGATATCGCGTACAACCAGCCCAAATCCCTGCCCTACCCGACGGAAAACCCCTGGGCCTGATGGCTGGTCTGACGGAGGTTCAGACGCTCTATCAGACGTATCTGGAAGAGGCGGAGCGGGTCGAACAGGAACGAAAACCCGGCGAAGGATTGTTCGGCATCGGGAATAAGCCCTCTGATGACCCGTGCCACGAGCGCTTTGCGGCGGGGCTGGAAACGCTGCTGAAGGATTTTGAAGCGCAGGAACCTGACTCTGCGCAAGCATGTGCGGTTCTACGGTATATCTATCGGGCACAATTAGTGAATAGAGAGCCGATCAGCGCCTATTGGATGCTGAACGCTGTACACGGTCTTACACTCAGCCTGATTGGGCGTTTGAACGCGGAGGATGCTGCCGCACTCCGCGAACAATATGCATCAGACATCCCGCGGCGCGAGATGCTTCCTGTGCAAAAACAGGTGTTTTCAAAGCTAAAACAGTCAATGCGGTAATACCCTTATATTTGCGTGGATGCAGTATGCGGGTTTAAGTGCTTCCCCCGCATCGTTGTGTCACCATTCCCTGCCTCTGAACAACACAGAGGCAGGGAATGCTCTATCCTTCATTACTATTTTGCCTTTGACATAACGAATCTGGTTGGCAAACTCGCGATAAGCTGACCATATCAACACGCCGCGCTGTTGGCGGCATGGCGTTCCATACGCACCGCCACGCGGCAAATGTGCGGCGCCAGGGCAATACCACTATTCTGCTTCCACAAACACTTTGTAATATCGTCTGATTACAAAATCGACCACAAGCCAAGGCCATCGCTCAAATCGAGCGATGGCCTTTTTTGTGCGCATGGCATGAATTCAATCAAGTCCATTTGTTGAAAACAACGCTCAGGCTCGTACAGAACGAAAAATTTTTTAAAAATATTTTTTCAATATGCACTAAACCCCTCAAAAAAAGATGAAAGGTAGAGGGAGATTTCAATGCGCCTCATACAGTTCGTCAAGTCAGCTAAAGCAGACAGTCCGAGCTTGTGCAGCGCGCTGAATTCCTGAAGCAGCACCCCTTCTGCGGGTGCTTAGCAGGAGGCAACAACTGAATCCGTCCCGGCAGCAGACACCGCAGGGGAAGCAGGCCATGACCGTCGAAGCGGGGTTCCACCGATGACGAGAGCGTGCCAATGCGGATGTTCCAAAGCTGAGGGCGACCAATCTATTACAACAGATCGGGTTTTCCTGTCTATGATTTTCTGAGCAGCGGCCGGATCTGTCTTGGCCTGCTCCTTCAGTTTTTCCCGATATCTCCGGTTCTTCGCAGATACAGCAGCCTTCGCAGCCTCAATCGCTACGGCAGCAGCGGGATCCGTCCCAGCGTGGGCATTCAGATCATCCATTTTTGCCTTATTCTTGGCATGTTACAGGAAAAGATGGCAACATGGATTCATTCCCTGTCGACGGTCTACAACGTGATCGCGCTGGTGTTTGTGTTCCTCGGCACCGTGTTTTCCAGCGACTTTGTCTGGAATCTGCAGGACTTGCTGAACAACTTCATGGTACTGCCCAACGTGGTGGCGCTGTTCGCACTCACCGGTATAGTGGTGAAAAGCGCGCGGTCGGCCCATTGATTTCAGTCCGTCTATGCGGCATGCGTGAGGCAATCCATCATGCTGTAGCAGCGCAGCACGAGCAGCTCCCCCCACAAGCTCTCACACCCGATTCAGCTTCTTCTCCACCGATGCCGCGACCTCTGCCCGCTCTTCTGCGGTCGACGCTCTCGCGTAATCCTGCAGTGCCTCGTCCCGTATGCGTTCCGCCTCCGATGACCAAGCCTCAAATTCCGGCTTGGTCATTGTCTTTTTTCGCACACGCGCGAAATATTTCTTGTACGCGCGGCTGTGCAGCTTCCATATCTCATTCTCGCGAAGCTTGCTCTGGAAGCTCTGTGACGCGCCAATATCGCGGCAGGTCTTCTCCGTTTCCCCCGGTGCGACGCGCTCGCAGTAGGTGTAGGTCATGCCGGGCTGCTGCAAAAACCAATGTCCGCAGTTGGGACAGCGCTTCGGGATAAACCCTTTCTGGATACCCTTCATCAGTTCCACATAGGCGAAGTCGATCAACCGGTCAAAGTACATCTTCTCCACCAACTCCGTCGGCAGGCTGTCATCCTCCGCGTTGAGCATGGCGAACTGTACGCGCACCGGCGAGGCGTCAACTTCCCTGTCCGCGCCAAGGCTCACGCCGGTCACAAACGCCCCGATCCCATTGTTATAGATCCGCTCGGCGGGCGTCTGCTTATGCTGCCCCTTCTTTTTCTCCGGCGCAGCGTTATAAAAAACTTCGTCCAGAAACCATGCGTAGCGCTCTTGGATCAGCTCAAGGTCGCGTCCCACCTGAAAGTAGTATTCCAGCTTGGGCGCAGGGTTGAATCCCCTGTTCGTCCGCAGGAAAAGATTGAAGTACGGCAGCTCCCGCAGTCTCGCCTTGACGGCCTTGAGCCTGCCGGAGTATCCGTTCCCGCTGTCCAAAGCCTCGCGCAGCCGCGCGAGGCTTTCCTGATATGCGCCCACGTCCGCGTCCAGCAGCGCGGTCAGCGTCGCACCGTAGGGAATCCCCTCGCGGCGATCCTCCACCCAGTATTCGCGCTCGCCAAACCGCACCATCGTGTGTGTGCGCGGTCGGTCAAAATCAAACAGGTCTTTTCCCAGTACGCCCATGCTCTTACCTCCGCAGTAGATAATGTACTCGATGATTTAGAGATAGCATACGTTATCTATTTACAAATGTCAAGCACTCTGCTACACTGCGACACACGGTCAACAATGAACCGAAACACGAAAACATCGAAAGGAGTGATGTATGTGAAACCGCTCAACACCATCGACGGCAGGACGCTGATGGAAGCGGAGCTCAAGCCGCTGGACTTCGTCGTGGACTCGCTGCTCGCGACGGGGCTGCACATCCTCGCGGGCTCGCCGAAGGTCGGCAAGTCGTGGCTCGCGCTCTGGCTCGCCGTCACCGTTGCCAAGGGCGAACCCGTCTGGGGCATGGCGACGAAGCGCGGCACGACGCTCTACCTCTGCCTTGAAGACTCGACGCTCCGCATCCAAAACAGGCTCGACGAGATCACGGACGACGTGCCGGACAACGCACATTTTTGCACCGAGGCGTTTATTCTCGGCGAAGGTCTCGAGCAGCAGCTCGAAGCGTTCCTCACGGAGCATCCCGACACGGTGCTCGTCATCATCGACACGCTCCAGATGATCCGCGACGCGCGGCGGGACATGACCTACGCCAACGACTACCGCGACCTCACCTCGCTCAAGCGCATCGCCGACGCGCACGGCATTGCGCTCCTGCTCATCCACCACCTGCGAAAAGAGTACGCCGAGGATGTGTTCTCGCGCATCTCCGGCACGACCGCGATCAGCGGCGCGGTGGACACGAGCCTCACGCTGGTCGAGCAGGAGCGCGGCAGCGGCGAGGCGACGCTCTACTGCATCGGGCGCGACATCGAATACTGCGAGCTGGAGCTCGCGCGCAACGCCGACAACGTCTGGGAGCTGACGAGCGACAGCAGGACGCTCCCCAAGGGCGGGCGGCTCATTCTTCTCCTCTCCGCGCTGATGAAAGACCGCGCGGAATTTATCGGCACTCCGACAGAGCTCGCGGCGCTTATCGACCCTGCGGGTATGAACCAGATCTCGCCGCGCAAAATCCCCGGCGAGGTCTTGAAAAGCCTTTCCGCACTGCGGGAGAGCGGCATTGAAGCGACCGTGCGGCGGAGCAACGGCAGGCGGCTCATTGAGCTGCGCCGTGCCGATAGTGTCGATGAACCCGAGGTCGGAAACAGCGTCCCTATCGACCCTGCGGCTCTCACAGCGGAGGACGTCCCGTGAGCGATTCTTTGCCGCCGCGTTGCCTCGACAGATGGGCGCTTGGGGAAAAGCTCCCGCGGACGCAAGCCCCCGTCACAGCGCCAGCGTTGGGCGAAACGCGACCACGCCGCCGTTCTGCGAGAAATCCTCTCTTTAGAGAGGGCAAGCAGAGCGCCTGTCCGACATTGTCGGTCAGGCACAGCCGCCGCTCACGGCGGTTTTGCGGGCAGTAGCCCACACCCACTTCGTCGCAAAGTCCGCTTCGCTCGGGACGCCCAGTCGGGCATCCCTCGACTGCGCTCCCTTGCTCCTCAGTTCCGAACGAGACCCGCTGCGCTGGGCTCTCGTTCGGCGAACAGGAGACGAGAAGAAAAAGGAGGAACCCCATGAAACAAAACAAGGACGTCCGGCTGACCATGCGGCTCACGCCGGAGCAGTACGAGAGCATCTGTGCTCGCGCCGAGACCGCGCAGATGACGCCGAGCGCGTATGCCCGCGCCGCGGCGATGCGCCACAAGGTCACGGTCGTGCCGGGACTCAAGGAGCTGACGCATGAGCTCAAGGCGATCGGGCGGAACATCAACCAGCTCACCGTCCTCGCCCACGAGGGGCGGGTGCAGTCCGCCACCGCGATGAGTCGGACGCTGCGCTACGTCAAGCGCAACGACAAGACACGGGACAAGCAGTTCGTGAGCGGCTGGAACTGTACGCCGCGGCTCGCCGAGGAGGAGTTCCTCGCCACGCGGCAGGCGCATCGCAAGAGCGGCGGCAGGTGGTTCTACCACTACACGCAGTCGTTCTCTCCGAAAGAGAACGTGACGCCGGAGCTGGCGCACGAGATCGCGCGGGAGTTCGCGGCGCGAGCGTGGCCGGAGAGCGAGGTGGTCATCGCCACCCACGTCGACGCGGCGCACATCCACTCGCACTTCGTGGTCAACGCCGTCTGCTTCGAGACGGGCAAGATGCTGCGCCAGCACCCGGACACGCTCCAAAAGCTCCGCGCAATCTCGGACGAGCTGTGCGCGGCGCACGGGCTCTCGGTGCTGCCACGACAGCAGAAGAAGGCAAGCGGCATGACGGCGCGCGAGTACCGCTCAGCGGTCAAGGGCGAGAGCTGGAAGCTCCAGCTCATGGGCGACATCGACGCGAGCATGAAAGCCGCCCGCTCCCGCGAGGACTTCATCCGGCGGATGCGGCGGCTCGGCTACGCGGTGCGATGGGAGGACAGGCGCAAGTACATCACCTACACCACGCCGCATGGCAAACCGTGCAGGGACAACAAGCTGCACGAAACGAAATACCTCAAGGAGAACATGGAATATGAATTCAACATCAGAACGCAAATACTCACTGGACGAGCTCAAGCAGATGAACAGCCGCGACCTGACGGAAGCGGGCGAGGGAGAGCGCCACATCCTGCTGACCGACCGGAACTGGACGGCGGTGCTGAACCTGCTCGCGCGGCTGAGCACACAGCAGCTCGAAACGCAGGCGGCTCTCGCGCTGCTGCTGACGAGGCCGGACGCGGAGGAGCTGCTGCGACGGATCGACCGGAACACGCAGACGCGGCTCCGCGACCTGAACGAGAAGATGGAGGCGTTCGCGCAACAGGCTGGGAACCTGAGCGGGAGGTTTTCCTCCGCCGCGGACAGACTGGCATCGAGCACGGAGAAGGAGCTGACCTCACTGACGCGCTCGACGCGGGACAGCCTCGACGCGATGCGGCGCGAAACCAACTCAGAGATCGCGAACCTGATCCGCGCGGCGCGGAGATGGCTCAGAGTGCTGGGGATCGCGTGCATCGCGGCGGTGGTGGCGCTGACGATCCTCTACGCGGTCACCATGCTGCGGCGACCGGCATAGGCGCGGCGCTGGGGATCGCTGCCGCGCTTGACGGCGACGACAGTGAGGACGCCGAAGAGCTCCGCAGAAAGATCTTGGCAAAAGAGGCGGCGGAGAATCTCGGCACGGCAATCGGCCTCGCCGCCGGCGTCGCGCTCAGCATCGCCGAGACGCGGCACGAAGAAGCGGAGGAGGGTCCGCAGCAACAAAGTATGTGAAGGAGGAACCATGGCAAGCATCAAGAAAATCAACAACAGAAAATACAAGATCACCGTCAGCAACGGTTATCGTTTAGACGGGCGCAAAATATCCCGCGCCAAAACCATCTGCGTCCCGGCCACCGTCCACCCGCGGTCGATCCAACAGTACGTCGCGCATGAGGCGGAGGAGTTTGAGCGGTACGTTAAATGTGGCTTCGGCGAGGACGCGGAGACGCCCTTCGAGGTCTACGCCCGGAGCTGGCTCAAGCGACAGACGAAGTTCGCTCCCTCGACGCTCGCAATGTACCGACGGATGCTGGAGGTGACGTATCAGTACATCGGTCAGATTCCCCTCTCCAAGCTCCGCCCCATCGCGCTGGAGAATATGCTCATTGAACTACGGCGGCGGACGCATCACGGAAAGCCTGTCCAGGAGGCGACCGTACAAAAATACCTTACCGCCGTCTCCGCCGTCCTCACGGACGCCAAGCGCAACGAGATCATCCAGAAGAACCCGGCGCGGATGATCGACCTGCCCGATACCGAGTCGCGGGAGCAGCATATTCCCAACGCCGACGAGGTCGACCGGTTCCTCCGCGCGCTGGCGGACGAGCCGCTGCACTACCGTTTCTTCTACCTCTACGCCATTTACACCGGCTGCCGGCGTGGTGAGCTCTGCGCGCTCAAGTGGACAGACTTTTCCATCATCAATGATACCACCACACTGACCGTCAGCCGCTCCCGCAGCAGCGTCGCGGGCGTTGGCGTGGTGGAGGGGCCGACGAAGAACGGGCGCAGCCGCATGATCGTCTTTGACGATGCCATGTCATGGTCTGCCGCCTGCTACAAGATGGCGAAGATGGAGGAAGCCAGCATCGGTGGCTTCCCCCTCAGCGAATACCTCTTTGCCGATGAGCACGGCAAGCCCATCCATCCCGACACATTCACAAAACACCTGCGCAAGATCTATGACCGCGCCGGTCTCAGCAGGGACTACCATCTCCACACATGGCGGCACTTCTTTGTGACCTCCCTGCTCCACGGCGGCGTGGACAAGCAGACGGTCGCCGACCTCGCCGGTCACGGGGACACCTCGTTTCTGGAACGTACCTACTGCCATCCGCAGATGGAGAAGAGGCTTGAGGCATCGGAATGTCTTTCCACACAGGTGTTCGGTCCCGTCACCTACAGCGAAGAATCCGACAATCCGCTCACAGCGTAACTTGTCGCTTTGGTAGAATCTGCGGTTTCGGGAATCTTTCAGTAGCTATTCAAATTGACTTCGGATATTGTTTGCTTGCAACAAAGCTCAACTGGATTGAGTGAGAAAGGAAAGAGGTTGAAAGTCATGGCAAGCATTCGAAAACGCGGCAACAGCTATCTGCTGGTGGTGTCCATGGGTTACGATCCCGGCGGGAAGCGGCGGGCCGCACAGCAAAAGACGGTCCGCCCGCCCGACGGGCTGACGCCAAAGCAGAAGGAGAAATGGCTCAGCGAGCAGGCAATGGACTTCGAGCGCGAATGCCGGAGTCTGCCGCAGGCGGTCAATCGGAACATCACGCTCGCGGAGTATACGGAGCTTTGGCTTCGGGACGTCGCGCCGAACAAACTGGCAAAGTCCACGCTCATCCGCGAGCGGCAGGACACCGAACGGTTCCTGCCGACACTCGGCTCCATCAAGCTGGTCGATCTTCGTCCCGAGCACTTCCGCAAGCTCTACGCTAATCTGCGGAAGCAAAAAAGTAAACATACCGGAAAGCCGCTCTCCGAGCATACGGTCGAGGGTGTCCACGCCTGTCTGTGTGGCATCCTCTCCGATGCGATGGAGGGCGGCTTTCTCACGCACAACCCCGCGTGGCGGACGTACCGCTACAGCGGCAGAAAAAGCGAAAAGGTCATTGCGGGCGAGGAGACGGCACAGAAGCTGATTCTGGCGCTGGAGGATGAGAGCATCAAGTACGAAACCTTCTTCAAGCTCCTGATTGCCACGGGAATGCGGCGCGGCGAGTGCTGCGGCCTGCAATGGCAGGATATCGACTACGCAGCCCGGAGCATCCACATCCGGCGCAACGTGGTCAAGCTGACGGGTGAGGAAATCATCGTGAAAGAACCGAAAACCTCCGCGGGCGACCGGCTGGTGTTCTTCTCCGCGGAGATGGAAAGCCTGCTGCGTGAATACCGGCACTTCTGCGAGATCGAAGCGGAGCATGAGGACGAGCGGGAGTTGACCGACGAGGACTACCTCTTCCGCCGCCATGGGGAACGGCTCCCCATGACGCCCACCACCTTTACATGGCGGTTCAAGCTCATTCTCAAGAAAAACGGCCTGCCGGAAAAGCTGACCGTCCATAGCCTGCGGCACCCTTATGTCAAGCACGCGACAAATATTTTTATTCTCTTATGCACTGAAGTCCTTCACCTTGTACGCGATTTCAATGCGTTTATCGGGGAATAAATACACCTTATCAATCAGGAGGCCGACCAACTCCGCGGTCAGACCGTCAGCGGCGGACAACTCCTTAGAGATGCTTTGCCTCTCCGCTTTCCGCGCCTGTGCCTCCTGATCCCGCTTCGCCTTTGCCGTCAGTGCGGCGTAGGCGTTTGTTGCTTTTAACAGCTCGGCGTCAAGGATTTCCTTGCGAACCTTGTAGACTGACAGCTCGATCTCGCCAAGCTGATAGCTCTCATAGAGCCGCATCTTTTCGTCGCCCATCGCCTCGATCTGGCACTCATACGCTGGACGCTCGGCAACGATCTTCGCTGGAGATGCCGCACCGTCCTCTGACAGCAGAATGTCCATCTGTGCTTTGAGCGTATCAAATACCGCCTGTTCCAGTCCCAGCACCTCGCAGCGCATCCGATGGCAGGGCAGCTTTTCGTCCGCTCCGGAATGGCGGCAGTAATAATACGATGTTTTCGCAAATGTGCGATAAAGCGCATGACCGCAGCATCCGCAGAAAACTTTCCTTTTTAGCGGATAGTCGCGTGGTTTCTTAGTTGGTTGGGGATAGCGAATCTGTTTTTCCTTGGATTGTTCAAAGGTCGCCGGATCGACGATTGCCGGATGATGGTCGGGAATGATATACCATTTGTCTCGTTCCTTCATCCGCCTACGGTTCCCACCCACTTCCATTACGGCCCGTTTGCCGATAACGTATGTGCCGATGTACCGCTCGTCCTCCAGCATCCGAAGAATCGTAGAAATCTGCCATACGCCATGCGTTCGTGATACGTCGTGCGTATGATTGCCATGCATAGCTTTGTATTCACCCGGAGTCGGGATGCCGCGATGAAACAGCTCCCGCGCGATGTCCGTAGCGTTCACACCGTTTGCGGAAAGCTCAAAGATCAGCCGCACCACTTCCGCGGCCTCCGGGTCCGGCTCCATGCGTCCGTCCGCGCTTTTCCGATACCCATACGGACATATCTTGCTCTGATACTCGCCGCGCTGCATTTTGGCATATTTGGCGCTCTTGGTCTTGATGGACATGTCGCGGCTGTAGTATTCGTTTATAAGATATTTGAACGCGACGTCCATGCCGCCCGTGTCACCTTTGAAGCGATCACTGTCAAATTCGTCGCTGAGAGAAATAAAGCGCGTATGAAACAGCGGGAACACACGCTCGATGAAATAGCCGGTTTCGATGCTGTTGCGCCCGAAACGGGAAAAGTCCTTGACGATGATGCAGTCGATCTTGTTCTCCCGCACCATCTTGATGAGTTTCTGGACTTGGGGCCGCTCAAAGTTTGTACCGGAGTACCCATTGTCCACGAACTCGATGATCTCCGCGTCTGCCGCCTCTGGCATGGAGGCGGCGTATTCATGGAGAACAAGGCGCTGGTTTTCGATGCTCAGGCTGTCGTACTTGCTGTCCTCCAACGAGAGGCGGATATAGAGCGCGATCACGTAGCTCTGCATTGTTCCAGTGCCTCCCCGTAACGATCAAATTCGCTCACGAATTTGAATCGAACCGTGATATGCTTGTCCGGTGCCACTTCAATGCGCTCGATCAAACGGTCGATCAACTCCGCCGTCAGCGCTTTGTCCTTGCGGATGCTCCGGGCGTCCTTCTTCAAAGACTGATACTGTTTGAGCTGTTCATCCAGCCGTGCCAGCCCCTCGTTGAACGTCTGGATTTCATTATCAGCCTGCGAGAGCTGCGCGGCATACCGCTCGCGCAGCAAGAAGTAGTCATCCTTGTCGATAACGCCGAGGGTAAGGTGTTCATAAAGGCCGCAGTTCAACTCATATAATCTTGTTCGCTCCCGTTGCTTTGCGGCTATCTTTTCCTTCAGCTCCGCACAGGAGGCTCTCCACTCCGACGACGCTTCGATGCTGAGCGCGTAGTTTCCCAGTACGACATCAAGGTTTTCCAGCAAAATATCTGTTAAGGTGTTCAGCAATTTGTGTTCATATATCATTACACCAGGGCAAGCCTTATGATTAACCCTGCTTTTTGTCAGGCAATGAAAATCGTAATGATCCCCTCCTGTTTTCAGCGGATGCTTTTGCCGATGCAGTCCACCGCCGCAAGATGCACAGAATATTTTGCCTTTGAGAATATTCTGTGTATATGGCTTTGTCGGTCGCGACTTGCTCTTCTGTGCTGTTTCATCCAGAAGCACCTGTACGGTATCAAACAGCGCATGAGAAACGATGGCCTCATGGGTGCCGCGCACAACGGTCCATTCATCGGGAGGCACCGCAATTTGTTTGTGATCGACTGTCTTGCTGCGTCCTTGCACCATGTCCCCAGTGTAAATCTCATTGCGGAGCAGTGCCGACACTACCCGCGTTTGCCACAGTCCTTTGCCAAGCATTTTGTCAGAAACCAGCCCCAGTTCGTGCTTATAATGGTTCGGCGTTTGGTACCCGGCTTCATTCAGACGAACAGCAATGGTGTTCAGCCCCGCGCCCTCCGACGCCCATTCAAATATCTGCCGGACAATCGGCGCAGTTATGGGATCGATCACAAGTCGGTGGCAGTCGTCCGGTGCTTTCAGGTAGCCATATGGTGGCCGAGCACCGACGTATCTCCCGTCCTTCATCATCTGCCGCTGGGATGCCTTGATCTTGCGTCCAATGTCGAGGCTGTAGGCTTCATTTATCATATTGCGGAGAGGAATCAGGATATCCGCGCTGCCGTCCTGCTGAGCGAAAGTATCATAATTCTCATTAACGGCGATAAAACGGATTTTTCTGATGCGAAAATACTGCTCGATGTAATAGCCAGTGTCGATGGTGTTCCTACCAAGGCGGGAGAGGTCTTTGACGATCACGCAATTGATCAGCCCTGTCTCTATGTCCGAGAGCATCTGCTGGAACCCGGGACGCTGAAAATTCGTGCCGGTTGCTCCGTTGTCGATATAGGTGTGATAGACGCCAATGTCGGGATTGCGTTCCAAAAACTGCGCGATGATGAGCTGCTGCGTTTCGATGGAAGCGGTACCACTCTGCTTGTCCTCCACCGAAAGGCGGACGTAAATTGCAGCGCGGCAGAACGCGACGCTCTCGGCCTCCAGCTCCGCGGTGACTGCTTTTCTGCTTTTCCTCGCCATGCTCACCCCGCCTTTCTCTGGTTGCGCTCTACCGCGAGAACAATCGCCATTGCCTGTTGGAACTCGTCCTCATAGGTAAAAGAGATGTCCAGTTCTTTTTTCCCGACCACGCGGATGCAGCGAATGAGCTGCACGACAGCCTTGCGGTCCAGCGTTTCCAACGTGGCGAACTGCGTGAAGATCCGCGTCCAGCGGCTGCGCTCGCTCTTGTTTTCCAGCACTTCGTTGAGCTTTTCTTTCAGCTCCCGGATACTCTCCTTCAACTGCTCCGCCTGCCGGGTGTACTTGGCTTTATAAGCGGCGTATTCCTCCCGCGTCACAGCGCCGTCCACAAGGCTCTCATAAAGATTTGCCTTGAATGTCAGCGTCTTTTCAAGCTGGCGTTCGTTCTCCGCGATATGCTCCGCATATTCCCGTGCGTGTTCACGGTTGATGCTCTCCTGATCGATGTTGGACAGCATCGCTTCCAGCGACGCCACGTTATCAATATAACCCTTCAAGCTGTCCCGCACACAGACGATCAGATCGTCCTCCTTGAGCATGACCGGCTGGTCGCAGCCCTTTTTCTTCCCCGTGGGGCAGTAATAATAGTGGTACTCACGGCCTTTGACTCGGTTGGTCTTGCGCGTCATGCGCGCGCCGCAGCAGCCGCAGATCAGGACACCGGAGAACAGATATACGGTGTCCTGATGGGGCGATGTGCGGGTGTCCAGTCCCCTATGCGCTGCACAAGGTCAAAGTCCTGCGGATCGATCAGAGCTTGATGTGCGTCGGGGACGCGAATCCAATCAGAGGTCGGGCGCTGCTCCATTTCCTTGATTTTGTAGTGCGGCGTCCCTTGCTTGCCCTGCACCAGCGTTCCGATATAGGTTTCATCCTGCAAAATACGGAGGATGGTCGTCGCGGACCATTTACAGCTCTCTGCGCCGCCGTATCCTTTCGGTGCATACGGAAATCCGTGGTTGCGCTTATAGGCAAACGGGGAGAGGATGCCAAGCCGGTTCAACTCTTCCGCGATTTTGGAGGCGCTGGCACCGTCCAGCCGCATACGGAAGATATCCTGTACCACGCGGGAGGCGTAGGGGTCGGGGACAAGCTGGTTTTTGTTTTCCTCGGATTTGATATACCCGTAGACGGTGAACGCGCCCACAAAGTCTCCGTTGCGGCGTTTTACGTCCAGCGCCGTCCGCGTCTTGATGGAGATGTCGCGGCAGTACGCTTCGTTCATGATGTTCTTGACGCTGACCGCGAGATCGTCACCGCAGTTCTCATTGGCGGTGTCGATGTTGTCCGTGATGGCGATGAAGCGGACGCCGTAGGCGGGGAACACACGGCGCAGATAGCGTCCGGTTTCAATGTACTCGCGTCCGAGGCGGGAAAGGTCCTTGACAATCACGCAGTTGATATTGCCGTCCGTGACCGCCTGCATCATTTCTTTGAATGCTGGCCTGTCGAAAAGAATCCCGCTATACCCGTCGTCGATCTTCTCTGTGACAAGCTCGATATCGGGATGGTTTGCCGTGAAATTTTCAATGAGCTTGCGCTGGTTGCCTACGCTGTCGCTCTCGCTGTTCCGGTCGTCCGTGTAGGAAAGCCGGATATACGCCGCTGCCTTATATTTAGGCATAAAAAAGCCTCCTTTCGCTCCGGGCAATCCGCAGCAAAAAGAGTGGAGGCGTTATGACCTGATTCATTTGTCCTTTTCCGAATCATAGCTTACCACTCTGCGCGGAATTTTTCAAGTGTACCATCTGCCCAAAAAACACAGCAAAAATTTTTCAGCGACTACCGCAGGATTCCCTGCAAGCATTCTTCAAGCGTCCGCCCCCTGGGTGAAAAGCGGGCGTTCACCACGAAGTCCCCGCAGCGGAAGCGATATGGATTTTTGATCTGCTCAACGAACGCGGCGATGCGTTCTTCTTTTGGGAGTTCCTTCCTGACGGAAATCTCGCGGATGTCCACCAAGGCGTCCCAGTCATCGGCCTGTATAGTCTCTCTCATGTTGATCTCCTTCCGTTGTTCTTATCAAAGCCACATGAACGCGCTGGCAGAACGCTCCGCCAGCGCGTGGTATCTGTCTTCGATTCAGCGCCGCACTGCGGCGTTGCTTTTGAGATGTGCCGTATTCTCGGGCGACTGGGTCGCCCTACTGCTCAACCCCGGCACAGGAATATGCAAGCCCGCCTTGTAGTGTAGGCGGCGCGATACCAACGGACGGTGCGGAGGTCGCGACTCTCCCTCGCCGATCTCTCAGTATCTCCCTTTTACCCTGCGATACGGGTCTGTGCGATTGCTCGGCCACGCTTCGGGCGGTACCCTCCGCCGGTCAAAAGGTCAGGCACGGCGTTATTCCACAAGAAAATTGCCGCTCCCGACACGATACCGTGACCATGTGCAATGCTTGCATACTGGTTATAAGCTGGTTCAAGCCCGCTGTTTTTCAAGGTACAGGTTCAAGTGTGCGTCTTGGTAGAGCAACACCTCTCATAAAGCACGCTCAAAACGGCATTTTTGCACCCTGTTTTGAAAATTTCTTCAAAACTTTTTTTCTTGCGCCAAGAATAGACTTGGATACATTCTGGTGAGCAATGCCCTCAGCGTTGGCGATCTGCTCCTCTGTCATGCCCTCCACGCAGTACATCCAGAGTCGCCGATACTGCCGTTGCGTCAGCAAATGCCGTATCATAACAATGGCATGGGCCTGTGCTTCAGATTTTTCCCGATCCCGCAGCCGCTTGAAAAGCAATTCCTCCGGTGAATTGCCAAGAGCCTCTTCGCTGTCGGTCAGGGAAAGCGCCTCATTTTCTTTCCTTTGACTGCGTTCCGTTTCCAGATAGTCCTGATCCGACATCTCCTTCCATTGCCGAAATTCGGCGTCACTGGCAAAGTCCTCGCGCTTGATCGAATATGTACCCGTGACGCTTTTATATACGATTGCGTCGCTTTCCAGCTTGTTCAGCGCATAGTCGCTTTTCTTGTCATACACCGTATGTTCCTCCGAAGATTTGAATTTGGTTTCAAATCTTCGGAAAGGCGGAGCGCGCGGTGCATTCCATAAAACGTGTTTCTTTCTGCTTAGTCCACCAAAGCTGCGTCTATATGGAACTCGACAAAATTCGACCGCTCTCCCTGTGCATTGGTAGGGAAAACGGTCGAATTTTGTCGAATAACTATTTGTGTTTGCGCGGTGCCCTTTTACGGCCCGCATTTTGCGGTTGGGATTGTGCCGATACTTTATTTCATCGGCTACGCTGTACCGCACTTCACCATTACGGGTAAAACACCCCCGTCTGGTGAGTTGAAATTCATGTGCGGCGCGAGTCTGCCGCCGAGGTTGTCACATCTATCTCTTTCTATACCCCTTATCTCTCTTTCTTGATGTATTGTCGCTCACTATTTATATGAGTCGTCATGTATTTCTCTCTTTTTACATGTATTGTAGAATACTGTCGAGGTGAGTTGAAATGCGTGATTATGCCCTGTCGCTGGGTGATGAGCTAAAGCGCACACGGGAAAAACTCGGGCTTTCCCAACGCAAGGTAGCAGATGCAGCCGGCATCGACACACGCACGGTTTTGGATATTGAAAACTACCGTGGAAATCCCAAGCTGGAAGTCTTATATCCATTGGTGCGTACAACAAACATGGACCCACGTCCCATTTTCTTTCCGGAATTGCACCGTGACTCTTCTATGCTCTTGGAGTTGCGCTTATTAGTTGAAAAATGCAGTGAGGAAGAGGCCGTCGTGATGATTGAAGTTTTCAAAAGCGTATTGAATGCAATCCGCAATGCAAATTCCACTGACGTTGGGTAAGATTATTCCAGCTCTCCGACAAGCCGGGAAGCTGGAATATCGTTACTATCCGTCACTGCCGCTCACAACCATTTTTAGCAGAGCAACGTCGACAATCGTTTCCGTTTTGCATTTTGTGCAATACAGCGGAAACTTTACAAGGACAGTATTATCATACACCTTTGTATGTGTCCTGTTTTTACAAACTGGGCATGGAAGCCAACGGTACTCTTTTTGAAGCCCTTTTTCCACACATTCCTCCATCCAATCCAATCACCGCTCTGCGTCAAGCGTCCGGCTTTGTGATTGTTGTCTGTCTTCTGAAATCCCGCAATTCTATATATCTGCGTCAAAAACGCAAATCAGGGTTTTGACACAGATAAGGGCACCTCTAAAAACCCAGGTCTGCTGGCGCAGCGAGAAATTTTGCCGCAGATCGAGGGCGAAAATCGCAGGAATACTTTGTGTATTTCAAGGTTTTCACAACGAAGATATGCGGCAAAAGAGCCGCTGTGACGGCGGGCAGAGGTTTTTAGAGGTGCCCATAAGGATAATTGGTTTCTGCTGCCGTGGCAGTGACATTGCAACGTATCATCACCTCCAATGAATCCCGATTCCTCTATTTGCGCTCATTTTACAGTCTCTTTTGAATCGTCAAAATGTTTTTCCCGTCCTCATAGGCGTACTGCACATCATCCATCGTCTTCTTCACCAGATGAATGCCGAGTCCGCCCACGCGGGATAAAATACCCTCTTTGGATATGTCCGCTTCGCCTATCGCCAGCGGGTCGTATGGCTTCCCATGGTCAAGAAACCGGATCACCACGCGCAGCGGTTCCTCCAGCACCTCGCAGCGCACCTCTGCCTCGCCGTCCGCCGAATCGTAGGCATAGCTTGCTATGTTGACGAATATCTCCTCAACGGCAAGCTCGACCTGCATTTGCGTGGACGCGGGGCAGTCGCGTGTTTCCAGCCGTTCGTCCACAAATTCAGTAACCTGATCAAGATAATCCGTCTTTGCCGGCACGATGATACTCTCCATACGCTTCCCTTTTTCCTGACGACCCCGCTTACATGCCGAGGTTCAGCAGCATGCCAAACCCCGTCACGTTGAATACGTCCATCACGTCCTTGCGCACATTGCGCACCGAAAAGCTGCCGCCCTTTCTGCTCATCGTGACGTAGAGGTTGCGCAGCGCGCGCAGCCCGGCGCTTGAAATATAAGGAACATCTTCAAAGTCAAGAACGGCCTTGTTGAACTGCTCGGCGATCTTTTGAAAGTACTGCTCCAGCTCCGGCGTGACCTTCGCGTCGATCCTGCCCTCCAAAAGCACTTCCCCGACGTTGCCTTTTTTGATCAGCTTTACGTTCATTTCTGTGTTTCCTCCCCTGTTTCATTTCCTGTATGGTTGCTTTGCTTTTTCAGCCGGACGCCCAGCAAGGTGATATCGTCAAACTGCTCCGCGTCCTGCACAAATGCGTCGATTTCGCCTCGCAGATAGGGCAGCAGCTCCGTGGGTTCGTTGGACGGCGCGCGGTTGAGCGCGTCGAGCAGACGCTCCTCGCCGAACAGCTCGCTTTGCGCGTTGGTCGCCTCCGTCACACCGTCCGTGTACTGGAGCAGCGCGTCCCCCGGAGAAAGCTGCAATTCTCCCTCCACAAACGGAGACTGCGGCATCACTTCCAGGATATCCGGCGGCAGCATCGCCAGCGCCGCGCTCATGCGCGGCTTTTCGATGTAAGCCCATTTCCCGTCGTGGCAGAGCAGCAGCTTCTCATGCCCCGCGTCGGCATAGGACAGCTTGAGGGTGGACAAGTCCAGAATGCCCAGCCAGACCGTGACGAACATGCCCTCCCGGTTGCTCTCGCTCAGCTGCGCGTTGACCTCGTTGAGGATCTTGCCCGGGGAGCGTCCGTGCATCGCCTCGTTCTTGAGCAGCGTCTTGGAGATCATCATAAAAAGCGCCGCGCCGACGCCCTTGCCGGACACGTCCGCCGTCACCAGCGCAAGGTGGTCGTCGTCGATTCGGAAGAAATCATAGAAGTCGCCGCCGACCTCCTTCGCCGGGTGCATGAGCGCGTCGATGCTGAACTCCTCCGCTCCGGTGAACTTTGGGAAAACGCTCGGCATCATGTCGGACTGGATGCGCGTCGCGAGTGACAGCTCCGTGCTGATGCGCTCCTTTTCCGCGGTCATCGCCGAATTCTCGCGAATGTACCGGTGAAGCTTGGCGTCCATTTCCTCGATGGAGCACGCCAGCACCTCGATCTCGTCGCCGGTGCGCAGGATATCGTCCACATGGAAGGTCACATCGTCGCCCTGCATCTCCGAGACCTGCTGGGTCATCCGTTTGATCGGCCTGACCAGCCGGTTGGCGAACAGCTTTGACGCGAACGCCGCAAGAGCAAGCAGCAGCAGCGCCGCGAGCACCGTCCGAATGTTCGTATCGATCTGATTGAGGCGCAGCGCCTCCATTGATTCCTGCATGACCTCATCCGTCTGCCTGGTCAGAAGGAGCGCCGTTTGGTTCAATTCCTCCCGGGACACGGTCAGCAGCTGCGCCCAGCCCACGGTCGGAAGGGGCGCGTAGGCGATGTAGGTCTCCTCCCCATTCAGCAGCAGGAGCGAGAAACCGGTTTTTCCGGTCAGCGCCTCGTTCACCAGCGCCACCAGTTCGGCGTTGCTGCTCTCCCGCAGGCTTTTCAGGCCGCCGTCCGGCATGCCCAACTCGCCGTCTGTCCATGAGGAGTAGATGATGCTTCCGGTTTCATTGATGAGGCAGGTATGGCTGTTTTCACCCAGCTGCGCGTCGGACACGATACTCTCCAGCGAGTTCATCTGGATCGAGCTTCCGCAGACCGCCGCAAGCTCACCGTTCACATAGACCGGGACGCCCGCCATGACTTCATAGGTGTTGTGATAGTTGTCCCGGTTCACAGGGCTGAAATACGGCTCGCCGTGCGTGGCGGCGCCCGCGTACCACGGACGCCGCCAGGCGTTGAGCGGCAGATACTCCCCATTCGGGCCGATCTTTGCCTCCGGCGTCCGATCCACGATGACGGTCGCGCCGCCAGGCAGAGACACCATGCAGTCCAGCAGCGTGTCACTGCCGCTCACGATTTCCAGTATCGTGCTTCCCAGTGTGCCGACCCGGCCGATCTGCTCGTTCAGTTCCCGATCCGTCTGGTCCGCCCGGTCGGAATAGATCAGCTGGACCGTCAGCTTTCCCGCATTTTCCAGCGAGGGTCTGGGCACATCCACCGGCGTATACCGCGCGGGGTGCTCAAGAATCTCCTGAACCTGCTGCGCCAGGATCTCGAGGTCGTGGCGCATGGTCCAGAATTCTCCGTCCAGCAGCTTTGCCTCTGCCACCACATATTTCCGGTAGCTGTCCGCGGCTACCTCCTCCATGGATCCCGACATGGTGTCCATGATCACGGCGTTTTGTTCTCGGTTGGTCTCCCCCATGATGCCGGCAAAGCGATACACCTGAAAAATACCCGCGCCCGCAAACAGGATCACCGCCACAGCGACCAGAGCGATCATGATTTGAAACAGTTTTGTACTAAGGCTGATTTTCATACGCTTCTCCTGTGGCTGCTTACTGCTTCAGCACAACGTCCTTGAAGTACAGGTCGCTCCACCCCGCCCAAAATGGGGTAAATCGCTCCACCCGCTCTCCCAGCACAAACAGGTGCTCCGTGGAGAACAGCGGCACCCAGACCGCTTCCTCCCGCACCAGGCGCTTTTCCAGCGCGGCGTACTCCGCGAGCCGCTGCGCCTCATCCCGTATGGTGCGTGCCCGGGCAACACGGTTCAAAACGGTTTCGTCCGCATAGTTGCCGGAGTAATAGCGCGTCTTTTCCCGGCTGCCGAAATAGGTGTAGATAAAGTTATCCGGGTCGTTGAAGTCCGCGCCCCATTCTCCTTTGGACACCATGAGCTCGCCCGCCTTGCGAAGCGCCAGGCGTGTCGCGTCATCATAGATGATGATCGCGGCATTGAACCCGGCCGCTTCCAGATCCTGCCGGATCATCTCCAGCATGTTCAGCTCCCGGATATCGGTCTCAGAGCTGGCGGCGATCTCCAGACTGACGGTCTTTTCGCCTGCCGCCTCTTTCAGGAGCTTTGCCGCCTGCTCCGGGTCATAGCGGAGCCAGCCCTGATTCTCTTCGCAAAAGCCGATCAGCCCGCGCGGATAGATGCCGTCCACCAGCTCGCCGTCTCCGCCGTAGAGTTTATCTAAAATTCTCTGTCGGTCGATCGCCATTTGTACCGCCTGACGGATGCGCACGTCGTCCAGCGGCGGCTCGGCAACATTCAGCATCAGGTAGTGGATCTCCATGCTCCCCTGAGAGATCAGGCGATCCTTCCACGGTTCGGTCTTATAGACGTTCTCCACCGCGTCGGGGTTCACGTAGGCCGCGTCCAAAAGGTCAAGCTCGCCTGTCTGAAAAGACCGGTCGATCAGCGCGGGGTCCATAATGGAGATTTCCACCCGCTCGGCGGACAGTTCCGCGCGACTATGGTAATACGGGTTTTTCTCCAGCGTGACCTTGTCGCTTGTCAGTTCCGTCACCATGTACGGCCCCGAGCCGACGGTCTGCTCCGCCGAGGTGCCGAACGCCGCACCGGATTCCGTCACGTTCTTTTCGCTCAGCACGCTGCACGACGGCGTAGCGAGCACGGACAGATACGCCGCCAAAGGCTCGGACAGCGTGATCTGCACATGCCGGTCGTCCACGACGCGGATGCCTTCGAGCGTATCCGTCTCCCCGTTCAAAACGGCGTCCGCGCCGAGGATCATGTTCGCAAAATCCTGCTGCTCACTTTCCGGCAGCGACAGCATCCGGGTGAACGAAAACGCCACGTCGGACGCTTTCACCGGCGTTCCGTCGGAAAAATACGCGTCCGGACGCAGGGTAAAGCTGTAGGTCAGGCCGTCCGCGGAAAGTGACCAGTCCTCCGCAAGGCCCTTGGTCAGCTCCGTGGAGCCGTCCTCGTTCACCGTGACCTCAAGCAGCCGCTCATAGACGTTGAGCGGGATCAGGTACTCCTCCGACGTTTTATGCACGTCCATGGTGCTGACGGCGTCCGGCATGGCAAGGCGCAAAACGCCGGCCACGATCTCTGTCTGCTCCGGTGTATCGTTGTTTTCCGGTTTTTCGACTGTCCCAGCGGCACATCCCGCCGCGCAGAGGCACAGGATCAGCACCGGCAATACCATTCGAACCGTCAAAGCGCTCTTTCTCACGTTTTCTTTTCCTCCGGTTACACTCTTCCAGCAGGTTCCACTCTACCGCACGGTCACAGAAAGAACGCGAAGCCCGTCACCTCAAAGATATCCATGATCTGCTTCGGCACGTTGATCGCGCGCATCCTCCCGCCCTTTTGCGACAAGGCAATGTAGAGGCTGCGCAGCGAGCGCAGTCCCGCGCTGGAGATGTACTCCAGCTGTTCCAGATTCAATATGACCTCTTGGAAGCGCTTCGCGACCTCCAAAAGGTTCCGCTCCACCTCCGGCGCGGAATTCACGTCCAGACGTCCGATCATCAGCACCTCGGCGCTTTCCCCGCGGTTCACCATCTTCAGCTGCATCGCTGCGTCACTCCTTCATTTTTTCGGTCATTTCCAATAACGCACAGGTTCACTCCTCGAAGTCCAGCAGGATGCCGAAGCCGGTCAGGTTGAACACATCCATCACATCCTTGCGGACATTGCGGATGATGAGCGCGCCGCCTTTTTGCTCCATATCTCGATGCACGATGCGCAACACGCGCAATCCCGCACTGGAGATGTACGGCACTTTTTTCAGATCCAGAATGAGCCTGTCAAACCGCTTCGTGACCTCTTGCAGCTTATCCTGTATCTCCTGTGCGCTGCCCGCGTCGATCCGTCCCTCCAGCAGCAGCGTTGCCACGTCGCCGCCGTTGACCAACGTGATTTTTACCATTTGCCCATTCTCCTCCCGTGTTCCGGTTTTCGATTTGCTACGTTCCCAGCGTAAAGTCCTTCTTTTCCACGCCAAGCTCCTCCTCGACGGAGCGGCCCTCCTTCGCCTTGGCCGGCTCTTCCGCCACGGAGACGCCTTTCTCCTTGCAGTAGGCCCGCGCCACCTCGCGGAAGGCGTTCTTCGTGGCGATGATCTCGTTGGGATTGTCGAAGTTGATCTCGTCGAGCTTGCGGTCGAGGTCATATCGCTTGATGACGCTCTGCATCACGTTGTCAAGATACGTTGTGCGAACGGTCTCCTCCGGCCGATAGATCGTCTCTGCCAGCGTCGCCGCCAGCAGCGCGCGGGAAGCGACGGCATGATTCTGGATCTCCTTGCTTGTAGGCAGCTCATCCGCTCCGCGCTTCTGCTTCTCCTGCTGCTGCTTGACCACCGCGTCCATCCAGATGTTCCCCAGGGCGTTGATACACTCGCTGCGCGTCACGTCCCGATAGCGCGGTATGTCCTCCTTGACGTGTCCGACGGTGTAACGGCTGTCTTTGTCGATAAACCGTTCGCCCATCGTGCTCAACTTATCGCTCATGAACGCCTCCGCCGTCAAGACGGCGGCGTTGCGGCGATACGCCTGCTTCTGCTGCCGCCGCTTCGCCTCGGCGAGCGCTGCTTCGGTGTAAAAGCCCTCGGGCGAAACGAAGTCCGCATCGCCAGGCTTCACCTTGCGCGCCGCGTTGATGCGGTCAAAGCAGCCGAGCAGCTTTTTGTCATCCGGCGCAGAGGCCAGCGTCAGCAGCTTCAGCGCTGCCTGATAGCGGTCGCGGCCCGACTGTGTGGCGCGCACCTTGGGTTTTTGGTCGCAGTAGAAGATCGAGGCGGCTTGCAGCTCGTCGACCTTGTTCTTCGCGATGGTACCCACCGTTCTCTGCTCCTGATAGGCGTAAAGCGCCGCGCGCGCCATGCGCTGGAACTCCGCCGATCCGGAGAGCTTGATGTTCGAGACCGCCTTGTTCTCAATGTCGCTCAGCGTATCCTTCGGTACGCCGAGGTTAAGGAGCACCGTTTTCAGCGCGGCGGCGCACTCCTCCGCCTTTGCGCCCTCATAGAGCGGTGCGTAGCGGTTTGTGCGCAGCCTGACTTCTGCCTTCGGCACGCTCTCCGGCTCCGGCGCCTTTTCCGGCTTAGGCTGCATCGACTGCTGTACCTTCGGGTCGTTGAGCAGCGTTTCCAGCTTCTTCTCCTCGCCCGTGATCTTTGCCACGTCCTCCAAAAGGCGGCGCTCCTCCGGCGCGGCGAACTGCTTGAAGATCGTATAGCGGTTCGCGCCGATCAGGCTTCCGAAGCCCTTCGCGGAACCGAAAAAGTCTATGACGGTCTGCTCGAACGCCTGGCACCGCCAGAGCATCTGCGCGCCGTTGTAGAGGTCCTTATAGCGGATGTCCTTCTGCATCTGCTTGCCCGCGGCGGGGTTTTTCTCCGTCAGCGTCGCCATGAAGAGCATCAGCTTTTCAAATTCGTTGAGCTGCTCATATGGACGCTCTTTGATCTTTTCCTTCAGCTCCGACATTTTGACGGGCAGCTGCCCGCCCATACGCTCAAGCATTTCATGATACTGCTGGTGCAGCTCGCTCATTTCAATCTTCGGCATGGTACTTGTCCTCCTTGCATTCCATCTCCGTCACGCGCCCGCAATGGGTGCGCCGTTCTTTTTCTCGTTTGCGCCGTATTCGGCGTTGAGGCGGCGGTTCGCCTCGTCCCGCTCCGCTTTGGATAATTTTTTTACGCGCTCACTGCGCGTCCATCACGCGCAGCGCCATGTCCAGCAGAACGGCAGGGTCGCTCGCTTCGTCCGCGGCGTCCTCCGCGTCGCTGACGCCGCGCAGCACCACGCAGCGTCCCGCGTCGTCCGTCCACCAGAGGTACGCGCCCTGCGCTGCCGGCGCGATCGCCACGTCGCGCTCGTCCACAAAGACATAGATCGTTCCCGCCGCGTCGTAGTCCCCGGCAAAGCGCTCGTAAAGCGCGCCGTCCTCCGCGGCGAAGATCGACCAGCTCCAGCCGTCCAGCGTGAAACGGACCGCCGCCGCTTCGCCGTGCTCGCCCAGCGGCAGGGCGTCGTATGCCACGTCCGCCGCGCCCTCCGGCACGTTCAGCGTTCCGGCAGCAAGCTCCGCCGCCGCCCTGCCTGCGTCGCCGTCAAGCCGTGTCAGCTCGTGGGAGTCCACGCTGAGCGCCTCGCCGTCGGAGGCGACGGCGAGCGTGAGGCGCAGAGACTGTGCGCCGCTGAGCAGCGTGAGGGTGGTCTCGCCCGTCTCGCCCGCCAGAAACGCGGCGCGCCAGCCGCCGTCGGCTGTCTCCTGCCAACTCGTTGCGGCGACGCGGCGGTCGGCGATGTGGACCGCCCAGTCCGGGTTCTCGGCGCCGTCGGTCAGGAATACGATCAAGCGCGGGCCTTCATTCCAGATCCTATAGGGACAGCCCAGCTCGTCCCCGCCGCGGAGCATTCCGGGCAGGACGGTCAGCTCGTCAAGCGCGGCGATGACCTTGAGCCGATTCCCGCGCGTCTCGACGGATACGCCAAGCTCCAGCGCCGCCAAACGGTCCGCAGCGTCATCCTCATGTGCGAGGGTGAAGGTCACGGTGGCGGGATTCTCGCGCAGGGGTGCGAGAATAAACGCCCCGGGCTTTGTCTGCTCCGCCGCCACGGTTTCGGCGTCCGCGCCGAAATCCGCGCTCCAAGCGTAGCCCTCCGGCGGGGCGGAAAGCGTGACGGAGAGGGTGCCGTCGCGTTTTTCCGCCCAGCGGTAGGGATAGGGGGTATCCTCGCCGCCGCTGCCGCTCGCCTGCCGCCCGCCGCGGATCACATTCACAAGCAGCAGCGCGAGGATCACGGCGAGGATCGAGCCGCCAAGGCTCACGGCGAGCAGCGCCGGCCTGCTGCGTTCAGTTTTTTTCATTCTGTCCTGCCCCTTTCGTCAGGGATTGCCGACGCTCGTCTGCGTGCGCCGGAGAGCCGCCTGCACCTCGGCGCGCACCTCCTCGATGCGCTTTGCCACGGGGTCGTAGGCTTCGTTGTTCACGGTCACGTCCACATAGGCGGAGACGTCGCCGGATTCGGCGGAGGTGAGCATGATGCGGTAGCTGATGGGGCTGCCGGTGTAGTTCCGCGGCGGCGTGAAGGTGTAGGAACCGTCCGCGCCCGCCGTAAAGCTGCCGTCCGCCGGTTTCACGCCGCGCCAGACCGCCGCCTCCTCTTCGCTGGGCGCACACTCGACACGCTCGGCGATGTATGCCGCCGTATAGCCGCGGGTATCCGCCAGTTTGGCGGAGCCCAGCGCGCCGTTTGCGGTGTTAAGGCCGTAAAGTGTCACGTTCACGCCTTCCGTGGAGCCGACGATCTTCGGAACAACACGGAGACTCTCGCCCGAGGCGAGCAGCACGCTCAGCGCGCCGTCCTTTGTCTCCTCGGTCTGGGTGGCTGTGGTCAGCTTGCCGTCCGCGCCGGTGACGGCAACGGTGCGCTCCACCGCCGCGCTCACCAAAATGTTGGCGAGGTTGTAGTGGTAGGTCACGTTTGCCTCCAGCGGCGGCATGACGGTGCGCTCCAGCTCCTGTCCGTCGTCGCCGAACCGGGCGGTGATGCGCGTCAGGTTCCACACGGTGGTGCCGCCGGTCTCCTGCCCAGGTGTCAGCTCGATGTAGCGCAGATCCGCCACGTCGCTCACCAGCAGCCGCGCCGTTGCCGTGGAATTGGCAGGGAAGCCGGAGCGGTCCTGAAGGTAGGGGCGCAGGTCGCTGACGGTATGCGTCCGCAGCGTGCCGTAGCCGTCGTAGTAGCCGACGGTCACGGCCAGCGGCGCGTTCAGGCCGCCGCCCTTGTTCTCCTGGCCCGCCGCGGTGTCGAAGGTCAGCGTCAGGGCATCGACCCTGCCGCGTCCGTCCGCGTCCTCCGCGCGGTACATGCCGATGAGGCTGCCGCGCTCACCCGCGCCGGGCAGGAAGCTCCAGCGGCCGTTGACCGTCTCGCTGCCGGCGTTGGTCACAATGTCGCTGGCGTAGGCGCAGTCCACCGACACTGCGGCGCTGCCAACAGTCTGGATCGTGACGCCCGTGATCTCCCGGACGCGGCCCTGCGCGAAGGTGAGGTCCAGAATCTGTCCGGGCCGCAGAACGCTGATGTCCTGCTTGCTCAGAAGTATGCGCGGGGACTGGTACTCGCGGTCAACGGGGCCGTCCGTGCGGTAGCGGATCGAAACCGCCACGTCGTTTTTCCCTGTGACGAGCCGCTGCTCCGCCATGTCCGCGCTGAGCTGGAGCCGCAGCTCCTGCCTCTCGCCGGTCAGCGGCACGAAGGCGATCTCATTGCCCATGCCGAGCAGCCCCGCCCTCCCCAGCGCGTAGGTCTGGTAGACAAAGCCGCCGCGCACCAGCTGCGCGTAGCCTCCCGTGACCGCGCACTGTCCGTCGCGATCCGCCTTCACGTTGAGGGAGTAGAGAGCGTTGATGCCGCTCACGTTCAATCCCTCCCACGCGAACGCCTTGGTCCCGTCGGGCATGACGGCGTGGTTCATCTCCTTCACGGACGCCTGCATCAGCGCGTCGCGCCCGGCGACGCTGTACTGCGCGGCCAGCTTCAGGTTGTATAGCTCAAAGGCCCAGTCGCTGCCCGCCTCGTCGGGGAAGAGCACGACGTTGAGTGTGTCGTTCTCGCTCATCGGCAGCTCGCCGAGCTGAAGTGTACGGGCGGCATCCGCGTCGAGGGTGAGCTTCGTCGAGCCGAACTCCACCTCAAAGCCGGTGGTCCTGCTCCCGGTGGTGATCATATCCGCGCTGTGCCGCGGCGTGGCGGTGGAGGTATCCCACGCGATGGGCTCCAGCTCCTCGCCCTGCCGATAGCTCATGATGTATTCGCCCTGGGCATTGAGCAGCCGCCGCCCCTCCCCGTGGATCAGATACGCCGACACATCAGAGACGTTCCACTTGGTCTGCTCGTTCGCCGTGGGCCGGAACTGGATAGACAGCAACCGATCCAGACCATCCAGCCCGACCGTAAAGCGGTCGGTGTGGTTGGCGCGGAACATGTAGTCCGGATTGCTGACCGCGTTGCCGGTGACAGTCGTCCCCTCCGTCCGGTTGGCAATCTCGGTGTAGACCGGCGTCTGGTTGTTGAAGTCGTACATCAGCCGCACCACGTCCGGGATCTGCACCCTGCGCACGGCGCCGTTTGTATCGCGGTAACGGATGATCGCGCTCATCTCGCCGGAGAACTGCGGCTGCGCCGAGCCGTCCGCGCTGACGTAGGGTGCGGTGGTCACGTTGAACTGCAAATTGACCGACACGGTGCTTTCGGTGACGGGATAGGTACTCGCGATCTCCTCCATAGTGCGGCTTTCCGCGCCGCCCATGGATTCCGCTGCGCCCTCGTCCCGGTAGTCAATGCCGATCCAGCCCACGTCCGCAAATTTCCACAGCGGGCTGGTCTGTCCGCTGCCGGCACGCCGAACCAGGATGCTGTCGATCTTGAGCTTGTCGTACTTGTCGCTGTCCGAGGAGATATCCTCAGGAATGACGCGGATGGCTTGCAGCTCGCCGAAGTCCTTCGTGGTCGTGATCTGGAATCGCTCTGTCGCGCCGGCGTGGAAGCCGTCGGATTCGAGCTGCTGGTTCGCCAGCACCACGCCGCTCGCGCCGTCCTCAAAGAGCAGTTGGAAGTAAAACTGGTTTTTGGAGCCGCAGTCGTCCTCGCCATAGTTGCCGGCGTTGCCGGCGACGTTCACGTCCACCGTGTAGATGCCGCGGGTCTGGCGGAAGCCAAGGTTCTGCAGCGCGTCGGCATAGCTCATGTTGTATTTGAGCCGGTTCCAGTCCACGCTGATGCGCTCCACCTCGCTCGGCGCGTCGATGTCCCAGGTATGGGAATCCGCGCCTTGGAACAAGACCGAACCTGAACTGCCGTGATTGCTTCCCGTTTCGCTGTTTTCTCCGCCGGCGGCACCCATGGTGGAGAGCCGGAATATCTCACGACCCTCAAGCGTGCGCGTAAACACACGGTCGCTGACGCCGCCGGAGCAGCTCACCGCCTGCCACGCGAGGACGCGCGGCCCCACACTCTCTACGGTCTGGATGGCGAGGTCCTTCATCTGCCACTCGTCGCCGACGCGCCCCCGTGCGTCCGCGCCGCCGAGGCGCAGCGTCGCGCCGGTAAAGGTGCGCACATTTCGGACCGGAACGAGGAAACGAAGCTCCCCGCCGCGAAACGCGCCGTTTTCCTGCGGCGTGACGGACAGGCCGTACCGATAGCCGAAGTCGCTCTCGGAGGCGGGCCAGAAGCCGTAGTATTCTCCGGCGTAGTCCCGCGCGTTGAACGCCGGCGTTTCCTGCTCCACGCCGTCGAGGTCGGTATATTTGAGCCGGAGCACCACGTCGTCGACAGTCCCCGCATGCTCCACGTCGTCGGTGTAGATCGAAACGAGATACTGCTCCTCGCTGCCGCGCGGCTTCAGACGAGAGCCGGGTGCGTAGCTGCGCAGGTACTGTCCCGCCTGCTCCGCGCCGCGGGAGCGGTCGGCAAATGCCTCCGAGAGCATCGTGACGCGGGTGCCGGCATTGATGCCCGTTCCTTCCTCCGTGGCACTGACATAATACTGTGTCGGCGAAGCGTCCACGGTGAAGCGGGCAAATCCGTCTTTCGTGTCGGCGGACAGCGCGCTCTCCGGCGCCTGGTAGACCGCGATGCCGGTGATCGAAACGCGGTCGGCGTTGCTCAGCTCGATGCGCCGGTCGCGCTCCTCCGCCGCGTAGAAGTCCTTGACGGCGGTGAGTCTTGCCGCCTCGGCGGCAGCCGACGCGCCGTTGATGACCGTAATGCTCACCATCTCGCTGAAATCAGGCAGTGAGCAGGGGAAGGCAATGCTCTCGCCCTGCTGGGCAAGGCCCGCGAACGGTTCCTTGACGTCCACGATGCGGCTGTTGATGAGCCATGCCGCGGCGCTGGTGACGACAGGCAGCGTCGCCTGCCGTGTGCCGCCGGAGACGTCGATATAGCGCACCTGCAGCGCCATCGCCTCGCAGACGTTGCCTCCGCCGCTGAGCGTCCGGTCGCCGGTGTAGTTGGTGGCGAGGCACTCCAGCCCCGCCTGATACCGGTCGGCAAAGTCGATCTTGAGGATGACGTTGGCGTCGGCGGCGCTGCCGGTCCGCGCGCCTCCGTCAAGGCCCGTTGTTTGCAAGCCATAGCCGAAGGTAGAGAGCGTCCCGCCGAAGCGGAACAGCGTGTCGCTGCCCGTCCAGTTCAGGTCGTGGTATTTCCCCAGCGCCACGCCGCCCGCGCCCTGCCCGGGGGAGACTGTGTCCCCGTCAAAGGTGACTCGCGCCGCCAGCGCGCCGTCAAAGTCGATGTAAACATCAGAGGAATAGTAGCCGCAGCGCTCGACCCCGCGCACGCCGTCCACCCGGTAGAGGCTGATGCCGTAGAGCGTCCAGTTGTTGCCGCTGAGCGACGTTCTGTCCTGACGGGCAAACGCCTGGATCTCGTCGATGGACTCCACCGTGCCATAGAGCGAGAGCAGGAACTGATCGGTGCGGTAGCTGCCGAGAGACTGCACGTCCGTGCCGTCGGATGCGCGATAACCCAGATTGTCCTGCACCCAGCGCGCTGCGGTGCGACCCGTGCCGAGCTTCGCCGCGTCGGCGTAGCTGCTCGCTGCCCAGCCCTCCTGCGGGAGGACGTAGGCGGTCTTCTGAACGCCGTCGGCGGTGTATTTGACCTGCAAATACTCGATGTTTGCGCCCGCCGCCGCGCCGGTGCCAATCTCCAAAAGATAGGTGTTGGCGCGTGTCTCGCCCGCGGTGCGGTCGTCAAAGACCTCCCAGCCGCCGCTCTCGCGCACGCGCTCCTGCCGGAGCGCGATCCACGCGTCGATCAGCGCCAGCCATTGCTTGAGTTCCGCCTCGTCGCCGGGATCGTCGGCGGAGCGATACTTCCGCTCCATCTCCGCGCGGTACTCGTACAGTTCCTCCACGTTGCGGTGCGCCAGCGGAAAATGGTACATCCCACGGCTCGACACAAAGTGCGGCACGCCGTTTGTGCCGCCGCCGTTCGGATTGAGAAATGCCTGACAGTAGACTACGCCCGCCTCGAGGCAGGTCTTCCAGCCCCGGCTTTCGTCCCAGGCTTCATAGATCGTCTGATAGTCCTCCCGTGTGCCGTAGCGGAACACGTGATTCCTAAAAGCCACCGGTCCGTCGTAATCGCGGAAAAACGACGGGTTCTCCGCATCAAAATACGGCGCGTCACCGTAGAGGGTGAGAATATCCGAAACCTTTTCGTAATCCGCGTCCAGCGCTTCGCCGCCCACCTCGTTCCACATCCCAAGCCTGTGGTACTCCTCGCGAAGCTGATTGTACGCTCCGACCCACACTTCGAGCTGTTGGGGCGTCCACGTCCAAAACCGGTAGCTCCACTCATTCTCACCATACTTCTGCATCAGACCGCGGTCGGCGGCGAGATAGGCATAAACGCGCTGGTACTCGTTGGTGTTTTTCACCACGTCCAGCACCGTGTCGCTCATGGTTTCCGGCAGATTCAGAAAGCTGCCGGAATCCGCGGCGGCGCGGGGATCGGAAGCACGGAACGCCTGGAGTGCGCGCACGAACGCCGCGTATTCCTGCCCGTAGACGTCGTCCGCCGCCGGGGCCAGCGCGTCCGCATAGGCTTTGAGCTGATCCGATTCGAGCTTTGTCACGCTCTCCTGCTTGTATTGGAGCATCAGCAGATTGCGTATGCTGTCGCAGCGGACAGCAACGACCTGTCCGTAATTGCTGTAGCGGCGTGCGATCATGAGGCAGCGCAAAAGCTCCAGACGGTCGGCGTCCTCGACGTTCAGAACGCCGTCCTGCCCCTCACGTTTGGCGTAAAGGCGCATGTATTCCGCGATCCTCTCGCCGTCGCTCCGGGCATTGAGTTCATGGAAAGCTGCCAGCGCTGTTTTGCTCAGGGATTCGCGGAAAAAGGCGTCATAGGGCTTGGGATCGCTTTCCGTGAGCCGATACGCCACATACTGATACGCCTGCGGGACGCTTCGGAGGAATTGTCCGACGCGCCCCTTCTGCCTGGAAGCGGCGGCGGTGGTGAACAGCTTCGGCTCATGGCTTCCGCCGATTACCGGCGCCGGAATATTCGCAACGGCGTCGTTTTCCAGCTTTCTCAGCGCGTCTGTGTCGCTGCGCGCCGCGAGAAACGCGCGGTACGCGCGCAGCAGCTGGAGCTGCTCGGCGGAATAACCGTAAAAGCTTGCCCAGTTGTCGATATTTCCCTCTGCCTCTGCCTGCGTGAGATAACCGTCCACCTCCGTCAGCGTCATGCTGTTCAGCGCCCTCGGCAGCCGTTTTTTACCGGAAAAGGTCTGCGTTCTCCCAAGCCGGTCGAGGCTGATGCCCAGCTTTTTCGCCCGATTCACAGCGGATTCGGAGGTGTCCTTCACCCACACAGTGACCGTTCGGGCGTGCTCAAAAAATGCATAGTCGTGATACCCGCTGCGCATAGCGGTGATGGCGGTCAGCAGCTTTTCCAATTCCGCGTCTCCCGCCGATCCCGCCGCGTTGAGCGCCTTGATCTGTTCGGAATAGCCGCGGAAGTGCCATCTGGCCAGCTCCTGCGCGTCGTAGCCCATGCTCCGGTGCAGATAGGCGTAGCCGAAATCGGTCACCTCGTCCCTGTAATCGTCGGAAACATGCGGATGGTCTGGGTCAAAATACCCGATCTGCATCATGCCGAACAGATTCGGTCTGAAAATATCCGGCGCCGCGCTCAAAAATGCGAGCTGCCGCTCATCCAGCGGGCGCAGCGCAAGGGTGCGGATCTCCGCCGCGAGGTCGTCAACAGGCTTGTCGCCCTCAAGATACTTGACCCAATATTCCAGCACCGTCTTTGTGTCGCCGCTTGCGCCCACCGCCAGCGACCGCAGCCGCTCCGCCGTGACCGTGTCGAAATTCACGCCCTCCGGGATGCCGTCGTAGCGTCCCCGGTAGAGATAATGGAGCTCCCTGAGCATATCACGCGTCTTGTCATTGTTGCCGCCCCGCGCCAGCTGCTCCGCTATCAGCCGTTCCCCATCGCTGCCGAGACCGTACCACGGTGCCAGCTCCTCCGGCGTGTAACCGCTCTCGCGCAGGTAGGCAAAGCCGCTGAAATGTGTGGCCAGTTCATAGGACAGGGCGCTGTAGATCCACGCCCCGCGGCTGATGATCTCCTGCTGTCCCGCCGTCGGCTTCGCATAGGGCAGCGCCGCGATCTCAGCCGTCCTTGCAAGGCGGTCGTCCGCCGTCCGGTAGGCAAGCCACGCCTCCTGCACCACTCGATACGATGCGTCGGCGGTGTTCTTGGCAATCTCGGCGCGCAGTTCTCCGAGACTCAAGTCGCTGATGGGCGTCTCATAGCCCTGCGCCTGCTCATAGGAACGGAGCGTCCACATCCCGTCCGCCTGCTCCAAATCGCAGTATCGCTTTGCCGCGATGCAGTAGAGCCGCAGAGCGAGCTGCACCTCGCGGTCATCCTCCGGATATTGCAGCTCGTTAAGCATCCCCAAAAGCTGCCCGCGGAGCACGTCCTCCTTCATGTTGTAGTAATATTCCAGCTCCTCTGCCAGATACCCCTGCGTCAGGCGCAGATAGGCAACGGCGTCGCCGCCCAGCAGGTCGTAGGTAAGCGGGCGAAACCGCTCCGGCAGTGCGTCGAGGAGCGCCTGCTGCTCGATGCTCATCTCCGTCAGCGTCCTGCTCTGAATGTCCGCGATGCGGCGCAGGTACGCTGGGTCGGTGGATACGACCGCGTTCGCTGCCGCGCTGACGCACAGCGAGATCAGCAGCACACAAACCGCCCTGTTCAGCATCCGTAATATACGTTGTTTTTTCATAAGGACTCTCCTATTCGGCGTGGGCATCCCGGCGGTCGGCAGCGATCTGCTCTGTCAGCTCGTCGAGGGTGATTTCCAGTCTGGTTTCGCCGTCCATGCGCATCCGGTCGAATACGGTGACGCCGCTGAGAAGCCTGAAGGAACGGAGCAGCGCAGCGTCCTCCCCGCCAAGCTCCGCTTCGCTCTCCTCCTCGACGGCGTCCCAATCATCCGGTGTGTCTGCGGCGAAGGCATCGCTCCACGGGTCGTCTGCGCCATATCCAGCATTTCCGGCAGAGGTCTCGCCATAGGGATCATGCTCTTCGCCGTCTGTCGCGATCCCGCTGTCTCCGCCGGAGGACTGGTCGGAAAACAGCTTTGCCCACAGGCTGTCGCTCTCCTGCACTTCCTGCGCAGCCACCGGTACGCTGCTCTCCGCCGTCTCGAACTGCGCCATCAGGCGATCCTGCAGCTGCATATTCTGCTGCTGCAATTGCTCATTCTGCGCGCGCAGCGCGGCGAGCTCCTCCAGCAGCCCCGCGTCCGCCGTTCCCGCGGTCACGTCGGCGGGCGCTGCCTCAGGATTGAGGCGCTCCACCAGCGCGCTCATGGCGTCGATCAGGCGATCCACGTTTCCGCCGCCCGATGCATACGCCGGCGCGTCCGGCGGAAGCGTCGCCGCGCCCAACGCATCAGGCTCCGCCGCGGCGGCGGATTTTTTGGCGTGCAGCGCGTCGTATTCCTCTTCGCTGATCTCCTCCATCATAATGCCGCCAGGCTGCGTCGTCTCCAACTCGGCAAAGTCATCCCGCCAGTCGGTCGCGGTACGCGCCTCCGGCGCGTTCGCGTCGTGCAGGGCGCGGCTGTCCGCGACAAAGTCCTCCCAGACTGCCCGCCCCTCCTCGCTGGAGAAGTAGTGGCTCACATAGTCGCGCTGTTCAAAAAGCTGCGTCATCTCGCGCGGCGTGTCCACGCGGAACGTGGAGCGGCTGGTGGGACTCATGATGGTGAACGCCTGCCCGCGGGGCGCCTGAATGATCTGCTCCTGCTCCGTCTCATTGATGCCGCCCGCGTTTTCGTAGAGCTTGACCAGATCCTGCATATCGTTGGGCGCGAGCGAGAAGATGAAGCTGTACTGGCAGGCGTTGATGATTGCCGTGGACTTGCGGGCAATTTCCTCGCTGCCCACGAAATCCTTGATGTTCTGCGTAATGACGATCTGCATCCCGTTGTATTTCCGAATGCGTTTGGCGAGCTGGAACATAAAATCGAGGGCAATCGGGAACTTGCTGTCGATGAATACATGCGCCTCGTCGATGACGACCACAATCTTGCGGTTGAGACCGTACTTCGTATTGTAGTCGCGGTTTTTGATGATCTCATTGTCAATGTACTTGAGCACCAGCAGCATCTGCGCGTTGGCGACGGTCGTGTTGCGATTCGCCAGCATGCTCTGGAAGTTGAACACGGTAAAGTTCTCATCCGTGGTGATGGTGCTCGGGCCGTTCCATATCGTGGCGTTGCGCCCGCCGGTGGAAAACTTCGCGATGTAGTTGAGCAGCGTCCGCAGCATGGTGCGGAGGTACTGGTTGTCTGTCTTCTGATATTCCGCGACGATGGCCTCCTGCAGCTCGTCGAAGATCGGATAGTCCTCCGGTCGGAGCCTGGAGAGATTCGTCTCCGGCGTGATGCCGCGGTTGGCATAGATGCGGTCGATCATGTTGTTGAGGTATTCCAGCGCGTCCTTGTCGCAGTCCGGCAGGATCTGGCGGAAAAATTCCTCCAAAAACTGCAAATGCGTGGCGTAGGAATTGCCGGTTCCCTGCTCGCCGTCCGCCTCGTCGTCGTCCAGCGCGGTGATGATCTGGAACGGGTTCAAGCGTCCGTACTGTGCGTTGGCGACGTTGATGAACTTGCCGTGCAGGTTGTGCGCCAGCTCCGTGTACTCGTTTTCCGGGTCGAGGATGAAGATTTTCGCGTCCTCGGCGGCGAGGTTGAGCAGCAGCGACTTGGTGGCGTAGGACTTACCGGAGCCGGATTTGCCCACAATGACCATATTGCTGTTGACACGCTCGGAGTCCCGGCGAAAAAAGTCGATGAACACCGGTACGCCCCCGCTCTCGCCCAGCTTGACGCCGCCCTCGTCGGAAATATGGGCGAATATCCACGGGTAGCACGCGGCGACCGTGTTGCTGGGTACGCCGCGGCCCTGCTTCGCAAAGGGGTCGAGCGCGCTGATCTGTGAGGCAACGAAAGCGTTCGCCTGCTCGAATTCCAGATTGTTGAGCCGGAAGCCGGCCTCCTGCCACGTCCGGCGCACGGTCTTTTTCATGTCGCTGACGGCGATGAGCGCGGAGGGCGGCGGCTGCGGGATGCGCAGATTATTGCGCGTCGCCGCGATGTCGTAGGCGGTGACGTAGATGTTCGTTTCCAGCAGCACCTCGCCCTCGCCCTGGAGCGTGTTGAGCAGCTCCTGCAAGGTGTTGAGATGCTCCTCGATTTCCAGCCTTTTGGAGTCGACGCCGGTGGCGCTCCACTGCCCGCGCAGCTCCATCAGGGAGCGGTCGATGCCGCGGATCGCCTTGTCGCGGTCCATCGGGCGGCACTTGACGACCACCTTGGTCGCGGGCATGGACATGACGCCCGCCAGCCACGCGTCGCCGACGATGGTAGGATAATTGACCACGCGGTAGTTATGCGTGATGATATGGTTGACCTCGACGCGGCGTGCCTTGACGTCGACAATGCTCGGTTTCGCCCACTCGGCGTAGTCCTCGGGGCGGAGCGCGTCGATCTCCCGCTCGTCAAAGTCGATCTGGTTGGTGTATTTGAGAAATACCGACAGCTCTTTGGTATCCAGCCGGTGGACGGTCAACTCACCCTGGCGCAGATTGGCCTCCGCGTCGCGGAGCATCGTGTCCAGACGGCGCCTGTCGCTGTCAAAAAGCGCGATGTAGTAGAATGAATCGATGACCTGCTCGCCGTAGCAGAGGTTTTTCAGCTCGTTGATGCGGTCGTACTCGATCTCCACGCGCACCTGATACTCCGCCTCGGAGAGCATGCCGCTCTCAAAGGACGCGCGCAGCGCGTCCAGCTTCCGCTGCTCCCGCTCCAGATAACGGTCATAGTTGACCGGGCGGTCGAGTTTGACGATGTTGGCGCTGAACTTTCCGTGGAGCGCGCGCAGGATGCGCCCCACGCCGTTTTCGATGGAGGCGCGGCGGCGGTGTTCACTGAAAAAGCGGAACTCCACCGGCGCGATCTCGATCACGCCCCCGTAATATGCCTTGTGGTATTCGATATAACCGTCTTTGATATCGCTGAAAGCCACGATCTCGTCCATCTTTGCCCGGTGCGCGATGCTGTCCTTGTATTCCGCAAGCCGGATCTCCGCCTCGCGGGACTCTCTGGCGCGCCGGTCGCGGATCGCCTGCTTTTCCGCCTCATCCGCGGTTTTGCTCTTCAAGACGCGATCCTCTTCCCGACGTGCCTTCGCGCGGGCCTTTTCACGCGTTCTGCGCTCGGCTGCTTCCTCCTTTGGCGGCGCTGCCGGCGCTTTCTTCCCGTCAAACAGCTCGTGGAACGCCGTCTCGTCCGCCGTACCCTCCGCGCGCTCAATCAGCATCTCGTCCGTATAGAGCCGCGCGAAACGGCGCTTATAGGCAAAGTGAGCCAGAATGCCGAACAGAAACTGGTAGTTTGGCCGCGCGTCGATGCGCACCAGCAGCAGCGCCGCCGCCGAGGCGACGCCGATGCAGAACCCCAGCTTATGCGGCAGGCTGGAGAGCAGCACAAGAACAAGCATGACCATGCCAATCCCGGCGATGATGACGTCACCGATGGTTACGCCGCGGAACAGCTCGATCTGCACTTTGGTTTTTCCCGGTATCAGTCGGTTCATGGTTCCGTCTCTCCCTTGCTTGCTCTTCCTGTTATTCGTCCCTTTCGGTCCAGCGGTTCCGCAGGAACTGATTGGTGATGTAGCTGTCCAGCTCGCGCTGCCGCATCTGCGGACTCTTTGCGTTTTTCATTGCCTCTTGGCGGCGCGCCGCGTCCGGATCGCCCTGCGTATGCAGCGACTGTCCGGTGGCGTCGCGCATGGTGGGCGGCTTGGGGATGCTGCCGCCTGTCGGGGCAACGGTCTTCGCCGCGCCGTCCTTGCCGTGGCGCGCGCCCCACGCCTGTTCATTTTCGAGCATCCCGGCGCGCTGCTGGACCGAGCCTTGCCGAAAGCTTGCCGTCTTCATCGCACTCATGCGCGCCTCCTTGCCGGGATCAGCCTTCAGGCCTTCCTTCGGCATGGCCGGTGCCCGCGGCACGCTGCCGCCCGTCGGGGCGGAGACTTTCTGCCCCGCCAGTCTGCCTCCTATATCCGCAAGGCGGTCTTCTTTCTGCTTCTGCGCCGCCATTGACGCGGCCCTGTCGGCAACCGAGCCGCTTCCGTCGCCCTCAGACAGCATCGGAGCGTATTCCGCTCCGGACACGGGCGCCGCGTCGACCGCGGAGGCGGAGGCGGCCTTCTCCGGCAGGCTCGTACCGCCGCCGCTCGCCGCATTGGCCGCGGAGGCAGTGGCGGCTTTCTCCGGCAGGCTCGTACCGCCGTCGGATGACGGGGGCGTTTTCTCCGGAAGGCTGCCGCCGTTCCCGCCTCGCAGCTTTTCATACGCCTGGTCGGCGGCAAGGCGATCCTGCGCCGACTGTTCAGCGCGGCGGGAGGCCGCGTCGCTGCCGAGGCTGCTCCACGCACCCACAGCGCGCCCAAGCGTCCGATTGTAGCCGGTCCGCGCGAGATTTTGCAGCGGTTTTGTGGCAAAACCCGCTGCGCCGCCAGCCGCCCGAACCACGTTTCGCGCCACCGAGCCGCCCACGCCCAGCACCCGCGCCGCGGTGGACGAGAAGTCCGCCGCCTGTGCCGACGCCATGCCCGCCGTGTCGGAGAGGATGCCGTTGATGAGACCGCTTGCCTTCTGCGCGCCGGCGAACGCCGCAAGCAGCAGAGCCGCCTTGGCGATGAAGCTCAAAACAGCGTTATCCGGGAAGAAAACCAGTTCCGGATCGTAGATGACCGGCACGAACACCAGCAGCAGCCGCATGGCGATGACGCTGCCGAACACCGAAAGCATCTGTACAAGAAATGCGGTCGTCCACTGCCTGACTTTCCCGCCGCCGTCCAGCGGCGCAGACGCCAGTGTCGGCGGCGCGACGATGTAGAGTACCAGCAGGTTGAAGATTCGCCCGCCCAGATTGAGCAGGATGGTCAGCAGGCTCAGCGTCGTGGCAATACACAGCACAAAGGCGATGAGGTAATTGTATGAGGTAAAATCCGTATCGAAGTCCAGGTTGATTTGGGCGTTGGAGTCCCACTCGACCAACTGGCCGTTCACCTCGTATTCCTGATCGTAAAGGCTTTTTTCCCCGCTGTACCACGGGCGGCGCAGCGCGTCGTTGAGGCTCGCGCTTTTTCCGTTGTACTGCTTGTTATTCGCCGAATCCAGTCCGGCGGTCAGGAAGATAATGCGGTCAAAAGGCGCGTCTGCGGCGCTCACGCCGCTGCCCTTCACCGTAAAACTCTTGAGCGGCTTGAAGGAGGCGTCGGTGTCCATGACATGCAGGGCGTATTCAATGGCATCCGCCACCTGCTCATGGTAGGCGTCCGCCGCCAGCTCATAGCGCAGGTCCGCGGCGCTGCCGAGCCGCTGGCAGACGGACTGCCAGCTGTTGTCGTAACCGATGACTACGTTTTGAGCGTTGTATTTGTAAACGGGATACTCATAATCCAGCACGCCCTGATTCTTGAGATACAGCAGGTCGGGGCGGATCTCGTTGAAGCAGGCGTTCAGATTGTATCGGCTCTTGTAGGAGGGATTCTCGCCGTAGTTCCCCACCGTTAGCAGCACACGCCCCATGGCGGAGAGTTGGTCGTCCGTAAACTCCACGGTGTAGTCCTTCGACGAGCCCGCGGCATTGTTGAACAAGGCGTTGACCTGCCGCATCAGTACGTCCGTCGCGGTGAGCGTGATGTTCAAAATTGCGCTCATGCTCAGGATAATGAAGATGCTTTTGAGCATATCGGTGAGAATGCGGCCCGGCGAGGACTGTATTCTTCCGTCACCATCGAACAGCTTGCGCGTAACGGCAAAAATGGCAAAACCGAAGCACAGTGCGATGCTGATGAGCGCCATGCCCCAATAAACGTTGTTGATTGTCTTACTGCCGAAAAAAACCTGTAATACCGTAGTGTTCTCTCCGCCGTAGGACACGCTGCGAAGTCCGGAAAAGACCATGAACAGCTGCGAGAGCTTGTCGATCAGCCAGAGGAACAGCTTGAGCAGCGTGAAGAGTATTTTCGATACGATCGTTTCTATCATCGTTTGTTCCTCTCAGTAGGCTCTGAACATCCTGCGCTTCCAAATCACAAGTCCGGCCACCGCGGTGACGGCGGCAAGCACCAACAGAATAAAAAGCGCACTGTTGCTGTCCAGATACAGCAGAATCGTAAAAGCATACTCCGCAGTATTGCCCGCGTCGTCCGTGGCAGTGATCACATAGTCACCCGGCTCGGCCAGCGTTCCTTCGCCGTTCCGGAAGGAGACGGAGTATGGATTGCCATCCCGCGTCACGCTCAGCGCCGCCGCGTCCCGCGCGACAAAGGCGACGGCGCTGTGGAAGCGGCCGTCATCCCCAGCTTTTCCGCTGACGGAAAGTTCCGGCGCCGTGCGGTCGATGGTTGTCTCCAGCGTGTAGGTCAAATCTGCCGCGGGGCAGCGGTACTCGATCGCATACTCCCCCTCGTCCTCCATCCTGACAGAGTATCGTTCATAATCTGTCGGCTCGCCGTTCCATGTGGCGCTCCGGATGAAAAAGCCCTCCGGCACCGTGTAGCCGTAGATCAGGTTGGTGCGGCTGCCAACGATGGTAAAGGCCATCACGCGGCGGCCGCTGTCGCCGACGACGGCGACATATTCTCCCTGCGCGGTCAGCTCCCCCAACTCCTCCGCAGCGACCTCCCAGCCGTCGCGGAACAGCGTGACCGCTGCCTCCGCGCGTTCAAAGCGCACCGGCTGCGCCGTCACCATGCCGTCCGCCGCGGTGCAGTAAAATTCCTCGCCGCCTGCCGGATAGACGTACATGCCGCGCTCGGTATCATAGGACATGGCGTCTGTGAGGGCGATCCGGCCCGTCCCGTCAAGCGGTGCGCCTCCGGCAGCGGGAAGGCCCGTAGAGGCATCCACCACGCCGGAGTAGTCGTATTCCACGGCGTAGTTCTGCTCTCGCTGCTCGAACGTGACGTCCGGCGTCTCCATCACGTCCGGCGCCACGCCCTCCTCCGGCGAAAGCTCATCGACCGGCTCTGCCAGCGCGGGGACGCTCAGCAGCGCTGCCGCGGCGAGCGTGACCAGCGCGCGCCGTATGCTCCTCTCTCTCATGGGTCGCTCTCCCTTCCCGTATCCGTTTATCAGCCGCCTGTGCCGACGTAATTGCCGTTCCAGACGCTGCCGGGGCTGAACGCTCTTGTATAGCCCTCCCAGCCCATCACCTGAGCGACCAGGCTGCCGCTGCCCGCCTTGCCGGGCCAGTCAGTCCCGCCGTCGGCGCTGATCTGCGGCGTCCAATCCATGAACGCCCCGCGGCTGGCACTTCTCACCCAGCTCTCGCGGTAGAGCGCGCCGCGGTTGTTGACGATGCAGTCTGTGAGCTTGCCGGCGCGTGTGATGATCACGCCGTGGTTTTCCAGCGTCCCGTTTTTCATGTCCAGTCCTTTGGGCCCCTCCAGCACCACCCGCGCACCGGAGAGGACGATGAGGTCTCCGCCGTCGCAGATGATGTTGCCGGTTTTCTTTTCCGTCTCCTCCGGCATCACCAGCGCGTTTTTCTTGACGATCAGCGTGCCGCCCTTGTTTACCTTGATGGTGCCGTCGTTGAACACGCCCGCGCCGACGCTCAGAATGCCGCCGTCCGCCACAGTCAGCGTCACGCCGGGGGCGATGCGCAGGAAGTTCTTCGCATCGCCGGTGGTGTTGAGGTTGACCACCGTGCCGTTGCCGATCACCTCGTCCGCGCCGATGGAATCGACGTGGATCGTCTCGCCCCAAAACACCTCGTACTCCTGGCTGTTCACCCAGGAGCCGTAAAGCCCGAACACACAGGTGAAGATCGCATTGGGGTATTCCAGATAGACGTCGTGATAGACGCCGGACTTGTGGTCCGCTTTGATGGAGACGACGTATTTGCCCTCGTCCACCTCGTCGTCGTTCTCGTGACCGATGAATGCCCATGGCGTTGTGGCTTCGGTGCTGTTTACCACCACCATCGTGCGCAGATTGTCGCCGAACAGCTCCGCGATGCTGTGGCCCACCTTATCCGGCAGCGCCGAAGCGATGTTGATGATCTCTCCGAAGATCTCGCCAAACACGCTTCCGGAGTACGGTGCGCTGAACAGCGTCTCATCGGTCAGCGTCCCATCACCTTCGCTCCAGTCACACAGACGGATGTCGTAGGTTGGCGCGCCGCCGCGCATCGGCTCGTAGCCGCTCCCGCCAGTGCCGCCCTTGCTGTTGAATCGCAGCGCGGGTGTGTTCATATAGTCTGCTGTGTAGAACGTATCCATCGTCAGGTCGAGATCGTTCGCGCTCAGCAGCGTTTCCTCCCGCGGCATATCGACGAAATGACCCTGATCGTAGTGATTCCAGTTGTGCTTGCCGACCACGCGCCATCGGTAGGTGGTGTTGAGCAGGACCTCCATGGTCAGCTGGTAGTCGTCCAACTGCTTCACGCTGTTGCCGCGAAGGAAGCGGGTACCGTTGGAGAGGATGACGCGGTACCACTTGCCGTCCCTCGGCGGCAGCCCCTTGTGCCAGAGGATCATGTCCCTGCTGCCGGAGGTCAGCGTTTTCTCCGCCGCCCGCGCCGTGCTCCCCGGCAGGACGCAGCAGCTCAGCAGCATCGCCAGCGCCAGCAGCACCGCCTTGGCGCGCGTTGTTTTTGTCCGATTCATGGGGTTACCTCCCTGATTTGTTCGTCCGCTCCCAAGGCGCGAGCAGTGCCCGTGCCCTCGGAGCGCCGGCGGAACCGTCCGCCGGCACGATCGGCTGTTTCCCTATGCGCCCGCGACAGGACCGTTCTGTTGCTTTTCTTTCTGCGCAGTCTTTGGCTGCGGTTCGCTCGCCGTCCCGCGGGCGAGATGCTCCCGCATGATCCGCGCCTGCTCCTTCTCGCTCTGATTGGCGACCAGCTTGTCCATCAGCCGCTTATCGGACCACAGCTCCTTCGTCTTTTCGGCGATCCGGTCGGGATAGACCGCCTTGCTCGGCGTGACAGCGGTCTTGAGGTAGAGTTTCTCCACCTTCAGCCGGTTTGCCTCGTACTTCGCCTTAAGCATATCATTGGGAGTCAGGCTCTTGTCTTTGGAGCGCTTGAGCTGCTCCGCGATCCGCCTGTTCAGCTCCTTCATGTATTCTCCCGCGGTCTTTTTTCTACCCAGCATCCGGTCGGCTCCATAGTCGGCAAGGTCAATAAAGTCCTTTGTTCCCGGCTTTGCGCCGCGTTTTGCGTTGACCCTGTCAATACACGCCTTGATTCTGGGGTCGCTGGGGGCACCAAAAGCGGCAAGGGTATTGAGCACCAGCTCATAGCTGTCGCGTCCGGACTGGGTGGCGCGCACCTTGGGATATTTGCTCAGATAGTCGATGCAGCGCTCGGTCAGGCCATCTGTGCCGTCAATCATATCGCGGTAACCGGTGCCATTGATTCCGTTGCGACCGACATACGCCGCCATGGAGGTAAGCGAGTCCACAAAACACCCGAATTCCCGTGAACGGCTCTTCATAATACGGGAATTGTCCCGTACCGCCAGCTCCGCTTCGGTCATGCCCGCCTTGCTCAAAGCGGTGTGCAGCGTGCGGGAAATCTCCCCGTCGAGGGGTTTTTCCCTCCCGTTCTTCTCCGGCTCCTCACTCAGCTCCAGCTCCTCACTCAGCTCCTGCGTCTCTTCCTCCGAGAGAAGCACCGTCTGGTTGCCGTCCTCCAGCTCGATTTCGTCGTACTGGACGGTCTTATTCAAATCGGCCTTTGGCCTGTCCTCCAGCTCCTCACTCAGCTCCTGCGTCTCTTCCTCCGTGAGAAGCACCGTCTGGTTGCCGTCCTCCAGCTCGATTTCGTCGTACTGGACGGTATCATTCAAATCGGCCTTTGGCCCGTCCTCCGTCTCCTCACTCAGCTCCCGCGTCTCTTCCTCCGTGAGAAGCACCGTCTGGTTGCCGTCCTCCAGCTCGATTTCGTCGTACTGGACGGTCTCATTCAAATCGGCCTTTGGCCCGTCCTCCGTCCTGTCGTTCACCCTCGGCTTGCCAAACAGTTCCGCTTCTTCCTTGTCCAACTCATGGAGACGCTGATCCAGCTTACGTTGCCGCTCCTCACTCTTTTTGAGCTGCTCACGTTTTTCTGCTCTCCACCGCTCGCCGTATTCAGACTGATCCTCCGGCGGCTGCTGATCCCGCGTCAGTTCCTCAAAAAGCCGCTGCCGCTCCTCGTCCAGCTCGCGGTCCTTTTTCTCCCGCGCTTCCCGCTCGGCTTTTTCCCGTGCTTCCCGTTCCGCCTTCTCTCTGGCCTCGCGTTCCGCCTCTTCCTTTGCCTCCTGCTCCCGTTCCTTTTCCTTCACGCCCAGAACAGTCGCCACCGCTGCCTTTTCCTCGGGCTTGAGCCGGTCGAGCGCGTCCTGATTTTTGCCCAGTTCCGTTTCAAGGTTGTCCCAAAGGCCCCCGAAAGCAACGCGGAACTCCTCCTCGCCGACCTCCCAAGTGCGGTGCTTGCTGAAGTTGTAGTAGCCGAGCTGAAAATTCTCATCCCCGAAGGCTGCGTTGGGACCGATCGCGCCGCGCACAATTTCGATCATCTCGCAGAAGCGGTCAAAGTCATTGCGCTCCTCCGGTGTCTTTTCCCGATACTGCGCCGTAACGGGGAGCCTTGTCTTTCGCTGTTTCCCTGCCTCCAGATTTTGCAGATAGCCCTGATAGAAGCTCTCCATCCCGATTTTCGGCATCGTCAGATCCTCCTGTCCTCCAAATTGTCAGTTTCTCATTTTCCCGCAACAGGACCGTTCTGTTGCTTTTCTTTCTGCGTAGTCTTTGGCTGCGGTACGCTCGCCGTCTTGGGGGCGAGATGCTCCCGCATGATCCGCGCCTGCTCCTTCTCGCTCTGATTGGCGACCAGCTTGTCCATCAGCTGCTTATCGGACCACAGCTCCTTCGTCTTTTCGGCGATCCGGTCGGGATAGACCGCCTTGCTCGGCGTGACAGCGGTCTTGAGGTAGAGTTTCTCCACCTTCAGCCGGTTTGCCTCGTACTTCGCCTT
>Ga0256405_10002156_pt1 | contig 47327 bp, 33 predicted proteins | sample RumenRJG_02DNA_FD_189096 | JGI IMG/M metagenome (GOLD analysis project Ga0256405, IMG submission 189096) | Bovine rumen microbial communities from Lethbridge, Alberta, Canada - RJG_02 | ecosystem: Host-associated > Mammals > Digestive system > Stomach > Rumen | place: Canada: Alberta... | reverse complement strand
GCGCGGCCAGGGGCGGGACGCCCCTATGAGCGCAATATATATCCACAAAACACACCGCTGAATCGAAGTGATGACCTATATTTCAACTTCTTTCCAAATCATTTGGAAAATCCATAAGAATATATAAGCAATATTTGCATACTGTGCTACTATTCTTCCGGAAGCTTGAATATAATAGGGAAGACATAACTAATTGATGTTGGCCAACTCTTTCCATTTGCTTCATACATTGCAGGCGTCCATTTATCAGGGCTGGCTTTTACTACACGGATAGCTTCCTGATCAAGGAGGGGATGAACGCCTCTTAAAAGATGTACTTTGGTCAGTTTCCCTTCTTTTGAAATGGTAAAATTTACTATGACCCGTCCTTGAATTCCGGCTATTTTAGCTTCTTCGGGATACTGTAAATTTTCATAAACCCATTTTGCAAAAGTATTAGAAAGGTTTCCTCCGTCAAAAGTTGGTTTAATATTGGGCCCTAATACACAAACAGTAATGCCGCTATCGTCATCTTCTACTGTTTTAACTTTGACACTCTCACCCTCGTTTATGATACTATCGCCGTATTGATTGATTACGCAATCGATTTCGTTTTCTTTGATTTTATTTTTGTTTGACGAATTGGTACAAAAACAGAAAAGAAAACACAGAAAAAATGATATGGCAAAGATTGGCTTCATATAAAACAATTATAGGACTTTACAAAGATAATCATTTTTAAAAATATTCAAATAGCTATTATTGATTATCAGGTGTTTACGTGATGTGCTTGTCGTCAAATTGCAACAAGCAAAGTGCCTAATTTATTGATATTCAGTGAAAGCTTCTGAAGGATATAAATGTTTGATAATATTGAATGTAAAAATTGATTATTTGCTGGATTTGTAGTAAATTTGAGAGATTTTTGTAAGAGAATATTCTGATCACAATTTACTCTGAATATGAATAAAAAATTTAGGATTATAGGGGTGGCACTGGCCTTGGCAATGGCAGCTCAGGCGGGCTACGCCCAACAGGATGATTTTGCTACGGCTAAGTCCTTGTACCAGAAGGGTTTATACTCACAGGCGGCAAGCCTGTTTGCAAAGCAGAAGACCCAGGAAAGCCAGGGCTACTATGTGCTTAGCCTGGTATGCCAGAAGGCGGAAGGCTATGAGGCTGTCATGGCAGCTTATGCCAACGCCTACCCGGCATCCGGACTTCAGCCCATGATAGACTATAAACATGGACTTAATCTCTTTGATGATGGCGAATACGAAAAGGCTAAAAAGCTGCTTGCCGCCCTTAACTCTGACGCCCTGTCAGACAGGGAAAAGAGCGAACAGGCTTTCAAGATTGCATATAGCCACTATTCTACCGGCGACGGCGAAGCTGCATTGCACTACATAAAGAAGCTGGACCGTCTGCCCAGAAGCGACTACCATGCAGCAGGAGCATATCTGGCCGGCTATATCCAGTACGAAAAATCCCGTTTCAAAGAGGCTGAAGAAAGGTTCAACGAGAGCCGCAAGGACCCACGCTTCACAGAAATATCCAACTACTACATTGCAGACTGCCGCTTCCGCAGTAAGGATTATAAATACCTGACAGTCAATGCGGAAAAGCTCTACAAAGAGGCTGCTCCGGAGCGTAAGCCCAATATCGCCAGGATAATCTCTGAATCATACCTGGTAATGGGGGATACCCAAAAAGCACAGGAGTATTTTGCAAAGGTAGAGCAGTCATCAGCACTCAAAGACCGCAGCGACTGGTTCTATGCCGGCTCGCTCATGTATGCGGCAGGGGACTATAAAGGCGCCATCACCAACTTTGACATGATGAAGGAGCGCACGGACAGCCTTGGCCAGATTGCCGAATACCAGATGGGCTACAGCCACATCAAGACAGGAGATAAAGTAAGCGCCCTGGGCTGCTTCAAGGCTGCTGCGGCTTTGGACTTCGACCCCGTCATCAAGGAAGACGCCCTGTTCAACGGAGCAAAGCTGGCCTTTGACCTTAACCACGATCCTACCGTATTCAACGAATACATCGCCAAATATCCGGCAAAGGAAAAGAATGAGATGATTTACGAATACATGGCCCTTGCCGCCCTGTACGACAAGGATTATGCACGTGCGATAGAAGAATACGACAAGATAGACGAGCTTAACCAGGACCAGCGTAACAACTACATGAAAGCCAACTATTTGCGTGCCAATCAATTGATGGCCGGAGGCTCGTGGAGGGACGCTGTTCCTTACCTTAAGGCTACTACTTATTACGCCGACAAGCGCAGTGCTCTGAACCAGCTCAGCCGCTACTGGATGGCAGAGGCTGCTTTCAGGGACGGAGACATGGAGCAGGCTCGCAGCATCTACAACGACCTTTACAACATTTCCGCACTGGACAATCGTTCGGAAGGTAAGACCCTGCCTTACAATATTGCCTACACCTATCTAAGGGAAGACAATCCGGAGCAGGCTCACAGGTGGTTCCAGAAATACATCGGCACAGGGGACAAGTCCGTAAGGCGCGATGCCCTTGTCCGTATGGGAGACTGTGACTACGTTCTAAGAAACTATGCGGCGGCTGCCAAGACTTACGGCACTGCCGTTAAGGAATTCGGCAGCAACGACGATGCCTATGCCCTGTACCAGGAGGCCATGTCAGAAGGCCTGGCAGGCAAGAAGGACGCCAAACTTAAGCTTCTTGCCAAGGCGAAGGGGCTGGCTGCAGACGTTCCTTACCGCAACGAGTCTGTGTACGAGCTTGGCCGCACCTACGTTTCCCTTAACAAGAACTCAGAGGCTACGGCCTGCTATAAAGACCTGGTATCCAAGTCTAAAGATACTACCATCATCGCTCAGTCCCTTATCGGCCTTGGCATGATTGCCGTGAACGAAAAGAAGTACGAAGACGCCGCCGCTTACTACAAGAAGGTAGTTTCTGAGCTTCCGGAATCCCAGTTTACTGAAGATGCCCTGATGGCGATGGAATCCGTTTACCAAGCCATGGGCAAGAGCGAGGAATATGTCGCCTACACAGAGACCCTTGGCCCCAAAGGACAGCGCAGCGAGGCTGACAAAGAGCGAATTCTGTTTGCCGGAGCTGAGCAGACCTTCATCGCCGGTAATTACACAAAGGCCCTCTCAAGCCTGATGTCTTTCAAAGAGAAATATCCGCAAAGCGAGCATTCAAGCGCAGTTGACTATTATATTGCAAACTGCTATAACAACCTGGATAATAAGGATATGGCAGTTGATACCTACAATATTGTTTTAGCTGACGAAGGTGCTTCTTACCGCGAGGCTGCCGCTGTAGAGCAGAGCCGCCTGCTGTATGGAATGGAGCGTTTTGCAGACGCATACAAGGCATATGAACTGCTGTCCAGGATAGGTAAGTTTGAAGAGAATCTGCATACCGCAAAACTTGGTATGATGGAGTCTGCCTTCAAGGCCCGTCAGTTTGATGACTGCATTGCCGCATCTGACCTTGTACTTGCAGACAAGAGCTCTGACAAGGAAGAGAAGCTAGAGGCTAAATACCTGAAGGCTAAGTCTTTGCATCAGACCAGCCAGCGCGATGCTGCGTTTAAGATTTTCAAGGAGCTGGCCGCTGATACCAAGACTTTGTATGGAGCCGAGGCTAAATTCCTAATGGTTCAGGATGCTTACGACCGAGGCAAGTTCCAGGAAGTTCAGGATCTTGTTTATGGCTTTGCACAGGCCGGCAGTGCCAGTGACTACTATCTGGCTAAGGCCTTCCTTGTTCTGGGAGACAGCTTTGCTGATCAGGAAGAGTTTGCACAGGCCAAGGCTACATTTGAGAGCCTTCGTGACGGCTACACGGCATACGGTGCCGATGACGACATCCCGGAGGCTGTCCGGATGCGTCTTGAAAAACTTGAAGAAATAACAAAAAGTGAATAAAGGGAAATGAAAAAAGTATTAGCAGCGATAGTTGTTTTTGCCGGCTTCGGCTTTGTCGCCGGCGCACAGATTGACCCTACAGTAGAGGTTTCAAGGAATTACCAAAGCACACTTAAGCTTACCCCTAAGCCGGTTCCCCAGATGGCGGTTCCGGACAGCCTTCTGCGCTTTGACCTTGACTTTGATTACTCTGTCTTTGACAGGGCCTTCAAGGGTACCGGAGACTTTAAGCCTTATCTGCTTGACCTTCAGCCGCGCCCCGACGCCTACAGGGGCAAAAAACTGTATTTAAAGGCCGGTCTGGGCTACACCCTTCATCCGGAACTGGACTTTGTCTATACCCCGGAGACAGGAAAGAACACAGAGATTAATATCTACGCCACCCACCGTTCCTACTTTGGAAAGTATAAATACCGTGTAAGTGATTTTAAGGTCTCTGACTATTCGGTTCAAACATACAATTCCGGAACTACTGTTGCAACTGATATTACCCCTGAGGATGTTGCGGCTACTCATGTCAAGGACAGAGATTGGACGGGGTATGATGCCTATACGAAAGTTGGAGTAAATGGCGCAGTTGCATTCTCTTCTTCCAGTTTATTCTTCAATGCGAATTATAAGGGCATTCATGGTAAGGATGGCATGAAGAATGCTCGTACCGGAGCGGACAATTTGGTTACATCCTTTAATGTTTTGGAATCCTTGTTGGGTTTAAGCGGGACAATTAATGACGACTTTGCTTATAATGTTGCTTTGTCGTTCAATATAGGAGGCGAAAGCTCAAAAGCGCTTGAAAAGAAGATTAACCTGGTGCACTACGGAGTAGATGGCAGTTTGGTTAAAAACTTGACGGATAGTAAAATAGGCCTTGGCTTCCACTTTGAGACTTCCTCTTATACCGGAGGCGCTAAAGTAGGTAACTGGCATATTGCACCACGCTATCTGACTGACGTCGATGGTTTCAGGCTGAACATTGGTTTAAAGATAGGTTCTATCATTAAGTCTGACTATACTTGGTATGGCATGCCTTACAGTCCCCACAAGAGCCAGATTGTTTATCCGGATGTCCATGTTGCATGCCAAATCATTGAAGACGAAATGGAGTTCTATGCATCTGCAACCGGTGGAGATAATTTCTTCTCTTTGGAACAGATTAAGGAAGTTGACCATCTTTCCCTTCCCAAGATTACTGATAACGGGGTGGAACATTTCAATTTGAAGGCCGGACTCAGAGGGAATGCCTTCAGAGTCTTAAGGTATGATGTTTCAGCAGGCTATCGTAAGGTTTCCAGTTCTGTATTTTATGAATTGGAAAGGGCTCAGAATATAGTTTACTCAGGGGATTCTGAATTATTTGATTCTTATACCGTACTCCCTTATAACATTAGAAAAACTTGCTTCCACGACTTGTCTGAGGCATATTTGAATGCAAATCTAATTTATGACAGCAATCCTGTTTATATTGAGGGTAATTTGAATCTTAAAGCTCCTTCGGTAAAAATAGGGAAGAGAAGTAATGAGGAATACTTTGCAAACATAATCTTTAAGCCCAGAAAGGTGACTGCAGAGATTAAAGCTATGTACGCATGGAAGAGCCGTATCCGCGGCGGTATTTCTGCAAGATTTGCTTCAAAATCTGAATTTGACGGAGAGTCTATGACCCCCGGGATGCTCAGGTATAGTTTTAATACCGGTGCTGCCACCATGGAGAAAATACAGATTAAGTCCAAAGGGTATATTAACGGCTATGTAGATCTTGGCATCAACGGTGAATATACCGTCGACAGGATGGTTACAGTTTACGGCCGCATCAGCAACCTGCTGAACCAGAAGTACTACAGCAACACTTTGGTTCCGGTTTCCGGTCTTTATGCTACGTTGGGCATCATCGTTAACATGTAGAATGGTTTTTAAACCTTTTTAAGAGGTTATTTACTTTGTAAATAAGAAATTTCTTCGTATTTTTGTACGTTTTATGGGTACGCCTGTAAAACGTACATTTTTTTAATGAAATAACAGTTAAAAAAGATATGTCAGAGACAGAAGAAATCAAAGCTGCGCAGCAGGAATATTCGGCCAGCAGTATCCAGGTCCTGGAAGGACTTGAGGCGGTAAGAAAAAGACCGTCCATGTACATCGGAGATGTAAGCGAAAGAGGTCTGCATCACCTGGTATATGAGGTCGTAGATAACAGTATCGACGAAGCCATGGCCGGCTTCTGCACCAACATCACCGTAGATATCAACGAGGACAATTCCATTACCGTCAAGGATAACGGTCGTGGTATTCCTACCGGTATGCACCCCAAGGAGCATCGCTCCGCACTGGAGGTAGTTCTTACAGTGTTGCACGCCGGCGGTAAGTTCAATAAGAACAGCTACAAGGTATCCGGCGGTCTGCACGGCGTAGGTGTATCCTGCGTTAACGCACTCAGTGACCTTCTCATCGCTGAGATTCACCGTGAGGGCAAGATCCACGTACAGAAGTACAGCAAGGGTAAACCCCTTACTCCGGTAGAGATCGTAGGCGACTGCTCTGACAGCGGTTCCTTCATCACCTTCCATCCGGATCCGGAAATCTTCACCCAGACAACCGTATACAAATACGAGACTCTGGCAGCTAGGATGCGTGAGCTTGCATACCTTAACAAGGGCATCAGCATCACCCTTACGGACAAACGCAACCTTGTGGACGAGTTTGTAAAGGACGAAAACGGAGATTCCAAAGCTACCGGCAACAAGATCTTCAAGAGCGAGGTATTCTATTCAGAAGAAGGCCTCAAAGAGTTCATCAAATACCTTGATGCAGGTGCAGAGGAGCTTATTCCTGAGCCCGTATGCGTAAACTCTGACAAGATTATCCCTATCGACATCGCCCTCCAGTACAATACTGGTTACAGCGAGAAGATTTATTCTTACGTAAACAACATCAACACCATAGAGGGTGGTACCCACCTTCAGGGCTTCAAAATGGGTCTGTCACGTTCCCTCAAGAACTACGCAGAAAAGAACAACCTCTTGGCTAAGCTTAAAGATCCGCTTGCGCCGGAAGACTTCCGCGAGGGCCTTACCGCCGTTATCTCAGTCAAGGTGGCCGAGCCTCAGTTCGAGGGCCAGACCAAGACTAAACTGGGTAACCCGGAGGCTACTTCAGCTGTATCCCAGGCTACATCTGCAGCCATGGATATGTATCTGGAAGAGAACCCCAAGCTTGCAAAGATCATCATAGAGAAGGTCGTTCTTGCAGCAACTGCACGTAACGCCGCCCGCAAGGCCCGTGAGATGGTGCAGCGCAAGACCGTCATGACCGGTGCAGGTATGCCCGGTAAGCTTGCAGACTGCTCTGAGAGGGATCCCGGCCAGTGCGAGCTCTTCTTGGTAGAGGGAGACTCCGCAGGCGGTACCGCAAAGCAGGGCCGCGACCGTCGTATCCAGGCTATCCTGCCGCTTCGTGGTAAGATCCTGAACGTAGAGAAAGCCGCCGGTGACCGCGCCTTCGACAGCGAGGAAATCCGCAACATCTACACCGCCCTTGGCGTTTCTGTGGCAAAAGAGGATGAGACCGGAGAAAAGAAGATGGACCTCAGCCGCCTCCGCTACCACAAGGTCATCATCATGACCGATGCCGATGTCGATGGTAGCCATATCGCAACCCTTATCCTGACCTTCTTCTTCAGGTATATGTTCGACCTCATAAAGAATGGTTATGTATATCTGGCCACACCTCCGCTCTACCTTGTAAAGAAGGGTAAGGAAGAGGTTTACTGCTGGACCGATGCTCAGCGTGCAGAGGCTACAAACCGCCTTGGCAAGGGCACCGACAAGGGTGTGACCGTACAGCGCTACAAAGGTCTTGGTGAAATGAGCGACGAGCAGCTTTGGAGCACTACCATGAATCCGGAGACCCGTCTGCTTCGCCAGATTACCATAGAAAATGCCGTAGAGGCAGAAAGAACCTTCTCTATGCTCATGGGCGACGACGTTCCGCCGCGCAGGCAGTTCATAGAGGAGAACGCACATTACGCTAACATCGACGCATAGAGTAGACGCATAGTTTATGAAAAAGATCAGGCTGCCGTCAGATATGGGCATCTACCTTTGGTTGGGACTGCTTTTCATAGTGGTCCTGATGCTCCTGCCGCGCAAAGCCCGGTTCAACTATGAGTACGAAAAAGGCGCAAAGTGGCGCTACGAGACCCTTGCGGCTGACTTTGATTTCCCAATCCTTAAGACTGCATCCCAGCTTCAGGAAGAAAAGAGTGCAGTTTCTGCGGAATCAAGGCTCTGCTACAAATACGACCACGACGTTGTAAGGCACGCTCTTACAGAGGCTGAAAAGCTTACTATAGAGCCGCAGATGCGCGGACAGCTGGTAGAACTGATTTCTGAGATCTACAGCCGCGGTGTTATCGATGCTTCCCAGCTTCCTCACGACGTAAAGGTTGTAATGATCCGCAAGGACAAGCATTACGAAGAATGCGTGGCCTCCGAAATCTACACTCCCACATCGGCCTGCAATGCCCTGTACGAGAAGATGTTCGTCATGAATCCCTCTTCCGTAAACCTGGACATGGAGCTGAACAAGAGTGGCGCCTATGACCTTATTACCCCCAATCTGAAAAGGGATCAGGAAGGAGAAATGCTGCTGCAGTCCTACAAGGGCAGTGAGGCGGTTTCTCCTACCATGGGCTATATTTCTGCAGGTCAGGTGATTATAGAGCACGGAGAAACCATTTCTACCAAGGCATACCAGCTGCTGGAGTCCTATAAGGCGGAATACAGCCGCAGCGTGGGTTATTCAGGCCCCAGGTTCCTGCTCTGGCTGGGCAATGGCCTGATTGCCTTCATCTTCTGTGTGATGGTGTTCCTGGCCATAGTTTACTGCAATCCGTCAGTATTCGCAAACCGGGCCAAGTTCCTGTACCTGCTGTTCATCATAGCACTTGCTCTTACAGGCTCGCTGCTGATAGGCCGTGCCCGTACAGCATACCTTTTCATTGCACCATTCACCCTGTTTTGCCTGTATCTGCTGCCGTATTTCAAAAAGAGCCTCGTGGCCCTTCTATACTGCATCGTACTACTGGTCATCCCTCTGTTCGTTACCGGCGGATGGGAGGTTTACATGGTGTATCTGGTAGCCGGTACGGTAACCATCATCGCCGTTGACCGCATTACCAAGAGCTGGCATCAGTTCATTATGGCCCTGTGCGTCTTTGCGTCGATGATGCTGACATACATTGCCTTCAGGCTGATTGAGGGAACGATAGGGGACTTTTCTGCCGATCATATCATCTTCCTTGCGCTTGGCGCCTTCCTTCCGGTGGCCGGTTATCCGCTCATCTTCCTTATGGAAAGGATGTTCGGCATGGTGTCCGCTTCCCGCCTTGAAGAATACAGCGACCCCAGCAACAAGTTGCTTCAGGAGCTGTCACTGAAGGCTCCCGGAACCTTCCAGCACAGCCTGGCAGTCATGAATATGGCAGATGCAGTTGCACGCAGCATCGACGCAAATGTGCCTTTGGTACGCGCCGGAGCTATGTATCATGATATCGGCAAAATGGCCAATCCGCTTTGCTTCATAGAGAACGAGACCCTTGGTGCCAAGTACCACCAGAACCTTACTACCAAGCAGAGCGCAGAGGCTATACTGAGGCACGTACCTGACGGTTTGGAAATCGCCCGCAAGTACAAGCTGCCCCAAATTATTTGCGAGTTTATTGAAACTCACCACGGAGTATCCTGCACAGGATATTTCTATTCAAAATATGTAAACGAGGGCGGTGACCCTGCAAACAAGTCTGACTTCATGTACAAGGGCCGTAAACCCTGGACCAAGGAGCAGGCTATCCTCATGCTCTGCGACAGCATCGAGGCCGCGTCCCGCACACTTAAAGAAAACAGCCCGGAGGTTTTCGAAGCATTTGTAGAGAAGATGGTAAGGGCAAAGATGGACGACGGTCAGCTTGACAACTGCAAGCTTACCATAAAGGAACTTGTGACAATTAAATCCGTGCTGAAGGATTATCTTGGCAGGCTTTATCATGCAAGAATCGTCTATCCGGCAAGTAAATAATAATAACATCAACAATAAATTATGAACATCGTTAAAAATCAGATCGACGACCTGAACTATCAGGTAACAATGGAGATTGCGGCAGAAGATTACCAGCCCGCAGAGAAGAAAAGGCTTGCAGAGCGCAAGCGCAACGCAGATTTCAAAGGTTTCAGAAAAGGTATGGCTCCTATGAGCCTTATCCAGAGGGTATATGGAGAACAGGCACTCGCAGAGGCAGTAAATGACGTTATCTCTGACAACCTCAATAACTTTATCAAAGAGAACAACATTCACGTGGTAGGCGAGCCCCTGGCAAGCGAAGACCAGCCGGAGAACGACTGGAAGAGCGGCAACACCTTCACCTTCAAGTTCGACATTGCACAGACCCCTGAACTCACCTTCGAGGTAGGTAAAGAGGACAAGGTTCCCGTTTACAACATCGAGGTTACAGAGGTTGCAAAGAAGGAAATGAAGGAGAACATGCTCAAGCAGAGCGGTTCCATGCAGGACGGTGAGGTTGCAGGCGAGGAAGACTTCGTCATCGCCAACCTTTCCAACGGTGAGATCAACGCAGAAGATGTTTACATCGCCGTTCGCAACGTAGAGGGTAAGGCTCACGCCAAGTTCGTGGGTTGCAAGAAGGGTTCCAAGCTTACCATCGACATCAACGAGGCCTTCAGCAACGAGACCGACCGTGCTGCCATGATCAAGGTTAACAAAGACCAGCTTGCTAACATCGACCCTAAATTCAAGGCCGAAATCAAGACCGTTAAGACCTTCGTTCCCGCAGAAGAGAACCAGGAAACCTATGACCGTCTCTTTGGCAAGGACAGCGTTCACAATGCAGAGGAATTTGACAAGGCAGTAGAGGCTCGTCTTGCAGAGAACTACAAGCAGGAGGCTGACTACCGTCTTGGCAAGGACGTTCGCGACTATCTTGTAAAGAAGGCTGACATCAAACTTCCCGAGGCCTTCCTTAAGAGGTGGCTGTACAAGGTTAACGACGGCAAGTTCACCATGGAGGACATTGAGAAAGAGTTCGATATGTTCCTTGCAGACTTCCGTTGGCAGCTTGTACGCGAGTACCTTATGAAGAAATACGACCTTAAGGTAGAGGATAAGGACATCCACGAGGCTGCAGAGGCTTACGTTGCATATCAGTATGCAATGTACGGCATGGGCAATGTTCCCCAGGAAATGATTCACGAGGCTGCTCACCGCATCATGGCTGACGAGCGTCAGATGCGTCAGATAGAGGAGAACGTAGAGGACCAGAAAGTTCTTACCGCTGTTAAGGCTGTGATTTCTACCACCAAGAAGAAGATTTCAGTAGAGAAATTCAGAGAGCTTAAATAATAACTATGTCCAAGAACGAATTCCAGAAATTCGCGAATCAGGGTTGCGGCATTTCGTCCACGACCCTGAATCGTTATCAGGCTGCGGTTGACAGTTACATCAACCCGACCATCATAGAGGAGCGCAAGCTCAATGTTGCCAGCATGGATGTATTCAGCCGTCTTATGATGGACCGAATCATCTTCCTTGGCGTGCCCATCAATGACGATGTCGCTAATATCATCCAGGCCCAGTTGCTTTTCCTTGCTGCGCAGGATAATACAGCCGACATCACCATGTATCTGAACACCCCCGGTGGCAGTGTATCCGCCGGTCTGGCAATTTATGACACCATGCAGCTGGTAGAACCTGATGTTGCTACTATCTGCACCGGCATGGCCGCTTCCATGGGATCCGTTCTGCTTTGCGCCGGTGCCAAGGGCAAGCGTTCCGCACTGCCTCATTCACGCGTGCTGATTCATCAGCCGCTGGGTGGCGCACAGGGCCAGGCATCGGACATCCTCATTGCCGCAAAAGAGATTGAAAAGACTCGTACAGAGCTGTACAACATTATCTCCCAGCACAGCGGACAGCCTTTCAAGAAGGTGTTCGCAGATGCAGACCGCGACTATTGGATGACCGCACAGGAAGCCAAGGACTACGGTATGGTAGATGAGGTTTTGACTCGTAAAATCAAGTAAGAGTGGCTAAAAAGACCAATAAGCCCGGAAGGTTCTGCATGTTTTGCGGCCGGCCGGAAGGGGAGGCGCCCATGCTTCTGCAGGGTCTGGGGGATGCTTGCATCTGCCTGGATTGTGTAAAGATGGCGTCTGATTATGTGAAGGAGATGTCGGCAGGCAAGGGTGCTGCGTCCAAGATTGACGTTGCCAAGGAGCCTAAGCCGGTAGAGATCAAGGCTTTTCTGGACAATTATGTAATTGGACAGGACCGTGCCAAGAAGCAGCTTGCTGTGGCTGTTTACAACCACTACAAGAGGCTTAGCCATAACTTCGATGCCAAGAAGGAAGACGACGTAGAGCTGGAGAAATCCAACATACTTATGGTAGGTCCTACCGGAACGGGTAAAACCTTGATGGCCAGGACTATAGCTCGTCTTTTGGACGTTCCGTTCACTATTGTGGACGCTACTGTCCTTACAGAGGCCGGCTATGTGGGAGAGGATGTAGAGAGCATACTTACCCGTCTTCTTGAAGAGGCTGACTTCAATGTGGCCAAGGCCGAGCGCGGCATTGTGTTTATTGACGAGATTGACAAGATCGCCCGTAAGAGCGACAATCCTTCAATAACCCGCGACGTTTCCGGTGAGGGCGTTCAGCAGGCAATGCTTAAGCTTCTGGAAGGCAGCATTATTAACGTACCGCCTAAGGGCGGCCGCAAGCACCCTGAGCAGGAGTTCATCCATGTGAACACCCAGAATATACTGTTTATCTGCGGCGGCGCCTTCGAGGGTATAGAGCGCAGGATTGCGCAGAGGCTTAACACTCAGGTGATCGGCTTTAACAATTCCGGACGCAAGCAGGTAGATAAAGAGAATCTTCTGCAGTATGTGAACGCACAGGATATGCGCGCCTACGGCCTTATTCCTGAGATAATTGGCCGTCTGCCGGTTATCACATATCTGGACAAGCTGGACAGGGAAGCCCTTAAGCGCATCCTTACAGAGCCTAAGAACGCCGTTCTTAAGCAGTACGAGAAACTCTTCCAGATGGATGGAATCAAGTTGCAGACAGACCCTGAAGTCCTGGACCTGATTGTAGATACATCAATATCCAACAAATTGGGAGCCAGGGGTTTGCGTTCTATCTGCGAGCAAATCTTCGATGAGGCCATGTTCGAGGCACCGTCCTCTGAAAAGAAGACGTTCCACGTAACTCTGGCTTATGCTAAAGAAAAGCTGAAGAATTCTATTTCATAATAAACAGCAGATCGGCACCATCTTTAATGTCTTCGTACTTAAGGGTGGTGCTTTTCATTTTAACTCCGTTAAGATAAACGGCCTTGACCAGTACATGGTCCGGAGCCCAGTTCTTGGTACGTACGGTCAGGGTGCCGCCGTCAGAAAGACGGACCTTTACGCCGGGCAGGCAAGGCGAGCCAAGCTCGTACTCATTGCTGCCGGGGCACAGAGGATAGAAGCCAAGGCAGTTGAATATGTACCAGGCACTCATCTGGCCGCAGTCGTCGTTGCCGCTAAGGGCATCGGGAGTATTGCCGTAGAAATGGTCGGCTACGTAACGTACCCATTTCTGGCACTCCTGGGGCTTGCCAAGCTTATTGTACAGATATAGTACATGGTGGCAGGGTTCGTTGCCGTGCCAATAGCCGCCGATACGGCCCCAGATGTCGTGCGCACCGGGGATATCGTCACTCATTTCAAGCTTGAAAATGCTGTCCAGACGGTCGCACAGGAACTTTTTGCCGGCAATGTCCATGTAGTCCTCGAAGGCATGGGGCACTGTCCAGGTGTACTGCATGGTAAAGCCTTCAGTTATGTCTCCCCAGCCGTTAACTGAGCCGGGGCCCTGGTAGGCGATAGGGGCGAACGGGGTGCGCCAGTTGCCTTGGGAGTCGCGTCCGCGCATGTATTTGGTCTCCGGGTCAATCAGGTTGCGATAGTTCTGGCTGCGCTTAAAGAAGAATTCATAGTCTTCCTGATGGCCCAGAAGCTTTGCGGCCTGGGCTATGCACCAGTCGTCGTAGGCATATTCAAGGGTTTTGGAAACGGATTCATCTTCTTTGTCGAAGGGAACGTAGCCAAGCTGTGTGTATTCCGGCAGACAGTCGTAATTGGGGTTTGTGGCGGTGGCCTTCATGGCCTGGTATGCCCGCTCGTAGTCGAAGCCCTTAACGCCCTTTACCATCATGTCGGCAAGTACAGAAACGGCATGGTAGCCTATCATGCACCAGGTCTCTCCGCCGTAGAAGGACCAGATTGGCAGCATGTGCTCTGTGCTCTTGTCGTAATGCTCCAGCATAGAGTTGGCAAGATCTGCCTGCAGCGGCTTGTTAATCAGGTTCAGAAGCGGATGGAAGGCCCTGTAAGTGTCCCAAAGAGAGAAGGTCGTATAGTTTGTAAAGCCATTTGCTGTGGCGATGTTTCCGTCATGGGCACGGAAGCGGCCGTCAATATCCTGGAACAGGAAGGGATGCAGGGCGGTGCGGTAAACGCTTGTGTAGAAGGTTTCCTTGTCTTTTTGGCTGCATTCGGGGGCAAGTTCGTAGCGGGCCAGCTCTGCCTCCCAAAGTGCGACTGCGTCGCGGCGTACGGCTTCGAAGTCCTTGCCTTCCAGCTCTTTAAGGTTCATTAATGCACCATCGGTACCGGTGGCGGAAACGGCAACCTTTATTTCAAGCTGCTGGCCTTCGGTGGTAGGGAAGTAGATGCAAGCCTTAAGGCCTGTACCCCATGTTTCCTTGCTGCTGCGAAAGCGGCTGGTATTGTAGATTACCGGCTTGCCTTCCTTATATATCATGAAGTCTTTAACGGGCTGCGGGAAACGGGCTGCAAAATGTACGTATCGGTTTGGATTCCAGCCATTTACAATCTTGCTTCCTACAATAGTATAGTCGTCCACAATGCGAATGGAAGACCATACGCACTTCCACCTTAGGGTGTGGGCCAGGTCTATCATCACCATGGAGGTGTCACGGGCAGGATAGGTGAAGCGGATGATGCCGCTGCGCGCTGCTGCGGTAAGCTCGGCCTTTACTCCGTGGTCCGGCAGGAATACGGTGTAGTAGCCGGGACTGGCTGCCTCTGTATCGTGGCTGAAGGTAGATTCGCCTTTGCCCGGTATGAACATGAAGTCTCCAAGATCAGGGATGCCCGTTCCGCTAAGGTGGGTAAGGCTGAAGCCCATGATTGTGGGCTTGGTGTACTTGTAGCCTGCGGCAACATCGTAGTCGTAGTCGTCTGTGTCCGGACTTATCTGTATGCCTCCGAAGGGAACCTGTGCGCCAGGATAAACGTTACCGAAGCCGGCTGTCCCTACAAAGGGGTTTACATACTGAGTGTTCTGTGCAAAAAGGCTGGCCGTGAGGAAGAGGCCTGCAATAGCTGAATAGAGGGTTTTCATATTATTTGTGTCTGCTTGACATTACGAATTCAAGGCTACCGCCTTGTAGCAGCTGCTTGTGCGTAAGGAATTGATTCTTAATTGTTTGTCCGTTAAGCTTGACTGCCTTTACAAAGCGGTTTTTGTCGCTTACTCCGGTGGCTTTGATCTCCAGCGTCTTTCCGTTAGGGAGATTAAGTTTGGCGTAGGGGATATAAGGCGCTCCTAATACATATTGGTCGGTGCCGGGGCAGACAGGATAGAAGCCCAGGGCAGAGAATATGTACCAGGCGCTCATCTGGCCGCAGTCGTCGTTGCCGCCCAGGCCGCGGATCTCCGGCTTGTAAAAGCGGTTCATTATCTCTCGCAGCCAGTACTGGGTTTTCCAGGCCTGCTTTGTCCATGCGTAAAGATAGGGGATATGATGGCTGGGTTCGTTGCCGTGAACATAGCCGCCAAGCAGGCAGTCAGCTGTTATGTCTTCATTGTCTGCGTAGCAGTATCCCGGAAGATCGCTGCCAAAAAGGTCGTCCAGGTTGGCGATGAACTTTTTCTCTCCTCCCATAAGGTCGATAAGGCCGGGAACGTCCTGCGGAACGTGGAATGAGAAGTTAAGGGAGTTGCCTTCTATGAAGCCCATTCCAACCGTTTGTTTTACGTCAAAATCCTGCTTGAAACTTCCGTCAGCGTAGCGCGGGCGGGCCAGGCCAAGAGCTGTATCAAAGGTATTTTTATAGTAAGAGCCTCGCTTGAAGTATTCCTGTGCAACAGCCTTATTACCAAGTGCTTGCGCTGCTGCTCCGATGCTCCAGTCGTCGTATGCGAATTCAAGAGTATTGCTGGCCGCAGTGGATGTTTTTTCAAGCGGAACATAGCCCAGTTTCATGTACTCTCCAAGTCCGTCGTACCAGGGAGTGGTGGATGTTGCAACCATGGCCTCCAGTGCTTTTTCTCCATCGACGGAAAGTCCTTTTACAATTGCATCGGCAAGAACGGAGACGCTGTGATAGCCGGTCATGCACCAGTTCTCGTTGGCCATATGGCTCCAGATTGGCAGCATGTGATGGGCGCTCTGCTCGTAGTGCTTAAGCATGGACTCTATCATGTCCTCTGCCTGCTTAGGCTTCATCAGAGCCAGGAAGGGGTGCTCTGCGCGGTAGGTATCCCACAAAGAGAAAACGGTGTAGTTGGTAAAGCCTTCAGCCTTGTGAAGCTCGTGGTCCAGGCCACGGTAAAGGCCGTCAACGTCCATGTAAACGGAAGGGTTTATCATGGTATGATAAAGGCTGGTGTAGAACATTGTTTTTTCTGCATCTGTGCCTTCTATCTCTATGCAGTCCAGCTCCTTTTCCCAGGCAGCAACGGCCTCTGAATGGATTTGGTCGAAGGATTTGCCTTCTGCTTCTGCCCTAAGGTTCTTAAGCGCACCGCTTGTTCCGGTGGCGGAGATACCAACTTTTACGGTGAGCTGCGGCGCCTCTGCTGTATTGAACTTGAACCAGGCCACTACCTTGCGTCCGGCCATTTCAGGGAAGTTCTTGTAGCCGCTGTATCCGCCGCGATAGTAAACTGGAGCCTTGTCTTTGTATCCGTATTCCAGGATAGGCTGTGAAAACTCTATTGCAAAATAAGTATAGTTTGTGCGGGCCCAGCCGTTGGTTATGCGGTAGCCGGTAACAAGGGTGGGGCTTTCTACGCGAACCTCTGCCCAAAGAGTTTTTCCGTCGTAATTGTATATACCGTGGTCAAGGTCCATAACCACGTGACCATCAGCCCTTTTAGGGTAGGTATAGCGATGCACTCCGACCCTTTTAGTGGCGGTAAGCTCTGCCAATATGCCGTAGTCTTGCAACTCTACGCTGTAATAGCCGGCCGATGCAGTTTCTTTGCTGTGGTCGATGCGGCTGCGGTAACCTTCTTCCGGATGCTCCGCTGTCCCGGAGTTAATCTGAACCTCTCCGGTACCGGGCATAAGAAGAATGTCTCCAAGGTCAGAGTGTCCCGTTCCGCTGAAGTGCGTATGGCTGAATCCCACAATTGTAGAGTCTGTGTACTGATAGCCGGCGCAATACTCGTAGGTGCGGGGCTGGTACTTTCCCTGTATGTTGTGAGGAATCATTTCTGTGTCAGGAGACAACTGTACTCCGCCAAACGGCACGCAGGCTCCCGGGAAGGTATGTCCCATTCCTGCTGTGCCGATGAACGGATTAACGTACTGGGTGTGTTGGGCTTGCAGGGGAAGCACCGCTGCAAGCAGACTTACGGCTATTGTAAATAACTTCATTTTTTAATAGTACTGATAGAACAGGGCGATTGATTCCATGCCGGCGAAGAACTGGCGAAGCAGGTAGCTCTCGTTGGGGGAGTGGATGGTGTCGCGTTCCAGACCGAAGCCCATAAGAAGGGGATCGATGCCAAGGATTTGCTGCATCTCTGCCAATACGGCGATGCTGCCGCCTCCGCGGGAAGGAACGGGCTCGATTCCGTACACCTCTGCCATTGCCTTTGAAGCAGCCTGGAAGGCCGGGGAGGAAATGGGAATCAGGAAGCCGTTGCCGCCCTCGCAGGGCTTGACGTCAACCTTTACGTAAGGGGGAGCAATTGCCAGGAAGTGCTTTTTGAAGAGTTCTGTGATCTTGGCGCTAAGCTGGTTTGGAACAAGCCTCATTGATATCTTGGCGTGAGCTACCGAAGGCAGTACGGTCTTGGCACCGACTCCTGTGTAGCCGCCCCAGATGCCGCATACGTCAAGGCAGGGACGTATTCCGGTGCGTTCCATGGTGGTGTAGCCCTTTTCTCCCTTAACCTCTTTAATATCAAGGAATTCCTTGTATTCTTCAAGGTCGAAGGGAGCGCGTGCAAGCTGGGCCCTGTCTGCGGCGGAAAGCTCTACAACATCGTCATAGAAACCGGGTATGGTAACACGGCCGTCCTTGTCAATCAGGGACGAAATCATGTCGCACAGGGTATTGATAGGATTGGCGACCGCACCGCCGTAGTGGCCGGAATGAAGGTCCTTGTTAGGGCCGGTGACGGTAACCTCCAGATAGGCCAGTCCACGCATTCCGCAGTTGATTGAAGGCACTTTGTCCGATATCATGGTGGTGTCGGAAACAAGGATTACATCGGCGGCCAGAAGGTCCTTATGCTCGCGGACCCATGCAGGCAGGCTGCCGCTGCCAATTTCTTCTTCGCCCTCGAAAACGAACTTGACATTGTGGTGCAGTTTACCGCTGCGGAGCATGAACTCAAAGGCCTTCAAATGCATGAAAAGCTGGCCTTTGTCGTCGTTGGCTCCGCGGCAGTAGATGGCTTCCTCGCCGGTATTGGGATCCTTGGCTATAACGGGCTCGAAGGGGTCTGTACGCCATTTTTCCAGCGGCTCCGGCGGCTGAACGTCATAGTGGCCGTAAACAAGTACCGTCTTGTAAGACGGATCCAGTATCTTCTGCCCGAATACTACCGGATTTCCTGCAGAAGGGTAAACCGCTGCCTGGTCGGCACCGGCCTGCAGAAGCAGTTCTACAAGCCTCTCGGCACATTTCTGCATGTCGCCTTTGTGCTCCGGCTTGGCGCTGATGGAAGGGATCCTCAACAATGAGAAAAGTTCGTCGTAAAACCTCTCTTTATTCTCTTTGATGTATTGTTTCATAGTTCTATGTTGTTTTACAGGTTGTTGTCAAAGAATATGGTGACTTTGTCCATAAGATGAACGCGATGCCTGCCTCCTACGTTGTGCTCTGCACGGGGATAGGGGAAGTAATCCAGCTGGATGTTGTGCTCTATGCACTCCTGAACAAAGCTAAGGCTGTGCTCCCAGACGCAGGTGTTGTCAATGGCGCCCTGGCAGATGAGCAGCTTGCCCTTAAGGTTTTTAGCCTTATTGATGAGGCTGGTCTGGGCAAAGCCGTCGGGATTGGTGGCAGCAGTTTCCATGTAACGCTCTCCGTACATGATTTCATACCACTTCCAATCGATAACCGGTCCGCCGGCAACGCCAACCTTGAAGACGTCGGGATAGGTGGTCATAAGCGATATGGTCATGAAGCCGCCATAGCTCCATCCGTGCACGCCGATGCGCTCTGAATCTACCCACGGCAGACGTTTAAGCATGTCGATGCCGACCATCTGATCTTCCATCTCTGCCTTGCCGCAGTATTTGTGAATGGCCTGCTCGTACTCCAGACCGCGGTTCTGTGTACCTCTGTTGTCCATTACGAATACGACATAACCCTTCTGGGCCATAAGGAGCTCCCAGGGGCGAACGCCGCCAAGCCAGGTGTCCTGAACCATCTGTGAATGGGGACCTCCGTAAACGTAAACGACTACAGGATATTTCTTTGCGGGGTCGAAGTCGGCCGGCTTGAAGAGCCTGTACCAGTTCTCGTATTTGCCGTCTGCGCTGGGCACTGTGCCAAAATCGACTTCGCCGGTATGCCACTCGGTAAGAGGATTGTCGGCCTTGCCGGACTCAAGCACTTTACCATCAGCAAGAGAAACGACTTTGAAGGCGGTGGGGCTGCTGAAGGATGAATAATAATCAAGCAGATATTTGCCGTCGGGTGCAAAGAAGAAGTTGTGCCAGCCGCGCTCGGTGGTAAGGCGTGCGGGCTTGCCAATATTTGAATTGGCGGCAGAAACAGCTTTGCGGCCCTTTGCAGGGGTGATTTCAACCTTGAATAGATGATTCTCTACAGGCGAAACTTCTGCAGAAGTATAATAAACTGTATTGCCGAATACTTTCTGGAGATCTACGTCTGCGGCAACATTTGTAATCCTGCGGACAGTACCAAGGGTGTCGCAAAGATAAAGGCTGCGATAGTTGTCGCGGGTAGCAATCCTGTAAATGAAATGGTAATTGCTGCCGATGAACTTAAGCGGGTCAAGCGGCTCTACGTATTTGTCGCTGTGCTCTGACAGTATGGTACGTACAAAACTGCCGTCAGCGGCGCGGTACTGGTTAAGGTTCATGTTCTTCTGACTGCGGTCAAGTACAAGTACAAAGATGTTCTTGCTGTCCGGGCCCCAGGAGATGTTGGTAAGGTAACGGTCAGGACCGAAATCGGTCACGTCAAGATAAACGGTCTTCTGGGTATTGATGTCGTAGATTCCAAGGCTGATGCGCTCTGAATCCATACCGTTCATCGGGTATTTAATGGCCTTAAGACTGCCTGTACGCGTTGTAATGTCCAGCAGCGGGAATTCGGTCACCAGAGATTCGTCCTTGCGGTAAAAGGCTACTTTCTGCTGGTCAGGAGAAAAAAAGATGCCGTTGGTTATGCCAAACTCATTGCGGCTAACTGATGTTCCGTAAGAAATGTTGGGGTCTCCGGCGGGGGCTACGCAAACGCCGTTAATGACGAGCTCGCTTCCGGTCTTAATGTCAAGAGCCGGTTTGTCGTCGGAATTAAAGCTTATTCCCTTGTCTTTAAGCTCTTTAAGTTTATTTGATATAAGTTTGAATGAAGGATATCCGGCCCTTTTCAGGATAACATCCTCCATGGTGAACTGTTTGCCCTCAGGGTTGGCGGGAACTACGTCCTTTACGCCTTCCTGGGCCATGGCTGCCGTACATGAGATAACGGCCAGGATTATGCTTAACTTCTTCATTATCTGATAGGTTTTTCAGGATTAAGGCCCCAGCCTGTCATTGTTGCAACGTAGGGGATAAGTACCATGGCTTTCTTCTTGTGACCCTCGTAGTTGGGGTGGAAGCTGGCGCCAAGGTCGTCGTCGGAATTGTGTACATAGGGGCAGAGAACTGCGAAGGAAACCTTGCGCAGGCCGCATTCATTTGCAACCTCGCTGATGTATTCTGCCATAAGGAAATCGTTCTTGCCGGCTACGCAAAGTATGGGGTGAGCCTCGCCGTAAGCCTCTTTAATCTTGCCAAGAAGGATTTTGTAGTTCTCCTGGAACATGCCTTTAGAGGGCTGACGTCCGGTAGAGAAGTCATTGGTGCACAGATAGATAACGGTAATGTCCGGCTTAACTGAAGCAGTGCTGGCGTCGTAGCGGGAATCGCGGTCCATATCGTAGGCCTGGCTGTAGCGCTCGGGCATGTACCAGCCCTTCACGTTGTCATTGTAGTTGCGGGCGATACCGAAGCCTGAATGGGCAACCAGTATGCATTCTGCGTCAAAGTAGCGTGCTACGATGTTGCAGTAGCTCTTGTTGCAGTTTTCTGTTTCCGGTTTGAAGGGATCTGTCTTTACTGAATTCTCTGAACCGTAGCCGCAGGTATAGGAATCACCTACGAATTCTATTGCGCGCGGGCGGACAGCGTCAGCCTCAAGCAGGCTGCCGTTTACCAGCACCTTCTGGAAGGTGGTCTTACCTTGTTCGCCTTCTGTCCTTTTTTGCAGGGTGATCTGGTGAACGCTGTCTTTACGGGCATTTTTCTTGCCGCACAGGGCCAGGATTTCTTCTTTTGCAAGCAGTACGATGGTAGTGTCGGTTCCTGTTACGGTAACGATTTTGTCCGGCTCGTTCCAGGTTTCTTTGTCCAGCCACAGGTTGTAGTAGTTCTTTTTTGTGTCTGAAACCTTGATGGCAAGGCCGTCGCCGGCAAATTTGATGCGGGCGTAAATACCTGTCCAGTCGCCGCTTACCTGATCTCCCTGGGCGATAGCCCTTCCTACCCAGACAATCTTGCTGTCAGATGCAGGATATTCGTTAACGGGTGTTTGTGCTTTGGCCTGAGAAGCCATTGACAGCATCAGTGCCGATGCCAAAAGAATGGTGATTCGTTTCATATAAGTAATTATTTGTTGCGATTTTTATGGCCCTGCGGCCGTTCATCTCACAAATATAATCTTTTTTATTTCTATATTTGCATATAAACATTTGAATAATGTACCCTTTAAGTGTAATAGAAAACCTGCATCATTTGGATCAGGAAGTTACGGCAGCAATCAACTCTTTGCACGTGCCCGCCACCGACTTTATTTGGCTGATGTTGTCAAATAAGAAGATATGGATACCCATGTATCTGATTATCATCGGCTTTATGTTCTGGCGGCTCGGGTGGAAGCGCGCCCTGATCGTAGTCCTGACCTGTGCCATGACCTTCTTGTTCTGCGACCAGATAGCCACTTTCATACAGTTTCTGGTTAAAAGGGAAAGGCCGGACGTAGATGCGGAGATGGCCGGACGTGGCATGCACTTCCTTGAACCGGTATACAAAAAATATATATACGGTTTCTTCTCTGCCCACGCCGCCAATGCCATAGGCTTTGCAGTTTGCTCCTGGTTGGGCTTTAAAAACGACAGAAGCGTATTGTACAGGCACTATGCCTGGTTCATCTTCATATGGGCCATACTGGTTGGCGTAAGCCGTATCTTTGTGGGCAAACACTTCTTCGGGGACGTATTGGTCGGCTTCCTTGTAGGCGCTCTTGCCGGCCTCTGCTTCGGCCTTATCGGCCAGTGGATAATCAAGCGCTACCGGCTGTATAAAAAATAGTCATTATGTCTTGTCACGATCATAATTGCGGATGCCAGGTTCATCATCACGAACATGAGGAACATGAGCATCATCACCATCACGAACACGAGCATGGCTTGAAAGAGCAGATTGTGCTGATTGCCGCGTCTGCCGTACTTCTGGTCGCTGCCGTAATAATTGAAAAAAGCTGCAATCTGGCTACATGGCAGCTGCTTCTGGTGTATATGGTCCCTTATCTTGTGGCGGGCCACGACACTCTTAAAGAAGCCCTGGAAGGCGTTCTGCACGGGGATATGTTCAACGAGCATTTCCTTATGTCGATAGCTACCATCGGCGCCCTTTGCATTGGCTTCCTGCCCGGTATGGAAACCCAGTTCCCGGAGGCCGTATTCGTTATGCTCTTCTTCCAGGTAGGCGAGCTGTTCGAGGGTTATGCCGAAGGCCAGAGCCGCAAGAGCATCGCTCATCTTATGGATATCCGTCCCGATACTGCTAACGTTATCCGTGACGGCAAAATAGTTACCGTCAGTCCGGAAGAGGTCAAGGTAGGGGAGATTATAGTTGTTACTTCCGGCGGTAAGATTCCTCTGGACGGTATTATCGTAGATGGTACGTCCGCCCTTAATACTGCCGCGTTGACGGGCGAAAGCATGCCCCGTGACGTTGCAGTTGGCGACGAAGTTATCTCCGGCTGCATCAACCTGTCAGGCGTTCTTCAGATCCGCACTGTCAAGACTTTTGGAGAGAGCACAGTTTCCAAGATAATAGAGCTTGTAGAGAACTCTGCAGAGCGTAAGTCAAACAGCGAGGCCTTTATTACCCGATTTGCGCGCGTGTACACTCCTATAGTTGTATTCGCGGCCATTGCGCTGGCAGTTCTGCCCCCGCTTTTTAGCGGAGCCTTTGCAGCCACTTTCCCCACCTGGCTTGGCCGCGCCTTGGTTTTCTTGGTTGTGTCCTGCCCCTGCGCCCTTGTAATCAGTGTTCCGCTGACCTTCTTCGGCGGCATCGGCGGCGCCTCAAGACAGGGTATCCTGGTTAAGGGTGGCAACTTCATTGACGCACTTTCAAAGGTGAAAACGGTTGTCTTTGATAAGACCGGAACTCTTACAGAGGGTAAGTTTACCGTAGAGGCCGTTCACCCGGAGGTTTACGACGAGAAGCATATCCTTCATCTTGCCGCTCATGTAGAGCATTTCTCTACCCATCCTATTGGTGCCGCCCTTCGCGACGCCTTCCCGGAGGAGGCTACTGATAGTTGTAAAACAGCTGATTATCAGGAATTTGCCGGTGAGGGAATATCTGCTAAGGTAGGGGAGTTGAAGGTCTTTGTAGGCAATACCAAGCTGATGGCCCGTGCCGGTGTACAGTGGCATGACTGCCATTGCAAGGGCACCATAATCCATGTCGCTATCGACGGCCTGTATGCCGGACATATCGTCATTAATGATAAGATCAAAGAGGACAGTCCTGCTACTGTATGCATGCTTGCCGACCTTGGCGTGGACAGGTTGGTTATGCTTACCGGGGACAAGGCCGATGTCGCTGGTGATATTGCTGCTAAAATCGGCATTAATGAATATTATGCAGAGCTGCTTCCTGCCGGTAAGGTAGAGTACGTAGAAAAGCTTCTGGCCCAGGGCCATGGCAAGGGCCTTCTGGCCTTTGTTGGGGATGGTATAAATGATGCTCCGGTTCTGTCCAGGGCGGATATTGGTATTGCTATGGGTGCCTTGGGTTCCGATGCTGCCATCGAGGCTGCGGATGTTGTCCTTATGGATGACAAGCCTTCAAAGATTGCCGCTGCAATCCGTATTGCACGCCGCACCATTGCCATCGCCAGACAGAATGTCTGGTTCGCTATTGGTGTTAAGCTGGCGGTGCTGGTTCTGGCTGCCATTGGCCTTGGAACTATGTGGATGGCTGTTTTTGCCGATGTCGGTGTAACCGTCCTTGCAGTTCTTAATGCAATGAGATCTCTCTCCTCCCGAAGGGCATAGGCTGGGTTGAAAAGGTCTTGTGGAAAATATCCTTAATTGTAACTACCGATTTGCCGGAAGATTAATTTTTATACAAAAAAACGAATTGTTTATTAGATGTATTTAGTAAATTTGCGCCGTCAAATTTTTTAATACGGAATGAGAACAATCTTCACAGGAGCCAAGGTAATCTTCCCTGGCGAAATCAGGGGTGGTCTTGCAGTAGTTTGCCAGGATGGCAAGATATCTGATATACTGCAGGAGCAGGAGTTAGGAGAGAATGTAGAAACAATTGATTGTCAGGGACTTTATCTGTCTCCTGGCTTCGTTGATATTCACGTTCACGGCGGTGGCGGATTCGGATTTATGGACGGCACGGCAAAGGCTATTGACGGTGCTGCAAAATTCCATCTTGCACACGGAACAACCGCTATCGTCCCCACAACACTCACCAGTCCGGATGAGGAGCTTTATCAGGTATTCGATGCATATCGTCAGGTAAAGGCTTCAAATCCTGCATATACACTGCTTGGTATTCATCTTGAGGGTCCTTTCCTGAATCCCGCAAAATGTGGTGGCCAGGATCCCGCCTTCCTTTCAAACCCTGACCTGAAGCGTGCTAAGGAAATCCTTTCCCATTCAGATGATATACTTCGCTGGAGCATAGCTCCTGAGCTTCCCGGAGCCCTTGAACTTGGTACTATGCTGTCCAGGATGGGAATCGTCTCTTCAGTTGCACATACCAACGCCTCATATCATCAGGTAGAAGCTGCTATGTTTGCAGGCTTCTCACTTATGACCCATTTCTATTCTGCGATGTCAGCATGCTACAAGGTAGGCTGCTACCGCGTTCCCGGTGCCGTAGAAGCAGGATATCTGCTTGACGGCCTGTCAGTAGAGATGATAGCAGACGGTAAGCATCTGCCCAAGGAAATCCTTCGTATGGTATGGAAGTTCAAGGGTGCGGACAGAACCGCGCTTTGTACGGACGCACTTGCCCCTGCAGGTCTTCCCGAGGGTACTGAGTTCTACAACGGCTGCCCGCCTCACGGCGCTAAATCAGTTATCCATGACGGCGTAGGCAAGCTTCTTGATCATTCAGCACTTGCAGGTAGTATGGCAACGGCCAACCGTTTGGTAAGGGTTATGTATAAGGATGCCCTTGTCCCTCTGCACGATGCAGTTGAGATGATGACCCTGTCTCCTGCAAAGATGGTACGTGCCCACAGCAAGGGTTCAGTCCGCATAGGTAAGGATGCAGACTTCGTTCTCTTTGACGACGACATCGACGTTAAGGCTGTATATACCGCCGGTAAGAAGGTGGAGCTGTAAATAATTGACAATGAAAAAGTTACTCTTTATAATGGTACTGGGCCTGCTGCTTGGGTTAAAGCCTGCAGCGGCCCAGAACTATATAGAGATCAGTAAGGAAAAACTGACTCTTTCCCTGATTGACGAAGCTACCGGCAAGGTAGTAAAGACCTATCCCGTTGCAGTGGCTGCCAAGTATGGTCCAAAGCTTAAAAAGGGCGATGGAAAAACCCCTGAGGGTACTTTCAAACTGAATCAGATTCTTTATTCTAAGAATCTTACCCACGACTTCAGGGACGGCAAAGGACCTATCAAAGGTGCTTATGGCCCCTGGTTCCTTCGCATTGATGTTCCCGGTTTCATTGATATCGGAATTCATGGCACTCATCTGCCCGAATCCATAGGTTCAAGGGCATCAGAAGGATGTATCCGCATGCGAAATGAGGATATCCTTGATCTGAAGGAACGAGTGTGGGTAGGAATGAAGGTGGTTATTCTTCCCGATCCGGTTCAATAATAAGCTGTACTACTTTTCTGTAGCGGCAACTACTTTCTTTAACTTCCTGACAGGGTCGCAGGTCAGTCCTATGCCCAGTTTCTGGAAGGTCTTACGGTCTACTTCGCTTAGCATTACGGTAGAGTGAACCTGGGCTCCGACAAGGTTCGGAAGCTGCTCCAGGGCTAGTTTACAGTTCTCGTCGATAAGGCTCATCATAGAGATTGCGACAAGGACTTCGTCCGTATGCAGGCGGGGATTGTGTCCGTGAAGATATGTCACCTTTGTCTTCTGGATAGGTGCAATCATCTGCTGGGGAATAAGTTTTACGTTGTGTGCTATTCCGGCCAGATGCTTAAGTGCGTTAAGAAGCAGCGCTGCGCTGGGGCCCAGAAGGGGACTGGTTTCTGCGGTGAGTATGGTGCCGTCCGGCATTTCGATAGCGGCAGTTGCCACATGGCTTCTGTCCAGCCTTTCTTTAGCGGCGATGGTGGCCTTCCTGTCGGCGGTGGAAATCTTCATCCTCTTCATCAGGAGGGCAATCTTGTTGACCTCGTTTTCCGTTGCCTTACCGTCGGCGAAGCTGCACAGAGTGGAATAGTAGCGGCGGATAATTTCCTGCTTTGACGCCTCGCAGCAGACTTCGTCGTCGCTGATACAGTAACCGGCCATATTTACGCCCATGTCGGTAGGGGATTTGTACGGAGAGTAGCCGTAGATGTCGTCAAAGAGGGCGTTCATTACAGGGAAGATCTCTATATCCCTGTTATAATTGACGGCCATTTTGCCGTATGCGTCCATGTGGAAGGGGTCAATCATGTTAACGTCGTCCAGGTCTGCGGTTGCGGCCTCGTAGGCGATGTTGACAGGATGGCTGAGGGGAAGGTTCCAGATAGGGAAGGTCTCGAACTTGGCGTAGCCGGCCTTAATGCCGCGTTTGTTCTCCTGGTACAGCTGGCTAAGGCATACTGCCATCTTTCCGCTACCGGGGCCGGGAGCCGTGATAACTACCAGCGGCTTGGTTGTTTCTACGTAGTCGTTCTTACCGAAGCCTTCGTCAGAATCAATAAGGGCTACGTTGTTGGGGTAGCCTTCAATTGTGTGGTGATAGTACACCTTGATGTCCATGTTCTCCAGGCGCTTGCGGTAAGCATCTGCGCTTGCCTGGCCGTTGTAGTGGGTTATGACAACACTGTTGACGCAAAGGCCGCGGGCGATAAACTCATCCCTAAGGCGCAGTACATCTACGTCGTAGGTGATTCCAAGGTCGCTGCGTACCTTGTTCTTTTCAATATCTACCGCACTGATGACGATTACAATCTCTGCGTCGTCCTTCATCTGCATCAGCATCTTAAGCTTGCTGTCCGGCTCAAAGCCGGGAAGAACGCGGCTGGCATGGAAGTCGTCGAAGAGTTTTCCGCCGAATTCCATGTAAAGTTTGTCGCCGAATTTGGCGATTCTTTCCTTGATGTGTTCCGATTGGATTTTAAGGTATTTTTCGTTGTCGAACCCGTATTTCATATTAAGAGGAGTTGTTTTGAATACGGGATACAAATTTAATCCTTTTCACCGGAACTTGCAATTTTTTTTCTGCTATTTGGGGATGCGCTTGGCCTGGCCGATGGCGCCCGTAGGGCAGACAAGGCGGCAGAGGTGGCAGCCTACGCACTTGGTGCCGACAATATGCGGTTTGCGGTCCTCTTTGAACTCTATTGCCTGATGTCCACCATCCATGCAGGAAATGTAGCAGCGGCCGCAGCCTATGCAGACGTCCCTGTCAATAAGAGGGAAGACCTTGGTCTTGCGGTCCATCTGGTCTGTATTAACAAAATTAGGTACTTCTTCTCCTACAAGCTGGCTGAGGCTTTCTATGCCGCGCTCTGCCATGTAGGTTTGAAGTCCATATTTAAGGTCTTCAATAATCCTGTATCCGTATTCCATTATAGCCGTACAAACCTGAACATTGCTGCAGCCAAGCTGAATGAATTCCAGGGCATCCTTCCAGGTGGTGATTCCTCCAATGCCGGAGATAGGAGAACCTTGCAGGATTTTGTTTCTGGATATTTCAAGGATGAATCGTAGAGCGATAGGTTTAACAGCACGGCCTGAATAACCGGACATTATCTTTTTACCGGAAACTTCGCTGCCATGATTCATGGTTACGGATTTGATGGTATTGATTGCCGATATCGCATCTGCTCCTGCAAGATGAGCCATGACTGCAACCGGAGCCATTACAGAGATATTAGGCGTCATTTTGGGAATGACCGGAATACTTACCGCAGATTTAACGATGGTGGTATAGTAAACAACAAGATCTGTATTCTGGCCTACATCGCTGCCCATGCCGGAAATACGCATCTGTGGGCAGGAGAAATTAAGCTCTACGGCATCTACGCCTGCCTTTTGTGCCATCTTGGCCAGTTTGATCCAGTCTGCATCCGTATGGCCCATGATTGAAGCCACAACTATCTTTGACGGGAAATCTTTCTTTAAGCGGCTAAGTATCTCAAAGTCAACCTTGGGAGGGTTCTCGGACAACTGTTCCATGTTACGGAAGCCGGCGAAGGAACCGTCAGGATTCTTGACGGCGTCAAAGCGCGGAGATACTTCATTTATGTCTTGAAGGCAGATGGTTTTATAGAAAACACCAGCCCAGCCGGCCTTGAAGGCGTTTGCTACCATTTCGTAGTTGGTACAAACCGCCGATGATGCAAGGAAGAAAGGATTCTCGCACTTTATGCCGCAAAACTCTATCTCCAGGGAGGGGAGTTTGTCGTATTCTTTTAATTGGGGCAGAAGCTTTGCGATTTCTTTTAGCCTAACCGGCCTGTCATAGTGTATGCAGGCCTTTTGTGCAGCATCTAAATCTGCACCTTTCAGGTATTTTCCGGCCAGAGCCGCATTGTCGAATCTGATTGCTCTAAGAGCGCGGGCCGGGTCTCCGCCCTTGGCAGCTAATGTACAGGGAGCGTTTTGGCAAAGGAGGCATCGCTCTGCTTCCTGATAGATGTTGATCTTTCCCATGGTTATCTTTTAATGTCATTGTGACTCAAAGATAATCATTTATTTTTTCTTAACAAACGCTACGTAAATCAGAAGTACGACATTCATCATCAGGGAGTAGAGAATTGCGGGTATCGCCATTTCCTGATTATTGAAGATGAAGGGGCTGGTAGCAACTGCTATCGCCTGGGCGGCATTCTGCATTCCTACTTCTATGATAATGGTCTTACGCTCTTTGCCGGAGGTCTTGAACAGTCTTGATAGACCGGAGGCTGCAAATACGGATGCCAGTATTAAAAGCGTCACGCAGAGCCCCAGGGTGCCCATATTTGCAAATATCGTCTTGTAATGCTGGGCAAAGAAAACTGATACCAGGACCATAAGGGCCGGGAAGGCCGCCTTGGACAGGATCCTGTCAATTTTGGCAGCGGCATCGGCAAAAAAGTGATTGATTACAATACCAATCAGAACCGGAAGCAGCATCAGCAGCAAATTCTGCTTAAGAAGGTTGCCAACCGGCAGCACAATACCTTCGGATGCGCCGGCAGAGGCCGTAACCCATCCCATCAGCAGGGGAATGGTGAAAAGGGTAATGATGCTGCTAAGTGCGGTAAGCGTTACCGACAGAGCTACATCGCCGCCGGCAAGTTTTGAAAAAATGTTGGAGGAACTGCCACCCGGGCTGCATGCTATAAGCATCAGGCCGATAAAGAAAACAGGTGCGAGTCCAAACAGGTTGCCGATACCCAGGGCAATGAGCGGCAGCAGGACAATCTGCCCTGCAAGGGCAAGAATCACTGCCTTGGGCCTTCGGATAACCATTGCGAAATCATTCAATTTGAGCGTCAGGCCCAAATCGAACATAAGTACTGTAAGTATTGGAAGAACTATCCAGATTGTATTCATATTTCTACTGCATCACTGCATTCCACACTGACTTGGCAAGGGTGTGCCTGTCGTCATCCTGGTCATATTCCCAGTACATTAAACCGTACATGCCTTTGGCGCGTACCCAGGCGCCTTTCAATGCTATACTGCGAGGATTGTCATATCCGCAGTAGAACGAATTTCCTTTCATTACCTCTACATAAGGGCAAGAGGCGATGTCGTCCCATTTGTTGCGCCTGTACTGAGTGCGGCTGAGCTGCAAAATTTTTCTGTAGCTGACGGCGCCCGGAGACTTGCTGAAAGAGATTCTGCCATAGAAGGGGACACCAAGCACCAGTTTGCTGGTGGCTACACCAGCATTGGTATATGCCGCTACGGCGCGATAGCAGTCTTTGTAAGCCCTGTTATCTGACAGTGCGGAGTGGTGGTGGGGGGCTTCGTCAAAGTCGTAGGCCATGATGTTGACATAATCTACATAGGGATCCATGGCAGCTATGTCAATAAACTTATATCCGCCTTCGACGGCCTGCTTGTCTGTGCAATAACCCGCATAAGTGATGAGATACTGGTCGCCCAGGGTCTCCCTCAGGGTTTTTACCAGTTCTGCATAGTTTGCGGTGTCGTGTGCTTTATCACAGGCTGCGTGGCTCCATGAAAGTCCGGGATACTCCCAGTCAAGGTCTATACCATCTATATTATTCTCTGTAATAAAGGTCAGGCAGTCGGCCGCGAAAGCGGTGCGGTTTTCCTGGGTGGCGCAAAGTGCAGAGAATCCGCCGTCAATCTTATTGTCAGAGTTTGCAATACCGTTTGTGAACGAGAGGCAAATCTTGATGTTGGGATTGGACAGCTTTGCGGCTCTGGTGACATTCAGGAAGCGGTCCATGCTTCCCTGTACCTTAAAGCCTTTGTAGACGTTGTCCCTGATGTAAAGTTCTGCAAATGCGTAGTTCATGTGTGTCATGAAGTAGCATTCCGGGATTGAAGTACCATAGTAGGTGACATAACCCAGAGCGCATCTTCCTGCCACCTGGGGGTTAAGTGTTACTGTGGGTTCATTGATTTCAGGATCGACCTCCGGTTTTTCTTCCGGGTCGATGTCTTCCTTGCCGTTTCCACCACCACCGCAGGAGGCGATAGCAAACATCGCAAGGCATAACGCGGATACGAGTGTTAGTTTTTTCATGTTACAAATATCGTAATTATTGCCGGATTGTCTAACAAATTTTCGATTCTTTGATTTAAAACGTATTAAATAAAAAGAGAAAAACTTTTTTGAATAAAATTCATTTTTTCTCTTGCAATCTTTTAACGTTTTCTATAATTTTGTTACATGGTTTACACGTCACTGCAGGATATTTTTCTAAGTGTAACGCTGGCCGTATATATGGCTTGCTGTGTAACCTGTTCGGCCATAAAGTTTTATTTCAGGTTCAAGCCGTTCAACAAATACATGGACTATTATTATCCGTCCAGAAAAACGATAGTCTATTGTTTCCTGACAGGCTTGCTTATGTTTCCTGCTGCTTTTATGCCCGGAGAGGCTGATGCTCTTATTCAGCTTCGTCAGCAGCTAATGCTGACATCTCCCTTTTTCTGCGCCTTCATTATGTGCCGGTTTTACGGTAGTATGTTAGATTATCACGTGTGGATTAAACCATTGTGGTTCATGTCCATTCCTTATGCTGTGCTTACTGCCATATCGATTGTGTTCTGCTTTATCCCCGGCACACAGATAGAAGGACCTGCCTACAGATGGTTCTTTGGCGTCACCGGTCTGGTTGCAGTTACGTATATGGGCTGCTTCATGTTCGCCTTGATTATCCGCAGACGCGCCCTTAAACGCTTCTCGGAGGAGAACTATTCCAATCTTGAGGACTTCCCGGAGAAATATGCTACTGACGTAATATGGTTCCCCTACCTCCATGTCGCCATCAGCTGGCTTGCCGCTTTCCTGGGCTCTCCTGCTGCTCTTTCGCTATGCATGCTGTCCCTGTCAGTAGTCAACGTCGCCTTCCTTATCAGTACGCTGACTCCGCACAGGTCCTTGTCTGTAAGTGATCTTGAGGCAAGGGAAAAGTTTGTTCGCCCGCAGACTCGCAAGCGTTCGGATGAAACCTTGTCCACAGACCGCAAAGACGAGATCCTTCGTATCATTCGACTGCGTGTAGAGGACGAAAAAGCATATTTGGACTGCCACCTGACATTGTCCAGCCTGTCCAGGGCATGCGGCGTCAACCGCTCCTACCTGTCCCAGGTTATGAGCGAGCGTCTTGGTGGCTTTTTTGTATACGTAAACCGATGCCGCCTGGACCATGCATCTGCACTTAAGGCAGAGAATCCCGCGTCATCGGTAGAAGAAGTTGCCGTTGCTTCCGGCTTTGGCAGCCGCCAGTCTTATTACAACGTTCGCCGCCAGCTAAATTAGCTATCTGGCAAGCTCTGCCAGCAGATATTCTACACAAAGGTTCCAGCTGATAAAGCCCACAATGTTGCCGTTGGCATCTTTATATGAGGTGTCGGGTGCCAGGCCTTCGCCGGTTTCGGCATGATAGTTTTCATGCATAGTGTCGTATTTGGCGATGTCCTCCAGCATCAGTTTGGCCATTTTGACTACGATGGGTTTCAGTTCCTCTTTGTAGCCATAGTTCATCATTCCGCCGGCATACATTACCAGCGCCGGAGCCCAAAGTGGTCCCTGCCAGTTAGAGAAAGGAACAATTATATTCTTATTGTTATAGTCTGGATCAGATGCAGACAGTGAACGGAGGCCCATAGGGGAGAGCATGTGCTTGCTGTCCAGCAAATAGCGTTCTATCATGGCTTTACCGTCTTTCTGAGGCAGCAGGTTGGCCCATAGAGGCCAGAATGAAGAATAGCTGACCCTTTTGTAGAAGTCGCCTGTCTCGCGGTCTATGTTGTAGAAACACTGGTCCCAAGGGCACCAGAGTTTATCTACAATAGCCTTGCCTATTGCATCGGCCTTTGCCTTGAAGGTCTCTGCATCGCCTGTTTTGCCAAGAGCCTCGGCAATCTCTGCCTGTGCCTGATATTCAAACATCTGCATCGTAGAGCAGTCGGCAGCCAGGAAAGAGCGCTTGTCTCCGTCAAAATAGTTCATTGCCGGATTGTTGTCTGCACCGCTCTGGAAGGCCATTTCCCAGAAGTACAGACCGCTTTCGCTGTCCATCTGGACGGAATCCCTGTACTGAAGGACCTTGCAAAGCTTGTCGTAGTTGTCCTTAACCCAGTCGATGTCTCCCGTAGCCTTGATGTAGCGCTGTACGCCCTGTGACAGGAACGGCTTCATGAAGAAGGTGCCGCGGACGAGCCTGGGGCCTTTGGTGGTCATGCAACCTGCCACATAGCCACGATCGTCCACACCCTCCAGAAAGTTAAGGGCCCAATACTTCATGTATTCAGGCTTACCTTTATATATAAACCAGGTGGACATGAAATACCCGTCCCAGTCCCACATCTGATGATAGAAACCTGCCGGAATAAGGTAAGGGTACTGAAGGAAGCCTTCGGCCGGCTGGATAACGCGTGGGCTAATTCTTTCAAACTCAGCGCTTAATTTAGCAAGGGTGCTGTCAATCTCTTTCATTGAAACAGTTTCTTTAGATGAGTTATTCGTGCCGCAAGATGCAAGTACAAATGCTACAACAGTAATTGCGAATAATCTTTTCATGATTGAATCAAATATTAATCATGCTAAGATAACAAGATAATACTAAAAACGGTCTCTTTAATTGAAAAAGTATTTAAGGCCTATCTGAATTCGCCAGGCTTGATCTTTTGATATAAGGTGTTCGAATGTCTTAGTGGGCATTTTGCCTGAAACGTGGTACATCGTAAATGTAGGATGACCATCAGCGTCGCGGCCGGCGTAGTTAAGAATCTTGGAACCATTGCAGGCCGAGTTGACCTGCTCCATGCCGAACTTCGAGTCAAAGATGTTCATGAAGTTGAGTATGGTCATGGACAGCTGGAAATTGTGTTTGCTGCGGCCTACGCGGAATGAAAAGTCCTCGGCGATGCGAAGGTCGAGGCGATGCACCCAGGGCGCGCGGGCGGCATTTGCTTTTGCGTACTGTCCTTTGTGGGACCTAAGGTATGAATCCTGGTTTACAAAGGCCCAGAATGCGGCGCGCTGCTCGTCGGCGGAGGCCGTAACGCCACCCTGATTATAGTCTACAAACCGGATCTCACTGTCGTTCCGGGGTATATACATAAGGTCGTTTGCAACTCCGTCGCCGTTCATATCGTTAGTATAAACATAGCTGTAGCCGGCGGGGGAGTATGCGGTATAGAAGAGGCCCAGATGAAGGCCGTCCCCATTGAATACCGTCCAGGGAATAAAGTAATTCACAGAAGCCGTTACTTTATGCGGAATAACGAACTGTGTGCGCTGGAGTTTAGCTAGGCCAGGACCGTCTACCTGGGGTACGTTGGTAAAGACAGAATAAAGGTCGGTGCCGGGGAAACCGGTTATTTCGCGAAAATCCGTGAATGCATAGGCAGCATATAAGTCCAGGTTCTTTACAGGTGTCATGTTTACCAGGAACTGTGCGTTCACGCCATAGCCGGAGTTGGTATTTGTAAGATAGGCAACGCTCTTTCCTGCATTGACCTGTGCCTTGCTTGCGGGGTAGATAAGACGATTGTCTGCACCGGTAAAGCGCTCCCAATTGCCTGAATCTGAAAAATCAAGGTTGGGGTTTTCTACGCAGGCGCCATTAACTGTCTTGTTGAAGATACCTTCTGCGGAAACCGTGAAAGGGAAGGAAACAGGCACTTTATAATCTACGGCCAGTGTTGTTTTCCAGCTCTGGGGCAGTTTGAAGTCAGGATCCACGCCAATAATCTGGTAAGGAACGCTATGCTTGCCGATGCTTGTCGGAAGGCCGAACTTGCTTATCACCTCTTCCTTGGTTGTCAGTAATCCTGTACCAGCAAACTGGTCCAGACGGGCGTCATGGCCGGTTGCCAGACCATTTGAATAGCTGGTCTTGAACTGAACGGAGTTCTTCTTAAGATTTGCGTATGAGGGTACGTTCATAAAGTACACCAGGGGAAGGCGTCCAAGGAAGAGTCCGCTGCCGCCGCGGATGGTCAGTGAACCGTCGTGAAGTGCGTCCCAGCTGAAGCCAAGTCGCGGTGAAAGGCTCAAATGCGAAGCAGGACAACATCCTGTATCAATCTTTAGCCCGTCGCGGAAGGTGAGCTCGTAAACGGCGTCGTTCCTCTGGAAATCGGAAGTATTGAAAAGCACCTCGTCAAGACGCAGGCCGCCGGATACTTTAAGGTGCGGCGTAACATTCCATTCGTCCTGAAGGTAGAACGATAGCTGCTTGTACGAAATATGGTCGTCAGGCTGCTCAACCCCATCAAAACCATATGTAAGGGCGAATGATTCAGGGGCGGCGCGGTTAATGAAATCGTCAACTGAAGCATAGCGGTAGTAAAGGCCTCCATTACGCATGTAGCAGTTTGAAACGTGCTGATACTCAAAGGCCAGGCCGGCCATAAGGGTGTGTGCTCCAAGGCTCAGGGTGACATCGTCCCGGATATTGGCCACGGTATTGGTGAAGTCGGTGTAGCGGGAGAATAGTTCGTCACCCAGGGAAATATATGGCTCCAGGGCTCCTTCCATCATAATGTCGACATGCGGGAAGCGCTGGTCAAGTGGGAAGGACCTGTATTCATGGTTATCGGTATATGTGGCCAGCAGCTGATTGGAGAAGTGGTCGGAAAAACGGCTGTTAAGGTCAAGTACGGCAGAATGCACCTCGCAGTTATAACCGTACATGTTGCCGGAGAAAGCCATTGACTGCGGGCCTACGCGCTTAGTGTTGGTAAGCCTGTATCCAGTATCGCAGGAATTGTCGTTAGGCGCATTCCATACTTTGTCGAAGGTATAGTTATACCTGGTGGTAAGCCTGTGGGCGTTGTTTATATTCCAGTCCAGGCGCAGCAGGGCCTTGCGGTTACGGTTGTCACTGGGGAAGTCTGTAGCACTGCCAGGATTGTAGCCGTAGAAGCTTTTCAGGAACTCGATTACGCGGTTCATGTCGCTAAGTTTTGTGCGGGAAATATTTCCTCCGGGAGTCTCATTGTCCAGTCTGGCCCTGTAGGAAATAACATTCTGGGGCTTGTTTTCCTGCTCGTAGTTAAGGAAGAAAAAGAGTTTGTTCTTTATGATTGGACCTCCTGCTGTAGCGCCTACAATCCAGTTGGATGTGGGCCTCTTTGCATAATAGGCATAGGCTGTTCCTTTGAAGGTATTGCTTCCGGACTTGGTTACGGTATTAATTCCACCGCCGATAAAGCCGGTCTGACGCACATCGTACGCAGAAATGACAAGCTGAATTTCATCAATGGCCTCGATGGAAATAGGATTTCCGCCACCGGGGAGCTTACTGTTGAGTCCGTAGTTATTGTTAAAGTTGGCTCCGTCAACGGTAAAGTTTGTCATGCGTCCGTCACCTCCGGCAAGACTCATGTCATTTGCAAAAGGGGAGAGGCGTATGTAGTCTGTAATGCTTCTGGAAATGGTTGGCATTGCGTCAATCTGCCCGGAGGTGATGTTTTTTGACGAGCCGGTCCTGGTCAGGCGCAGTTTTGATGCCATTTGTGTAATGACAGCAGCGTCTAGCTGGACAGGAGAAAGTACGGCATCAAGACGCGTAACCTCACCAAGAGCCAGGGAAAGGCTGCTGAAACTGTCCTGAGCATATCCAAGCATTGAAAAGCTTACGGTATAGGGACCTCCGCTTTGCAGGCCGGTTAAACTGTAGCTGCCGTTGTCACCGCTCATCGTATAGCTGCGTGTTCCGGTTGGCTCATGCACGGCCAGTATCGTTACACCGGCAATAGGAAGGGAAGTGTCTTCTTCTATTATTCTTCCGGATAGCGTGGATGTCGTAACCTGTGCTGCGAGTGGAATCGTTGTACTGATTATTATAAAGAGTAGAAAAAATATGCGTTTCATTAATAATTATTCATTTATTATTAAATAATCGGCCGCGAAGATAAGAAAAAAATATCAATTGCAATTTTTATTATATATTTGCGCCAGAAATGATGCTACGAAGACGCATATATGCCGTTTTATTGCTGTTGGTTGTTCTGCCGACAGTACTTTTTGCTCCTTTCCATCATCACGATGAAAAGCTGTCTTTCGATGATTGTGAGGCATGTCTGCATCATGAGCCGCATCAGGGCCATTTGTCAGAGAATCATTCAACTGACGAATGTCTTGTATGCCAGGTTCTGTGCCAGCAGTATGTACCTGCCGGTGAAGTAGTTATCAGATTGTTGTCATCGGAATCAGTGACCGTTTCCGACGCTGGTGCAAATGACATCTGTATCCTTTCATATCAACCTTCATCCTCGCGCGCGCCACCAGTTTCATTCCGTATTTAGCTTAGTATCGGTTAATTAACGTTATTAATTTAAAACAGAATGAAGAAGACAATAATTATATTGTCGCTGCTATTCGTATGTATGGCAGCGACGGCTCAAGAGAGCCATACAGATTCCACGGACGTATTCTATAAACACTTGGAACTTAAGGAATTGGTTGTTACCGGATTGGCTGGTGACGCAAAGATGAAAGAGATGCCGGCACCGGTTTTGGTCATTCGCCCGGCAGACCTTGCTGCAAGGGCAGGTGGCAATATAATAAACGCTATCGCAACTGAACCCGGTGTCAGTGAAATTACTACAGGTGGTGGCATTTCCAAGCCGGTTATCCGCGGTATGGGTTACAACAGGGTTGTTGTAGTCAGCGACGGTATCCGTCAGGAAGGTCAGCAGTGGGGTGACGAACATGGAATAGAGGTAGATGGCAATGGCGTTCATTCAGTAGAGATTCTTAAAGGCCCTGCATCCCTGATGTATGGTTCCGATGCACTTGCCGGTATCCTTATCTTCCATCCGGAGCCTGCACGTGCCGCCGGAGAGTTCGGTGGTAGCCTTTCATCTGAGTATCAAACCAACAACGGCCTTTGGGCTTATTCTCTTTCTGCCGACGGCAACGTCAAGGGCTGGATTTGGAACGGCCGCTTTTCTGACAAGCATTCCCATGCATATAAGAATTCCATTAATGGAAAGGTAGCCAATTCTGGCTTTATGCAGCGTGGCGCATCGGCCATGATAGGCAGAAATGAGGATTGGGGATATTCCCGCCTCCGTTTTAGCTACTATCATCTTAAGCCCGGAATGATAGAGGGTGAAGGAGATAATTATGGCTACAAGCCTGATTTGCCTTTTCAGCATGTAAGGCATTTTAAGGTAGTGTCCGACAATACTATACATCTTGGCTCCGGTAATCTTAAACTGATTCTGGGCTGGCAGCAGAACCGTCGTCAGGAGTTCGAGGAATCTACGGATGAGCCTGGTTTGGACTTCCGTCTTAATACTGTAAACTATGACCTTCGCTGGCAGGGATGTGCATCCGATTGGAAACTTGCCTTCGGCCTTGCAGGAATGGGCCAGATTAGCGACAATCTTGGCGAGGAGGTTCTTATTCCTGCATATAGACTTTTCGATGCAGGAGTTTTTGCTACGGCTACAAAGTCAGTAGGCGAGTGGACGCTTTCCGGCGGCCTTAGAGCCGACCTTCGTTGGCTTCACAGCAAAGCCCTTGAAGACAGGTTTCAGGCCTTTAGCCGCCGTTTTCCGGGCCTCAGCGCCAGTTTGGGAGCCGTAAGGCCTATTGGAGAGCATTTCACTTTCAGGGCTAATGTGGCCCGTGGTTTCCGTGCTCCGAACCTGGCAGAGCTTGGCTCTAACGGAGAGCATGAAGGAACCTTCCGCTTCGAAATCGGTAACAAAGACCTTGATCCTGAATACAGCCTGCAGGCAGACTTGGGCCTGGATTACAGCTCCCGATATGTATCTGTCCGGGCGTCATTGTTCACAAGCCGCATCGACAATTACATTTTTGCGGCCCGTAACGGTATGATGGCAGAAGAAGACCTGCCCATATATGTTTTCAAGAGTGGCCTTGCACACCTGCAGGGCGGAGAGTTGGCTGTTGATGTGCATCCGGTTCACCAGTTGCATCTTAGCAGCGCTTTCTCATGTGTTTATGCCAACGAGGTTGGCGGTGACGACTTGCCGCTAATTCCGGCACCGCGTCTTTTTTCTGAGATTAAATGGGAGCTTTCTCATGACGGAAGGCTTTTTAATAATGCATTTGTAGCCCTAAACCTGGACTGGAACCTGCGTCAGAATCATTTTTACGCTAAGGATGACACAGAGACTGCTACACCGGCTTATGCCCTTCTGGGCGCCTCTGTGGGCACGGATCTGATTATCAAAGGCAAGAAAAGGCTATCCCTCTACATAATCGGTTCAAACTTGACAGACAAGGCTTACTTCCCTCATCTCAGCCGCCTCAAATATATTGGCGTCTACAATATGGGACGTAACATATCCTTTAAGATGGAGATTCCTTTTTAATAGGATCGATATAAAAATGTTGAAGGCTCGCTTCTGCAGGTTGCAGGGCGAGCCTTCTTGTTCGAAGATGTTGTGAGTTTATGAGTTTAAATGATATGAATGGAACCTGCTGCGAACAGCACCAGATATCCAAGAATAACGCTGATTGCTCCTACAATTATACCCATCCTTATCATATCTTTCTGCTTTATGAAATTAGTTGCATAAGCCAAAGCATTGGGAGGAGTAGAGATAGGAAGAATCATGGCGCTGCTAGAGGCAATGGCAACGCCAATCAGCACTGTTGATGTTCCGCCGATGGCGGTAAGTTTGTCTCCCATAGCCGTGCAAACCACAACCAAAATGGGCATTAGAAGCGCTGCAGTGGCAGAATGGGAGATTAGGTTGGACAGGCCGTAGCACAACAGCCCGGAAAGGATGACAACCAGAAGCGGAGAGAAATCGCCGAAGGGTATGGCCCTTACAACGAGCGCAGCCAGACCTGATCCGTTCATTGCATAGCCCAGTGCAAAACCACCTGCAACCATCCAGATAACAGACCAGTTAATCTCTTCAAGGTCGTATTTTGTAACTATTCCGGCCATGGCAAAAACTGCAAAAGGTATCAGTGCCACGGTGTATGTATTGATTCCGGTAAATGTTTCCATCATCCAAAGGCCGATGGTAATGATCATTGTCACGATTACCAGGGTGGTTTCCTTACCCTTCTTCATCTCACCCTCTATCTTGAGCTCGATAGTCTTCTGAGAGAAGGGGAAGAACTTTTTAAGAAGCATCCACGCAATTACGATAAGCACAATTACCAGCGGAACCATGAAAAGCATCCACTGACCGAAGCCGATGCCAAGGTTCAGGCCTTCGGGGTCGTTCAGATACTTAAGCGCTATGGTGTTAGGAGGCGTGCCGATAGGGGTTCCCATACCTCCAAGGTTGGCTGCAATAGGTATGCTAAGGGCCATTGCGATTCGACCCTTGCCTGCCTCCGGAAGCTGTTTGAATACCGGAGTAAGGAAGGTCAGCATCATCGCTGTTGTGGCGGTATTGCTGATGAACATAGAGAACAGGGCCGTTACAAGCATGAAGCCCAGCAGTATGTTTTCGCTTTTTTTGCCGAACGGAGTCAGCAGCACGCGTGCAAGATGTACATCAAGACCGGTCTTGGTAGTTGCTATCGCCAGGATAAAACCTCCGATGAAGAGCATTACAACAGGGTCGGCAAAACTGGCCATTACCTGTTTATGGCTGAGCAATTGGCCGACAGCATCGGGGTCGCATATCCACTTAATGCCGGAATTGGAAGTAAACAATAGCAGAAGAACCATTATGGAAACAGATGTGGCCCAGGCCGGCACAAGTTCCAAAACCCACATCAGGGTAGCATAGACAAAGATGGCGATGATTCTTTGCTGGACCGAGGTAAGTCCGTCCATTCCGAACGATTCGGACGGCAGGAACCATAGAACCAGGAAGATTATGGCTACGAATATAAGGCCTATGCTTTTCTTTTTAAGTATTGCGGGGTTTAACCTGTTGCTCTGACGCAACCTGTGCATCTGCTCGACAAGATTGAATCCTGTAAATTTTTTAAACATGGTTGGGTTTTCTCGGTTAGAATGGTTTATTCGTAATTAAAGCGGATGTCAATCGGGATTCCGGCCTTTTCCAAAAGACGTTTGTCTGACAGACTCTCAGGGCCGGCTACGCCGTATTTTACCAGTGTGGCATTGGCGGCCTGAAGGTCTCCGTGGGCCTGGATGCGAAGGATTTCAGCTCCAAGAGTTTCCAGGGCGGCCCAGGTCCTGTCGTAGTTAATACTATATCGGCCGGAAGGCTTCCAGCTAATAGCCTTGCTTTCCAGCAGGTAGTTATAGACAAAGATGTTGGCGATACCGGTAGGGTCTGCTACACCAAAACGTGCAGACCTGATTGTATTTGTGACGAAGGTTGTGAGGACATCCTCTTTCTGGAAGAGGGCGGAAATATGGTATGCTGCCGCTTCCTGTGCGCAGAGCAAGGCGCCTAGCACGTTTGATTTGGCTTTTTCAAGGACAAGTGCCTCATTCCCAAGTGCTTCAGCTACGGTGCCCTTGCCGTTGACGGTTTCCTTCACGCCCAGGCCCTTTGCAATCTCGCGGAATACTATGAGCCAGTAGAATGCGCTTGCATCCACATGGGGTTGGTAAACATCCTCAAGAAGCAAGCTGCCAACAGGGTGAACCGTACGGTTGAATTTTTCACGAATTATGTTATCAAAGATAATGGTCCTTGTTCCCAATTCCTCCTGCACCTTTGCGTCATAAGGGAAGTTGATGCCGATAACCTTGTAGCCGGCATTGGTATAGCCGCTGCAGTACAGCACATTGCATGAGAAAATGTCGGATTTTGAGCCAGGAACATAATTATGGTCGGCAGGGTCTCCGGGAAGCATCGCCTGGAACTCGTTCATGCGGGCTGACAGGGCGTTCAGTTCCTCGGTCCTCTGCAGGTTCTTAAGAAGTACATAGGCTCCGTATGATGCTTTTGTTCCGTAAAGGGCGTCGTCCACGGCCTCGATAGGACCGATAACCAGGTCCATCTTGCTGTCGTTCATCTCCAGCCAGGCCTTGTTGCTTTCATAATAGTTGTCGGTCTTAAGACCTTCTATCATCTTAAGAAGGTAGTGGCGCACACTTTCTTTGATTGTTACGTCGGCGGCCCTGTGCAGATATACTGCTATTCTTTCAATGGATTTTGCGTAGGCGTCGTGGTACCATACGGTCTTAAGAGCATCTCCTTCACGGACAATCAGGGTGTAAGGACTGTTTTTGTCAGGATCTGCAAAGGCCGTAAATTCCTCTGCTGTCATGTCTTCCGGATAGAAGCGTGCTCCGGCAGCTTTGTTGCTGTATCCGGGAAGGAACGGCTTTCCGTCGATACGGTCCCAGGGACCATAATTAATCTCGGCATACAACTTCTCGGAAGCATCGGACAGTGACTCAAGAAAAGCGTTGCGGTCTCCGAAGTTCTGCTGCCAGTAAATGTTGTCCACTTCGTCGGCTGCCTTCCGGTACAGGCTGAGGACTTCTTTACCATTGTTTGTAATGCCGGAAAGGTCGGGTGCGGGAATTGTCACCAGGGCATAATTCTCTACCAGGCTGTCTGCATTGACACGGTCCTGGGTGCATGAATAAGCACTCAGAATAAGGCCCAACAATAAAGTTGCTAGTCTTTTCATTTCTTTGAATTCAAAAAGTTTACAAAAGTAGGCTTTATTGCTGTCATTTTTTATTGGCGCTTACGGATTGTTTCTATAAAATCTATAGTCATTACCGATAAATATGGCTATATTTGCAGCAAATTTGCATCAGTCATGGAATTAAGGCAGCTGAAGTATTTTGTGGAAGTCGGGCGTCTGGGTAGTTTCTCCCAGGCATCCAAAACCCTGTTTATTACCCAGAGCACCATTTCCCAGCAAATCAAAAAACTTGAAGAGGAACTGGGCGTGGACCTTCTGACCCGCGATACCAGGCATGTTACTTTAAGCGATTACGGAGAGCAGTTCTATCCCTGTGCCGTCCGTGTGCTTGAAGAGGCTAAGGCGGGCGCAGAGCGCATTAGGGACGTGAAAGACCTTCAGGTTGGAACTCTAAGCGTAGGCTCAACATATTCCTTCAGCCCCTTGATGCTGCAGACGGTGCTGGCCTTCAGAAGGCAGTTCCCGCACATCAGACTGATCCTTCTGAACACCTCAAAAGAAGAACTGCTTCAGAAACTCCTTAACCATGAACTTGATCTGGCCCTTACTTATAAGTCACCGATGGGGGACGAGCGTATAGAATCCAGACTGCTTTTCAGCAGTTGCCTTTGCCTAGTGGGGCGCATCGGTGAATTGGCGGGCTGCGGGCCCCGGGTATCGGTACAGGACCTGGCTAAATACCCGCTTGCACTGCCGGCCAAAGGACTTCAGGCACGTGATACATTGGAATCGATCCTGTTTGCAGAGAATGTCAATTTGGACATAAGACTGGAAATCAACAGCGTTGACGCCTTGTTGGAGCTTGTTGCAAAAACGCCGCTTGTTACCACAATTTCAGAAGAGGCCATTCATCATGTGAAGGGATTCGAGGCTGTTCCAATAGACCATCCGGACGGACGTATGGACGGCTGCTACCATTATCTTAAAGGTTCTTATCTGAAAATGGCCGCCCAGCGGTTCGTAGAGCTTTTGAAAGAGAACAATGTCCGCCCAATTTAGTTAAATAGGAATAACCATATAATTAATTATATAAAATGAAGACCATCGTATTGAACACATTGGAAGAGGCGATTGCGCCGGAATTGATTGGCACACTCGTCAAAGATGGTGATGTAGAGGTCATCAATACTGCCGGAATGAAGATAAGTGGCTGCATGGGCTGCAACCAGTGCTGGCTTAAGACGCCGGGAATCTGTGTCATCAAGGACGATTATGAAATAATAATCAAGAAGCTTGTGGGCGCAGAGAATGTGGTGTTGGTTTCCGGAACACGGTTCGGCTTCGTTGACTGGCATGGCAAGAAGATTATGGACCGCATCCTGCCCATGCTTTGCATGTATATCGAGTTCCGTGAAGGCTTGGAACGTCATATGATGCGCTACCATCCGTTGAATTTCGGCCTTTTATATAAAGGCGATGCAGATCAGGATCTGCTGGAAGAGTGGAGCCGTCGTGTGGCATCGAACCTTGCCGGTCAGTCATTGGGCGTAATTAAAATGAAGGAGGCTTAGTCATGCATGTAGTCATTATAAACGGAAGTCCGCGTGTCCAAAAATTCAGCAATACGGACAGGATAATAAAGTCATTCGGCGAAGGCCTTGTTGCAGAGGAAGTTACTTATGAACTCCATTCTCTGTCGAACCGCAATGAATGGGATGCGGCCAGGGAGGCTTATATCGGCAATGATCAGATTATCATCGCCCTGCCGCTATATGTAGAGTGCGTGCCAAGCATCCTGCTTGAATTCCTTGAATCGCTGCCAACGGAGCGAAAGAGCCCCGCGCAGTTGTCATTCATCCTGCACGGCGGCTTTGACGAAGGCCGGCAGTTGCGCCTTGCCGAACGCTTCCTCCAGACCCTGCCTCAGCAGTTGGGCTGCACCTACGGTGGCTGTCTTGTCCAGGGTGGCAGCTTCCTTATCCGTATGCGGGACGACAAAAAAATGAAAAAGGCGATGGACAAAAAACTGGAGACCTACGTTAAGATGGGACAGTTGTTTGCTCGCCGGGGAAACTTCATGAGCGTCGAGGCTCAGGTGTTTACCGGACTTGAGGTGAATACAAAGATTGCTCTCTTTATGTACCGCCATTTAATTAACCGCCTTATTCGTAAAAACTTCGAGCGTTTTGCCCGTCAGTGGGGCTGTACACGCCCTCTTGACGACAAACCTTACGCTTTTTAAAACAATTTAGTTTTACGGGCTGTTGGAATACTGTGTACAATTGCATACTTTTGGGCCCGAAATGGCTTATGCCTAGGCTTATGCCTAAATGTAATTAACATTTTATTCTAACATGCCTGTGAAAAACTTATACAAAATTGCGTATGATTCTCCTGTGATAGAGGTCATTGAAGTTAAACAAGAGGGTAACATCTGTGATAGTGGGGTAGTTCCTGATATTGAGCACGGCTGGGACCTTAATTTTGAACCTGCTTCAAATCTTGGTTTGGAGATTGATTTTTAACCAAAAAATGACCGCAAGATGAAAAGAATCATAACTATTATAGCTGCATTCGCAGTCGTATTATTTAACAGCTGTCAGAAACAGACAACAGAAAAGAAAGTTGGCGTGCCTTTGACAATTCAGGCCACCGCCGTAGCTCCGTCGGGCACCAAGACTATCTATGATTATAATACAGACGAGAGAACGCTGGAAGGGTTCTGGGACTCAGAGGAGTCTATTACAGTGGTCTCTTTCGGCCGGAGCGGCATCACTTCCGTCGATACGTTTACTTCCACCGGGGAGTACGGTCGTAAGAAGGCGGAATTCTCCGGAACCTGGTGCGGAAACATGGGGGATAAGATAATCTGCCTTTATCCTGCAGTGGACACGTACGCAGGCAATTCGATTTTCGATGGCGTAAGGGTGGGATCTCCGACCATTTACATGAGAAACCTTTCTACCGCTTCGGGCGCCCTGCAGCACGATGATCCTAGTTCTATTTCCGATGTTGATCTGATGCTGGGTGAAGTAATAATTGACCGTGACGTTGCTCACGTATTCATGGAGCATCAGCTCGCCGTATTCCGCATCGAGGTGACCCTCAGGAACTTCCCGTACGAAGCGCCTCCCGGTTCGCCCTTCGACCAGGCAAGGGTCAATTCCATCCGCATCAAGTGCATCGATCCTGATTCGGAAGAAGAGGAAGAGTGGGGCGTGAACGGTGACCCGGTCTTCGTCCGGTTCTCCGGCCTGGATGTGACCACCGGAAGCTACACGGGGGAGCCCTTCACGATCGAGCGGGGACCGCAGGACTTTTATCTGCTGGATTCCGGCAACAACAGCGATCTCACGCTGATGGATGAGGATGTGGTTGAAAAGACCTTCTTTGTACCCGTCCGCTTTGACAAAGGCCTGAAGGCCGGATATGAACTGTGTCTCCAGTTTGGTGGCAACTATTATGACGCCGAGGAGGAGCGCCGGAATTCAGTCACCGTCTTCCCCGGCTGCGATATGCGGAAAACTATCACAAGCGATCTCCCACTCGAAAACGGCAAGATATATAACTTTAGAGTAACCATCTAAGCAAGAGTAATACTCTCGATTCTAAGGCGCAGCGTTCCGGAAGGGACCTGCGCTTCTGCTATTTCCCCAACCTTCTTTCCCATTAGGGCGGCGCCGATAGGGGAATTCAGTGAAATCTTGCCTGCTGCAAGGTCCATCTCATGAGGGCTGACAATCTCAAACTTCATCCGGGTATTTGTGGCCAGGTTTGTGAATTCCACCTTGCTAAGAAGGCAAACCCTGTCTTTTGGCAGAGCCTCTGTGTCAATTACGCGTGAATACTCCAGAATCTTCTGCAGGAAGCGGATGCGGCTGATTGTCTTTGCTTGATTCCGCCTTGCTTCGCGATATCCCGCATTATCGCTACGGTCACCCTGTGCGCTCATTTCCGCAAGTTCTTCCGTTACCTTGGGGTAAACATCCTCAATAAGATGCTTCAGTTCTGTGACAAGCTCGTCATACTTTTGTTTTGACAAATATTCCATAGTTCAAACCTTAGATTTGCAGCGTAGTTTTCTGCCAACCAGGTTTGTTTGACAAAAGTAGTAAATTTATGCCGATAAAGAAAGTTTAACAAAGGACAATGGAGCCGGGCGGTTCTCAATACGTTCAAAT
>Ga0256405_10002154_pt1 | contig 47369 bp, 38 predicted proteins | sample RumenRJG_02DNA_FD_189096 | JGI IMG/M metagenome (GOLD analysis project Ga0256405, IMG submission 189096) | Bovine rumen microbial communities from Lethbridge, Alberta, Canada - RJG_02 | ecosystem: Host-associated > Mammals > Digestive system > Stomach > Rumen | place: Canada: Alberta... | reverse complement strand
AAGGAAGAAAGTGTACAAGCAAGGAGCAAAGCTCGTCGCAGTTTCCAACTCCAAAAAGGAGGTGTTCCAGCCACACCTTCCGGTACGGCTACCTTGTTACGACTTAGCCCCAATTACCAGTTTTGCCCTAGGCCGCTCCTTTCGGTCACGGACTTCAAGCACCCCCAGCTTTCATGGCTTGACGGGCGGTGTGTACAAGGCCCGGGAACGTATTCACCGCGCCATGGCTGATGCGCGATTACTAGCGAATCCAACTTCACGGAGTCGAGTTGCAGACTCCGATCCGAACTGAGATGGGTTTTCGAGATTTGCATCCTGTCACCAGGTAGCTGCCCTCTGTACCCACCATTGTAACACGTGTGTCGCCCCGGACGTAAGGGCCGTGCTGATTTGACGTCATCCCCCCCCTCCTCTCACCTTACGGTGGCAGTCCCACTAGAGTCCCCACCTTTACGTGCTGGTAACTAATGGCAAGGGTTGCGCTCGTTATGGCACTTAAGCCGACACCTCACGGCACGAGCTGACGACAACCATGCAGCACCTCGACAAGTGTCCCGAAGGACCTCTCAATCTCTTGATCGTTCACTTGCCGTTCGAGCCCGGGTAAGGTTCCTCGCGTATCATCGAATTAAACCACATGTTCCTCCGCTTGTGCGGGCCCCCGTCAATTCCTTTGAGTTTCAACCTTGCGGTCGTACTCCCCAGGTGGATGACTTATCGCTTTCGCTTGGCCACCGACTGTATATCGCCGACAGCGAGTCATCATCGTTTACAGTGTGGACTACCAGGGTATCTAATCCTGTTTGATCCCCACACTTTCGTGCCTCAGCGTCAATCACGGATTTGTGAGATGCCTTCGCAATCGGTGTTCTGTGTGATATCTATGCATTTCACCGCTACACCACACATTCCTCCCACAGCATCCGCATTCTAGTCCATCAGTTTCAACGGCAGGTCAAGGGTTAAGCCCTTGCGTTTCACCGCTGACTTGACAAACCGCCTACGCACCCTTTAAACCCAATAAATCCGGATAACGCTCGCATCCTCCGTATTACCGCGGCTGCTGGCACGGAGTTAGCCGATGCTTATTCGAATGGTACTCTCATCGGGTGTCTCGACACCCTTATTGCTCCCACTCAAAAGAAGTTTACAATCCATAGGACCTTATTCCTTCACGCGGCATGGCTGGATCAGCCTTCCGGCCATTGTCCAATATTCCTCACTGCTGCCTCCCGTAGGAGTCTGGACCGTGTCTCAGTTCCAGTGTGGGGGACCAACCTCTCAGTTCCCCTAGACATCGCGGTCTTGGTGGGCCGTTACCCCGCCAACTAACTAATGTCTCGCGAGCTCATCCGTATCCACCGAAGCTTTCAACATCGGGAGATGCCTCCCAACGTGTTATGCGGTATTAGACGACGTTTCCATCGCTTATCCCCCTGATACGGGCAGATTGCTCACGCGTTACGCACCCTTGCGCCGGTCGCCGCCAAGGTATTGCTACCTCGCGCTGCCCCTCGACTTGCATGTGTTAAGCCTGCCGCTAGCGTTCATCCTGAGCCAGGATCAAACTCTTCATTGTATAATCTTTTATATAACTCTTAGTCGGACCCTGCAACTTTCAATTCTTACAAAAGAATCAACGCTTTGCTCTTCTGATTTTAATCGTGTTAAAATCGGTACTTGCTTGTACTTGTTCTTCCTATTCTTTCAATGAACTTCCCGTTCTTTCCGAAACGGGCTGCAAAGGTAAAACCTTTTTTTGAATCTGCAAAATTTATTTCAAAAATTTTGAAATTTCTTTTCGCTTGATTCGCCGCAGCGCTATGTCAAAACTCGCTTCCCGAACGGGACCGCAAAGGTAAAACCTTTTTTTGAATCCGCAAATTTATTTTCAAAATTTTCGAAATTCTTTTGGCTTTTCGCGCCGCAGCAGCTTTGTCAAACAACTCATTTCCCAAACGGGACCGCAAAGGTAGCCATTATTTTGACAAAACAAACTTTTTTTCGACTTTTTTCAAAAAAAAGATGCTTTTGTCAGAAGAGTCGCGGGTAGTTCTCGTCCAGCTGGCCGAGGATATGGGCGATCACAGCCTCGCGCATAAATGCGGATCTATTTCTGACTGAGAACTTTTCGCAATACTGATTGATCAGTGAGAGCTCCTTTTCGTTGAAAAGGATCGTCTTGCGGTAGCGCCGCACCAGTTTATCCTGTTCGAGGCGACGATAATCCGGCGTCAGGCTGTGCTTCTGCGATTTCTTCTTTTTCTTTCTGGCCATACCTATATATTATATAAAAGGTTTGTCAGGCAATCGGCTCCCCTTCTGCGTTGCACCAGGTCGCCTGAAGGATGGAGTAATCCGTATTCCCTTCAATCTTGATCTTGCAACCGTACTTGCGGCACCACTTGCGGCGGATGCTGTTGAAGCCTTTGGTCAGGTATGCCTCGAAAATCGGACTGACCCGCAGCAGGAAGGAATCGACACCGCGCTCCTTCACATAATAGGCAAGCTGGCGCTCGACCGCCTCGTCGAAGAGGATGGTCGGACCGACCTTGCCGGTTCCGTTGCAGGTCGGGCATACTTCGGTCGTATTGATCTCCGTCGCGGGACGGACCCGCTGGCGGGTAATCTGCATCAGGCCGAACTTGGTGAGCGGAAGGACCGTATGCTTGGCGCGGTCGCCCGCCATGAGTTCCTGCATGTATTTATAGAGTTGCAGGCGGTGCGCACTGTCATCCATGTCGATGAAGTCGATGATGACGATACCGCCCATGTCGCGGAGGCGCAACTGGCGGGCGATTTCCTCGGCCGCATTCTTGTTGACCTCGAACGCGTTATTTTCCTGATCTTTCTGTTTGGCGCGGATGCCGCTGTTGACATCCACCACATGCAGGGCCTCCGTATGTTCGATCACCAGGTAGGCTCCCGATTTGATCGAGACGATCCGGCCGAACGAGCCTTTGATCTGGCGGCTCACTTCGAAATGGTCGAAGATCGGCTCATGGCCCTTGTAAAGTTTTACGATCTTCTCCTGTTCCGGAGAAATCATCGTCACATAATCATCAACCTCCTTGAAGACGGATTCGTCGTTCACATAGATATTGGTGAACGAATCGTTGAGCAGGTCGCGCAGGATGGTCGTCGTGCGGCTGTTTTCGGTAAAGAGCAGCTGTACGCCCTTGTTCTTGGCCATCAGCGGCCAGGAGTCTTCCCACTTTTTGATGAGACTCTTGAGTTCGGCATCCAGCACAGCGGCACGCTTGCCTTCGGCGGCGGTCCGGATGATGACGCCGTAATTGGGCGGGAGAATGCTGTAAACAAGCCGTTCCAGCCGCTTCTTCTCCTCCCGGGAAGAGATTTTCTGGGAGATGCTTACCTTGTCGGCAAACGGGAGCAGCACCAGGTTGCGGCCGGCAATCGAAATCTCGGCCGTCAGACGGGATCCCTTCGTCGAGATGGGCTCCTTGACGATCTGTACGGCTATGGGCTGGCCGGGCGAGAGGAAGCGCTCGATCTTGCCTTCCTTCTCTAGGATGTCATCAATCGGCGTGCTGCGGTAAAGCTGCGTGAAGTCGCTGTTGGGGTTGATATTTCTTACGAAATGATCGAAGGCCCTGAAATTAAGGCCCAGATCGAGATAGTGGACAAATGCGTCCTTCTCGTCTCCGATGTCCACGAACGCGGCATTGAGCGAGGGAAGTATTTTCTTGACTTTTCCAAGATAGACATCTCCCACACTGTAGCCACGGCCCTCCGTCTTCTCCTGATTGAGTTCAATCAGGCGCTTGTTTTCCAGGAGCGCGATCGAGATCTCGGACTGTCCTACATCAATGATCAGATCCTTGTCCATACTTGTAAAACAAAAATAATCTAAAGCAGGACGCAGCCTGCTTTAGATTATGCTGAATTTTAGAATTCCGGAGACAAGCTATTTCTTCTTATGTCTGTTCTTACGCAGGCGTTTCTTACGCTTGTGCGTAGCCATCTTATGTCTCTTATGCTTCTTTCCGTTAGGCATAATAATATAGTTTTAAAGGGTTTCCTCCTTGCTGACCTTGGCGATGAACGTCTTGGCGGGTTTGAACGCGGGAACGTTGTGAGCCGGGATGACGATGGTCGTATTTTTCGAGATGTTGCGAGCGGTCTTCTTGGCACGGGTCTTCACCGTGAAGCTACCGAAGCCACGAAGATAGACGTTTTCACCGTTGGACAGGGAATTCTTGACGCTTTCCATGAAGCCTTCAACGACGCTCTGCACTTTAAGACGCTCTACGCCAGTGCTTTTAGCGATTTCATTAACGATTTCAGCCTTTGTCATTTTTATAAATGAATTATTATTGGTTAAACTCAATTTTGAGGGTTGCAAAAATAGGTCTATTTTTTTAATTATCAAAATACTACTTGAGTTTTTTTTCTTTTTTCCGTTTGGCATAACAATTGACCATATACCCCACCAGTCCGCAGAACGCGGAAAAACTGACATTTTGACACGATTATGAACAACAAAGATATCCTGAAAGAGATTTTCGGCAATTCCGGCGGCGAAGTGAACATCATTCCCGTCATGAACATGGACGGTTCGGGCGGCGAACTCCGGGAAGTGGACCTTCCCCAGCTGCTGCCGATCCTCCCCTTGCGCAACGCCATCCTGTTTCCCAATACCGTCATCCCGGTCACGGTCGGACGCCCCAAGTCGATCCAGCTGATCAACGACGTGTTCCGCAGCGGCAAGCTGCTTGGCGCCGTCACGCAACTGGACGCCAAGGTGGAAGACCCCACCCCGGGCGACATCTACCAGATCGGCACGCTGGGCCGCGTGATCAAGACCATCGAGATGCCCGACGACACCATCACGGCCATCATCCAGGGCGTCCGGCGTTTCGACATCCGGCAGATCAACATCACGGCCCCTTACATGATGGCGGAGGTGACCTACCGCCACGAGATCATCCCGGCGGCCGGCGATGCGGACATGGATGCCCTGACCGGCTCCATCAAGGATGCGGCCATCCAGATCGTCAAGCTTTCGCCGAATATCCCCCAGGAAGCGGGATACGCCATCAAGAACATCGAAGGCTACGACTTCATCGTCAATTTCATCGCCTCGAGCGCCGAAATCGATCCGCCGACCGACAAGGTGCCGCTGCTGGAAATCGACGACCTGCGCGAGCGTGCCCTCAAACTGCTCGAACTGCTGAACAAGCACATCGACCTGCTCAAAATCAAGGACGACATCCAGAAGAAAGTGAAGTCCGAAATCGACCAGCAGCAGCGGGAGTACTACCTCAACAACCAGCTCAAGACCATCCAGGAAGAGCTCGGCATCAATTCCGAGGAGCAGGACCTTACAGAATTTCGCGCGCGCGCGAAGGACAAGAAATGGCCCCAGAAAGTAGCCGACACCTTCGAAAAGGAGCTCCGGAAGCTGGAACACACCAATCCCAACTCGGCCGACTACAATGTCCAGTACGCCTACGTGGACTTCCTGCTCGAACTGCCCTGGGACGAAATGTCGGAAGACAATCTCGACATGAAGCACGCCCAGCAGGTGCTCGACGAAGACCACTTCGGACTCGAGAAGGTCAAGGAACGGATCATCGAATATCTGGCCGTGCTCAAGCTCAAGGGGGACATGAAGTCGCCGATCCTCTGCCTCTACGGGCCTCCGGGCGTGGGAAAGACCTCGCTCGGCAAGTCGATCGCCCGGGCGCTGGGCCGCCAATATGGCAGGATCTCCCTGGGCGGCCTGCACGATGAATCGGAAATCCGCGGCCACCGCAAGACCTACATCGGCGCTATGCCGGGACGGATCATCCAGACCATCAAGCGGGCCGGCACCTCGAACCCGGTCATCGTCCTGGACGAGATCGACAAGGTGCGGGAGGATTTCCACGGCGACCCCGCCTCCGCCCTGCTGGAGGTGCTGGATCCCGAGCAGAACACCACGTTCCACGACAACTACCTCGACATCGACTACGACCTGTCGAAAGTGCTGTTCATCACCACGGCCAACGACATCAGCGGCATCCACCCGGCCCTGAAGGACAGGATGGAGATGATCAATGTCTCCGGCTACCTGGCAGAAGAGAAACTGGCCATCGCAGAAGGCTACCTGATTCCCAAACAGCAGAAGGCGCACGGACTGGAAGAGAAGGATTTCCGCCTGACGCGGGAAGCTATCGAAACGGTCATCGACCAGTACACGCGCGAATCCGGCGTCCGCGGCCTGGACAAGCAGATCGCGAAACTGGCCCGCATCACGGCCAAGAAGATCGCGCTCGAAGAGCCGCTGCCGTCCGAGATCGGTCCGGAGCAGGCAAAGGAATACCTGGGCCTGCCCACCAATTTCCACGACCTGCAGGAAGGCAACGAGGCGCCCGGCGTGGTGACCGGCCTTGCCTGGACGCAGGTCGGCGGTGAGATCCTCTTCGTCGAATGCAGCCTGAGCGAAGGCAAGGGCGTGCTCTCGACGACCGGCAGCCTGGGCGACGTGATGAAGGAATCCGTCACCATCGCCTACCAGTACATCAAAGCCCATCCGCAGCTGGCCGGAACGACGGCCAAGGAGCTGGCCAAGAAGGATATGCACATCCACGTACCGGAGGGAGCCATTCCCAAGGACGGGCCTTCGGCCGGCATCACGATGGTCAGTGCGATGGCTTCCGCCCTGCGCGGCAAAGCCGTCCGGAGCCATCTGGCCATGACCGGGGAAATCACCCTGCGCGGCAAGGTCCTGCCGGTGGGCGGCATCAAGGAAAAAATCCTGGCGGCCAAACGGGCGGGCGTCAAGACCATCGTCCTGTCGAAGGAAAACGAAAAGGATATCCTCGACATCAAGCCGCTCTATGTCGAAGGGCTGGAATTCCACTACGTGGACAAGATCGACGAGGTGATCGATTTCATTTTTCAGGAGAACTGACACGCCATGGATGTCCGGATCGAAGAGAGTTGGAAACGGGTGCTCGCACCGGAGTTCGAGAAACCCTATTTCCAGGCGCTGGCCAGCCAGCTGCACGCGGAGAAACGGGAAGGTCGCGTGATCTACCCGCCGGGACCGCTGATTTTCAACGCCTTCAACCTGACGCCCTTCGACAAGGTCAAGGTCGTCATCATCGGGCAGGATCCCTATCACGGTCCGGGACAGGCGGAAGGGCTCTCCTTCTCCGTCCCGCACGGCGTGCCGATCCCGCCCTCGCTGGTGAACATCTATAAAGAGATCGAATCGGACCTGGGAATCCGGCTCCAGAAAGACGGTTCGCTCCGGGGCTGGGCGGAGCAGGGCGTATTCCTGCTCAATGCCGTCCTCACGGTCCGGGCCGGGCAGCCCACTTCCCACAGCCGGATCGGCTGGGCGGAATTCACCGACGCGGTGATCCGCACGCTGTCAGCGCAGCGCAGCGGACTGGTCTTCCTGCTCTGGGGCAATTTCGCCCGCTCGAAACGGGAGTTGATCGACAGTTCCCGGCACACGATCCTGGAGGCGGCACACCCCTCCCCCCTGGCACGGGGCGCCTTTTTCGGATGCCGGCATTTCTCGAAGACCAACCAGATCCTTATCGCCCAGGGCGAGACGCCCATCGACTGGACGAAATAAAAAGTGTCCCACCCGGGGCACTTTTTTTGTTCAGGTATTTTTCTTTTTATTAACTTTGTATAATTATAATCCCTAAAAGGGTCAAGTTGAATATTAACCATTAAATCAAATGAATATGAAAAGAATTCTTTCTGCACTGATCTGCACTGCCCTCATCCTGTCCGGATGCGGCAACATGTCGAACCTCGCCAAAGGTACCGCCATCGGTGGCGGTTCGGGCGCAGCCGTAGGTGCCGGTGTCGGCGCCCTGATCGGCAAGGACGGTAAAGGTGCCGCCATCGGTGCCGCCGTCGGAACGGCGATCGGCGCCGGTGTCGGTGCCCTGATCGGCAACAAGATGGACAAGAAGGCCGCCGAACTGGCCGCCGCCATGGAAGACGCCAACATCGAAGTGGTGACCGACGCCAACGACCTGAAGGCCGTCAAGGTCACGCTCGAGAGCGGTATCCTCTTCAACACCAGCAGCTCCACGCTGAACGACGCTTCGAAGGCCGCCCTCCGCAAGTTCGCCTCCAACATGGCCGACCTGCCGGATACCGACCTGACCATCCTCGGCCACACCGACAACACCGGTACCGCCGAATACAACGACAAACTCTCCGTCGAACGTGCCAATTCCGTGGCATCCTTCCTCCAGAGCTGCGGCATGTCGAGAGACCGCATGACCATCGAAGGCCGCTCCTACCACGAGCCGGTGGCTGACAACAGCACCAAGGAAGGCCGCCTCCAGAACCGCCGCGTCGAGATCTTCATCACCGCCAACGAGAAGATGATCAACGACGCCCAGGCCGGCACGCTCAACTAATGTCCTTACCTTAACTTAAACACGTATGGCTTACCAGGAAACAACACGGACTTCCTACGGCAGCAAGGTCAAGAATTCCTTCCAGGGCATTCTCTGGGGCATCATCCTGATCATTGCCGGAACTGTCATCCTCTGGTGGAACGAAGGACGGGCCGTCAAGGCCAGCAACGCCCTGAAGGACTTCCAGAAGAATTACGTGGAACTGTCCGACATCAGCAAGGTCGATCCCGAATTCGAAGGCAAGGCCATCCACGCGAGCGGCGTGGCGACGACCGCCGACACCCTGCGTGACGCGGCCTTCGGCATCGCCGTCAACGCGATGAAACTGGCCCGCAGCGTCGAATACTATCAGTGGACGCAGCACAGCGAATCCGAAAGCAAGGACAAGCTGGGCGGCAGCACCGAAACGACAACGACCTACACCTACGAACCTGCCTGGTGCAGTTCGCCGGTAAACTCAAACGACTTCAAGGATCCCGACTACAAGGGAAAGAACTTCGTGCACCGCGTCGTCGACGAGCAGGAGCAGCTCGCTTCCAACGTCAGTTTCGGCGCCTACCGGCTGACGCCTTCCATCGTGGGCCGCATTTCCGGTGAAGAGCCGGCCTACCCTGCCCTCACGGAAGCCCAGATGAAGCAGCTGCTGGCCAATGTCGCCGACACGACGGTCACGGTGACCGTCTCCGGCGACCAGGTCTATATCGGCGCCAACCCGGCCACGCCGCACATCGGCGACGTGCGCATCACCTTCACGCAGGTGACCTCGCCCAAAACCATCTCCCTGCTTCAGAAAGTGGTCAACGGCAGCTTCGAGAGCTATGTGGCCAAGAACGGCAAGCAGTTCTCCAAGGTCGAGATGGGTACCGTCAGCGCGGCCAACATGATCGAGAACCAGAAGAGCGCCAACAAAATGATGCTCTGGCTGCTCCGCATCGTGGGCATCATCATCGTCCTGGCCGGCTTCCGTTCGCTGGTGAGCTTCATCAGCACGGTATTCGCCGTGGTTCCCTTCGTCCAGCGGATCATCGGAACCGGAACCGGACTGGTCGCGACCATCGTCGGCCTGGTCTGGAGCTTCGTGGTCATCGCCCTGGCCTGGGTTGCGCACCGGCCGGTGCTGGGCATCGCCCTGCTGGTGGCGGCGGCCGCACTCATCTACTGGCTCGTAAGCCGTTCGCGTAAAAAAAAAACAGCTGATGTAGCTGCCCTGCTGGTCATCTGCCTGATGATCGGCATCAGCAGTTGCACGGGCACCAAGACTCCGGGAGGCGACAGCAATGCCGCCTCTCCGGTTGTCAAGGGTCCGGTCAAGACCGTCGTCGAGACCGAATTCTACGGAGAGGGCATCCCTTCCACAACGACCTACGAATACGATCTCAAAGGCAAACTCGTCTCGGAGAAGACGACGTCCTGGGATGAGGAAGAGGAAGATTACGGCATCCTCGAATCCCTTTCCGAAAAAGACGCCGAAGGCCGCTATCTCAAGGAAGTCTGGGGCGCCCTCAGCACCCAGGAAGTCACCAACTATACCGTTTGCGAATACGATGAGGCAGGCCGTTCGGTACTGCGGGAGTATCACGACGCTTCCGGCAGCATCAGTTCCACGGAACGCTACCGTCACGACGCCTCCGGGCGGCTCATCCTGACGACCACCCACAGCGACTACGGAGATTATGCCACGGCCTACGACTACGACGACCAGGGGAATATCCGGAAAACCACCTACAGCCACAACGGACAGCCGACCAACATCACCACTTATACGTATGATGAGAAAGGACGGCAGATCCTCTCCAATGAGGACATGATCGCCATCGGCCGCAACTTCAAGAACTACACGTCTTACGACAAGGATGGCGAGACCATCGGCATGACGACGGTCATCACCGAGGCCGACGGTACTTCCAAGGTCAGCACCCGCGACACGTTCTTCGTGGACCGCAGCGGCATGCAGCACCAACGGACCTACCACAATTTCGACGACGGTGAGAAGACCTTCGAGGCGACCTTCAACAAGGGACACTACATCACGCACTATGAGTACTTCGAAGGAAACGCATCGCAGCCCTCGATCGTCGCCGACTTCAAATATGCAGCCGACGGCGCCACGCTCCTGGAAGCCGACTGGAAAGAATATGTCCTCGGACAGGAGAAAGAACACCATCACCGCAGTTTCACCACGAAGGCCGACACCTTCGGCAACTGGACGATGCGGACCTATGGACCCAGCTATATCTTTGACGCCCAGTATGTAACCCTCGAATCGCTCACCGACGAGCTCGGCTACATGACCCGTGAAATCTCCTACTACGGCGACGACCAGGGACAGAACTACGGCTTCGAAGGCAAGGCCGGACAGGCTCCGGTCCTGCTCACCTGCACCGAAGACCACGGTGTCCTGTTCGGGGAAATCAGCATCGACGGCAACAAGTACCGGGCCGTCGGACGCCGGGACGAGGAGGACGCCGGACTCTTCTTCGTCGCTTTGGAAAAGGATGGCAAGATTCCCTGGTCACTGAGCATCGACGACGGGGAGGGCAAGCGCAGCGCCACGCTCTTCAAGGGCAACGACGAGATCGCAACCACGCTCTCGCCGGTCCGCGACGGCCTGAAGACTTACAAGTTCTCCACCACCCCGGACGAGATGGTCGGCATCTACGAATATGATTTTGCCGATGAAATCGGAAGCGGCCGCATGGACGTTTCCCGCGGCGGCGAGAACTGGGAAGAAATCAATTTCGACATCTTCAACGTCGGCCGGGCCCCGTCGCGCAACATGGCCAAGGACAGCTTCTCCGACGCATTCGGGGAAGATACGGTTTTCTACCGTTATCTCTGGAACGAAGACAACGACGCCCAATTCTCCTATCGGATCCGCTTCTTTGACGGTTTCGCCGTCATCGTCCCGGATCGCGGGGATCCGAGCGATTTCTTCGGTTTCGGCACGACCATTGCGGGTATCTACGCCAAAATTCCTTCCGTCGGATAATGAGAACAGCACTATTCCCGGGATCCTTCGATCCCTTTACGATGGGGCACATGGACATCCTGCGCTCCGCGCTCAAGATGTTCGACCGCGTCATCGTAGCCGTGGGCTACAACAGCGCCAAGAGCGGTTTCTTCCATCCGGAACTCCGGGTCCAGATCATCCAGGATGCCGTAGCCGGCCTTGAAAACGTGGAGGTCTGCTCCTATCGCGGACTGACCGTGGATTTCTGCAAGGAAATGGGTGTAAACTGCATCATCCGCGGCCTGCGGACCACCACGGACTTCGAGATGGAAAGCGTCATCGCCCAGGCCAACCGCAAGATGGCACCCGAGATCCTGAGCATCTTCATCCCGGCCGGCCACGAGTACTCGTTCATCTCTTCGACCGTCGTACGCGATGTCCTGGTCAACGGCGGAAACGCCCGCTGTTTCCTGCCGAAGAATGTCGATATCGACAAATACCTGCGTCTGAGGGAGCAATAGACCATGCGACGGATCCTGACCCTCGGACTGTTACTGCTGAGCGCCGCGCTGGCGGCCCAGGAGCCGGTCACGACCCATCCGTCCGTCACCGCTTATCTCCAGACCCTGCTCAACGAACCGGTCGACACGATCAATCTCCGTGTCGACCGGTTCATCGAGTCGGTCGGGCAGCAGCAGCCCGAACTGCAGTCGAAGACGGCCGGCCTGGCCTTCGACTATTTCACTTCCTCTCCGGTGATGGGACACGAGGCCGTGGCCGTCCACATCGCCGACAACTGGTTCCTCAACGGCCGGCTCAAATTGGAAAACGAGGAACTCTACCCCATCCTCTACACCTTCGCCGAATTCAACCGCAGTTCCCTGATCGGGATGCCGGCCCAGCCACTCGTGATGGAAGATCCCGACGGCCAATTGACCGACATCCGCTCGGTTGAAGCGGCCCACAAAATCCTGTTCTTCTACGACACCGAGTGCGCCACCTGCCGGAAAGAAGCGCCGCTGCTGGCCGCGCTGTTGCAGGACTACCAGGGCGACCCCATCACCTTCTTTGCCATCTACACCCAGTCAGACCGGGAAGCCTGGGAGAAATATATCGCCGAAACCTTCGGCGGCCTGACCAATCCGGCCGTCCGCGTCATCCACCTCTGGGATCCCGAGGCGGCCACCGGATACCATAAGAAATATGCCGTGCTCTCCACGCCGATGCTGTTTCTGCTTGACAGCCAGAACATCATCCGGGGACGCGGCCTCGACAGCGAGGCGCTTGCCCAGATGCTGAGCCTCGACAAGGCATTGGCCCTCCAATACAAGAAGCTGTTCGACAATCTCTTCAGCGCCTTTGAACCGCTGACGATCGAACACGTGGAAGGCATCGTCGATGCCTTCGGTCAGCGGACGGAAGGCCAGCCGGCCTTGCGCAGCGAGGTTTTCCTCCAGCTGTTCAACTATCTCCGCAGAAGCGACAGTTTCCCCAAACAGCAGGGAGCGCTTTACCTGGCGGAAAAATATATCGTCGGCGAGCCGGACGGCTGGTCGCAGGAATTCGTGGACCGGATCGTCCTGGACCTCTCGAAAGCCAGGCTGAACCCGGCCGGCGAGAAGGCCACGATGCTGCAGCTGCAGAACAAGCGCGGCAAGCACGTGCCCCTGTATGACAACAAGCACTTCGGCACCCTGATCTTCTTCCACCTGATCGACTGCCAGCAGTGCCAGAAAGAATTCGAGGCGCTCAAGAAACTGCGGAGCGATCTTTATGATATGGACATCCAGGTGGTGATGGTCTATGTGGGGCAGGAAAAGGAAAACTGGCGGAGATTCGTCCGCAAGCTGTGGCCCACCCGCTGGAAACTCCTCAACGACTTCGAGAATACCAGCGAGATGCGGACCCTGTATGACCTGGAATACGTCCCGCATCTGTACCTGCTGGACGAAAACGGCGTCATCATCGCCAAAGACATCAGTGTCAGTGAACTGAAAGAATTATTACCCTTGTTATGATCAGCGGAGAATATAAAACCTTCTACGAAGCGCTGCTTCCGCTCATTCCGAAAGAGCGGATGTTCCACGATGCGCTCAGCACCCTGGCTTACGGCACGGATGCTTCCTTTTACCGGCTCATCCCGAAGCTGGTGATACGGGCAAAAGACGAGCGGGAAATCGCCGCCATCCTGCACCAGGCCGACCTGCAGAATATCCCCGTCACCTTCCGGGCCGCCGGCACTTCCCTCTCCGGCCAGGCCATCAGCGACTCGGTACTGGTGATCGTCTCGCACGGCTGGGAGCAGTGGAAAGTGCTGGAAGAAGGCCGGAAGATCCGCCTGCAGCCCGGTATCCGGGGCGGTCGCGCCAATACCTTCCTGGTGAAATACGGCCGCAAGATCGGTCCGGATCCCGCCTCCATCGACTCGGCGATGATCGGCGGCATCGCCGCCAACAACGCCAGCGGCATGTGCTGCGGTACGTCGGAGAACTCCTACAAGACGATGGCCGACATCCGCATCATCCTGCCCGACGGAACGGTGCTCGACACGGCGGACGAGGCTTCGTGCGCCGATTTCCGCCGCACCCACGCATCCTTCCTGGAAGGAATCGCGGGCATCGCGGCCGAAATCAAGGCCGACCCGGAGCTGGAAGCCCGGATCCGCCGCAAATACAAGATCAAGAATACGACGGGCTATTCGCTCAACGCCTTCGTGGACTATGAAGATCCGATCGACATCGTCAAGCACCTGGTCATCGGATCGGAAGGCACGCTCGCCTTCATCGCGGACATCACCTACAATACGGTGGTGGACCACAAACACAAGGCGCTGGCGATGATCACCTATACGAATATCGCCCTGGCCTGCGAGGCCGTACAGATCCTCAAGGCCCAGGGCAAGGTCTCGGCCGTGGAGCTGATCGACCGCGCCGGCGTGCGCAGCGTGGACCAGACGCCGGGCATCCCCGCGTTCCTGAAGACCATCGGCCCGGAAAGCTGCGTGCTGCTGGTCGAGACGCGCGCCGCCTCGGCGGAAGAACTCACCGAAAAAGTCGCCGCCATCACGGGCGCCATCGGAAGCGTGCCGACGGAACTGCCTTTCGCCTTCACCACCGATGCCCGGGAGCAGGCCACCCTGTGGAAGCTCCGCAAGGAGATGCTGCCGACCGTGGCCGGCATGCGCCGCAGCGGCACCACCGCCATCATCGAAGACATCTGCTTCCCGATCGAGAAACTTGCCGAGGCGACCGTGCGCCTGCGCGAAGTCTTCGCCGCCGACGGCTACGCCGACGCCGTGATCTTCGGCCACGCCCTGGCCGGCAACCTCCATTTCATGTTCAACCAGGACTTTGCCACGGCGGCCGAAGTGGAGAAATACAAGAAATTCATGGACGACGTCGTCAAACTGGTCGTGGACCGTTACGACGGCTCGCTCAAGGCCGAGCACGGCACGGGCCGCAATATGGCGCCGTTCGTGGAATACGAATGGGGCCGGCAGGCCTATGGGCTGATGCAGCGCGTCAAGGCGCTCTTCGACCCGAAGGGCATCCTCAACCCCGGCGTGATCCTCAACAGCAATCCCCTCGCCCACATTTCGAACCTCAAGCCGATTCCTTCCACGCGCCAGATCGTGGACAAGTGCATGGAATGTGGCTTCTGCGAAGGGTACTGCGTGGCCGAAGGGCTTACGCTCTCACCGCGCCAGCGGGTGGCCGCTTTCCGCGAGATCGAGCGGCTGAAAGCTTCCGGCGAGGAACCGCACCGCGCCGCGGAAATGCAGAAACTCTTCCGCTACGCGGGCGACCAGACCTGCGCCACCGACAGCCTGTGCAACCTGCACTGCCCGATCGGAGCCGATGCGGGCAAGATGATCAAAGAATTCCGGCACGAAAGCCACACGCCCAAAGGCGAGAAGCGCGCCGTCTGGCTGGCGTCGCACATGGCTGGCGTCACTTCGGCGATGCGCGGCTTCCTCAAGTGCATCCACGCGCTGCGGCTGCTCTTCGGCAAGAAGCTGTTCGGCGCGATGGCCCGCGGCCTGCGCCGGCTCACCGGCGGGGCGCTGCCGCTCTGGAATGAATATATGCCGACGGGGGCCAGTCACCGCGCGGGTATCGCGCCCTCCTCGCAAAAAAGCTGCGTCGGACGCGATACCACGCGCGATGAAATGCGCAAAGTCGTCTATTTCCCGTCCTGCATCACGCGGACGATGGGCACGACCCGCGCCTACAGCAAGGAGCAGGAAGTCACCCGCGTGACGGCCGCCGTCCTGGAGGCCGCCGGTTACCAGATCATCTATCCGGAGAAAATGGATTCGCTCTGCTGCGGCATGCTCTTCTCGAGTAAGGGATACGTGGAGGCCGGCAAGCAGGCTTCCGACACGTTGAAGGCCGCGCTGGCCAAGGCTTCCGAAAACGGCAAGTATCCGATTCTCTGCGACATGACGCCCTGTCTCTATACCATGAAGTCCAATTTCGGCGACACGCTTCCGCTCTACGAGCCGACCGAATTCCTCGACAAATTCGTGATGGACCACCTGACGCTCAAGCCGGTCGATGAGAAGGTGGCGCTGTTCGCCGTCTGTTCGGCCAAGAAGATGGGCGTGGATCCCTGCCTGAAACGGGTGGCGGAGCGTTGCGCCCGCGAAGTGGTCGTGGTCGATTCCAACTGCGACGGCTTTGCCGGTGACCGCGGCTTCCTCTTCCCCGAGCTCAACGAACACGGGCTGCGGGATCTGAAGCGTCAGATTGAAGGCTGCGATGAAGGCGTCGCCGTCAGCCGCACCTGTGAAGTCGGCCTCTCCCGCAACAGTGGCATCGTTTTCAAATCGATCGTCTATCTGGTGGCCCGCGCCGCCGGTCTGGATATACAGAAATAGCTTATGTACAAAGGTCTGAAAGAATATGTGAAGTTCCTGGAGGAGAAGGGCGAGTTGCGCCGGATCGGGGATTTCGTGGATCCGGTGCTGGAGATTGCCTGTGCAAGCGCGCTGGAGGCGAAGAAGCCCGGCGGCGGCAAGGCGCTGCTGTTTGAGAATACGGGCACGGCTTTCCCGGTGCTGACCAATCTGATGGGCTCTGAGGCGCGCATCCGCTACACGCTGGGAGCCGAACCGCAGGAAGCCGGGACCAGGCTCCTGGAACTGAGCGACATCCTGCTGGGCGGCAGCCGCACGTGGCACGACAAATGGAAGATGCTGCAGGCGGCAGGACGCATCGCCTCCTGGAAGCCGCGCCCGCACAAAGGTCATGCGCCCTGCCAGGACGTCGTGCAATACGCGGCGCAGCTGAGCCAGCTGCCTGCCCTGAAGGAATGGCCGCAGGATCCCGGACGCTTCCTCAGCTTCGCGCATATCCATACCTGCAATCCCCTGACCGGTGCGCACCGCACGGATCTTTTCGAGATCCAGCCGGTAGATGACACGAACGCGATCCTGCACTGCCCGGCCGACAGTTCTCTCGAGCAGTTTCTGGCAGACTGTACCCACCGCCTGCCCGTCGCCGTATGCCTGGGCGGCGATCCAGTCCATTCCTGGATTGCCTCCACGCCCCTGCCGGAAGCCATCGACCCCTTCCTGCTGGCCGGTTTCCTGCGCGGGAAGCCGGTGGAGACGGTCAAGTGTTTCACCCAGGAGCTGATGATCCCCGCAGAATGCGACCTGGTCATCGAGGGGTACATCCAGAAAAGCGAAGAGAAGATTGACGGCTTGTACCCGAAATTCCACGTCTCCTGCATCTCACACCGTTTCGACGCCATCTGCCCCGCCCGCGTCCCCGGTGCCTCCTCCCTCGAATCCACGTTGATGCAGCAGGCGTCTGAAAGCATGTTCCTTCCCCTATCCCGTCACTTCAAGCCATGAAGAATATCGCCGTTTACCTGGGTTCCGCGCCCGGATGCAACGAAATCTACAAGGGGCTGGCCTACGAACTGGGCTTCCGGCTGGCCAAGGCCGGCCTGACGCTGGTCTATGGCGGCGCTGCCGTCGGAACGATGGGCGCGCTGGCCGACGGGGCGCAGGACGCCGGTGGCCGGGTCATCGGGGTTTTTCCCCGCGGCTTCCGCGGCACGAAGGAAGTCCGCGAAAGCGGCATCCCGGTCGTCCGCGAAGGGCTCTCGGAATTCATCGAAACGGCCGACTTCGCCGAGCGCAAACAGGTGATGGAAGACCGCAGCGACGCCTGCATCGTGATGCCGGGCAGTTTCGGCACAATGGACGAACTGTTCACCTACGCCTGCAACCGCGCCATCGACAAACATAGCAAGCCGATTCTCATCTTCAACTTCGAAGGCTACTACGATCCCCTCAAGCAGTTGCTTGCCAACATGCAGCAGGCCGGTTTCATGAAGCCGGTCATGGCCGGCGCCATCCGTTTCTTCGATACCATCGAAGAGATCATCGCAGCGCTTCACTGATTGTTTTTTTTTCGTATCTTTGCGCCAGCCTGCAGGGTGCAGGCGAAGGGGTGCTGAGGCTTTAAGCCGAGGCTGAGATGATACCCTCACTACCTGATCGGGGTAATGCCCGCGTAGGAAAAGCTATCTTCCCGTCCCCTTATTGTGTTTTACAAATAAGGTATTTATCCATGAGATTCCATTTTGTCTGCACAGCGCTGGCCGCCCTGGCCCTGTCTGCTGTGAATCCTGCCGCAGCGCAGGAACCCGATTCCCTGCAGGTTGAAAAACTGCAGGAAACCGTCATCAGTGCCGTTCGCGCCGCGAAGGACGCACCGTTCGCGGTCGCAAACATCCGCCGAGCCGAGCTCCAGGATTTTTCCAGTTCCGGCCGGGAACTTCCGATGCTGTTCTCCCGGACACCGGGCATCATCGCCTGGAGTGAAAACGGCGTGGGCACCGGCACCACCTACCTGCGTATCCGCGGTGCGGGCGGCAGCCGCATCAACGTAACGCTTGACGGCGTGCCGCTCAACTCCCCGGAAGACCAGACCGTGTTCTGGGCCAATATGAATTCTTACGGCAAACTGCTCTCCAGCGTGCAGATCCAGCGCGGCGTGGGGACCTCCACCAACGGCGACGGCGCCTTCGGCGGCACCATCGCGCTGGGTACGAAAGCGCCTTCGCTGGTTCCCACGGGCGAGATCACGGCGTCCTACGGTTCTTTCAACACGCTGAATTTCGGCGGCGACCTTTCCACCGGCCTGCTGTGGAACCACCTGGTCGTGGACGGTGCCTATCACCAGACCACGACCGACGGCTTCCTGCCCGGCACAAACGGCCGCTCGGGCAGCTACTACGGCGGCCTGACCTGGCTGGGCAGCGGCTGGAAACTGAGTTACAAACTGATCGGCAACTTCGAGAACACGGGACAGGCCTGGAACGGCGTGACGGCCGGCAACGACGACCTCTCGCTGATGGACGGCACCTATGGCGAAAAAACGGGCATCCGGACCTATGCCGATCTCTGGAAGGCAGGGCTGGGAACCTATAACTCCCTGTACGAGCGCCTGCTCATCGACGGCAGCCATTACACGCTGGAAAGGTACCGGATGGATGACGGATCCTTCTGGCCGCGCACGACCGACAACTTCTGGCAGAACCACCATCTGCTGGGCTTCAGCTGGAACATTTCCGATGCGCTTTCTTTCTCTGCGACAGCCCACTACACGGCCGGACACGGCTGGTACGACGAGTTCCGCTACAACAACAAGCTGCTGAAATACGGCATTTCGAATTTCGTCAACCCGGCGGGACAGACGGTCAAGCGCAGCGACTTCGTGCGGCAGAAAGGCCTGACGCAGGACACCTGGGGCGGCGTAGCCAGCCTCCATTATGCAAATGGACGCTGGGATGCCCTGGCGGGCATTTCCATCCAGCAGTTCAAAGGCAATCACTACGGATATCTTACCTACGCCGGCAATCCCGATGTCATGCAGTGGTTCAAAAGTATCAATACGCCCTGCTTCGACGAGAACGGACTCCGCTACCGCTACTATGACTCGGATGCGTCCAAGTTCGACGGAAGCGCCTACGTAAAGGCCTCGTACAGATTTTCGGATGCCTGGAGTGCCTTCGGCGACCTCCAGTACCGCCGCGTCAACTACCGGACGGACGGTTACAACGACAAATACATCGACAACGGGGACGGAACGGCCAGCCGGCACCTTCTGGACGTGGATGTCCACTACGATTTCTTCAATCCGAAAGCGGGCATCAACTACAGCAACGGCATCCACCGGGCCTACGCCTCGGTCGCCGTAAGCAACCGGGAGCCGGAACGCAACAATTTCACCGACAACGGCAAATATCCCGCTCCGCGGGCCGAACGCCTGTATGATTTCGAGGCGGGCTACCAGATCGACGGCCGACGCGCCCGCGCCGGTGTCAACCTCTATTATATGCGTTACCGCGACCAGCTGGTACAGACCGGTGAGATCAGCGACATCGGCGAAGCCCTGACGACCAACATCCCGGTCTCCTACCGGACCGGCGTGGAATTGACGGCCGGCGTGGATCTCCTGCCCTGGCTGAGCCTGGAGGGAAATGCAGCCCTGAGCCGCAACCGGCTGCTCGATTTCGACGAATACGTGGAGGATTGGGACAATGGGGTTACGGTCATCCACTACGACGATGCGGCCCTCGCCTACTCGCCCGATGCCATCCTCAATGGCTTCATCAATGTCCGTCACAAGGGATTCCGGGCCCAGTGGCACACGGGATTCGTCAGCCGGATGTATCTGGACAATTCGCAGAATGTCGAACGCTCGCTGCCGGCCTACAGCCTGTCGAGCCTTTCACTCGGCTATACGCTGCGGCTGAAAGGCTTCCTGAAGGAGATCGATTTCGGCGTAGAGGGCAACAACCTGTTCAACGCCCGCGTAGCACAGAGCGGCTGGGTGTACAGCGCCCTGTATGAAAGCGGCGGTCATCCGAATGACCACCGCTACTACCAGATCGGCTTCATCCCCGTCGCCGGCCTGACTGTCCTGGGACACGTCACGCTGCGCTTCTGATCGTAATCACGTTTATTCGATCTTGTCGAGTTTGACGTCCGGAATCGACGTCAGCTGCGGGAGCAGTTCGGTGGTGTAGGTCTTCTGCGCGACGTTCAGGATGGCTTCGACCTTGTAACCGGATTCATGGCGGGAAAGGGAATACGACTCGACGCTTTTTCCAAGCGTCTGGATCGCCGCAATCAACGACTCCTGCTTATCGGACTCGAAGGTGACGGTGATCTGACGGCGGCCGATCCTGCGAGTCAGCCGGTTGACAATATCGATCCAGGCCAGGACGATGACCGCTGCGCTGACGCCGACGACATACATGCCGCTGCCGACGGCCAGTCCCATCGCGGACGTGACCCAGAGGCCGGCGGCCGTCGTCAGGCCGCTCACGCGGTTCTGCTGTTTGAGAATGATGCCGCCGCCGAGGAAACCGATGCCGGACACGACACCCGCGGCTACACGGGCGGCATCGAAGCGTGCTGCACCGGCAAAGCCGTATTGGGAAACGACCATGAACAGGGCAGATCCGATGGCAACCAGGACATGCGTACCGATGCCGGCGCCTTTGGCGCGGTATTTCCGTTCAAAACCGATGGCGGCGCCGATCAGCGAAGCGGCGGCCAGACGGATGATTAATTCGAGTGTCTGTGAGATTTCCATCGTTTATTTTTTATTTTTGTAGATTCTTTCAGAATGTAAAAATAAGAAAAAAACGGACTAACCATCCCAGCGCCATGAAATTCTACATCGTCGATGCCTTCACGGATGAGCCTTTCGGAGGCAATACGGCAGGCGTGGTCCCCCTCGGCCCCGGCAGTGATTTCCCGGAAGATGAACTGATGCGCAAGGTCGCCGCCGAACTCCGCTATTCGGAGACCGCCTTTATCCGGCAGGACGGACCGGCGGAATTTACCGTCCGCTATTTTACGCCCGCCGGTGAAATCGACCTCTGCGGCCACGCGACCATCGCGTCGTTCGGCACCCTTTTCCGGGAAGGGATTGTCCCGGAAGGGATTCCCTGCCTGAATCACACCAAAGCCGGCGACCTGGAGATCATCCCGGGTCCCACGACGATGATGCAGATGGCCCGTCCCCGGCTCGCAGGCACCTTCGAAGACGAATCCCTGCTGGCAGAACTGCTCTCCGCCATGGGCGGACTCACGCGCGAAGACCTGGCGCCGCTTCCCGTCGAAAGTATTTCGACCGGCATCCCCGACATCATCCTGCCCGTCCGTGACCTGAAGACGCTCCAGTCCCTGCGTCCGGACATGGACGCCCTCTCGCAGCTGAGCACCCGGCTCGATGTGGTCGGTGTCCACGCGCTGGCGACCGTTCCGGGAGACGGATATACGGCACACGTGCGCAATTTCGCACCCCGCTATGCCGTTCCGGAAGAGTCGGCCACCGGTACGGCCAACGCCGCCCTGACCGGATATCTCTTCCGCAACCGGCTCATCGGCGACGGCGCCACGTGCCGTTTCCTCCAGGGTGAAGCGATGGGCCGTCCGTCGCTGGTCCTGTCCACCCTCCGGCTGAAAGACGGCATTCCCGACATCCGGGTCGGTGGCCCCTGCGCCATCGTCGCCCGGGGAAGCCTGCTGTGAAATTCCTTTGCAACAACCTAAAAACCAATACCTGTAATGAAATTCTTTCTCGACACTGCCAACGTCGAAGACATCCGGAAAGCCAATGCGATGGGTGTCATCTGCGGCGTAACCACCAACCCTTCCCTCATCGCCAAAGAAGGCCGCGACTTCAAACAGGTCGTCGCGGAGATCGCCTCCATCGTGGACGGTCCCATCAGCGGCGAAGTCAAGGCGACCACCACGGATGCCGAAGGGATGATCCGGGAAGGCCGCGAAATCGCCGCCATCCACAAGAACATGGTCGTCAAGATCCCGATGACCGTTGAAGGACTCAAGGCCTGCCACGCCCTGGCGGCAGAAGGCATTAAGGTCAACATGACGCTGATTTTCACCGCAAATCAGGCCCTGCTGGCCGCCCGCTCCGGCGCTGCCTTCGTCAGCCCGTTCGTCGGACGCCTCGACGACATCAGTGTCCGCGGCACCGACCTGATCGCCGAAGTCGCCGAGATCTTCCAGCGCCACGGCATCAAGACCGAGATTATCGCCGCCAGCATCCGCCACCCGATGCACGTGACCGAATGTGCCCTTGCCGGCGCCGACATCGCCACGGTTCCCTACAAAGTCATCGAACAGATGACCCACCACCCCCTGACCGACCAGGGCATCGAAAAGTTCCGCAAGGACTACGAAGCCGTTTTCGGCAAATAAAACCGGAAGAAAATTGGAATAATCGCTTTAATTCGTTAACTTTGTTGGATTGAAATCCGCAAACCAGTTAACGAATTATGGCAGATAAGCAATTACTATTAGGAGATGAAGCCGTAGCGCTGGGTGCTTTGCACGCAGGGCTCAGCGGCGTTTATGCCTATCCGGGCACTCCCTCTACCGAAATCACGGAGTACATCCAGGGCCATCCGCTCACGGCGGAACGCCATGTGCACGACGTCTGGTCGAGCAATGAAAAGACCGCCATGGAAGGGGCGCTGGGCATGAGCTATGCCGGCAAGCGCGCCCTGGTGTGCATGAAACACGTAGGAATGAACGTCTGCGCCGATCCGCTCATGGGCTCGGCCATGACTGGCGCCAACGGCGGCCTCGTGGTGGCTGCCTGCGACGATCCCTCGATGCACAGCTCGCAGAACGAGCAGGATTCCCGCTTCTGGGGTACGTTCGGCATGATGCCGGTCTTCGAACCGTCCTCCCAGCAGGAGGCCTATGCGATGACCCGCGCCGCTTTCGATTATTCCGAGGAGAATACGATCCCCGTCATCATGCGCCTGACCACCCGCATGGCCCACTCCCGCGCCGTGGTCACGCCCGCCGACGAGATCCGCCCGCAGAACGAGCTGCACTACCCAGCCCACCCCAAACGCTGGGTCACCCTGCCGGTCAACGCCCGCGTGCGCAACCGTGAACTGATCAAGGACTACGCGAAGTTCGAAGCCGACGCCGCCACGTCGAAGTTCAACTGGCTGACCGACGGCCCCGACCACACGATGGGCGTGATTGCCTGCGGTATCGCGTACAATTACCTGATGGAGAACTATCCGGACGGCTGCCCGTATCCGGTCCTGAAGGTCTCGCAGTATCCGTTCCCGCGCGAACTGGCGCGCAAACTGGCAGGCATGGTGAAGACCATCCTCGTGCTCGAAGAAGGCCAGCCGCTCGTGGAGAACATGCTCCGCGGCGTATTCCCGACTGACGTCAAGATCCTCGGCCGGATCGACAACACCGTCACCCGCGACGGCGAGTTCTCCCCCGACATCGTCCGCAAGGCCTGCGGTCTGCCGGCCCGTCCGGAGTTCGCCCCGTCCCAGGTGCTTGCCCCGCGTCCGCCGGCCCTCTGCCAGGGCTGCGGCCACCGCGATTTCTATACTGCCCTGAACAACGTGCTCAAGAAAGACTATCCGACCGCCCGCGTATTCAGCGACATCGGCTGCTACACGCTCGGTTACATGTCGCCCTTCAACGCCATCCATACCTGCGTGGAAATGGGCGCTTCGTTCACGATGGCACAAGGCGCCGCCTACAGCGGAACCTGGCCGGCCGTGGGCGTGATCGGCGACTCGACCTTCACCCACAGCGGCATGACCGGCCTGCTGGATGCCGTCAACGGCAATGCCGACGTGGTCCTGTGCATCTCGGACAACCTGACCACCGCCATGACAGGCGGACAGGATTCGGCCGGCACGGGCCGCATCGAAGCCATCTGCGCCGGACTCGGCGTGGACCCGGCCCATATCCGCACCATCGTCCCGCTGCCGAAGAATTATCCCGACATGGAACGGGTGATCCGGGAGGAAATCGAATACCACGGCGTCTCGGTCATCGTCTGCCGCCGCGAATGCATCCAAACTGCCAGAAGACACGCTAAGAAATAACACAATGAAACAAGATATCATTCTCGCCGGCGTGGGAGGACAAGGCATCCTCTCGATCGCCACGGTCATCGGTTCGGCCGCCCTGGAGCAGGGGCTCCACCTGAAGCAGGCCGAAGTACACGGCATGAGCCAGCGCGGCGGCGACGTCCAGTCGAACCTCCGCCTGTCGTCCGATCCCATCTTCAGCGACCTCATTCCGCGCGGCGCCGCCGACCTGGTCGTCTCGCTCGAACCGTTGGAGGCCCTCCGCTACATTCCTTTCCTCGCCCCCGAAGGCTGGATCATCACCAACACCGTCCCCTTCGAAAATATCCCCGACTATCCGCCGATGGACCAGGTGATGGGCGAACTGAACAAGCTTCCGCGCGTGATCGCCATCGACGTGGATGCCATCGCCAAGGAAGTAGGGTCGCCGCGCAGCGCCAACATGGTGCTGCTGGGTGCCACCGCCGCCGTGCTGCACATCCTCGATCCCGAAAAGCTCCGCGCCGGTATCCGCAAGATCTTCGGCCGCAAGGGCGAAGCCGTCGTAGAAGCCAATATCAAAGCCTTCGATGCCGGACTGGCATCGGCCCAAAAGAAGTAGCCTATGAACTATATGACTGCTGACGAGGCTGTCCGCCTGGTCAAGAGCGGCGACACCGTCTGCTGCCAGGGAAGCACCTCCGTACCCGTGCTCCTGCAGGAAGCGCTCGCACGTCGCGCAGACGAACTGCGCGACGTGCAGATCGTCTCCGGCTTCAACATCACCGAAGGCCCGGCCCCGTTCTGCAAACCCGAATACAAGGATTCTTTCCTGATCAACAGCATTTTCGTCTGCGCCGACCAGCGCAAGCACATTGCCCAGGGATACGGCTCGATGACCCCGAGCTTCCTCAGCGAGGTGCCCTACCTGTTCCGCAGCGGCCTGCTGCCCATCGACGTGGCCTTCATCAACTGCTCGCTGCCCGATGAAAACGGCTTTTGCAGCTATGGCATCGGCTGCGACATCTCCGTGTCCGCCGTGGAGTGCGCCAAAGTGGTCATTGCCCAGGTCAACGAAGCCATCCCCTACCTCTATGGCGGCTGCCTGATCCACGAGTCGAAGATCACGGCGGCCGTGCGCTGCAACGTGCCCCCCATCGCCATGCAGTTCGGTGAACCTACGGAAATCGAGAAAGCCATCGGCGCCAACGTGGCGGCCGAGATCCCCGACGGGGCCTGCCTGCAGATCGGTGTGGGCGGCATTCCGAACGCCATCCTGAACGGCATCCAGCACCACAAGCATCTGGGCCTCCATACCGAGGCGATGACCGACGGCGTGATCCGCCTTATGAAGGAAGGGGTCATCGACAACTCGCTCAAGAAGGTGCATCCGGGCGTGAGCATCGCGGCCCTTGCCCTGGGATCCAAGGAAATGTATGAATTCATCGACCACAACAAGACGATGGAATTCTACGATGTGGCCTACACCAACGATCCGTTCCTGATCGCCCAAAACCCGAAGGCCTGCGCCATCAACTCCGCCCTGGAGGTTGACCTGACCGGACAGATCTGTGCCGACTCCATCGGCGAGATGATCTTCTCGGGCGTCGGCGGCCAGCACGACTTCATGTACGGCTGCTCCCTCTCGGAAGGCGGCAAGTGCTTCATTGCGCTCCCGTCGCGGACCAACAAGGGAAAAGGCAAGATCGTTCCGACGCTCACCCCGGGTGCCGGCGTGGTAACCACCCGTTTCCAGGCCCAGTATATCGCCACCGAATACGGCATCGTGTTCCTGCGCGGCAAGAACCTGGCCCAGCGCGCCAAAGCCCTGATTTCGATCGCCCATCCCGACGACCGCGAAGAACTCGAGAAAGCCGCCTGCCAACGCTTCGGCTACAGCTTCCTGCGGCTGAAATAGTGCACCGTCCGAGGTAATTTCCCCGGACGGTGTCAGCCGCCTCAGCAGCCTTTGCTCGTCATGATATTGAGGACCATCTCGTCGGTGAGGCACATCGCGTCGGCGCCGATGGCGGTCAGGTTGTGGATGGAGCGGTCCACGTCATCGTCCACGATGCCTTCCTGGGAAGTGACGCATTTGCCTTCCATCGCAAGCAGTGCCGAAAGCACGGCTGTTGATACGCCGGACGTGATCTTGAGCGCACACGAAGGCTTGGCTCCGTCGCAGATCATCCCGGTCAGGTTGGCCACCATATTCTTGACAGCCGCACAGCAGCGTGCATAGTCGCCGCCCATCAGATAGGTCACGCCCACGCTGCTGCCCGTGCTGGCAACCACGCAGCCGCACAGCGCTGAGAGCCGGCCCAGGGACTGCTTGATGTAGATAGCCGTCAGATGGCTGAGCATCAGCGCCCGGATCAGTTCCTCTTCCGTATTCTCGTTTTCGGCGGCATAGACGCATACCGGGTTGGTGGCGCAGATGCCCTGGTTGCCGCTGCCCGAATTGCTCATCACGGGAATCATCGCGCCGCCCATCCGGGCGTCGCAGGCGGCCGCCGTCCGGGCGATCATCTTGGAATAGATGCTGTCGCCCAGGATGCCTTTCGACAGCGGACGGTCGATGGTCTTGCCCAGATTGTGTCCATAGTTGCCTTTGAGGGCCTCGCGGGCTGCGCTCATATTGTAGTCGCGGGTCTCGAGGATGAAACGGATCTCGTCGAGCGGCGCGGTCGTGGCGAAATCCCAGACCAGCTTCAGGTTCAGGGCGATGTCTTCATTGTCGGCAGCCGCATGGCCGGCGCCGGTCGGCAACAGCTGTTGCAGCGTGGCCTCGTCCAGGCGGCCGTCCTGCACGAAGATGAAATTCGTATGGCCCTTGGCGATGACCGCCGTGGCTTGCCGGTCCCCGGCCGAAGCGATGATTTCGATATAGAGTTTCTCCGAAATGCCTTTTTTGAGCTGGATGCCGATCCGGTTCTCCGAAATGAACTGTTTGCCTTCTTCCAGTTTTTCCGGCGTGAGGTCGCGCAGCACTTCCAGCTGATAGTCGCTCTTGCCGACCAGGGCGCCCAGGGCAATGGCAATCGGCAGGCCGGTCATCCCCGTACCGGGGATGCCGACGCCCATCGCATTTTTCAGGATGTTGGCACTCAGCAGGGCCTCGATCTTTTCGGGCTTGCAGCCCAGTTGTTCCACGGCCCGGGCCGTACACAGGGCGACAGCCATCGGTTCGGTACAGCCGATGGCAGGGACGACTTCTTTATGGACCAGCGCCAGGATGCGCTCACGGGTAACTTTGTCAATCATTGTCGGACGGATTTAATCTTACAAATATACAAAATCTCCCGCCTATTCCCCTATTTTATTGACTGCGGTACCCACTGGGCGAGATTCCGCCGTGCCGCTGGAAATATCGGTAGAAGTCCATCTGGTTGCTGAAATGCAGTTCCCAGGCAATCTCCTTGACGGAAAGCGAAGTGTGTTTCAAATAGTAACGGGCCTCCATCAGCACGTATTCCGCAATCCATTCGGGGGCTGTACGCCCCGTGTCCGCCTTGACAGCCGCTGAGAGGTATTTCGGGGTCATGGCCAGACGGCCGGCATAGAACTCCAGGTCCCGCCGCTCCGCGTGGTAGCGCGCCAGCAGGGCCAGAAAGCGGCCGGTGAGCGGATTGCGCCCCTGCCGCAGCAGGGTGTCCCGGTCGGCGATGCGGTCCCAGATGTGCGTCAGCTCAATACTCATCGCACGGAGCAGGTAGCCCAGGCTCCGGGTCAGGTCGGCGTGGCGGTCGCCCGCAACCGAGCGGAAGATATTGCGGAAATTATGGATGAGGATCATCGTCCGCGTATCGACCTTGACCATCCGGCAGCGGAAGGCATAGAGGGCGCCCAGGCGGTCGAATTCCATCTCCTCGAGCATTTTCTCCGAAAGGGCCATCAGCGTGATCTCCCCCGGTTCCGCATCCCGCCTCCAGGAAAAGGACAGAATGTCCTCGGGCAGGCTGACGGCGAAACAGTCCTTCCGGACGGCATAGCGGTCCAAGCCCAGTTCCAAGTCGAACCGCCCCGCCGTGCAGTAGAGGCAGATCACCCCCTCGAAACGGCAGGGAAAGTCCAGGTGCCACTCCTGGCCCGGCCGGAAATGGATCCGGGTGATGAAAATATCGTCGCCGTGCGAAAGCATCGGACGCACCGGAAGCGCGTCCCGCAATTGGGCTAATGTCAAATTTTCCATAAAAACAGCCAAAAGGTATAATCTTTAACCCATTAACTGACAAATATAGTACATTTTCAGCTGAAAGGTATAATAATCATTTTGTTTCTGCCTGCCGAAAACGCTAGTTTTGCATTGTCAGAAAAGGAGAGACATCCGATGAAACGATACACACACGTATATTCACTGACCCTGGCCGACATCGACGGCGAAAAGCGGATGACACCCGGTGCCGTCCTCTGCTATTTCCAAGACACCATCGCCCGCTTCCTGGCCGAGAACCGTGTCGGGGCCTTCGACCTGATGGAGGAAGCCGGCATCACCTGGATGATTGCTGAATTCCACAGCGAGCTGGACCGGCTCCCGGCCTGGCCGGGCATCGCACAGGTCGAAGTGTTCCTCTCGGAACTGTCCAGCGTAAAGGTCTATGTCGATTACCTGATGCGGGATGACCGCGGAAACCTTTTTGCACGCGGATCCAGCACCTGGCTGATGGTCGACGTGGCAAGCCGGCGGATCCTTCCCCACCAAAGCATCCCCCGCTTCGCCGCGCTGATGTACGATGCGCAAAATCACGTCGCACACCGGCGCTACGCATTTCCGTCGCCCGACCTGGAGGCAGAAAGTTGCGGCGCGATGGATGCACCTGAAAACGTCCATATCGTCTCGGCCTCCGAAACCGACTTCAACGGACATATGAGCAACCGCGACTACGTGCGGCTGGCGATGGCCTTCCTCCAGCCGCTGGCGCCCGGGGGAGAGTCCATCCGGGCATTGCACGTGAAATTCCTGCAGGAATGCCACAAAGGCGAGAAACTGCAATGCTGCTGCGGCCGGGATGGCGGTCAGATAAGCGCCGTGCTGCTCCGTGCCGGCAAGATTCCGGTCTGCCAGCTCGTCACCATCTGGCAGGCCTGAACAGGCCGGCGTGCGCGGTTTGGCAAATAATTGCTATCTTCGCCCGACAAAGCACGAAGATGGCACAGAAGAAATACAAACTGGGCGCCGCGTTCAGCGGCGGAGGGGCCAAGGCTGCAGCGCACTGCGGAGCCTTGCAGGCCTTGTACGAATTCGATCTCAAACCCGACATCGTATCAGGCACCAGCGCAGGGGCCCTGGTGGCGATCTACTACGCTTCCGGTTTTTCGCCCCGCGAAATCGTGGCCCAGTTCCTCGGCCTGAATTTCTTCAAGGACATTGTCTCGCCCACCCTGCCCAAGGGCGGGATGTTCGACTCCAAGCCCCTGATCGAGCACCTGCGCAAGCACTTGCCCTACACCCGGCTGGAAGACCTCCCCGTCCCCACCTACATCGTCGCGTCCGACATGGAACACGGCTGCGCCAAAATCTTCTCGCGGGGTGAGATCGCGCCGCGGGCCGTCGCCTCCTGCTCGATTCCGGTGATCTTCAATCCGACCGTCATCGGGGGCATCCACTATGTGGACGGGGGCGCGTTCCAGAACCTGCCCGTCCCGGCCATCCGGCAGCGCTGCGAAAAGCTGATCGCCTTCAACCTCAACCATATCTATGAGGAAAAATACAAGGACAACGTCGTGGCGGTCGCCTACCGCTCGTTCGCGATGATGTTCCTTTCCAACACCGTGGCCGACGCCCGCCAGGCCGACATCTTCGTCGATCTGGACACGGAAGGCTGCACAGCCTACGACATGTCCAAACTCGAAGACCTGTTCTTCCGCGGATACGACAGTACCGTCAAGGTCCTGGAGGCAAACGGTTACGAGCGGAAACACCTGCGGGAAGACATCCATTTCCCCCAGAAGCGGCACCTGCTCCGCTAACGCTTCAACGCGGCCACGGCACGCGCAATGCGGTCCAGCGCCTCCTCCACGACGCTGCGCGGACATCCGATGTTGAGCCGGACGAAACCTGCGCCGCCCGTTCCGTAGGACGCACCGTTGTTGACGACAACACCCGCTTTCTCGTTGAAAAGGGCCATCAATGCTTCCTGCGGCAGTCCCAGCGCCCTGCAGTCGAGCCAAAGCAGGAACGAGGCTTGCGGACGGACGGCGCGGATGCCCCGCGTCTCCGGAGACGCTTTCAGCCGTTCTTCCAGACAGGTAATATTTCCTTCCAGGTATTTCTTCAGATCGGTGAGCCACAACGGTTCGTGCGTATAAGCGGCAATGGTCGCCACCAGTGAGGGAACAGCCGCCTCGTTCAACTTGGCCGCCTGCAGGGTCGCCTGGTATTGCGCCCGCTTCACCGGATCGGGGATTACGCACCAGGCCGTACCGGAGAGACCGGCCAGATTGAAACTCTTGGTCGGCCCGGAAAAAATCATTCCGACACGCGCTGCGGTTTCACTCGCGTGGCAGAAAGGCGTATATTCGTGTCCAAAAAGGGCAAGATCGGCGTGAATCTCGTCGGAAATGACGAGGACGTCGTGCTGCGCACACCAATCGGCCAAGCTGGCAAGGGTCTCGCGCGGCCAGGTGATCCCGACGGGATTGTGGGGATTGCAGAGGACGAGCGCCTTGACATTGCTGTCGTACAGGCGTTCCAGTCCTTCGAAATCCATCTCGTAATGGTCTTCTTTCCAAAGCAGCGGATTTTCGACGGGGACACGTCCGAGGCGTTCGATATACATACGGAAATGGTCGTACACGGGCGGCTGGATAATGATCTTGTCACCGGGCTTCGTAAATGTCAGATACGTCTGGTTGATGGAGGTGATTACGCCGGGGCAGGTACTCAGCCACGCCCGTTCCACTGCAAAGCCATGCTGCGTACGGAGCCAGCCGGCGACAGCCTCGTAGTATTCGTCCGGGGTAAACGTATAGCCCATCACCGTGTCCAGGCGCTGCCGCAAGGCCTCGCGTACGATGGGATCGGTCCTGAAATCCATGTCGGCGATCCACATCGCCAGTTTATCGCCTTCCGCCCTGCGGTATTTGATGCTCCAGGTGCCGGAACGGTCGATGATTTCGTCGAAGTTCCAGCCGGGAGTGGCCGAAGGTGCCGCCGGATTCTTCGCGCAGGAGGATGCGGTCAGTCCCACAAGGCCGGGAGAAAGGATGGTCGCAGCGCCGGCTGCGGCGGCTGTTTTCAGGAAAGAGCGGCGTTTCATAGGCTGTTAGCTTTGTTCAAATGATAAATTTACATTTTTTTGCGGGAAGGACGCAACATTTCGCCCGTTTTTTGCATCTTTGCAGTGTCGTTCAACCGACGCAAGACTGGGGATGTACTGGTTTTGACGGTAAATGATGTTGGACGGTAAGCATGCCGAGCGTCGTAGCCCCGCTCGTAAATCTCAGACTGCAAGCCATAACTGGCAACAACAACTATGCACTCGCTGCCTAATCTGCCAAGCAGACTAGCTTAATCGCGCGGACCAGGTCCGTAGCGACGAGTATCCCGCCGGCGTTTCCGCCTTCTCTCGCCGGCATACGGGGTATCATTCAAGAAGGATGCGGACGCCGACGCTTCTACCGCGTCCTAAGATTCAGAAGCTAAGGGAACGTTGGCCCGCCCTCCGGCAGCCGTCCCCCGACAATCAAAGGCGGGATAAGCATGTAGAAAGCCCTCTGGCGCTTTATTCGGACGGCGGTTCGACTCCGCCCATCTCCACGAAAAACGGGTCCTTCGGGCCCGTTTTTCGTTTGCGGAGATGGGCGGAGCGTCGGCCGCTAAAGCGGCCTCCTCTGTTGTCTGGGGCACATCCCCAGACCCCTCGCGGCCTTGGCGCGGCCTGCTGAAGCAGGCTTGCGCTTCGCGCGGTCCAGTACATTTACGCATAAAAATCGCAGGAGCAAAAGTCATTGTTTTTGCTCCCATGAGGCTTCAAAATCATTGTTGCGGGAGCAAATTGTGGCCTTTTTGCGCCCGAAGAAGGCTAAGATACAGCTTGGAGGCGCAAATTGACGGCAAGCACCAGTATAAAAGAAAAAAGGATGACTCACCGACGCAAATAGACTGAACTACGCAGACTTCGGATTTGTCTCCTTTTCTGCAAAAATAACAAGATTATGCCAATTAACAAATAATTACTTGGTCACTCCGAGAATTTTAGTCCCGATATCTATTCAGCCTTCTTTTTCGCCCATCAGGTCGACAGTTTTCTGTACACTTTTCAGTCCACTTTACAGTCCACTTTCCGTCGTCTCATAGGAGAACTGATAGCCTGACCTAACCACAACATCAATATTACCCCCGGTCGGCATTCGATCCGAGGTGCATACAAAGTGCATGCACCTTTATTTTTCATTTGCATATCTCACACATTATTATTAACTTACAACAGAAAACGAACCCTAAACCCACCTATATCCAACCGAACTTAAACAAGCTTATCCGCCCCTATGAAAAACCTCATTGATCCCGGTCATGGCCGCAACACGCCCGGCAAATGCAGTCCCGATGGACGCTTTCGCGAATACCAGTACACCCGTGAAATCGCGGCGGCCGTGGTGGCCCGCCTTCAGGCGCTCGGCCACGATGCCGAGGTCCTGGTACCCGAGTTTGAAGACATCCCGCTCTCCGAGCGTGTCCGCCGGGTCAATGCTTGGTGCCGCCGCCTGGGCAAAGACCTTGTGGTCCTCGTTTCCGTCCATGTCGATGCGGCCGGCTCCGATGGCCAGTGGCACACCGCCACCGGCTGGAGCTGCTACACTTCCCCCGGCCAGACCGCCGGCGACCGTCTTGCCGACTGCCTCTATCGCGCCGCCGAGAAGCATCTGCAGGGCCACAAGATCCGGACGGATTATTCCGATGGAGATGCGGACAAGGAGGCCCGTTTCGCCTTACTGACGCGCACCCGCTGCGCAGCTGCGCTCACGGAAAACGGGTTCCTGGATTCCAAAGAGAGCCTGGCCTTCCTGGAGTCTCCTGCGGGAAAGAAGGCTGTTATTGGGTTGCATGTGGAGGGGATTATTGACTTTCTCGCGAATATTCTTCCGGGTTAACTGGTAATAATCAAACCCCTAAAGTCCGGCATAATTGGCAGAAATGGTGATGGTATGGCAACAATACCATTTGCAATCAAATAAAATAATAGTTGCAAAACTAAACTAATAGTTATATCTTTGTCGAAGCAATTCGACAAACTATGGCCAGACCTGTAAATAAAGGGGTATCGGAACTTACTCGGGCAGAACTTGAACTGATGCAAGTCATCTGGAAGAAAGAGAAGGTGCTCGTCCACGATATCCTCGATGATCTGCCGGAACCCAAACCGGCCTACAATACTGTATCCACTTTGGTTCGCGTACTTGAGAAGAAAGGCTTCGTGGGCCACAAGGCCTATGGCAAGACCTATGAGTATTATCCGCTGGTATCGAAAGAAGACTACACCAGCCGTTATATGACCGGCGTACTCAATAATTTCTTCGACGGCTCGCTGAGCCGACTGGTGAGTTTCTTCTCATCCAACAAATCCATCTCTGTAGAGGAGACCGACAAGATCCTGGAAATGCTCAAGCACGACCGTAAAGAATGAAGTTGATCCTCTATATCCTGGAGTCCATCCTTTGCGGCGGTTTGCTGCTGGCCTTCTACCAGATGCTGCTCGCCCGTAAGGCATCATATCGCTTCTGCCGCTTCTGGCTGCTTGCCTCTGCCGTGCTCGCTGTGGCCATTCCAGCTTTACGGCTGCCTGTTTTCCCTTACGGAAGTCCAGCGGCCACGTTCATTAATACGGTGGAATCCACCTCGCTCGTGCTTGAAACAGGCACGCCCGGTTCCACAGCCGACGCCGCTGTCCTCGGCGGGGTGAGCACTTCCGGCTCCAGATTCTCTCTGACAGAATGGATTGTTCTCGGCATATATGCGTCAGTGGCGCTAGTCCTGCTGGCACTGATCGTCTATCGCATCCTGAAAATCCGCGCTCTGCGCAGGGCTTCGAAACTCATTCGGACTGAAAGCTACACGTTGGCGGAGCACGCCGCCATCCACTCTCCCTTTTCGTTTGGCAAGACGCTCTATATCGGTCCCAATATCGCTCCGGAAGACCGGGCGATGGTCATCGCACACGAGGCAAGTCATATCGCCCACTGTCACACTACAGAGAAACTGTTCCTGAGCGTGCTCAAGTCTCTCTTCTGGTTCAATCCATTTCTCTGGCTGTCCGAACGGTATCTGGTAGAAGTCCAGGAATACCAGGCTGATGCCGACGTACTGGGCAAGGGCTACGGACTGCAGGAGTACCGCTATGCGATCTTCCGTCAGCTGTTCGGGCATGAGCCCGACATCGCCTCGGCCATGGGCCATTCGCTGACACGGAAACGCTTTGAACGGATGGGGAACGATTCACGCAAAGCCAGCGTACCTTTGCGCGTTGCCGGTGCTTGTGTGCTGATTGCAGCGCTCCTGATTGCCTTCGGAACAGCCGCACGGCCACGTTACATTCCCTATGCAAAGGAGCGGGATGGCGTCGGAATCCTCGACGAAATTGTCATTACCAAATATCTGGAGCCCGGTACAAAAGCCTCCGGTCTTAAAGCCGAGAGCCACTTTCTTCCGGTGCCTCAGATCGAGGGCGTCACGCCTTGGGGAGAATTGCCTGTCAAGCCGGTTTTCAGCAGTAATCTGGTCGCTTGGGGCACGAAGAACCTGACCTATCCTGATGACTGCATGAAGCAGGGAACGGTTGAAGTATCATTCACCGTCGATGATAATGGGGGAATCGGCAATGTCGCACTCATCCAGGGTGTCGGCGACCCGATCGACGAGATGGTCTTGACATTGGTCCGCGACCATTTCCCACAAACCTTGCCGGCGACTGCCAAGGATACATCGTTCGCCATGGCGCAGTGCATCCTTCCGGTGACTTTTCAGATCAAAGGGCCACTGGCGGCACGTTGGGATTCGGGTGTGGTGGCCCTTCAAAAGCGTCTGCTGCCGCTTTCCCCGACCGAGATTGACGAAAAACCGCTTTTTGCTGAGGGTAAGGGCACAAACGAATTCTCCCAGTGGGTGCAGTCAAAGCTGACCTATTCCGATGAAGTACGCCAGTGGAGCAGAGAAACCAACCATAGTGGAGGACTGACCGTCTGCCAGTTTACCCTGACAAAAAGCGGGAAAATACGCAATGCCCGGATACTGCAGGGGTCGGATTCTCCGATGGACAAAGAAGTGCTGCGGGTAGTTCGTACCTCACCGAAATGGGAACAAGCCGCTCGAAAAGAAGGAAAGAATGTAGCCGTTAGATATAATCTCCCGATATTTTTCAAAATACCTGATAACTAAGTAAATATGACATCAAAACTGTTATGGGCGCTGATGCTGCTGGCATTGGCGGAGGTGGGTTTTGCGCAAAAACACACGGCATTGGAGCCAGAACTTCTTGAATGCCGGTATCTGGATTTGCGAATGGAAGATACCCTGTCAAGACATATGACGGCCGATACGATGATCCTGCAGGTCGGACGTCAGGCGACAGCCTTTTTCAGCAAAGACCGCGTCACGGCCGATTCCGTGCTCTGCACGCCCAACGGGAGCATCAAGTGGATTAACCTCGGCGTCCAATACAACAAGGAAGGACGGTTGCAGGACTGGTTGTCCAATGACGTTCAATACTATTATTGGAACTATCCGGAACCGGGATTGATGACGGTCCGTTCCGGATTTGACGGAGGAGTGGAATATACTGAACCACTCTCACTTCCATGGGAATTCCGGGACTCCGTTAAAACCGTTCTGGGTTACGAATGTCGTCTGGCAGAAGCGGAATTCCGCGGCCGTCGCTGGAGCGCGTGGTACACGCTGGAAGTGCCCATATCCGCGGGGCCGTGGAAACTCCAGGGCTTGCCGGGACTGGTCTGTGAGGTGTATGATGATAAGGGACATTATGGCTACCAGCTGGTTTCCGTCGCCCCGGCCGGAGGACAGGTAGTGATACTTCATGCCTGGAAAAAGGAGTATAAGCATCGGACACGGGAGGAGATTGTTCAGGCGTCTGTCCGACAGGACGAACTGATGCAGGAAGTAGTACGTCAAAAAGGGATGTCTGGAATGTTGGGTGGCATAAATCATATGGCCAGGCCCAAAGAATTGGATTTGAAACGATAGCCAGAGATGAGAATCAACCACCTGTTCCTGATCGCATCCGCCTTGCTGCTATGCGTGGCCGCTTCTGCCCAGACCGTCATTTCGGGTACGGTACAGTACGCCGGAACAGGTGGCGGTCCTGCGGCTGGCGTAGGTGTGATGCTGATGTCTCTCGATGGGAAATCGATGCTGGGTTTCCAAAACGCAGATACACAAGGCTCTTTTTCATTAACTTACCGGGGCAACGCCGATTCGCTGTTGCTTCGCTGCAACGCCCTCGACATCAAGCCGCTGGAGCGACGGATTGCAGCCCGGACTCAGCAGCTTTCACTAGTTGTGGAATCCGCACCACTCTCCATCACGGAAGCACGTGTCAAAGAGCCGCCGATGCGGCAGCACGGAGATACGTTAATCTATACCGTGGCCCAATACCGCGACAGTACCGACCGCTCCATCGGCGAGGTGCTGCAGAAAATGCCGGGAATTACGGTGGAAAAGAGCGGAAAGATCTCCTATAACGGCAAAGAGATCAACCGTTTCTACATCGAAGGAATGGATATGCTGGGGCGTGGCTACGGCGTAGCCACCAACAACATCCGGGCAGCGGACATCGCTTCGGTGGAAGTTTATGAACGCCACCAGCCCGTCCGGGCGCTGGAATCGCTGGAACGCCCCGACCAGGCTGCGCTCAACCTGAAACTCAAAGACTCGGCCCGCGGCACCTGGACGACGACCCTGCAACTGGGCGGCGGCTACAAGCCGTGGATGTGGAATGCCGAGGCGGTAACCATGTATTTCACGCGGAAAGTCCAGACAATGCTCACCTATAAGACCAACAACACCGGAGACGATGTGGTGGTATCGGAACTGTTGTCGTTTGAGACGCCACCCATTGAGAGCGCCGCTTCGCTGCTGCATCTGCGCACACCCGCTGAACCGCCCGTAGATCGCTCGCGCTATCTGCTGAACAATGTCCACGCGGTCTCGGCCAATTTCCTGACGCGGCTGCGTTCGACCGTTGACTTTTCGGCGCGTGCTTCCTACATCCACGACCGCCAGACGGCCGAAGGCCGGTCGCTGACCCGCTACTATTTCCTGCAGGAACAGCCAATGGAAGTGGAGGAACTCATCGCCTCGCAAATCCGTACCGACCAGGCAGAAGTCTCGCTCCGGCTCGTGGACAACAACGCCACGCACTATCTCGACGAGCGGCTGAATATATCGGGGAGAATATACGATGGTACTGGAACCGTCGGGAGCATCAGTCAACAATTGCGCCGTCCGGCCTTTTCGGTGGAGAATCGCTTCTCCGACCTGATCCGTCGGGATGAGCGGATTTATTCCGTCACGTCCAACACGTCCTATACAGAAGGAGCGGCATCGCTTCGCGTCTCTCCGCTGCCCTTTACCGATCTGGCCACCGAAGCCACGCCGAATGCCGAGCAGCAATTGCACACCCGACGGTTCGACAGCCAGAACAACCTGCGCTGGTCGCAGAACATCGGCTACTGGCAGATGACGATCCGGACACATTTCAATGCGCGAGTCGAGAACCTCCAATCTACCTTTATGCTGGCCGACAGTGGGTTCCAGACACTTCCGGCAGCCGATTCGATGACCAACGCCCTCTCACTCCGCCGCTTCGACCTCATTCTCGCTCCCCGCTTCGAATACAACACCGGAGACCCGTTCCGTATTTCCATCGATCTGCCCCTCGATGCCCGCTTCACGAACTATATCGACCAGCGGGAGCGGCATCTTCATTTCCTGCCCCGGCTCTCCATCTCCGGCGAAATTACGACGAACCTTCGCTACAACCTGGACGCCCGCCTCACATCCGGCGTCGGCGGCGTGAATTCCCTCTATATGGGCTATATGATGACGGATTATCGCAGCATCGGTCGCCGCAGCGGGCAACTCCTGCATAGCAAGGGGCGGCAGGCTACAGCCGGTCTGGAATACAAGAATCCCTGGATCGGGATGGTGACATCCCTGCGCGGCACTTGGTCTCGCACCGACCAGGATCTTCTACTGGGCTCCGTCATCGAAGGGATGCTGGTCCGTCAGGAGAGCCTGCCCATCGCGCATCACTCCGACCGCTATGGCTTCGAACTGGCCTACAGCCAGCGCATCAATACGCTGGCCACAACCCTGGGACTCGCGCTGAACCGCACCTGGCAGCAAGCCCAGATTCTGCGGCAGGAGCAACTGATTCCATCCCGCCGAGGTCTGTGGCAGGGAAGGCTCACCGCGACAACACGCCTTTCCGACAAAGCTCAGCTCTTCTACCGTTGCAGCGGCTCCGTCGTAACGAGCCGGATAGAAGGCGGCGACGACCTTTCTCGCTACACCTACCTCCAGCAAAGCCTCACCGGACAGTTCTCGCTGGGAAAATGCTTTCGGCTGGACGGTTCCGTCGAACACTATTTCAACGATGCGATTACCAGCAGCCACCGCCACATCGTCTTCGCCGACCTGGCCTTCGCCTGGATTCACGGCCAGACCGAACTCCACATCGAAGCTCGCAACCTCTTCAACCACCGCGAATTCAACTACGCCACAAGCAACAACCTTATTGATACATCAACTGTGAGTCCCCTGCGGCCAACCTCAGTGCTCTTGAAGCTACGATTCAGCCTATAAATCCTCAGGAAGTGTCCCAATTGTCCTGCGCCCTCGGTGGGACGGGATAGCATCGCTTAAATGTTTTGCACAAATTTCTTAATTGTTTTCAGATATTTTCTTAATTTTATTAGGAGATATTGTTTTTTTGTCTATCTTTGCGGTAGAAACCATCCAGAACGACCCATGAAACAGCAACTGACAGCCAAAGAAGAGGCCCTGATGAACATCTTTTGGGAGAAGGGCGACCTTTGTATCCGCGATCTTGTCGAAAGCCTGCCCGAACCCCGGCCCAATTATAAGACGGTGGCCACGCAGGTCGGATTCCTCGAAAACAAAGGCTTCCTGCGGCGTCGGCCCGTCGCCAATACCTTCATCTATGAAGTGGCCATCACCGAGCGCCAGTACCGCGGCTCCACGGTTGGCGAAGTCGTGTCGCGCTATTACGGCAACTCCTACGCAAGCCTGGTATCGCAGTTCGTCGAAGAGAAAAAGCTCGACGTCGATGAACTCAAAGCTTTGATCGAGCAGATAGAAAACCAGAAATAATCAGGAAACGATGACGGCACTTCTTATCTATATCGGGAAAGTCGCGCTGCTGCTGGTAGCGTTCTATCTGTTCTATAAGCTGCTGCTCAGCCGTGAAACATTCCATCGCCTCGGCCGGTATGTCCTGATGGGCGCGCTGGTTCTCTCGGCGCTGCTCCCTTTCTGCATCATCACAGTACACCGGACGGAGTTGATTCCCGCCGGAGAGCCAGCCTCTGTTGCGCATGTTTCGGAATCCGAAATGCTGGCCGATGGCATGCAGAATCCGGATATGGCGGCAACTGGTTCAGAAGCCGCTGACATGACGGCACAAGCCGCAACCCCCCAAACTCCCTGGTGGCAATGGGCCTTGCTGGGCCTGTACGTCGCCGGTGTGATCGTCACGCTTTCCCGTACGGCTTACTCGGCCCTGCAGGTATCCCGCCTGATCCGCAGCGGCGAACAGCATTACGATGCCGACGGAACATCCATCATCGTCGTCGATCACGACCTGGCCCCCTTCAGCTGGATGCAGTGGATTGTCCTCTCAAGAAACGACTATGAAGAGGCTAGCCCCTTCATTCTCGCGCACGAAAAGGCGCATCTGGCCTTCGGCCATTCGAAGGAAGTGCTGTTGGCCGAGATCTTTTGCGACCTGCAGTGGTTCAATCCTGCAGCCTGGCTCCTGAAGCGCGAGCTGCGGGCTATCCACGAGTACGAGGCCGACGACGCCGTGCTCAGCCACGGTGCCGACGTGAAGGCCTATCAATATTCCCTCGTAAAAAAAGCTGTTGGTGCGAGCGGCTACTCCATCACCAACAGCTTCCATCACAGTATCCTTAAAAATCGTATTACCATGATGTCAAAATCCAGATCTCCGAAGGTCAGGGCGCTCAGAGGCCTCTACCTTCTGCCGTTGGCGCTGGTCTTCCTGGCAGCCAACGCCCGCACGGTCACTGACTACAAAGTTAGTGATAATTCCGTAACGACCGACAAGCAAGTCAGCCTTGTCGTACCGAAATCCTCCGCCCCCGTCGAGAAACGGACCGAGCATGCCTACTTCAAGATCATCAAGGGCGACGCCGTTGCCGACACGCTGTTCCTTTATCTGCGAACCTTCGCCCCGGAAGAGATTGACGGCCTCTACAACTACAGTCCTGTCTGGGAAAAAGACCTGCCCAACGTCCTCAGCGGAAATTATCACACCGTCGTCCTCGATGCCGAACCCGAATGCAAGATGGGCCTGATTGAAGATGTCCGCGAACAGCTGCGCGGCAAAGAACTCCTGAAGGTCAGATACAACTGTGACTTCGGCAATGGACAGGAGAAAGAAGCGCCCCGCCTGCTTCCGCCCACCCGTGAAAACGCCGAAAAGAAAGGCTTGACAGTCCAGGAAGATTTCAAACTGAGCAAAGAGACCACCCACCGGCTGTTGATCAACGCCCGCGGCCAATTCCGCCTGGACGACAAAAACATCGAAACGGAGGCATTGCAGCCCACATTGGTCAATATCATCAAAGCTCAGCCGCAGACCTACCTGATCCTTCTCCAGAGCGATCGCGCAACGCCATACGGCGCATTCGTGAACGCGCAGTCAACCATCCGGGCCGCCGTTAACGAGGTCCGCGATGCCTACACGATGCAGCACTACGGCAAACCCTATAGCAGCTACGAACTGGAAGAAGAAGGCATTGAAATCCGCAAGGCCGTCCCGCTGAAAATTATGGAAAGCGATATCCAGGGTATCAAGGTTCAGGTTAAGTAGTCCCACTTACCGTCCACCATGTCCACCGTTCACTATAGTGGACAAGTAGACGATGGACATCATTCATTCAATCATTACTTCGCTCGGTGTGGAAGCGTTCAGGGCTGGTCCAAGGCCCACCCTGAACCCTTCCACATCTTTTTGTTCCCCGTGAGCCCCTGAGGGGCACTGCCCTTCGGGCGGCCTTCGGCCAGGCAACCCCGGCCCGATGCGCAACCACCTGGCCTCCCCATTCGATGCTGCGAGCAACGCCACGGTAACCATCCCCAACGCTACCTCCCAGTCGGAGTACCAGGTACACGCCCGTTTCGTGCTGCTCGATACCGAGACCGGCTACCGGTCCCAGTACCTGCAGCAATCGTTCCTGATTCAGTTATAAAACTCAGATAATCTCGCCTGCCCAAAGGGCTTTGAAGAAGTCGGTCACGTAATACAGGTCAATGTCTCCTGACCGTCTGGTCAAGAAATCTCTGGAGACAATGATCTGCTTGGCATCCGGGTGCTCTTCCACGAATTTCTTCAAGCCTTTCTTGTGCTCGGTTTCCACGTGGTCCGTCGATTTGATCTCAATGGCAACGCGGGCATCGCCGATCACGGCGTCAACTTCATCGTTGGTGTAGGTGTGCCAGTAGGTCAGTTCCTCCTCACTGCCGGAGTATCCCAAGTAAGCACGGATTTCCTGCATCACGATGCTTTCAAAGGCGTGCCCATATTCAGGCGTTCCTGGCATCAAGTGAAAACGGTGCAGAAGGTAGTTGGGAATGCCGACATCGAAGAAATAGAACTTGGACGTCTGGTACAGTTTGCGTTTGACCACCTTCCGGTATGGTTTGACCTCGAATCCCAGAAGGGTATCGTAGAGAATCTTGAAATAGGCCTTGGCCGTATTGACAGACACGCCGCAATCAGAGGCGACATTGTCGTAATTCAGGATCTCCGTGTTGGTGACGGCTGCTACTTCGAGGAAGCGCTCAAAGGTATCGATATTCCGGACCAGGGCTTCCTCTTCGATTTCCTCCTTAAGGTACAGGTTCACATAGTTCTTGAGACGCACCCTTGCATCCTTCACATCATAATGGCGCGGAATCATGCCGTTCTGGATGGCCCGCCCAAAGTCGTAATCAGGAATCTCTGCATAGACCAACGGGTACAGATTTTCCTCGTTTGCCCGCCCACCCAGCTGGTTGACACCGGCCTTCTTGATCTTCCTGGCACTGGAGCCGCTGAGGATGAAATGAAGGTCATTCTCGACCATCAACTTGTGAACGACATCCAGAAGCTCCGGGAGTTTCTGGATCTCATCTACAATGACCAGGGTCTTGGGCGGATATTTCACCAGCATCTCGTAGAACTCCATGGTACGACGCTTGAATCGTTTTCTCGTATCAGGATCAAGAAGGTCAACGTATATGGCCTGGGGGAATCGCTCCCTCAGAAGTGTCGATTTCCCAACCTGACGGCCGCCAAACAAGAACATGCCCTCATCCAGACGGTTTTCTATGTCGAATACTCTATGATACATAATCACCGTGAAATTTTGCAACGCCTCTGACGATATTCGCGAAAAATCGTCAACGGCAATGCAAAAATAATGAAGTTTATCTGAATACCAAAACCTTCCTTTATTTTATCTCAGTTTACTCAAAACCGCCACAAGGCAACGGTTGCCGGTACATCAATCTTCTTCTTGGCATCAAAGACCAGGAGCCCCCGGTCGCGCCAGTTGTAGACTGTCTGGCGGCTGACTTTGTTCCAGTTCGCAAGTTCCGTAGGGGTGCAGCGGTCGTGACTTTCTGCCGTGAGCTCCAGACGGGCCAGATGCTCGGGCCAGTCCGTGATCCAGGGCCGCCACTCTCCGTGAGATCCGCGTACTTCAGCCGCTTGTCGAACCGCTCCAGATGGTTCCTGAACGTCTTCCACGTCTGCCTCGTCGCATAGGCCCACTGATTCGCCAGACCCTGCTCCCGCGTAAACTCATCAAATCGCGGTTGTCTTCTCCGGCATCTTCTTCGGGAAGAAGGATACTGGTCAGTCAATAAGAGTTGGCGGAGGATTTTCTACAGATTGGTTTTGAAGAAGGCTTCCATCTTGTCGTAGGGAATCACACCGGCGACATCGTCATAGAGGTCCACGTGGGAAGCGCCCGGGATGATCATCAGCTCCTTGTTGTCACCGGTCATCAGGCCGTAGGCGTATTCGCTGAAGTAGCGGCTGTGGGCCTTCTCGCCGTGGATGAGGAGCACGGGATTCTCGATCTCTCCCGCCCAGGCAAGCAGAGGCTGGTTCAGGAAACTCTGGCAACCGATGATGTTCCATCCGTCGTTGGAGTTGCCGCTGCGGGAGTGGTAGCCGCGCGGTGTCTTGTAGTAGGCGTGATAGTCCTTGACGAACCAGGGCGCATCGTCCGGAAGCGGATCGATGACACCTCCGGCACGCTCATAAGTGCCGGCGGCATAGTCTTTCGTACGTTGGGCGGCGAGCGCCTTCCGCTTCTCCATCCGCTGTACAGGCGTATCTTCACTGGCGAAGTATCCCTCGACATTGACCTTGCTCATATCATACATGGTGGAAGCCACCGTGGCCTTGATACGCGGATCCAGCGCCGCGGCGTTGACGGCCATACCGCCGAAGCCGCAGATGCCGATGATGCCGATGCGCTCCGGATCGACCAGGTCACAGGTAGAAAGGAAATCGACGGCCGCGAGGAAGTCCTCCGTGTTGATGTCCGGGGAAGCCATACGGCGGGGCTCTCCGCCGGACTCACCGGTATAGGACGGGTCGAATGCGATGGTAAGGAATCCACGCTCGGCCATATGCTGGGCGTAGAGGCCGCTGCTCTGCTCCTTAACGGCACCGAAGGGACCGCTCACCGCAATGGCGGGAAGTTTTTCCCCGGCATTCTTGGGAACATACATGTCGGCCGCCAGCTCGATGCCGTAACGGTTGTGGAAAGTGACCTTGCTGTGGTTCACCAGCTCGGATTTGGGGAAGGTCTTGTCCCACTCCTGGGTAAGATTCAGTTTGCTCATATTTGTGTTTTTGTTTGATTGGCAGGCAAGCAGCATCAGGGATGCAGTACAGGCTGTGAGGAACGATTTGATATTCATGTCGATTTTCTTTCTGATTTGCAAAGGTAAGCGTTTCCCGGCAAATCATTTAACCTATTTTTGTCGGATTTCTACCAATATCACATATTATGAGTATATTTGCAGATACAAGATACCCGTTCATACATAATGAAGAACATCCTGCACCTCACTGACCCCAATATTTATGCCCGGCATGTACACGCTCCGGAGCTGCACCCCCTGGTAGCCATCGTCCATTATGACGAAGTGTCTCCGGTACGTACCAGCCTGAACCGCTATGGTGTCTACGGGCTTTTCATCCAGCAGAACTTCCCGAAAAACCTCACCTACGGGATGAAGATGTTCGATGCGGCCGACGGCTCCATCATTGCCGTGGAACCCGGACAGATCGGCGGCAAGGAAGACGACGGACAAGATCTTTACCTCAGCGGCTGGGCATTGTTGTTTTCTCCGCAGCTATTACACGGCACCGACCTGGAGGCCAGGATCAAGGATTACCATTTTTTCTCGTACTTTGCCACTGAGACCCTGAAGATGAAGCCCGCGGAATGGGGACGCCTCACCCAGCTTTTGACGCAGATGCGCCACGAACTGAAGGAGAATGCTGATTCACCGGCATTGCGGGCGGTTATTCTCGGCTATCTGCGTCTCATCCTGGAATACTGCAACCGCATTTACCTGAGACAGTTATCCATGGAAGACAAAGCATCGTCTGACATCCTCAAACGTTTCCACAACCTGCTGCGGGATTATTATCTGGACGGCAGACAGATGGACCAGGGCGTCCCCTCCGTCCAGTACTGCGCCCGGCAACTCGCCTATTCCCCCCGGTACCTGGGCGACGTGATCCACAAATCCACCGGTGGAACCGCCATCAGCTACATCCATTCCTTCGTAATTGAGCAGGGCAAGAACCTACTGATGAACGGCCATAATATCAACGAAGCCGCACACCTGCTGGGATTCGAGTATCCCCACCACCTCACCCGCCTCTTCAAAAAGGTGACTGGGATTACTCCGACGGAGTTTCTGGGGAAATAAGGGTGAATTCTATCGGCCCGTTATCTGCCTGATCCAGCAAAATACCTCATCCAGAGCATAGTCCCCGCTATGGGGACGGTTCCAGGCCAGGAGGAAATCCACGTCCAGACCGGCATTTTCCAGTTTGGTGGCGAAAGCGACCGGAAGCATCACCGGCTTGTGGTGCAGCGGCCTCCGAAGCCATATATCCGCCGACATAGGTGCGCAGGAAAATGGGCGTCTTCTGGGTGGCCCCTTCCGGCACATAGACATTCATATACTGGTAGGTAGGGTCCTCTACGTTTGTCACGAAATACAGTTTCTCGTAGGCGGTATAGTTTACGGTTTGCCCGGTAGGAAGTTCAATGCTTCCCGCCTTTCCGGAAGAGGCGTCAAAGACGAGTCCATCGGCCGGAACGGAGGTGCCACAGGCAGCGGTAAGAATCAAGGAGATCAGAGGAAAAACAACTTTATACATGGGTGGAAAATAGATGTTATTTCAAACAAATATACAAATTAATCACTTCGGAAGCATTTGCTTTTTGCGCGTAAGAACGGCCTGCAACAGATACAGGACTGCGATTCCTACGCCCACGAAATAGGGTGACGTTCCTGTGGAGGAAGCGACAGGTGACACAATAAGCGGTGACAGGAATTGCCCCAGATAAAGAGCTGCAGATAGTAATGGCATCACGGTCGTAGCTGCTTCCTTGCCCGCTTTCACACTGCCGATGGTATTCAGGTACGGCACTCCAATGCCATTTGCAATGCCGATGACGGCCGATCCAAGCAGGAGCCATACAAGACTTCCGCCAATGGCCAGGCATAGATAGCCTGCGGCAAATCCCAGCGGCGCGACATACTTCATCTGTGCCGCAAAGCGTTTCATCAGGGCGCCGAAAACCAGTCCCACCAGAAAAGCCACCACGTCCAGCCCGACCATCGTAAGCGTTACGCCCATCTCCGAAAGCGATCCCGAGGCCGTTAAGGCAAAGTTGGTAGGAAAGATGAAGAAGAGAACCATCACCAGGAACATGCCCACCACGGACGGATGGAAGCGCCTCAGTAGCGAAAGGGATACACCGCCGCGCCCGGAAAGGCGCTCATTCGGCAGGAACAAAGCGACCAGGATAACGGCGATGAGTCCCAGCAGATACACCAGGAAGGCATAGTTCCAACTGATTCCGGCCAGCATCCCGGCCAGGAAGGTGGCAACCACGCCGCCCATCTGGTTCATGGCAGCGGACAAGCCCATCAGACTTGCCTGCTCCTCAGGCGGAAAATAATATGCCAAGAGCCCGGTCGAGAGCGGCATGATCATCCCAACGCTCACGCCCATCAGGGCACGGAGAACCAGCAACAGCCATATATTGTCCACAAAGAACGCTCCGGCACCGGAGAGCACGTATAAGGCAAGCCCCGTCAGCGACAGCGTGCGCATCTTCATCATACGGCATAGCCTGGGAAATAACAGGTTCGTCAGGATAATAAACAATGCCGGAAGGCTGACAATCAGTTGAATAAGCAGCGGATTACGTCCCTCGAAATGGGCACTGATAACGCCCAGCGCCGGGGCGATGGCGGCACCCGCCATGACTGTGAGCAGACTGATGGAGAGAATGGTAAACAGCAATCTCTTTTTCATAATAAACGGTTTAAAAATCAATGGAGATTGCAGCTCTACCAAGCTGCGAAAAGAGCCTTTTCGCGGGTGCAAAGGTAGCAATTATTTTTACAAAAGACTCACCCCGGCAATCCGTAACCGGACTGTCGGGGTGTAATCATTTCGATAAACACGGAATATACTGTTCTCCTTTATCCTCTAAAACATACGCATCTACTATTTCTCCAAAGTAGATGATATGATTGTCCTTGTCGGTATCCATACACTTTTGGAGTTCCGTATTCATAACTGTAGTTTTCTATTGTT
>Ga0256405_10002153_pt1 | contig 47371 bp, 39 predicted proteins | sample RumenRJG_02DNA_FD_189096 | JGI IMG/M metagenome (GOLD analysis project Ga0256405, IMG submission 189096) | Bovine rumen microbial communities from Lethbridge, Alberta, Canada - RJG_02 | ecosystem: Host-associated > Mammals > Digestive system > Stomach > Rumen | place: Canada: Alberta... | reverse complement strand
CTATGCTCAATTGCACAGAGTGTAAGGAACCGCCGTATGCCGAACGGCACGTACGGTGGTGTGAGAGGTCGGAAAACAAAAGTAGGAGGAAAACTCACTGCTTTTGTTTTCCTCCTACTCGATTGGTGTAAGACTACAGCATCAGGGCGCCTACCAGACCCAGAATAGCGTAGAATTCCGGAAGAGCGGCGTAGATAAGGGTGTTGGTGAACACGTTGTGTCCCTGGGAGATGCCCACGATACCGTTGGCGCAAACCTGGCCCTGACGGATAGCGGAAAGCATACATACAAGACCCACGGTAGCACCAATGCCGAATACCATGGCGCCAGCCTCAGCCACGCTGGCTCTGAGCATGAAGAAGGCCACAAAGCCATAGATACCCTGGGTGGCAGGGAGGGCGCTGAGCACCATGTAGTTACCGGAACCTTCCGGTTTGCGCTTGAGGGCGCCTTCTGCCGCGTTACCGGCGATGGTGGTTCCATAGGCGGAGCCGATACCTGAGAGGGCCAGTACCAGGCCCAGTCCCAAATAACCTAAAATTTGTTCCATAAGTTTTTTATAATTTAATTGTTTATTTCTTCAGCGGGTTAAAGTTGCGTCCTGCGGCCTCGTAACCGGAATTTTTGAAAAACTCCAGGAAGTTCAGACGCAGGGGATGCACAAAGGCGCCCAGGGCTGCCATGGCAATGTTGAGCGTATGGCCGATAAGGACAATGAGCACAAACGGAATCCAGAGGGAGGCCTTGGAGCCGTCTCCCAGGACCATGGTGGCAATGTTGTTGAAAGCCATGCCCAGCATGCTGCCTGCCAGGCCAAGGGCATAAAGACGCAGGTAACTGAGGACGTCGCCCAGCAGGCCGGTGGCCGTGTTGTAGGTATTCCACAGGCCCACGCCCACGTTGGCCAACTTGTTGCGTTTCATGTCGTTGAACACGAAGATGCCCAGGGCCGAAACGACGCCCAGCACAATCACCACCCATTTGGTGAGGTCCTTGTCCATGACCCCGGCGAAGGCCAGCGCCGCCACAATGATGCCGCCCACAATCAGGAGCGTCCAACCCCAGGTGCCCAGGGCGTTGACAAAGCCCTTGTTCCTGGTCTCCTGGTAGGTTTTCACGCACATGGCCAGGCACAGGTGCACCACGCCCACGATGAGGGCCAGCACCATGGTGCCGTCGTAACCGGCAATCTTGGCCGGCAGGAACACACCCTTGATAGGGGCAAAGATGTCCCAGGTGCTGATGTCCATAGAGAAGAACGTGTGGAACAGGAAGCCGATGACGGTGGTGCCAATCCCCAGCAAAACCACCAGCGGTGCCATATCCTTGAAGGAGGCCACCTTCTTGAGTAGCAGGCCGATGACGATGAGGATGAGCCCATAGCCGCAGTCGCCCATGCAGAAGGCGAAGAACAGCAGGAAGAACACGCTGATAAACGGGGTAGGGTCGAATCCGTCATAGCCCGGCCGTCCGTACATGTCCGTGAGGACCTCGAACTGCCGCACAAACCAGTTGTTCTCCAGTTTGATGGGCGGATTGTCCTCCACCACGGCTTCTTCCTTCAGATAGAACACGCCCGTGGCGTCCAGCGCGGCGGTTACCGTCTCATCATTTTCTGCAGGTGCATAGCCTACCAGTGTGACAATCGTGTTTTCCGCTGCGGGGACGGCCGATATTCCTGCCAGATGCAGATCCAGTTTGCTGCAGACTTCCTTCCGGTATTCTAACAAATCCGGGATGAATTGCTTCATGTACAGGATAACCCCTTGCAGTTCTTTCAGGTTTTGCTGTTCTGCCAGCAGTTTTGCCTTTGCCTGGGAAATGTCATACTTGGGTGCGGGAACCTCTCCGGGTAGCGTATCTTCTCCGGCCACCACGAAGTAAACGTTGGCTTTGTCCCTTCCGGCTTCCACCAGGGCAAAGTTTTCCTTCCATTCCTCATTGAACTTCTTGAGGCTGAGTACGTGGAAGTGGATAGGAACCCCGGCTTCTTCCAGCTTGGAGAGCTGCGTATTGTCGAATTCACCCCAGATGGCGAGATCCTTCACTTCCTTTTCCAGGCTCTTGATATGGTTTGTTTTCTCGGAATAGTGCATGAGGATGCCGCCTGCTGTACGGATAGGGTCTTCTGTGCCTTCTCCCTCGTAGGGAATCTCCTTTGTTCCCTCCGGCAGTTCAACTTTATTAATTGCTATGAGAAGGCCATCTATCAGTTCGAGTTCTCCGGCAAGCTCATAGGATTGGGTGTCCATGGGCTTTGCGCTGCGCGTAATGTCCACCAGCCCTACTTCCTGCAGTTTCTCCAGCAGGTTATCCTGCTCTCCATTGAGCAGGATGAAGGAGTATTTGGTCATGGGAGTAATCATAGCTCTTCTGAGGCCTCCTCTTCCTCTGCATGGCGGTTTTTAACAATCTTGGAAGATGCCTTGGACAAGTTTTCTTCGTCTTCCATGTAGCGTTTAATTTTACGGATGGCTTCCTGATAGCCGGGAATCTGCACTTTCTCGTACAGGTTCACCTTCTGGGTGGTCTTCTTGCGCTGGTAATCCAGGATACGGGCCTTCTCCAGATACACCTCGCTCTCAATGCCCAAGCGGCTCAGTTCCTTGAGGATGGCTACGCCGTCGGCGTACCAGGCAGGCTTCACAAAGGCATTGAAGGGTTTGAGCTCGTAATGGATTTCTCCCAGGGCAGGGGTTTTTACGCCCGCCACCTTCTTGGTGTACAGGTCCACGTCCGTGATAGCAATGAGGCCCGGGTCGAACTCGTTCCACAGGGCAGCCAGGTAATCGTAACGCTGCAAGGCTTCTTCCAACTCTTTGAGCAAACGCTCGCTGTCGGCCTTGGCCTTGCGCACTTCCAGCCGGAGGGCGCTCTCCTTGTTCTGAAGGGTAGGGAGGGCCCTCTGCCGGACCTTGAGCTGCTTGCCCATCTCCGTCAGCGAGGTTTTGTTATATTGGAATTTGATAGCCATTACTTAACCCAATATTTGTCGATAAGTGCCTGTTTGATACCGGTTTCCGCCGGGCTGAAGTATTTGGCGAACAGCTTCCAGGCGGTGTCCAGCATTTCGGTGATACCAATGTTTACGTCAATGGCCAGCAGCTCCCGGGCGTAGTCTTTTGCGTAGTCCAGGCAGCGGTGGTCGTAGTCCGACAGGTCAAAACCGTTCTCCAGCTTGGTCTTGGCGTTCTGGGCGTCCGCGTACAGGCGCACGGAGGCGTTCATCACCTGCGAGTGGTCCTCGCGGGTCTTTTTGCCCTGCACCAGCTGCTTAAGACGGGACAGGCTGCGGAACGGGTCGATGATGACCTTGCCGGTGTCGGAATCGGCACGGAGGAACAACTGACCTTCCGTGATGTAACCGGTGTTGTCCGGGATGGCGTGGGTGATGTCGCCGTCGTTCAGGGTGGTAACGGCGATGATGGTGATGGAGCCTTCCGTAGGCAGCTGCACGGCCTTCTCATAAATCTTGGCCAGGTCGCTGTACAGGGAGCCCGGCATGGAGTCCTTGGACGGAATCTGGTCCATACGGTTGCTCACGATGGAAAGGGCGTCCGCATAAAGCGTCATGTCCGTCAGGAGCACCAGCACCTTCTCGTTCTTGTCCACGGCAAAGTATTCCGCGGCGGTAAGGGCCATGTCCGGCACCAGCAGGCGCTCCACCGGCGGGTTTTCGGTGGTGTTGATGAAGCAGATAATCTTGTCCAGGGCGCCGGCCGCCTCAAAGCTGTGGCGGAAGAACAGATAGTCGTCGTTGGACAGGCCCATGCCGCCCAGGATAATCTTGTCCACGTCGGCGCGCAGGGCTACGTCCGCCATTACCTGGTTGTAGGGTTGGTCCGGGTCTGCAAAGAAGGGAATCTTCTGGCCGGAGACCAGCGTATTGTTCAGGTCGATACCGGCAATACCGGTAGGGATGAGCTGCGAGGGCTGGCGGCGCTTGTACGGGTTCACGGACGGGCCGCCGATCTGGCGCTCTTCGCCGTCAATCTCCGGACCACCGTCGATGGGGTGGCCGTAGGCGTCGAAGAAGCGGCCGGAAAGCTGTTCGGACACTTTCAGGGTAGGGGGGGCTCCCAGGAACACCACTTCCGCGTTGGTGGGAATGCCTTCGGTGCCGGAGAAAACCTGCAGGGTAATGGTGTCACCTTTTATGCGCACCACCTGGGCCAGACGGCCGTCCACAACGGCCAGTTCGTCGTTGGAAACGCCCTTGGCCTTCAGCGAAACGGTGGCCTTGGTAATGCCTTCCAGCTTGGTATATACTCTTTGATATGCTTTTGTTGCCATAGTGCTATGCAATCATTTTCTTAACGGATTCATTGTAGGCCCAGAACTGCTCGCTTTCGTAGGCGGAGTAGTTCATCTGGCGGAGTTCGTTGATGAGGCGCTTGAAGAAGTCGCGGCATTTCTCGAAGTCTTCGAATTCGTAGTCCTTGCCACAGATGTCCAGAACAAGGTCCAGCATGAAGCGCTGGCGCTCCAGCGGGCACAGGGCGTCAATGGCGTCGAAGGCATCCTGCTGCAGAATCACAAAGTCCACCAGCTCGCTCTTCCAGAAGTTGATGTGGTAGCTCATGGGCACGCCGTCGTCGCCCAGAATGTTGATTTGCTCGCTGGCCTCTTTACCGCGGCGGATGATGTTCTTGGCAACCAGCACTTTGTCCACCCAGCCTTTCTCAACGGTCTCGTCCAGGAAGGCGCGGATTTCCGGGTAATCCAGGTACTTGGAATAGGAATCCAGCGGGCCCACGGCCGGGTAGCGCTTTTGGTCTGCGCGGTTCTGCTCCAGGGCATAGAAGCAACGGGCGGCTTTTTTGGTGCTTTCGGTCACAGGCTCCTTGAGGTTACCGCCGGCGGGGGATACCGTGCCGATGAACGTGACGGCGCCCGTCTGGCCATTGTTCAGGACCACCATGCCCGCGCGGGCGTAGAAGTTGGAAATGATGGCGGAGAGGTCCACCGGGAAGGCATCGGCCCCCGGAAGCTCTTCCATACGGTTACTCATTTCACGCAGCGCCTGGGCCCAGCGGGACGTGGAGTCGGCCAGGAGGAGGCACTTCAGGCCCATGGCGCGATAGTATTCGCACAGGGTCATGGCGGTATAAACGGACGCCTCACGGGCGGCCACCGGCATGTTGGAAGTATTACAAATGATGGTGGTACGTTCCATCAGGTGACGGCCGGTATGCGGGTCTATCAGCTCCGGGAACTCGGTGAAGATTTCCACCACCTCGTTGGCACGTTCACCGCAGGCGGCCATCACGATGACATCGGCGTCTCCCTGCTTGGCAATGGCGTGCTGCAGTACGGTTTTGCCGCAGCCGAAAGGGCCGGGAATAAATCCGGTGCCGCCTTCCGCGATGGGGTTCATGGTATCAATCACGCGCACGCCCGTTTCCATGATGCGGTTGGGACGCGGTTTTTCCTTGTAGCCCTTGATGGCCACCTTTACGGGCCATTTCTGGGTCATGGTCACGTTCACGTCTTCGCCTTCCTCATTGGTGAGCACGGCCACGACGGTGTCGATGTTGTACGCACCGGCTTCCTTCACGGATTTCACGGTATAAGTGCCCTTGAAGGCAAACGGAACCATGATTTTGTGGGGAAGCCAGCCTTCCTTCACTTCACCCAGCCAGTCTGCGGCCTGCACCTTGTCGCCGGGTTTGGCGATGGGGGTGAAGTCCCACAGCTTCTGGTGGTCCAGGGGAGCGGTGTATTCACCGCGCTGGAGGAAGACGTTTTCCATGGTGGCCAGGTTGTTCTGCAGACCATCATATACGCTGGAGAGCAGGCCTGGGCCCAGCTCCACTTCCAGCATCCGGCCTTCAAATTCCACGGCGTCGCCGCCCTTGAGGCCGCGGGTGCTCTCGAACACCTGCACGGAGGCGTTTTCTCCGTTTACCTTGATGACCTCTGCCATCAGCTTGACGCCTTGCGCCGTGATGTAGCAGATTTCATTTTCTGCAACGGGACCATCTACTTTCACCGTAACGAGGTTACTGACGATACCGGTTACAATTCCTGTTGTTTTCATATATGGTTACCTTATTATTCTGTGTATTTTACCCCCTTGAACGTGCCGCGCACTTCGTTTACCAGCTGGCGGAACAGCTCCCGGCCTTTTGCTTCGTCCAGGGCCAGCCAGCGGTTCACGATGTGCAGTTTGGCTACATAGGCCAGCACGGCGGTGAGGTCAAAGTAGTGGAAGGTCTCCAGGCTGGCGATTTTCTCCCACATAATGTCGTCCAGGGTTTTTTCCCGGTCCAGCAGGCTGTCGCCGGCCAAAGCGGCCTCCACTTTTTGCTTCTCCTCGAATTCGCCGCCGCTGAAGCGGAATCCGTCGATGTCCAGGTCCTGGTCCTCTTCCGTGCCTTGGCCGGTGATGAGGTCCTGGTCTTCCGGACGGCCCAGTTCGTGGTTCAGGTAGCGTACCTTGGCGTTGCGGAGGTTCAGGTCGAAGCGGAAGAATTCCCGCACGAACTTGAGCGGATACGCCAGGGCCCGGGCGTAGAAGTCCGGCCCCAGTACGTCTGCATCCCACCCGCTGAGGAGGAAATCCAGCACGGCGGCGTCTTTATCCGAGAGGTTCTCCCGGATCTCCGCCACGGTGCTCTGGAAACCTTGCCCTTCCGCGTACTTGAAATCCGCCGTGAGATAGGGGAGGCTGGAGATGATGTACTCGAAGTTACTCATTTCCTAACCAAAAAGGATTGCCTTGGTAGCGGGACGGAGATAGTCGCCGATGAGGTCCCGGAAGCTCTCGTCCGTGAGGGAGATGAAGTAACTGCCGTCCTTGGGGCCAATCTTGAATCCGCCGTTCACCTTTTTGGAGAAGGAGGCGTCCATGCCCTTTCCGAGGCTCTTGGCCACCTCGTTCTTCACGAAGGGCTCCAGCTCTTTCTGAAGCTTTTCCGGCAGGACCAGGGCAATGTCCGTGCTTTCCTGGGCGCTGAAGTTTTTGGCGACGGCCTCGATGATGCCCTTGAGGAAATCGGTGCTGGACAGGGCCTCTTTCACGGGGGCGTCCACAGCCTTGGCTACAATCAGGTTTTCAATGCCGGCACGGGTGGCCTGCAATGCCTGGATGGAGGCCATTTTTACGTCTCCTTCCACTTTGATTTTGTAGTCCTGTGCTTCTTTTTGTGCCTGGGCCAGAATGGCCTGCGCTTCTTCCTGCGCTTTCTTTACAATGGCAGCGGCTTCTGCCTGGGCTTTGGCCAGAATGGCCTGGCCCTCTTCTTTCCCTTTTGAAAGACCCTCGTTGTACAGTTTCTGGGTCAGTTCCTGGAGTTTGTCCATATTTGTTTATATTTGTATTTTCTACGTCCAACAAATATACACATTCTCCGAAAATAATACAAATCTTATTTAAAACAGGTACGTGCTGGCCGTACTGACAGTCCACGTCCCCACCTGCGGGTCCAGTCCGCGTCCTACGTCGAACGACATCACAAAATTGGTGTTCATCTGGATTTTCCCGCCAATGCCGAAGGCAATCATGACCGGCAGTTTCTTCTCCTGGTACAGCGGAATGTCCGGATGGGCGGCGGCCAATGACTTTTGTTCTTCCAGCCGATAGGACCGCGTGATGCCGCACACGTCCATGAAGGGGTTCAGAACCAGGTCGAAGTGTTGCTTGAACAGGTTGAATTTGAAGGGGGTTACGCGGAACTCGATGTTGGCCCAGGCATAGCCGGCGGCGGCCACGCGGTTGTTCCGGATACCGCGGACGGTGGTGCGGCTGCCCAGTCCGTCCATCTCCTCGTACGGGTAGAAGCTGTTGGCTATCTCGTTGAGGGCGTAATAGGGAAGCTCGCCCCAAAGCTGGTGCTGGAGTCCCAGGTGATAGGCGAATACCCATCGGCCCGGAAAAATGGTGACGTAATGCCGGAAATGCGCCACCAGCTGTCCGTAGTTGTATTTCCATCGGCTCAAATCCGTATTGGCGGTGAGGTAGAGCTCTGCGAAAAAGCCTTTGCCGGGCGAGGCTTCCACGTCCCGGGAGTCAAATACCAGGCCGCCCTTGAATTCCAGCGAGGTGCCGCCTTTGAATTCGTCGGCCCGGATGAGGCCGATGTCCCGGTAGGTCAGCAGCAGGCTGTTCCCGCTGTTGTAGCGCTCCAGGGAAAAGTCCTCCATCATCACGTGGCGGATCACCAGACCGCCCATCCAGTCCAGCGGTCCCGTGATGTTGCCCATGGCCGTTCCCGTGGCCCTGAAGAAGCGCCGTTGGAGGGTGTACCAGGCGGTGCGTGTAGCCGGATTGGCGTCCAACTCCGGCAGGTAGGGAGAGGCGATGCCGTTGAAGCCGTAGAAGTTGTGCACCATGGCGTGCCGATAGGTGAGGGTGCCGTTGAGCCGCACGCCGGGAATCAGGGTCGGGCTGTCCCCGTAGGCGTGGAAATACCAGGAACCTTTGGTGGTATAGGCTCCGGCAAAGCCCACGTGATGCAGGAAGTTGGGATAGCTGCTGCCGTCCCCATAGTAAAAGAAGTCCGAAAAAACGCCCAGCGTGACGCCTGTGTCGGTGCTGTAGCCCAGATTGGGCAGGGGGGTGAACACCCACCCTGTCTTGGGCTTCTGCTCCTCTACCTCTTCCGGCTGCTCTTGCGCCGTCGCCGTGCTGCAAAGGGCGAGCAGGATTGCTATTACCACCACTTGTCGTTTCATGGCCGCAAAGTTAGCAATAATTCCGCTCATACCACGGTTATTTTTGATTTGTGGAAGCAAATCATTATCTTCGCGCTGATATGAAAAAAGCAGTATTTGTGGCGATAGCTGCCTTGCTGGCGGCATGCACGCCCTGCCCGACCCGTGACATCCGCCACGCTTTGCCCGCTTCGGCAGGGATGGATGCGCAAAGGCTCGCCTTGATTGACAGTACCGTCCAGGCCAGCATCGCCGCCGGCGACATTCCCGGGGCGGTCATCGGCATTGTCCGGGACGATGCCTTGGTGTATGAAAAGGCCTTCGGCAACAAAGCGCTGGTGCCGCAAAAGGAGCCCATGACCGTGGAGACGATGTTCGACCTTGCTTCCGTGTCCAAATGTGTGAGCACCACCATTGCCGTCCTGCAGCTGGTGGAAAACGGCCAGGTGCGGCTGGTGGACCCGGTAAGCCGATACATTCCGGGCTTCCTGCCGTGGAAGGACCCGGACACGCAGGAGCAAGTGGCAATTACCGTCCAGGACCTGCTCACGCATGCTTCCGGACTGGATGCCGTGCTGCCGGATGTCCCTGCTTTCGTGGCGCAGTACGGGACCCATTGCCCGGACTCGCTCATCCGCTGGATTGCCACGGAAGCCGGGCGTCATTTCCGGCCCCGCACCCGGCAGCTTTACAGTTGCCTGAATTTCATCGTCCTCCAGCATATTCTGGAACAAGTGACCGGCGAGCGGCTCTGTGACTATGCCCAAAAGCATATTTTCGATGTCCTGGGTCTCCGGCACACCACTTACTTTCCGCTTTTTGACGGAACGCAGTGCCGGCCCGATTTAGTCCCGCTGTGTGCACCCACGGAGCAGTTGGCGGACGGACATGTCCTGCAGGCCGAAGTCCACGACCCCACCGCCCGGCTGGTGAACGGCGGCAATTCCGGCAACGCCGGAGTTTTCTCCAACGTGGAAGACCTGGCGGTTCTGAGCGCCTGCCTGCTCGGCGGCGGCAGCTGGAACGACCGCCGCATTCTCTCTCCGCTTACGGTGCAGCAGATGTTCCGCATTCCGGAAACCAATGCGCCGGAAGTGGCCCGTGCCCTGGGCTGGGACAGCTACAGCCAGTCTCCTTACACCTCTGGAGACCTCTTCAACCCGGCTGCCGTGCGCGGCCATACCGGTTATACCGGCACTTCCCTCATACTGGACCTGGAAACCCGCACCGCCGTCATCATCCTCACCAACCGCGTCCATCCAACGGACGACGGCACCGTCACGCGCCTCCGTTCCACCGTGGCCAGCATCGTGGCCGCTGCCATTGTGGAATAAATATATGCCCCAGGAGGTTTATCACCGCCGCGAAGCCCAACCCAAAGACCGTGAATCACTTGAGTATCTCTTCGAAACTCACCAAATTTTAGAACTCAATTTCGCCTCTCACGTCCAAACGGTGGGGGAGCGTGCTGGCTACATCGCAGAGCTCCTGACATAATACTTATCGTGGAGACCTCTCAAACTACACCCGCTGTGAAGTTCTGCTCACAGCTGCAGCGGAATGTCCGAATGCTGTGGCCTTTTCCTTCACGTCTTTTCCTTCAGAACTGCCGATACCATATGCAATGGCGGCAATGCTTCTGGAAAGACAACGCTTTTGAATGTGATTGCACAAAAACTTGGTATTCAGCGGATTTCTCTTTTCAACAGGAGCGGTCGGCTTAGTGCCATAGATTCAGCTGTTTTTGTGGCGCTTGGTCACAATTCCAGACTTAGCGCCATAAATTCAGCTGTTTTTATGGCGCTTGGGCTGAAAAACTGAAAAACTGAAAAACTGAAAAACAGTCTTAGTGCCAGCCTAACCCAGGAAGCTCAGGAGGATTCCGGCCGCCACGGCGGAACCAATCACACCGGCCACGTTGGGGCCCATGGCGTGCATGAGCAGGTGGTTGGTGGGGTCTATCTCGCGGCCCACGGTCTCGGATACGCGCGCGCTGTCCGGTACGGCGGAAACGCCGGCATTGCCGATAAGCGGATTGATTTTCTTGGCGGGGTTGGTGATGAACAGATTCATCAGTTTCACGAAGAGCACGCCGCAGGTGGTGGCAATCACAAAACTGAGCAGGCCCAGGCCGAAGATAAGGACGGACTTCACGCTGATGAACTTGTCCGCCTGCGTGGAAGCGCCCACGGTAAGGCCGATGAGGGTGGTGACCACGTCGATGAGCGGACCGCTGGCAGTATTGGCCAGACGCTTGGTTACGCCGCTCTCCTTCAGGAGGTTGCCGAAGAACAGCATGCCCAGCAGGGGCAGGCCGGACGGCACGATGAACGCGGTGATGAGGAAGCCCACGATGGGGAAGATAATCTTCTCTTTCTTGGACACCACGCGCGGAGTGGGCATATGAATCAGACGTTCCTTTTTGGTGGTAAGGAGCAGCATGATGGGCTTCTGAATCACCGGCACCAGGGCCATGTAAGAGTAGGCCGATACGGCGATGGCGCCCATCAGGTCCGGCGCCAGCTTGGAACTCAGGAAAATGGCCGTGGGGCCGTCTGCACCGCCGATGATGCCGATGGCGCCGGCTTCATTGGGCGCGAAACCGAGTAGCAGGGCCAGCAGATACGCACCGAAAATACCCATCTGGGCGGCTGCACCAATGAGGATGAGCCGCGGTTGGGAGATGAGGGCGCTGAAATCTGTCATGGCGCCTATCCCCAGGAAGATGAGCGGAGGGTACCAGCCTTGCTTCACGCCCTGGTACAGGATGTTGAGTACGGAACCGTCCTCATATATGCCAATGTTCAGGCCCGGGAACATGGGAATGTTGCCCACAATCATACCAAAGCCGATGGGCACCAGCAGCATGGGTTCCCATTCCTTGACGATGGCCAGGGTTATGAACACCAGGCCGATGGCAATCATTACCACGTTCTGCCACGAGCAGTTGGCGAAGCCGGTGTATTCCCAGAATTGGGTTAATGACTCAAAAATGTGTTCCATTAGGCGATGGTTACGATGGGAGCACCTTCCAGGATGCTGTCACCTTTGTTCACGTGGATGGCGGTGATGGTACCGTCCTTGGGGGCGGAGATTTCGTTCTCCATCTTCATGGCTTCCAGTACGGCCACTTTCTGACCGGACTTGACGGCCTGGCCTTCCTTCACGCTCACTTCTACGATGACGCCCGGAAGGGGAGAGTTCACTTTTTCACCGGCACCTGCGGGCGCCTTGGGGGCGGGAGCAGCAGCTGCAGGCTTCACGTCACTCCCGACCTGATCGGGAGTCTTTTGGGATGCCCGGTCGGAGCCGGGCGTGACGGCTGCGGGAGCATTCTCCAGCTCCACCTGGTAGTCTGCGCCGTTCACGTTTACATTGAGCATTTTTCCTTCCGCCTCTCCGACGCTTACTTCATAGTCTTTGCCGTTGATTTTGAACTTATATGTCTTCATAACATTTTTGTTTTATTCAATAACAATTCTGTTACCTGTGTGGCAACTTTCTAAAATTCAATGCTTTGTTATTCCATGCGCTCTCGCTTCTGCGGAGGGTGACAATGCCGGGCTCCATGTCGTGAATGCAGTCGTTCAGGTACAGGCGGACGGCCGTTGCAATGGCTGCATAGGTGTCTCCGTCGGTCTCCATGTCCAGTGCAAGGGCAATGGCGGCAGCCACTTGAGATTCCTCGGCTTCGCTCGGAATGACAGTCCGTTTTCCTTTTGTCATGCTGAGCTTCCCATCTGTCATGCTGAGCGTAGTCGAAGCATCTCCCGCCGCTTTCTTCCTGGCCGGGCGGTCAAACAGCAGCCAGAAGAGGAACCACAGGAGGGCCAGGGCGGAGAAGACCACGCTCACGGAAACCACGGTAAGAATCCAGCCGTGCGGGTCCTGCTCTTTTATGAGCTCGCTCTTGGTGGCGGAACCCTGAAATCCGTTTACCATGCGGGGAGAAGGACTCACCGGGATGTCTATGGGTTCAAACGTTTGTTCGCGGATGTCGGTAGCCTGTTTGGTGATAGCCAAATTGCGGGGGAAGTGGGCCGGAATGGCCAGGGAGTCTATAATGGTGCGTCCGTCGTTGGACACCAGGTAAACCGTCTTGCCGGGCGCCAGGGTGAAATTGGCATAAAAAGTACCGTCTGCACTGCGGCCGCTGCACCAGATGAGCACCACCTGGCGCGGCCCCAGTTTGGTACGGAGGTCGCTCTTGGGGATGAGGCTCTTCCTAAGGTTGTTGCGGTCATCCGTCAGGTAGCACCCGCCAAAGTTGACCGTCCCCGTGGATTTGTTGTACAGTTCTATCCAGCCGGAGCGGCGGCCATAGTCGTCCAGTATGCCGGTGGAATCCGGCTGTGCGACGGCCTCGTTGATGATGAGGTCGCTCACGTTCTGGGCGCGCAGGTTCACGGCTGCGGCAAGGACAAGAACCGTTGTGAGGAACTTTCTCATAGTTTACAGCGGCAGGTTATCGTGTTTTTTGGCGGGAACGCTGGCCTGCTTGCCGCTCAGCTGCTCCAGGGCGCGGATGACGCGGAAGCGGGTGTTGCGCGGCTCAATGATGTCGTCAATATAGCCCTTCTGTGCGGCCTGGTAGGGATTGGAGAAGAGGTCTTCGTACTCTTTTTTCTTGGCCTCGAAGATTTCCTTGGCGTGCTCCGGATCCTCTTTCATTTCCTTGGCGTGCAGGACGTTCACGGCGCCGTCGGCACCCATCACGGCAATCTGTGCGCTGGGCCATGCGTAGTTAATGTCGCCGCGTAATTGTTTGCAGCTCATGACGATATGAGCTCCACCGTAACCTTTGCGTAAAGTGACCGTTACCTTGGGCACCGTGGCCTCGCCGTAAGCGTACAGCAGTTTGGCGCCGTTGGTGATGATGGCGCCGTACTCCTGCTGCGTGCCGCAGAGGAAGCCGGGAACGTCCACCAGCGTGACCAGCGGAATGTTGAAGGCGTCGCAGAAGCGCACGAAGCGGGCGGCCTTGCGGCTGGCGCCAATATCCAGCACGCCGGCCAGCACCTTGGGCTGGTTGGCAACGATTCCCACGCTGCGGCCGTTGAAGCGGGCAAAGCCCACGATGATGTTCTTGGCGAAGTCCTTGTGAATCTCGAAGAACTTGCCGTCGTCCGCAATGGCGCCGATGACGCCATACATGTCGTAGGCCTTGTTGGGATTGTCCGGGATGATGGCGTTGAGGCTGTCCTCCAGGCGGTTCACCGGGTCCGCCGTCTCCTTGAGAGGCGCGGTTTCCAGGTTGTTCTGGGGGATGTAGCTCAGGAGCTCCTTGATGGTGGCGATGGCTTCCTGCTCGTCGGCTGCGGCAAAATGAGCCACGCCGCTCTTGGAGGCATGCACGGAAGCGCCGCCCAGCTGTTCCTGGTCCACCACCTCGCCGGTGACGCTCTTCACCACGGCGGGGCCGGTCAGGAACATGTAGGAGGTGTTTTTCACCATGAGGGTGAAGTCCGTGAGGGCGGGGGAATACACCGCACCGCCGGCGCAGGGACCCATGATGCAGCTGATTTGCGGCACCACGCCGGAAGAGAGGATGTTGCGCTCGAAAATCTCTCCATAGCCGGCCAGGGCATCGATGCCTTCCTGGATACGTGCACCGCCGGAATCGTTGAGGCCGATGCACGGGGCGCCGTTGCGCAGAGCCATGTCCTGTACCTTGCAGATTTTCTCGCTCATGGTCTTGGACAGGGAACCGCCGCTCACCGTGAAGTCCTGGGCAAAAACGTAAACCAGGCGGCCGTCGATGGTGCCGCAGCCGGTAACCACGCCGTCGCCGTCCGGATGGCTCTTGTCCATTCCGAAGTTGGTGCAGCGGTGCTGTACAAACATGTCAAATTCTTCAAAGCTGCCTTCGTCCAGCAGCAGGGCCAGGCGTTCCCGGGCCGTCATTTTTCCTTTGGCGTGCTGGGCCTCGATGCGTTTTTCACCACCGCCCATGCGGGCCTTGGCCCGGCGTTCCACCAATTTTTGAATATTATCCGTCTGGATACTCATATCGTTTCTTTATAAATCGTGCAAAGTTAGCAATATTATTTGAACATCTTGTCCACATCCTTGACGGCGTCCGGCAGGGCGAATACCGCCACGCGGTCGTAAGGCTCTATGCGTGAATGACCTACGGCGATGAAACTTTCGCCGCCGCGGATGACGCCGCCGATGATGGCATCGGCAGGAAAGTCGATATCCTTGAGAATGTCCTTGGTAATGCGGGAACCGGGCGCCGCCGTATATTCCAGCACTTCCGCGTCCGTACCGCTCACATAGCGCACGGAGCGCACCTTGTCCGACAGGGTGAACTTGTAGATGCGGCTGGCGGTAATGAGTTTCTTGTTAATCACCGTGTCCACGCCCAATTCCTCCGCCAGGCGCAGGTATTCCAGGTTTTCCACCTGGGCGATGACCCGGGGCACCCCCATTTTCTTGGCGGTTACGCAGGTGAGGATGTTCACTTCGTCGTTGCCGGTGAAGGCCAGGACGGCTTGATAGCCCCGGATGTCCTGTTCCTCAAGGAAGTCGGAGTTGCGGACATCGCCACAAACCACTTCCACCTTGTCCGGAAGGTCTTCCGACAGTTTGCGGCAATGGGTGGGATCAATGTCGATAAGCTTGATGTCCTCCAGCTTGTGCGCCACCAGTTTCTCCGCCACCATCTGGCCAATTTCGCTGCCACCGAGAATCATCACGCGGCGGATTTCCACCTTGTCCTTGCCCAGGAACTTCATGAGGATGGGCATGGCCTCCCGGTGGCAGATGATATACAGGTAGTCGTGGAACTTGAAGGTGGTGTCGTATTTGGGAATGATGGTTTTGCCCCCGCGGGAGAGGGCCACCATGCGGAATTCGGCATCCGGCTGCAGGCCCTTTACGGTGTGGACGAAGGTTTTGACGTCCATGTCCAGCAGCGGGGAATCGTCGTCCAGCTTGAAAACGGAAAGCTGGAGTTTGCCGCGCGCGAAGTCCAGGGTGTCCGTGGTGCCGCTGGTGCGCAGCAGATCCACAATTTCATCGCTGGCGCTCTTTTCCGGGAAAAACATCATGTCTATGCCCATGTCCTTGAACAGCAGCTTGTTTTCCGGCGACAGATAGGCCTGGTTGCCGATGCGCGCGACCACGCGCCTGGCGCCCAGTTTTTTGGCCAGCAGCGCGCTGGTGATGTTCACGCTCTGGTGCATGCTGGGGTTCACGGCAATGAAAAGGTCCGCCCCTCCACAGCCCGCTTCGCGGAGTGTATGGATATTGGAGGGGGTCCCCTGAATGGTGGCTACATCCGCCTGGGAGGCCAGTTCACGGATACGGCCGGCATCGGTGTCAATGACGGTGATGTCGTTGTCATCCACGGCGAGCATCTTGGCCAGATGGGCTCCTGTTCGACCGGCTCCTTCGATGATGATTTTCATGTTTCCGTTGTCTTTAAACCTACAAATATAAAAATAAAATCCGTATTAAGAAAAAAGAACCCCTCCTTAGGCGGGAGCGGTTCGTACTTGTTGGCGATAGGTGTCAGCGGAACAGGCCGCGCGGGACAATCCAGCCGCCAAACAGGCCCTTCGGCATCTGCGGCGAGGCAGGAATGTTCCCCGGCCTTCTCAACTGCCGATATTCCCGGTGCGCCTGCACCACTGCCTGGTAGAAACGCCAGCGGCGGGTAAGCAGATACACCAGGGCCGACAGGCCGTCCAGGCACATGCGCGCAAAGATGCGCCGGCGGGTTTTCCGCCTGGCCCGGGCCTCAGAACAGCCTTCCGCCACAAACGTGGCCGGCAAATTGTTTTCCAGCAATAGCAGGTTGTTGCGGAAATTGAGCCGCAGTTTGAACGGCGATTCATTGGGCAGCGTTCCGCCGCCGATGTGATAGACATACGATTGCGGGACAACCTGGACTGTCCAGCCGTTCAACTGCATGCGCCAGCAGAGGTCAATCTCTTCCATGTGGGCGAAAAAACGCTCGTCCAGGCCGCCAAGGGCCTTCCATACACAGGCGCGCACCATGAGACAGGCGCCGCTCACCCATAGGACAGGAGCGGGGGAGTCGTACTGCCCCCGGTCTTTCTCTATCCGCTGCATGATGCGTCCCCGGCAGAACGGGTAGCCATAACGGTCCACCAGGCCGCCTGCCGCACCGGCATACTCGAACGTATCCCGCCGGTCATAAGAAAGCAGTTTGGGCCCGCAGGCGCCGCAGGAAGGATGGTTGTCCATCCAATCTACCAACGGTTGCAACCATCCGGAAGGCACCTCAATATCAGAATTGATAAGGACGAAATACTCCGCGTCGATGCGCGCCAACGCCCGGTTGTACCCGCCGGTGAAGCCATGGTTCTGGTCCAGCTGGATGAGCGGCACCTGCGGGAAATCCGTCTTCATTACCTCTGCGGAACCGTCGGAGGAGGCGTTGTCCGCTACAATTACCCGGGCATCCATGCTTTCGCAGGAGGCCAACAGACCCGGAAGGAACTGCCGCAGGTAGCCCTTGGTGTTGTAATTGAGTATGACGACTGACGTCTTCATGTATTTTTTGCAAAGAGTCTACGTTACCCCCTCCCGAAACCCCTCCCCTCGGGGGTGGGACTTTTATGCACTTACATCAACATTTTTAAAGGCGAGGGAGGGAATGAGTTTGGATAGGCAGGGACGGGCGTCATCGGCCGTGGCTGCCAGGTTGTTCCACAGCTGCAGGAAATTGCCGGTGATGAGCAGTTCCCGCACCGGGTGCACTTTTTTGCCGCCGCGCACTAGGAACCCCTCGATTCCATAGGAGAAATTACCGGTGACCGGGTTGGAATTGCCGCCGTTGAAGCCGGTTACCAGGATGCAGTCGCCGGTGGCGGAAAGCAAGTCTTCCCGTGTTTTATAAGCTCCTACCGGTAGCACTTTCACGCGTGTGGCATCCTCAATAGTGGGTGCCATCTCCATTTTTGCGGCGATGTAAGTATTTAAGAAATACGTTTTTATAACGCCTTTGTCGATAATGGCCGTCTCCCGGGTGGCCACGCCTTCGCTGTCGAAGAGGCGGCTGCCGGTTTCTCCGGCCGTGCGCGGCAAGTCCAGGATGGTGAGTTGTTCCGGGAACAGTTTTTTGCCCAGGCTGTCCATGAGGAAGGAATTCTTCTGTTGCAGCGCAAAGCCGCCCAGCGCATTGAGCACAGGTGTAAGCAGTTTGGAGGCGCATTCCGTGTCCACTACCACCGTATATTTTCCGCCCTCAATCTCCTGCGGGCCCACTTGCGCCATGGCCCGCTCACAGGCAACGGCGGCGCAGTCTTTCCATTTCAGGTCCTGAAGCCGGGGAGCGGCGTCCCACCAATAACTGGAAAAATGGTTGCCCTGGGCATCCTCCACCGTGGTTTCGTAGCCAATCTCAAAGGAGGTTTCCGTATGCCGGGCATACAGGCCCTGGCTGTCGATGGTGAGGGTGTCAAAGACGCTGTCCGAGTATTCGCCTTCCTCGGCTATGGCGCCGCCCGAAGGCCAGAAGCAGGAGGCGAGGGCAATCTCACGGCGCTTTTCTGCGGTGAGGGTGTCGTAGGCGGGGTCGTAGAGGTTCAGCTCGCGGCCGGTGCGGGCATCCTTGGCCACGCGCTCCGGTGCGGGCAGGTCGCGATACGTATCGGCCTGAAGCATTTTTACGGTGTCGATGGCCTCCCGGATAAAGGCTTCAAGTCCTTCTTTTTCCAATTTATTGGTAGAGAAAGCCCCGTATCGGCCGTCCACAAACAACTGCAATTGCAGGCTGCGGTCCAGCGCATGGGCCGTTTTGTCCACTTCTCCGTTGAGCAGGCCAATCAGGTTCATCAGGCTTTTGGATAAGGTGATGCGTACCTTCTGCGCTCCCATCTGTTGTGCATAAGTAAGGCAGTACTGCGCCAAGTCTATATCGGCCTGTGTAAGCGTGGCTGTTATCTTGTTGCTGCTCATGCTATTCTCCTCCTACTGTTAATCCGGCAATGAGGACGGTGGGAATACCGCAGGATACGGGCACCGACTGCTCCTTGCCACAAGTCCAGGCACCCGGGTCCACAGCCAGGTCATCGGCCACGCCGCGGATATCCGAGAGCGCCTGGGGGCCATTGCCAATGATGTTGATATCCTTCACCGGCTGTGTCAGCCGGCCGATTTCTATGAGATAACCCGACTTGACGTAGAAGGTGAAATCGCCCTCGCCAATCTGTACCTGCCCATTGGAGAATTCATCCACAAAAATGCCTTTCTGCACTTCTGCGATGAGGTCCTCCGCCTTGGCATTGCCGCTCTCCATATAAGTGGCGCGCATGCGCGGAAGGGGGGCGTAACGGAAACTCTCCCGGCGGCCGTTGCCGGTGGGGCGCACGCCGTAATGGGCGGCGCTGATGCGGTCGTGCAGGTAGGAGGTGAGCACACCGTCTTCCACCATGTAGGTTTTTTGGCCGGGGATGCCTTCGTCGTCAAAGTTCAGGGCGCCGCGGTTGCCCTGCAGGGTACCGTCGTCAATGATCTGGATGCCGCGCGGGCAGATTTGCTGCCCCATCTTGTCGGCAAAGATGGAGGTTCCTTTGCGGTTGAAATCGGCCTCAAAGGCGTGTCCCATGGCCTCGTGCAGCAGGATGCCGGAAGCACCGGCGCCCATCACTACGGGCATGGTGCCGCCTTTGGGCCGGCGGGCGGCAAAGCGGTCGTCCACGCCGTGCACCAGTTCTGCGGCCATTTCTTCGATAAGGGTGTCGGAGAGCATTTCCGCCCCTTTCCGGAAGCTCCGGGACGTGGATTTGGTCTCTGCCTGGCCGTTTTGCTGAAAGATAGCCGTGAGCGATACGCTGCCCATGGGACGGGTGTCCCATTTGAGTTCCCGGGCGCTGTTGTACATAAGCACGTCCGTCACCTGGAAGGCCAGGTTGGCAATGACTTTGACAATGCGCGTATCCTTTTGACGCACAGTTTGTTCCAGCTTTTGCAGGAAGGGAAGAAAGGCACTTAGCGGCGTTCCGCGCCAATGGACGGCCACGGGGTAGCGGTCTGCTGCGGGATTGGGCTCTCCGCGGCTGGGATTGCGGGTGCCGTACGGACTCACGTCCACGGGGGCGCTGGCAATCTGGGAGGCTGCCCGTGCGCAGGAAACCATGTCTTCCCAGGCCGTGCTTTCCGAGTAGGCGTAACCGGTTTTTTCTCCGCTCAAGACGCGTACGCCCACACCGTAGTCTATATGGTTGCCACCGGAAGTGACCGCGCCGTCACGCAGCAGCAGGCTTGAGTAGGTGGTATTCTCAAAGAAAAGGTCACAGTAATTTCCACCGGACGAAAGCGCGGTCTGCACCAGCCGCTCCAGCACCGTCGTGTCAACTTGAAACAGACTGAAATAGTGTTCTTTATTGTGTATCATTTACTTCTTTGCTGGGGGATAGCGAAGGGCAGGGTCCCCTCAAAAGGAACGCCGTCGTGGGCCAGGGGAACGCGGCCTATGCCTTTCACGATGGATTCCGTCACACTCTCGATAGGTTTTTGGGGTTCTATATAATCGGTGACAAGACTGCGAACGCGGTTGTAGCGCTGCGGGTCATGGACGGTAAGTCCCTTCTTGGTTCCCTCTGCAATGATGTCGAAGGGGGGATTGGAATTGTCCACCAGAAGCCATTTGTCGCACAGGGGAATGTAGCTGTGGAACAGGTAGTTAAGACCCATGTTATACCGCCGGCGGATGGTTTCTTCCGGAATGTCGTGTCCGCCGGTTGCCACCCGCTTGGCCACCCGCTGGATGGCGATGTCCGGACTGTTGAGCCAGAAGTACAGGACGGTTACATAATACCCCTGCGCCTGGGCGCTGCGCACCATTTTGATTAGCGCACGCGTGGCCAGGGTGGTTTCTATGCAAAAGTCTTCCCGGCGGTTGAACAGGTATTGGACCTTCTTGAGCATCAGGCGGCTTGCGGTGATATAGGCGCTTTCCGGCGCAAATGGCGCCAGATGCTTGGCGAATTCGTCGGAGTTGACGAATTCCGCGCAGTCCAGCAGCTCCGGAAGAACCCCGTACGAAGCGGTGGTTTTCCCGGAGCCGTTAGGACCAGAAATAATATAGAATCTGGGCACGTTATTCAGTTGCGGCTTCTAATTTCTTCATCATGCTGAACATAAAGACAGCGGAGATGACACATACGGAAAGGAATACGGTCCACACCACCCACAGCGGGAGCGAACCCCAAAGGTGACCGCCCACCTGCACCAGGAAGTTGCCCAGGGCCGTGGCTACAAACCACATGCCCATCATCATGCCTTTGTACTTGGGTGGAGCCACCTTGGAGACGAAGGAAATGCCCATGGGGCTCAGAAGGAGTTCCCCAAAGGTGAGGATAAGATATATGCTGATGAGCCAGTAGGGGGAAACCAGCGTTTCCGGCATACCGGCTTCGCGCGCAGCCGCTTGTGCATCCGGAGTATTGAGGCCAATGGAGGCAAAAGCCATGAGGCCGAAGGCGATGGCCGCCACCAACATTCCGTAGGCAATTTTGCGCGGTGCAGACGGCTCTTTCCCTTTCTTGGCAAGTGCCCCGAAAATGGCCATGGAAACCGGCGTAAGGGCCACTACGTAGAACGGGTTGAAGTGTTGGAAGATGGGAGCGCTGATGGCGATTTCTCCGTTCAGGCGGTTGTACTGCCACACTAGATAGGCGCACGCAAGGGCTACAACACCCACGCCAATCCATTTGCCGCTCTGGCTGCTTTCTTTGTCGAAAATGGAGAAGAGGGCATAGACGATGGCGATGACGGCTACCAGATTCCATACGTCAAAAGGCATGGCGGCAATGCCGGAAACGCTTCTTTCCGTAAATTCATCGGCAAAGTAGGTGAGGGTGAGACCATTCTGGTGGAAACTCATCCAGAAGAAGATAACCACGGCGAACACCAGGAAGAGGGCCACCATGCGTTTTTTGGTCTGTTCCGGCGTGAGGGTGTCCACTACCTGGGCCTTTTCTCCCTTGGCATGACCGCCTTCAACATGCTTGAACCAGCTGCGGAAAGCATAGTAGATGGCAATGGAAACAATCAGTGAAACGCATGCCACGGCGAAGGAAAAGTGATAGGCGGCATTCCCGTCAAAGCCCAGGCCGATGGCCCATTCGCGGATTTTTATGGCTGCAGTGGGTGCGAAGAGGGCGCCGATATTGATGGCCATATAGAACAGGGAGAAGCCGGAGTCACGTTTGTCCGCATATGCGGGATCGTTGTAAAGGTCTCCTACCATGACCTGCAGGTTTCCTTTGAACAGGCCGGTTCCGAAGCCGATGAGAAGCAGGGCGGCCAGCATGGCTGCCAGGGCTACGGTCCCGCTGCCCAGGGGAACACTTAGCAGGAGGTATCCCAGGAACATGATGATGATGCCGGAGGTGACCATTTTCCCGAAGCCGAATTTGTCGGCCAGGATGCCGCCAATGAGGGGAAAGAAATACACCAGCATGAGGAAAGAGCTGTAAATGGTTCCGGCAGTACCTGCGGAAAGGCCGAAGTTGGCCCTGAGGAACAGGGCGAATACGGCAATCATGGTGTAGTAGCCAAAGCGCTCGCCGGTGTTGGCGAGGGCCAGGGCGAATAAACCTTTGGGTTGTCCTTTGAACATAGTATAGCGTTTTAGTTTTTGCCTAATCTTTACAAAAATGGCAATTATTTCTGAAAATCCCAAATTAAAGTACCCTTACGGGCCTTTGCTTGTTTATTTCCGCGGAAATGTGTACTTTTGTATGATTTGGAATAGCCCTATGAAAAAACTGATTGCATGGTTCCTGCGCAGCGTGCTCCATTACCGCTCGGCGGTGGTGATGGTGAACTTGAGCCGTAGTTTCCCGCACAAAAGCTATGAGGAGATCCGGCAAATCCACGACCGTTTTTACCTGCACCTGGCATCCGTGTTCACCCAGATGCTGTGGTTTGGCACCTGCCGGGGAGCGCGTGGCCGGAAGAAGCTGCGCCGCAGCCACATTGTGGAATTTACCAATCCGGAAGAATTCAACCGCCTGTACAACGGCGCGCCCCAACTGATGCTGCTGCAGGCCCATACGGGCAATTGGGAGCTTGTCGGCGGCATCACCAATTATTCTTATGGCGAACCGCTGGCCGCCCCGGCAAGTCTTTTTGCCGTCACCTATCTTGGGCTGCATAACGCCTGGGCCAATCGTTTTATGGCCAGAAACCGTACCGCCGCCGTGGCGGACCAGGGTTTCCGGGGCTATGTGGAAACCTCCCAGGTACTGCGCTTCGCCCTGGAGAACCGGAACCAGAAATTTGTCTATTCCTTTATTACGGACCAGTCCCCTTATCTTCCGAGCGATACGCATGTCACGTTCATGCATCAGGATACCGTCACCATGACCGGCGCCGCTAAACTGGCCGTTAAACTGGACATGGCGGTGGCCTATCTCCGCTTCGAGGAGCGCGAAGACGGCGGCTACTATATGAGCGTGGTCCCTCTCTGTGAGCATGCGAAAGGGGAGGACCCGCTGGAAATCATGAAAAAGTACTATCAACTGCTGGAGGAGGACCTGGAAAAACAGCCCTGGAACTATCTCTGGACCCATAGAAGATGGAAATGATGAAAAGAATATTCGCGGCGGCGGCCCTGCTGCTGCCCCTTTCCCTGCCTGCACAGGAGATTCCCTATGCCCTGCCATCCACATCCATTACGGTGAAGGTGGAGGTGCGCCAGGAGAGTTTTTTTGCCGGTCCTTATGCGCCCTTTGCCAAACGGATGCTCAACATGTCCGTGCGGGATCAGGACGCCATATCGTCCGAACTCACCCGTGTGGAACTGATTCCCAGGGTGGAGGCGGATACGGACACCTGGCTCACCTGTGACCAGGAAAGCGCGGCCCTGCTCTCGCTCAGCGCCCAGGGTCTGGTGTCGCTGGGCGGCACCGCCGCGCCTGTCTCCTGGCGTTTCCTGCCCGTTTTGCGGGCCGATTTTTCCGACAAAGGCCTTACGGTCCCGGAAAAAGAGGTCATGGAGACCATTTTTAAGGAAATGCCTACGGATACGGGTATGGTAACCATTCCGGTGGAACACAAGATTCTGGTGGAGAAAACCCTGGAAGACAAAGCCTCCGATGCCGCCGACATGATTCTTCAGGTCCGCAGGGAGCGGCTGAACATTGCCTCCGGCAATACGGATGCCAATTTCTCCGGGGAGTCCCTCAAGGCGGCCCTGCAGGAACTGGATCGCATCGAAGAAGAATACCTGGCCCTTTTCCGTGGCTATTCCGTGGTTCGCAAAGAGGTGTTCACCTATGAGGTCCTGCCTTCTCCTTCCGTTCCGCAGCAGTGTTATCTGGTGTTCCGCCTCACGGACGAAGGCCCTGTTACGGAAGGGCAGGAGGGAATTCCGTATTACCTGGAACTTCAGGCGGAAGGAACGCTTCCCGAGCCCGACGCCACAGAAAGGAAAAAGGTGAAAGGAATGGTCCGCTACCGCATTCCCCAGGTTTGCAAGGTGCGTTTCACCTGTGACAGCCTGCCCATCCTGCAAACCCGTCTGCCGGTGTATCAGCTGGGTGTAGAGTCCAGCCTGTATATGGTAAGCCGATAATCCAAACACACACAATGATATGAGCATCGAAAACTTAGAACCCAAGGTGGTGTGGAAGAATTTCCACGCGCTTACGCAAATCCCGCGTCCTTCCAAGCACGAAGGGAAAGTGATTGAATATTTGTACAACTGGGGCAAGTCCCATGGCTTTGAGACCATCAAGGACGATACCGGCAACATCATCATCCGTGTCCCTGCCACGCCCGGCATGGAAAACCGCAAAGGCGTTATCCTCCAGGGCCACATGGACATGGTGCCGCAGAAAACGTCGGACAGCGCGCATGACTTCCTCACAGATCCCATCCAGGCCTATGTGGACGGCGAATGGGTAACGGCCGACCGCACTACGCTGGGAGCCGACAACGGCATTGGCGTTGCCCTGGGCCTGGCTGCCCTGGAGGACCCTTCCGTCAAGCACGGCCCGCTGGAGGTTCTGGTTACCTATGACGAGGAAACCGGCATGACGGGCGCCAACTGCCTCAAGCCGGGCGTCCTGAAAGGAGACATTCTCCTGAACCTGGACTCCGAGGAGGAAGGGGAGCTCTGCGTTGGCTGCGCAGGCGGACTGGACGTATCGGCCAGCTTTAAATATTATAAGTATAATACGCCTGCGGGTATGGATGCCCTCCGTTTCAAGGTGAGTGGTTTACAAGGCGGCCATTCCGGCATGGATATCTCCCTGTACCGCGCCAATGCCAACAAGGTGGCGGCCCGCATCCTGCTTCCGCTCCTGGAAACGTATGACGCAAAGGTGGTTTCCCTCAGCGGCGGTTCGCTCCGCAACGCCATCCCGTTCGAGTCCGCCGCGGAAATTCTCATTCCTGCCGATAAATACGCCGCTGCCCGTGAGGTCATCGTCTCGGTCTTCGACACCGTGAAAAAGGAATATGCGGAGAGCGACCCTTCCGCGCAGATTGCCATCGAAGACCATATTGCCGTTGCGCCCAAGTTCATCCAGGGCAAGGTCATGCTCCGTGCCGTCAAGGCCATCATTGCCTGCCCGTCCGGCGTCATCCGTATGAGCCGTTCCATGGAAGGCCTCACCGAAACCTCCATCAACCTGGCCATCGTCCGTACGGAAAATGGCAAGATTACCATCCACTCGCTCATGCGCAGCGCCGTGGATTCCGCCAAGGCGGACCTTGCCCAGCGCGTACGGTGCATCTTTGAGCTCTCCGGAGCAGACTCCATCACTTTTGCCGGCGGCTATTCCGGCTGGGCGCCCAAGCTGGACACGCCCGTCAACAAGGTTTGCATGGAGCAGTTTGAGAAAGTGTACGGCCGTCCCATGAAGGTGATGGCTACGCACGGTGGGCTGGAATGTGCCATCATGGGCGCCAAGTATCCCAATTGGGAGATGGTCTCCATCGGTCCCACCATCAAATATCCGCACAGTCCGGACGAGAAAGTGCATATTGCCTCCGTAGGCCGTACCTGGGAATACCTGAAGGCGATCCTGGAAAATATTCCGGTCAAGTAAAATAGCTTTTACAAAAGATGCCGGCGGGTTGGGGGAGGTCCAGCCTGCCGGCGTCTTGGCACAGGGGGCCATGCGGCGATCGATCAAGTACGCGGCAGACAGCGTGTGCGGGACAAAGATAGGTACGCAGACCGCTCTTGTCAAGAGGGTGAAATAATTTTGTTTTTCGCATTAAATTTCGTATATTTGCAGTCCTTTTTGGGCCTTTGTGGCGTCAAAAAGAATGTAAAACATTTATAAACAATTAATTATGGTTAACCAGTACGAAACCGTTTTCATTGCAACTCCCGTTTTGTCTGATGCTCAGATGAAGGAAGCGGTTGCCAAGTACGTCAAGCTCATCACCGACAATGGCGGTGAGGTTGTGTACCAGGAGGATTGGGGCCTGCGTCAGCTTGCTTATCCCATCCAGCACAAGACCACAGGTTTTTATTACCTGATCGAGTTCAAGGCCGACAGCCAGTTCGTTGCCACCCTCGAAACCCAGTATCACCGTGACGAGCGCATCATCCGCTTCCTCACTGTCGCTCTCGACAAAGACGCAGTGGCATACGCAGAAAAGCGCCGCACCAACAAGGCTGCCAAGGCCGCTCCCGCTGCTGAGGCTCCCGCCGCTGAATAATTAGGAGGACACAATTATGGCAAACGAAAATAAAGAAATCCGTTATCTGAATCCCCCGACCGTGGAGGTTCGCAAGAAGAAATACTGCCGTTTCAAAAAGGCCGGTATCAAGTATGTAGATTACAAGGATCCTGAGTTCCTGAAGAAGTTCCTGAACGAGCAGGGTAAAATTCTCCCTCGTCGCATCACCGGTACTTCCCTCAAATTCCAGCGCAAGGTTGCCAAGGCCATCAAGCGTGCCCGCTCCCTCGCTCTGCTTCCGTATGTTACTGACCTTCTTAAATAATCTGCCTTATGGAAATTTTGCTCAAGAAAGATGTAGCCAACCTGGGCTACGCCGGTGAGATTGTAAAAGTAAAGGCCGGTTATGCCATGAACTACCTGGTACCGCAGGGCTTTGCCACCGTGGCCACCGAGTCCGTGAAGAAACAGCATGCAGAAACCCTCCGTCAGCGCGCCCACAAAGAGGCCAAGCTGGTGGCCGATGCAGAGGCACTGGCCGCTACTATCAACGCCCAGACCGTTGAGGTAAAGGTGAAAGTGTCCGAGAGCGGCAAGCTCTATGGCAGCGTCACCACCATGGACCTGGCCGAGGCCCTCAACGCCAAGGGGCTGAACATTGACAAGAAGGACATCACCATCCTCGCCGGTGAGGTGAAGGAGGCGGGTGAGTACGAGGCCTCCGTAAAGATTTACAAGGCCATCAAGGCTACCTTCAAGTTCAATGTGGTTGCCGAGTAAACCCTGCAACAACATCGTATATAAAAGTATCCTGCCAGGAACCTGGCAGGATATTTTTTTTAGGCATACTGTTCAGTGGGCGTGCTTGTGCGCAACATCGGCCTGATTCACAGTTGGAAGTATTCTTTGTAACGGTCGTACAGGTGGCCCGCCTGCAAGTAGGCGCTCTGCGGGCTCATGAAATGACTGAATTCGAAGGTGATGGCCTTGTCGTAGCCACAGCGCTTGGCGGCTTCCAGTTTCATGCGCAGTTTGTCGAACTTGATGGGAAGGAAGCGGATGGGCATGTCGCGGTCGAAGGTTTCCGCGTTGGTCCAGCACTGCATCCCGTATTTGTCGGCCAGTTTTTTATTGACGCTGAAGAAGGCGTCCAGCTCGTCATAGTCGATATGGCCGTCCTGGAAGGCGCAGGCATCGACATACTCGTGGATGCCGTCAAAAATCTCGTCCCATTCGCGTTCATGCTGCTGCACGGAGACGGCCTGCTCCTTGGTGAGGTTGCCGCCGGCGGCATCCACCGCCTTTTTGCCGTCTATCCAGGGGGAGATGAAGGTGGGCATGCCGCCGCTCACTTCCTTGCACTGGCGGCCCATGGTGCGGAAACTCTCGATGGCGCCCTTGGTGGCACGGGAAATCTCTCCGGAGATGTACCAGCCGCCAAAACTCTTGTATTTGGAGCCGTAGCGTTCCCAGACCTCGTCAATGACGAATTTGTTGGATTCCACCTCATAACTCATGTCGCCGGTGTCCCAGTACTTGCCGCTGTCGTACAGGCCCAGCATGAACTTCATCCCGTATTTCTGGGCCAGGCGGCAGAACATGTCAATAAGGTCGGTCGAAGGCATGTAGCAGCCCTTCTTCAGGAGGTAAGGGGAGGGATAGGTGATGAACTTGCGGTAGCCGCAGCGGATGTCGATGACCGTGTCGATGCCGATGGCCTTCATGTAACGGAAATCGCGGTCCCATTCGGCTTCGCCCCAGTTCTGGTGGGGAATGTCGTGGGAAATCTCATCCAGGAAGGTGCCGGTGATGGGCAGGGCGTTGGCTTTGGGGACGATGAGTTGCGACTCGACCGAAGGGTCCAGTTCGATGCCGTATTTGTCGGCCTTCTTTTCACTGGTGCAGGCCGATGCCAGCAGGGGAGCGGCCGCGGCCGCCAGGGCTCCTTTTTTTAAGAAAGATCTTCTGTTTTCCATAATATGCGGTTTTTATTCGTTGACGAGGACGGTTCCGTTTTTATAATCGTAGCAGAAAAGGGTTTTCGGGCGCAGGTACTGGTCCCGGTTGCAGCCGATGCGCTGGATCACCAGCAGGGAGCGTCCCGGATTGACGGTGACCAGGTTGAATGCGTCCTGGAAGCGGGTTCCGCGCGGGCGGGCCTCCTGCATGTAGTCGTCCTTGAAGCCGGCTTTGTCGGCGATAATCTGCAATTGGCGGGAGTGGCCCGGCACATGGCCGACGAAATCCAGGTGAGTGTGGCCGCTGAGCCAGCAGGCGAAGGTGCCGCCTTCGGCCATGAATTCGTCGATGGCGGTGAAAGCCCTGTCGGGCATTCTTTCCATTTGGCTGTCCGGGGCGGGGAAAGGCTCGGGCCCCAGCACTTCGTCACGTTCGGAAAAGCCGCCGGGAATGGCATCCAGGCCGCTCTGGGCCGGGTAGTGCTGGGCGGCGATTACGGTCAGGCCGGCCCCGAGCGTCTGCTTCAGCGTGGCCTGGAACCACTCGTGCTGGATGTCGCCGTAATGCATACAGTCCAGGACGATGAGCCGCACCGTCTGGTCCGGGTAATCTTTGTAGTAGTAGCAGGCCTTGTAATGGGGGCTGGAAGGACGGTCGAAACCTTCCGGTTGCACCACGCCCCAGGAACGGATGAAGGGACGGGCGCTGTCTTTTCCCGTCATGATGAGGGAATAGGCATCGGCCTGGGTGGCATCGTAGGGGAGCGGCGTCTGGGACCAGAGCAGGTGCCCCTTCCAGCAGTCATGGTTTCCCACCACGTTCAGGATGGTATGGGCCGACGGCACCTGGTCCCAGGGATTGGGATCGTCCCAGTAGCAGGCGACGGCATCCCCGACGTGGATGGCGTCTTCGATCCAGGCGCTGTACGCTTCCTTGAACTGCGCGATGCGGGCGAGATTCTCGCTGTCTCCGTGCAGGTCGGAAAAGTGCAGCAGCGTGAGTGCCGGTGCGGCTGCGCCCTGCCCCCAAACCACCGACCTGGAACGGGCCGCCTCCAGCAGCGGAACCACCTCTTCCTTAGGGTGGAAGTCCAGGATGCCGGTCTGTGCCCCGGCCGACAGGGCCGGCAGCAGGGCGGCGAGGGTAAGGAGAAACTTTTTCATCATATGATTTCTTGCAGCAACTTGTTCTTGATGAGCAGGCTGGCTCCTACGGCTCCGGCGCTTTTTCCCAGCCGGGCCACCTTGATCACCGTGTCGCTGTTCACCAGGTTGAGGGACAGTTTGTTCACGGCGCTGCGCAGCGGCGGCATGAAATAGTGCTCGGTGACGGAAAGCCTGCCGCCGATGACCACGATATCCGGATTGAAGATATTGATGAGGCCGGCGATGGCCTGGCCCAGGGTGGCGCCCACCTGCTCGACGCTCTCGATGCACAGGACGTCTTCCCGCTGGACGGCGTCCAGGATGTCGTTCAGGTTGATATCCTTTCCGGCGGCATAGGCTTTGGACAGCAGGGAAGACTGTCCGGACTTGAGTTTTTCCAGGACGATGCTGTGCAGGGCGCTTCCGGAGGCCCCGGTTTCCAGGCAGCCCACTTTACCGCACTGGCAAACCCGGTTGTTGTGCAGGAGGGGGAAATGGCCGATTTCTCCGGAAAAGCCCGACTTCCCGTAATAGAGTTTTCCGTCCAGGACCATGCCCATTCCCAAGCCCCATCCGATGTTGAGGAAAAGAATGTCTCCCCGGGTTCCGCGGAAACTGTTCATATACTCGCCATAAGCCATGGCGCGGGAGTCGTTCTCTACCAGGACGGGCTGGCCGAAACCCTCTTCCAGCAGGCGGGAGATGGGCTTTTCTTCGCCGATGAAGAACGAGTAACTGTATCCGGTCCGGTGGTTCACCCGGCCTGTGAGGCTCACGCCGTACCCGCGGATGAGCGCTTCCGGGACGCCGGCTTCGGAGAGTTGTTGCTGTACCAGGGCGCAGAGGGCGGCAACGGATTCTTCCGTGTTGCGCAGCACAAAGGGTATGTCTTCAATCAGATGGGTGACACGGCCGGAGAAATTGGAGACGGCCACCATCAGGGAATCGCGGTTCACCTCGACGCCGACGAACGACCCGGTCTCCGGATTGAGCCCGTAGAGGCTGGGCCTGCGGCCGCCGCCCGATTCCTGTTTGCCCAGATCGGCCAGGTAGCCGTCTTCCAGCAGTTGCTCGACGATGCGGGAAATCTTGGGGATGCTGGTTCCCAGTTCTTTGGCAAGGTCGGCCAGGCTGAAAGCCGTCCCTTTGTTGCACAGGGCGAGGATGGCTTTTTTTTCTGCGGCATAATGCCCGTTGATATCGTTGAGGAATGTACTCATGCGTACAAAAATAAATACAATCGTGCATAAATCCAAACACTTTTGCTGGTTGCGTTATAATTATGCTGGTAGTTTTTAACAATTTGATAAAAAGTTTGGAAGTATTAAATTGTTTCTGTATATTTGGATGCCATTAATTGATAAATTTTGTAACTATAACCGGATACCTATGAAAAAAGAAGAATTTGCAGCGCTGGCAAAAAAGTATCATAACGAATTATATGATAACGTATTACCGTTCTGGCTGGACAAGTCGCAGGATCACGAATTCGGCGGCTACTTCACTTGCCTGAACCGGGATGGCAGCGTTTTTGACACGGATAAGTTCGTATGGCTTCAGGGGCGTGAAGTGTGGATGTTCGCCATGTTATATAATAAGGTGGAGAAAAATCCGGCCTGGCTTGCCTGTGCCAAGCAGGGGGCGGACTTTCTGGAAAAGTACGGCCATGACGGCAACTATGACTTCTATTTCTCGCTCACGCGCGAGGGAAAGCCCATTATAGCCCCGTATAACATTTTTTCCAACACCTTCGCTTGCATGGCCTTCGCCCAACTGGCCGTGGCTACCGGCAGCGCGCATTATGCCGATGTGGCCCGCAAGGTGTTCCAGCGCATCCTGGACCGCCGTTCCAACCCCAAGGGGAAGTGGAGCAAGGCCGTTCCCGGCACCCGCCCCATGAAAGACTTCGCCCTGCCCATGATTATTTGCAACATGGCACTGGAAGTGGAGCCCATCATCGAGGACAAGAGTCTGCTTGACAAGACCATCGAGGAGGCCCTGCACGAGGTGTTCGACGTGTTTTACCAGCCGGATTTGGGCGTAATGGTGGAGAACCTGGCCCCGGACGGCTCTCTGGTGGACTGCTTTGAGGGCCGCCGCGTGAACCCCGGCCACGACTTGGAAGCGCTGTGGTTCATGATGAACCTGGGCATCCGCCTGAACAGGCAGGACATCATTGACAAGAGTATGGAGATTGCCCTCCGCGTGATTGACTACGGCTGGGACAAGGAGTACGGCGGCATTTTTTACTTTATGGACCGCAAGGGCTATCCCACCCAGGAGCTGGAATGGGACCAGAAGCTGTGGTGGGTGCACCTGGAAAGCGCCATCTGCATGATTAAAGGCTACCAGCTCACTGGCAATGAAAAAGCGCTGGAGTGGTTCCTGAAACTGGACGACTATCTTTGGACCCATTTCAAGGACCAGGAATATCCCGAATGGTACGGTTACCTCAACCGCAGGGGAGAAGTGCTGCTTCCGCTCAAGGGCGGCAAGTGGAAAGGCTGCTTCCATGTGCCCAGGGGCCTGTACCAGATTGGTACCATCCTACAGGAAATTGCTGACAAACAATAATCTACAAACACACTATGAAAGTCTTATCCCGTCTTTTGACTTCCCTGGTGGCAGGACTGTTCCTGCTGCAAGGCGTGGCCTTTGCCCAGACGCAGGTCCGCGGCAAGGTGACCGATGCGGACGGCAAGCCCCTCGCAGGCGTGACGGTGATGGTGAAAGGAACCACCAACGGCACCATGACGGCCTCCGACGGTACGTATTCCCTGCGCGTGAAGCAGGGCGACGTGCTGGAATTCTCCTGCCTGGGTCTGGCCACCGAAGAGCGCAACTACAAGGGACAGCAGAACCTGAATGTCACCTTGCAGGAAGACGCCCTTTACCTGGATGACGTTGTTGTGGTGGGCTACGGCACGGCCAAGAAGGAAACCCTGACCGCCGCCGTGAGCGCCATCAAGGGCGACGAACTCCTCAAGGCGCCTTCCACCAACGTGTCGCAGGTGCTGGCCGGTAAACTTTCCGGTATCTCCTCCGTGCAGGAATCCGGTGAACCGGGCCTGGACCAGGCGTCGCTGCGCATCCGCGGCTCCGTGTACGGCGTCGCTTACGTGGTGGACGGCTTCCCGGTTGACAACATCAACGACATCGACCCGGCCGACATCGAAAGCATCTCCGTGCTGAAGGATGGTGCTTCGGCTGCCGTTTACGGCCTCAAGGCTGCCGGCGGTGTCATTATCATCACCACCAAGAAGGGCGACAAAGGCGACACCCGCATCACCTACAACGGCTCGGTGGGCGCCAGTATGAACGCCAATTTCCCCCAGTTCATGGATGGTCCCCAGTTTGCCTATTATTATAATGTGGCGCAGATGATGGACCAGCTCTCCAACGGGGAAATCGCCTCAGTACAGGAGTACGTGCCGTATTTCACCCAAAAGAACATCGCGGCCATGCGCGCCGGTACGGATGGCTGGGACAATGTGGATTACGTGAAGAAGGTGTTCGGAACGGGCCTTACCCAGAAGCACAACGTTACAGTGCAGGGCGGCAATGACAAAGCCCGTTTCTTTGTGGGCGCCGGCATCATGGACCAGAAAGGTAATATCGACAAGTTCAACTATACCCGTTATAATGTTCGTGCCAACATTGAAGGCACCCTGGCCAAGCACCTCAACTATAAGGTGGGCCTGTCCGGCGTGATTGGCAACCGTTCTACGCCGGCCTTCCTTTCCGGCGGCTCCGACGGTGGTTCAACGGAGGTGGGTTGGTTCTCCATTGCCCGCCAGGCGGTCCAGATGCACCCTTATCTGCCGGAGAAGTATGACGGTTATTATACGGGTGCCGTGCAGGACAACCAGAGTTTCCTGGTGAGCCCGCTGGCGGCCATTTACGAGTCCGGCTACAAACAGAACAAGAGTGCGTCGGCGTCGGTGAATGCCGCCCTCACATGGAATCTTCCGTTTGTTCCGGGCCTTTCCCTCAAGGCTTCCGGTTCCTTCGACTACGGTGTGAGCCATGACAAGAACCTCAGCACACCTTACACGCTGATGCAGCGTGTCCGTACGGACGACGGCTGGGTATGGCAGCAACGTACAGACAATCCGCATATCTCCAACAATGTGAACAATCTGGGTGAGGGTGTCACTTTCTCCCGCCAGCTGGTGGGGCAGGCGAGTGCTAACTATGTGCAGACCTTTGGCAAGAACCATGTGGACCTGATGGCCCTCGCCGAATACCGTGATTACAAGGGCAACGGCCTGGCCGCTTATGCGCAGGGCCTTCCGTTCGATTCCCTTCCGGAACTTTCCAATGGTGTGGCCTCCAACAGCCCTGTAAGTGGCTGGAGCGGCGCTTCCCGCAGTGTGGGCTTCGTGTTCCGCGCCCGGTACGACTACGCAGAAAAGTACCTGGCAGAGGTTACGGGCCGTTACGACGGTTCCTACAAATTCGCCGGCATGAGCAAGACGCGCTGGGGCTTCTTCCCGTCCGTGTCCCTGGGCTGGCGCATCTCGCAGGAAGCATTCATGAAAGGCGCCTCCTCCTGGCTGGACGACCTGAAAATCCGTGCCAGCGTGGGTCTCCTGGGTAACGACAGCGTGAGCGAATACGCCTTCCTGAGCACCTATTCCAAGGCTGCCAACGTGGCCTACGGCCAGAAGGGCGAAGCCACCATCATCGACCCCGCTTACTATACTTCCGGCATTCCCAATACGGACCTTTCCTGGGAAAAGACCCAGAGCTGGAACATCGGTGTGGACTTCACCCTTTGGGGAGGTCTGCTGGGCATGGAGATTGATGCCTTCTACAATTACACCTACGACATGCTCACTTATCAGAGCACCGGTTTCCCGGCCTCCATGGGCGGTTATTATCCCACCTGGGTGAACAAGAACGCCGTGGATTCCCGGGGCGTGGATATTCTCATCCGGCACCGCAACCACTTCACCCTGGGCGGCGACCCGTTCTACTATGAGGTGACCGGCAGCCTTACCCGCTCCAAGACCCGCTGGCTGGTATATAACGATGATCCCAACATTGTAGACTGGCGCAAACGCGTGGGCACCACGGTGGGCAGCATCATGTGCTGGCAGGCGGACGGCCTGTTCAAGAGCGAGGAAGAGATTGACCAGGCCTCCTGGTTCGGCACGCGTCCCAACGTGGGCGACATCCGTTACGTGGACCTGAACGGCGACGGCAAGATTGACGAGGACGATAAAGGCTACTTTGGCCGTTCCAACCGTCCGGAACTCACCTTCGGCCTGAACCTCAACCTGGCATGGAAGGGGATTGACTTCAACGCCCAGTTTACCGGCGGCGCCCTCTTCGACATTTCCATGACCGGAACGTATTATAACGACAACGACGACAACACCATCTGGACCCAGACCTTCAAGGAAGGCGGCAACTCGCCGCTGTTCCTGGTGCAGAACGCCTACAGCGCGTTCAATCCTGACGGGACGTTCCCGCGCCTCACCCTGGCGAAGACCAGCCACGGCGGCGACAACGGCCTCAGCTCCACCTTCTGGATCCGCGACGGCAAATATGTGCGCCTGAAGAGCGCCCAGTTGGGGTACACCCTGCCCAAGAAATGGACCACCAAGATTGGTATCCAGGCCCTTCGCTTCTTTGTGGAGGGACAGAACCTGTTCACCATCTCCGGTCTTCCGGAGGGCATCGACCCGGAATCTCCGGGCGTGAACAATGGTTATTATCCGCAGCAGCGCCTGATTATGGGCGGCATTACCCTGACGCTTTAACATGGGAGGAAAAGGTATGAAAAAAGTATTGTTTGTGACCGCGGCCCTTGCCGCACTGGTGGCCTGCAACAAAACGCTGGACCTTACGCCTACGGACCGGGTATCGGCCAAAACCCTGTGGGAGACCACCCACAACGCCGAGTATTCCGTGAACCACCTGTATTCCTACCTTTGGGGATACTACTCCGCCCCTACGGCGGCCGGCCTCACGGAAGCCCTGACGGACGAATTCAAGTACACCTCGTACAATTTCAATGCGATGGCGTACATCCCTTCCTATCTGGCCTATTTCGAGAGTACCGTCACCGCCCAGACCGTAGACGTTTATCTGGGCATGTGGGGCTCGCTGTATACGGCCATCCGCGAAACCAACGAAGCCATCAACTATCTGCATGCGTACGGGCAGATGAACAATGAGGACAAGACCCGCCTGGAAGGAGAACTTCGTTTCCTGCGCGGCTGCTTCTACTTCGAGCTCATCAAGCGCTACAAGGACGTAATCATCTACGACGAAGACCTTACCGCCATCGTCAAGGACAAGGCCGTGTCTGCGGAAAGCAAGGGCTGGGATTTTGTCCAGGCCGATTTGGACTACGCGGCCGCCAACCTTCCTGCTGCCGCCGCCGCGCATGGCCGCATCAACAAGGGCATGGCCTATGCGATGCTCTCCCGTGCCATGCTGTATGCCAAGCGCTACGATGCCGTCATCACCGCTGCCAATGCCGTGGCCGAACTGGGCTATGACCTGGAACCCAACTATGCCGACGCCTGCGGCAAGTCGCTGGCTGCCGGTAACCGCGAGGCCATCCTCCAGTACACCTTCGACTATGCAACCGGCATCACGCACAGTTTCGACTTCTATTACACGCCTGGCGGCGACTTCGCCATCGAGGACATGAAGGGCGGTGCCTACGCCGTTCCTACGCAGGAAATCGTGGAAAGCTATGAACTGGCTACGGGCGGTTTCCCGTCCTGGAGCACCTGGCACGCTTCCACTACCAACACGCCGCCCTATGCGCAGCTGGAACCCCGTTTCCACGCCACCATCCTGTACAACGGCGCCCCCTGGAAAGGGCGCACCATCGAGCCGTATGTGGGCGGAACCGACGGCTGGGCAGCCTGGAAGACGGACAAGGAGCCTAAAGGAAAGACCGTTACCGGTTATTACCTCCGCAAGCATGTGGATGAGAGCTATGATGTCACCACTTCCGGAAGCAGCCATCCGTTCACGCTGCTCCGCTATGGTGAGGTGCTCCTGAACAAGGCCGAAGCCTGCTACCGGACCAATGATGCCGCCGGCGCCAATGCTGCCGTCCGTGCCATCCGCGCCCGCGTCGGCCTGCCTTATTCCGACAAGAACGGAGACAACCTGTGGAAAGCCATCGTCCAGGAAAGGAAGGTGGAACTGGCCTTCGAGGGCCTGCGCTACTGGGACCTCCGTCGTTGGGAAGTGGCGGCACAGCCTTATCCTGACGGCTTGAGCGGCTATCAGCAGCATGGCCTCAAGATTGAACCCGAGGGGAGTGGCTTCCGTTACACCTATGTTTCGGTTGACGAGAAAAACCGCAACTTCCCGGAGCGCATGTACCGTTTCCCGATGCCCAAGTCGGAACTGGAATCCAATTCGCTTGTGAACCAATATGATGAATGGAAGTAGTATGAAAGCAAAATATTTGATACTTATGGTCTTGCCGTTTATTGCGGCAGCCTGCCACCAGCCCGAATATGTGGCCCCTACAGCCAATCGTCAGGGCCTTACAAGTCTTTCGGCTGAAATCACTGAAGGTGAGTATGCCGAACAGGAAGTGGCCCGGCTTGTGGTCACGGATCCTGAAGCCAGCCGTTTTGAGATTCCTATTCCGTACTTTTATCCGGAGGTTACTAATAATGAGACCCTCATTTACATGCTTAAGATGAGAGTTAAAGCCGAACTCCAGCCCAACTGGAAGATTACTCCCAGGCTTGGAATACTGGATCTTACGGAAGAACATGAGTTTACATTGACAGATCCGTCGGGAAACAGCCGGACAATTACAATTGCGGCAAGTCGTGTCAAGTCTTCTTCCTCCAAACTTCTGGCGTTTATGATAGAGGACTTCAAGACTTCCTGTGTGGTCTATGATGAATCCTCCAAGTTGTTGATACCTAATCTTGGGGATTTGTCTTCCGTAAGTGTGAGCGCTCAGGTTTCTCCTCATTCCAAACTGACTAAAATCAATGGAGAAGCATATTCGGCAGACAAAAAGTACAATATGAATACCGGAGCTACGATAACTTTGTTGGCGCATGACGGGGTAACTGAGAGAACTTATTCGGTTGAGCAGGGAATCCCTCAGCTTCTCAGCTCTGGAATGCGTGAAGAATCGGTTGCCCAACTCTTTAATGTGGATCCGGTGACAATGGTAGGTCTGCCCAATTACAAGGATGAAGGCTATATCTCACTTGCCGGCTTGGGCAATGATATTATAGTTGGATTGGGTATGGGCCGAACGCCGTTTTATCTTGATGCCTTTTCCGGTGCCAAGAAGGGTACGATTGCGTTAGGTTCTGCGGTTGCGGACTGCCTTACCAACGACAATGCCGGACACATGGTACTGGCTAATTTCGCGTTAGGTGGTGATACGGCACAGGATGTAAATATATATGTGACATCGTCTGTTTCGGAGGTCCCCACACTGCTTTATACGTTCACAAATCCCATTCCTACCCCGATAGGTCATAGGATTAAAATTATGGGTGATGTAACATCAGATGCGTGTATTGTGTTTACTTCAGAAGGCGTGGTCGACACCACTTTGTCATCTGAGATTGTTTATCTCTTGGTTCGGGGTGGTGTGGTTACTGAGGTTAAAACCAAGAGCTTCGCAGGATTTGGTTTGGCGTGGGGCTCTGCTCCGGTGAACTTCGCAACCGTTGTTCCATGTTCAGAAGACCCTGACAAAGACGGTTGGTTCCTGGATTATTATGAAGCAAATGTTGATCCTGGTGTTGCAAGTGAGACGGCTGACCAATATATTCTTCATTACATAGATGGCAAGGACAAAGATCATTGGGTAGACCTTATGGGATACTGGGGGGTCAATCCCAACAGTCTGGACCTGAAGATATTCAATGGTACACCCTACCTGGTCCTTTGGGCGGTAAGCCACTTCCCGGTTTGGGACATCCGCCCCAGAATGCGACTGTACGATGCTTCGGATCCGGCTGAACTTCGCCGTTTGCTGTATAAGAATGACTTTGAAACCTATGAGAAAGGCGGACGAAATGAACCTACCGGTGCATCCGGTGATGTTGTACTGGTGCCTTCCTCTGATGGATATAGGATATATCTGTATTATTATGACCACCACGCCCAGGCCATTGGCGCCTACGTGGCAGACTGCTTCGAAATATGATGAAAAAGACTTTTTATATCATTACTCTTGCTCTGGCTGCCGCTTGCGCCTGCCAGCAGAAAAGTGACGGAATCCCCTCCGAATGGCCCTGGAACGATTCCGACGCAGACGACCTTCCGTTTGTAGAAGTAACGGACGATTCCTTCGGCTCGCTTCCGGACGGAATTAAACTGTACAAGTCTCCTGAGGTACTTCAAGGGAAAAACGCCGTTGCATACATTGCCACTGTGGATCTTTCCAAGCACGATTTCCATGTCTGGGGCATAAAGGATCCTGTGCTTGAAGGAACAAAAGATGCTTTCCGTACACCTACTGAGGTCTACAATGCTTCAGATTCTCCTGTTCTGGTTATGAATGGCGGCTATTTCTATTCGGAAGGCGGTACCAATTATTCGGCCAGTTTGGCTGTTGAAAACGGGGAACTGCTTTCACCGAACATTAACTATGCATCCGAAGATTGGGTAACCGTATTTTATCCCACTAAAGGAGCATTCATACGCCATGCAGACGGGACTATGGAAGCGTCGTGGACATATTGGGTCGGTGTGGACGAACACTGGATTTATGATATCCCGGCACAAAACGATATGGGAAGCAGTCCTGTAGCTACTCCCGATGAAAGTTTTCCTTGCAAGGGACGCCCTTTTGAAGCCAAAACAGCTATAGGCGCGGGTCCCGTGCTTATAAAAGACGGCAAGTTCCAGAATACATGGCGCTATGAGTGCCTCCCCGGAGAAAAGGATGTGAACTGCCTTGGAAGGGCTCCGCGAACTGCCATTGGCTGCACCGCGGACGGTCTTCTGGTGCTGTTTGTCTGCGAAGGCAGGGATATGACGGAGGGCGTTCCCGGATATTCCACCGAGGACGTTGCCAACATCCTTCTTGCTTTCGGCTGCAAAGATGCCCTGAATCTTGACGGCGGCGGCTCCACCTGCCTCCTTGTAAACGGTTTTGAAACTATAAAACCTTCAGACGGCTCACAACGTTCCGTTGGGAATTGCATCTATATTAAGTAGAAGATGAAGCGCCTTACGGCATACCTGTTCCTTATTCTCATGCTGGTGTACTGCACTCCGGCTGTGCAGCCTGTCACTCCTGCGGAGGAAACTAATCCAGGGGAGAAGCAGACCGACACTCCCGGCGGAGAAGAGAAGCCGGATACCCCGGATATTCCGGAGGGCAAACCGCGTTATGTCTGGATTGACGCGTCGGCCAATTTCCGTTATTTTGCCAATGACAAGGCATATATTGCGCAAGAAATGAGGAAAGTGGCAAATACAGGTTTTACGGATATAGTGGTTGATGTACGCCCAACCGAAGGAACCGTATTGTGGCACTCATCTATTGCTCCGGAGGCCCGTCGTTTGGCTGTATGGATAGGAAGCAGTTACCGTTTTGTTGAACGTACAGCAACGTGGGATTATCTTCAGGCTTTCATTGATGCGGGGCATGCTGTCGGCCTCAGGGTACACGCCGCTATTAATACCTTTGTATGCGGCTATGGCGGTATGTACGGGCTTGAAAGTGAAGGCCCGGTTTTCATCGGAGACATCCCTGAGGAATGGACCTCGCTGGACAATACGTCCGATGGCTTGAGGCACAGTTATTATTCGGGAGTAAAAGGAACCGTGTTTATGAATCCGGCAAATGACGATGTTCAGAATTATGTCATCGGCCTTCTCAAGGAACTTGCTGCTTATGACGTTGACGGTATAGTGCTGGACCGTTGTCGGTACTCTGACGCTGGGCTTCAAAGTGATTTTTCAGACGAGTCCAAACAGAAATTTACAGTGTATCTTGGTCATAGTCCTTCTTCATGGCCGGTGTTTGCTCCGGGTACGGAAGACTTGCCTTCCGTGATGAGCGAAGAGAGACTTTCATGGATGGCTTTTAGAGCAAAAGTTATTCACGATTTTGTTGAGAAGGCTGCCGGTGCTGTTCATTCAGTCAATCCGAAAGTCAACTTTGGAGTATACGTGGGAGCGTGGTATTCAACGTACTATACTTCTGGCGTTAACTGGGCAAGCCCTCGTTATCAGACTCATAAAGCGTATCCTCGTTGGGCTAATTCCGATTACCACAACTACGGCTTTGCCGACCATTGTGACTTTATGCTCCTGGGTTGCTATGCTGCTGCAAATAGTGTATATGGGACTTCGGAATGGACGATGCAGGGCTTTGCCAGCCGTGCAAAGAGTCTTCTTATGAATGATACTGTATTTGCCGGCGGACCGGATATAGGAAATTCCACAGGTTGGCAGGATGGTGGCAGAAGTGACATTATACCTAAAACTGTAGATGCGTGTATTAACGCTGCAGATGGATACTTTGTGTTTGACCTGTGTCATATAAGAATGTATGATTATTGGGACTCTTATAAAAATGCTTTTACAGATTATATCAATTCACTAACCAATTAAACTATTAACACATGAAAAAAGTCTTGTTATTTGTTGCAGCGGCAGTTATTGCTTTTGCTGCATGCCAAAAGCCGGATGTTACCTCCGGCAACGAGCAGAAACCTGGTGGAGACGAAAAACCCGTGCCGGATGCTGCTATTACGCTATCTACTGACGCCATCGTGGATTTGGCTGCAGAGTCTGCCATTTCGACAGTTAGGTTCAATGCAACTAAAGCTTGGACTGCTGAGCTGTCCTCCCCCCAGGGGGCGATAGATGGTGTTGTCACTATTGACAAGGCCAGTGGTGAAGCCGGAGATGCCGAAATCAAAGTTGTCTTCCAAGGACTTGAGGAAGCTTTCCCCGGTCGTTATGTAGTCCTAACCATCAAGAGCGGTAACGTTCAGCAGGAAGTACAGTTCTTCCAGGGAAAGGTTTTCTGGACTGAATCAGAAGAAATCACCTACCTTCCCCTCGCTGGCGGTAATGTCAACATTAAGATTTTCACCAACGTTGAGTATGAGTTTACGAAGTACGACCAATTTGAGGTATGGGCTCCTGTAACCATGACTGAAACCAGCCATGGGGTTGACCTTGCCTTCAATGTGGCGGCAAATACAGGATTTGATGCCCGTACTGCTTATGTAAAATTCGTCCTTGCCGAAGAACTCGGAACGGTTCGTCTTTACGTCACTGAAGAGGGTACATTGAAACTTGCATGGAAACAGAACTTCACTTGGACAATGTTCCCTGAAGGCACCCGTGAATCTATCGCTGTTGTTGGTGACTACTTTATTATCAATAGTCAGCTTACTTCTCAATCAACTGGTGGCATGCATGTGTTCAAAAAGGCTGACGGCTCCTATGTGAAGACTCTCGAGGTTCCCTCCTGCACCGGTATAACCAATGATGATGCAGGAAATATCGTTATTTCTGCCGGAGGCACTCCTTATGATTCGAATGACCCGCTGGTGGTATTTGCTTTCACTAAGGCTGCTGCCGCTTCAATTGTTGAAAGTGGTACACTTCCGGATGGCGTCACCCCCATTATCCAGTATGTTAACGGCTTCTATGGCTATGGCCTAGACAACCTCCGTGTTACCGGAGATATTACCGGAGATGCTATTGTGACAATGGTCACTTCCGGTGGTACTGCCGATTTCTATGCTTGCGACTGGGAGATTAAGGGCGGCAAGTACACTGGAGAAGCCGGAACTTATACTCAGTGGATACAGCTTCCCAACAATGTTCCCGGTCCTCAGGAATGGGGCACTCCCGGTATCTGGTCTTCAAAGGACATTGTCGCAAAGCATGTTGACAATTCCGTCAGCAGCAAAATTTTCTACAATGGTTACGATTTCTATGGCAACCTGCAGCTTGGAACTACAGACGCCTTTGAAACTGTGCTTACTATTTATGAGGATCCGGCTACATACGGTAATGAGGGATATCAATCCCTGGCAACAGCAGAGTGGAATGGTCACAAGTACCTTGCTTTCGTTGCAACGCCTTACTTTGCATGGGCCGACTGGGATGGTGATGAAGTTATTGACGACAATCTCCCCGGTTATCTATGGCTTCTGAATGTAGACGATCCTGCCAAGCCTGTTGTTAAAAGCAAATATGAATATTATTGCGATTTTGAGGCAGAGGGTAACTGGCAGTACGGTGATTCTTCAGATGTTACCCTTGTGGTGGAAGGTAACGACCTTGTAGCTTACGTGGTAGATGCAGCATCTTCCCAGTACATGAAGGTTGTTTACCCTGGTAACTAATTCTTAATTTCAGCGCCGGTCCTTGCGACCGGCGCTTTTTAAAAACATAAAACGCAGAACATTCCTTAAAGATGCCGCTATCCTGACAGGGGCGGCGGTGAAATGCAGCAGCCGCTCAGACTTCCGTGGAAGTAATTTATTGATAATTAAGTATTTGTTATAATTGCCTTGGGTGAATTCGAGTAAGGCACTTTCTGTAATCGACTATGAATAAACACGTTATCTCCACGGCTCTATGTGGCCTTTGGGCTTTTCTACTGATAAGTTGCACTTCCGGGCTGGGATCGCAGAAGCCCAGTTTCATCTGGATAGAGGCCGGCGCCAATTTTGGCAGTTATGCCAATGATGCGGACTCCATTGCCACAGACTGTGCACGCATTGCACAGATGGGCTTCACGGACATTGTAGTGGAGGTGCGTCCCACCTCCGGCGATGTCCTGTTCAAGAGCCGCGTGGCGCCGGAGCTTCGGCAAATTCCGGGTTGGAGCCCCGAAGGTTATGTGCTTCGGGAGCGGACGGCCCGTTTTGACTACTTGCAGGCGTTTATTGACGCCGGTCACAAGGCCGGCCTGAAGGTCCATGCCGGCGTGAACATGATGGTGGGCGGCTGGAAAGGACCGGGCATCGAACATGGCATGGTGTATGACCATCCTGCGTTCCAAAGCTGGTGTGCCGTGGACTATACGGCTGAAGGCCATCTTGTCAACCATGCGAAAGACGCCTCCACGCTGGGCGGTCGTTTCCTGGACCCGGCCAACCCGGACGTGCAGAATTTTCTTCTCACTATGCTGGAGGACCTGGCCTCCTACAAGGACCTGGACGGCATAGTGATGGACCGTTGCCGCTATGACGACTATGCGCTGGATGCCGGCTACACGGAGGAAGCGTATCAGCAGTTTTCCCGGTACATCGGCAGGGAACCGGAGCGCTGGCCCGTATTTGCGGAGCCTGGTCACATTTTCCTGGAAGGCACGCCGGATGAATTGGAAATCCAGTGGCTCACGTTCCGTTGCCAGGTGATTCACGATTTTGTGGCCCGCGCCGTGGAGAAGGTCCATGCTACCCGTGCAGACCTGCCGATAGGTGCGTATGTAGGAGCCTGGTTCAGCGAGTATTACCGGAGCGGCGTCAACTGGACCAGCCCGCAGTATGACCTTGCCAAAGAAGAGCCCACTTTTGCCTGGGCCACGCCGGCCTATCAGGCCACAGGCTTTGCCAACCTTCTGGATTTCATGATTTTGGGCGCGTATTGCCCGGCGGCCAATATACACGGAGATACGGAAAAGACCATGGAAGGATACGCCAAGCTGGGCCGCAAACGCCTATGCGGCGACGTTAAATTCTACTGCGGTCCGGACATCGGCAACGAAAAAGGCTTTGAGAAGGGAGGCAGGGGAGATCTGCTGCCGGAAATCAAGGCTACCATGCAAAAAGAGGCCGACGGATTTTTCCTCTTCGACCTCTGCCATATCCGGGCATTCGATTATTGGGACTGCCTGCGTTAAATCTTCAGCTTAATTCCCAATTTGGTGAGCCCCCATGCGCAGCTGATGTAAACGGCAGCCATGAGGGCGCATTTGGCTACGCCTACCCAGCCGCTGAGCCAGGCTGCGGGCGTAGGGCTCACGGCCACCCAGAGGGCAATAAACAGGTAGGGAATCATGTACACGGTGAGCGTGGCGGTGCCTGCAGGCTGCAGGGGCTTGAACCAGCCGGTCCAGCCTTTGCGCTCCAGGAAACGCAGCACAGTGTAAAGGGCAACGGACAAGGCGCTTACGTAGAGGCTCCAGGGAAGTGTGCCCAGGTTCTTGGAGACAATCCAACTCGTGTGAAAAGCCATGCCCAGCACGGCCAGGACGGCTGCGGCGGCAAAACCCAGGCCCATTCTTTGGGACGGCTTGCGGTCCTGCAGCTTCCAGTCGGCCAGGGTGAGCATGAGGCCGCCCAGGCCCATTACGGCGCCATAGCCTTTTCCCAGCTGCAGCGCAGCGGCCAGATCGGCCAGGAAATTGGGACCGATAAACATGCTACCGTCCCGCATGGGTACGACGGTGAGATTGATGAAGGCAATCAATCCCCACAGCAGTGCCAGCACCCAGCTGCGCCCCCGGCAAAGCAGGTAGGCCATGGCGCAGAAGAGGTACATCCAGCCAATCTGGCCCAAAATGCCCCACCAGAGGCCTTCAAAGAGGGCCCCCTCTGCGGAGCGGTACAGCAGCGCCAACCCCAGCAACAACACGCCGCCTGCCACTTTGAACCAGCGGGCCGGTTTCCAGTCCTTTGGATATTGGTTCCAGACCAGGAAGAAGCCTGCTACCATGAGGAAGACCCACAGGGCCCGGTTTCCGTCCATCTCGCGTGCCTCCTGGTTGCAGATGAATGCGCCCATGACAAGCAGTGCCAGCGTCCGGCTGAAGATATGCAGCACGGTGCTTTCCGTACTGAATCCCTTGGCAATCCGGCGTTCAAGGGCATAAGGGATGGACATGCCCATGGCAAAGAGGAACATGGGAAAGACAATATCCGACAGGCCCATGCCGTCTTCCAGGGTGGCAAAATGCTCCATCCAGTGGGGTACGTCAAAGACCTTCCAGAATTCGTTCACAAATACCATCAGGGTCATGGTAAGGCCCCTGAAAATGTCTATGGAGAGATTTCGTCCTTTCATTATAGATTCTTCACTTCGTTCAGAATGACATGCTTCGAATTACTCGGCTGGGGTGTTTACCCAGGTTTCGTTGGCCCAGCCCACGCTGCGGCCGGTTCCGCGCACCTCGCCGCGGACGCCTTTCTCCTGTAGTTCCCTGAAGCCGGGATCGCCGGGCTTCAGGTCCAGGAAAGGCAGCAGGTAGCAGCCCCGGTCCAGCAGCACTTGCTGCACCTCGGATGCCGGCACCTCATGTACCCGCCTGCAGTTTTTGACGGCAAGCGCAGCCAGCGCTCCGGCCGCCTGCCCCAGTTCCATCACAACGGGCTGGAGTCGCGTGCCGCCGTTCATTTCCCAACTCACGGAGATGGCCTTGTCTGCCACTATGAAGTCCTCTACGTGAACAGGAATAAGGACGCCCATCGGCACGCTGAAGGAGGGAATCCGTCCCCACCATAAGTGAGCCAGCTCTTCCCGACGGGGATTCTGCACATGATGATGGTCCACGGGATAGTCGCCCACGGCTACGGCGCGGGTGTATAAATCGAACTTATAGGGATCCTTGGCTGCTTCTACCGTCATGGTGTCACGTCCGGCAATACGCCGCGCCTCCCGCCAATAGGGGAAGAAGGGAAGTCCGTCCTCGGTGGGATACACATCGTCGGCAATGCCCAAGTTGCTGTATCCCAGTTCTTTCTGTAGGAAATAAACATAGCCCAGCGTCCGTTGCCTGGCCAGCTGTATCACGGAATCCCGCGCTGGAGGCATCATGTCCAGGTATTCGGCAAAAAAGTCGTTGGCGCATACCGGCCAGTTGAGCATGATATGCCCGTCCGGCAGCCGTCCGTAGGAGAGCATCATGTCCGCACTCCAAAGCTGCTGGCCCAGGGGATTCTTGCCATCCACATTGGTCGCCAGCGGGTTGTCGCAGCAGTTGAAATACAGCGTGCGGTCATAGCCCTCCGGCTCCTCCATGGATACCGGACGGTCATATTCCTTCACAATGGCAACGTAGGTGAAATCCTGTGCCGATACCCGGTCCCGGAGTTCCTCACAGCCAGCCGTTTCCGCCACCGTGCCCAACTCCGTACCGTCCACAAGTACCTTCGCCTTAACCCGCGTGCCGTCCGAGAGGGAAAGTTCCCAGCCCCGTTTTTTTTTGGTAAGGCCGATAAGCCCGGTGCGGAACCGAAGGTTCACGCCCGATTCCGTGGCCATATTGTGCAGCACTTCCGCCCCTGCGGCCGGGTTGAAGAGAATGTTGGACACCCAGCCGGATTTCAGCGCTTCATAGCCTCCGTAGCGGACTGCCAGCGAATCCGTAAACTCGCCGAACAATCCGCCGCGGAGCCGGTAATTCCCGTCAATGGCGCTCACGCCGGCACTGGTGAGTATGCCGCCCAGCCAGGGTGTCTCTTCCACCACCAGCACCGAGGCCCCGTCCCGGGCCGCCTCGATGGCCGCCATACTGCCTCCGGCCCCGCCGCCTATCACGACAACATCATAGGCCCGGGTGCAGGAAAGGGCTGTGGCAAGCACCGACAGCCCTATGAGAAGGAAGTTATTTTTCATCTTTCTTGTTTTTCACGGTTTCCGCCAGGGCATCCCTGAAGGCGACGGCGGACTTTCGAATGTCGTATTGCTCCATGGACTTGGCGTGGCGAAGACCCATCTCCCAGCGCTCTTTGGGGTGATCCAGCCAGTAGTCTATCCGCTGGGCCAGCGCCTCCGGATTCTCGGCCGGGAACTTGCAGCGGCGGTCCAGGGCAAACTGCGAGGTGCCGCTGTATTTGCTCACGGCAATGATGGGACAGGCGCCCTGCTGCATGGCTTCCATGATGGACAGGCCCTCCACCTCAATGGGGGCGCAGTGCGGGCATAAGTCTGCCTTGGCGGCCAGTTGGCGGAGCTGGTCATGGCTATAGAAACCAAAGTCCGGTTCATAACCAAAGATCCCTTCTTTCCACATCCTCTTGGCTTTTTTCTTGTACCGTTTGCTCTGGGGACCG
>Ga0256405_10002152_pt1 | contig 47373 bp, 37 predicted proteins | sample RumenRJG_02DNA_FD_189096 | JGI IMG/M metagenome (GOLD analysis project Ga0256405, IMG submission 189096) | Bovine rumen microbial communities from Lethbridge, Alberta, Canada - RJG_02 | ecosystem: Host-associated > Mammals > Digestive system > Stomach > Rumen | place: Canada: Alberta... | reverse complement strand
AGCTTGTCTTGCGCCCCGTTGATGAAGAGCATCGGCTTGGGACAGGCCAGCGAGGCCACATGCGGGTAGTCGAGCCATCGGCGCAGACCCGGGAAGCAGTTGGCGAAGCCGCCGTTCTCGGTGCGCTTGTATTTGAACGACATCTGGTCGTCGGTGGTTGTGAGCCAGCAGATGGCAGCGCCGACCTTGATGCGGTCGCTCAGGGCCGCGAGCATCCACGCACGGTAGGCGCCCATCGAACAGCCCGTACAGCCTATGCGCTTAGGGTCTACCTCGGGCATCTGGGCCAGGAATTCCGTACCGCTGATGTCGTCGTAGGTCATATAGGCACTGAGGTCGATGCCGTACATCATCATATTGCCGGCAATCATGTCGTAGCGGTCGCGCCGGGGACCTTCCTCCTGACCGCGCTCACCCCACATCGGGGCATCGGCCGAGAAGACCACATAGCCGTGGCGCGCCAGGTAGTCGCCGAAGAACTGGCCTTCATAGAGCTGTGCAGCCCACGCGTCGGCATCCTTGATGACCGTGGAGTCCTCGCAGGCCAGCGGTCGTATCATCTTCTCCTTGCCTATAAAGAGGTGGGCACCGTGGTCGTGCAGCACGTTGACAGCGGGGAACGGCCCCTTGCCGTCGGGAATGAGCACGTAGGCCGGCACGGTGTAGTAGCGCGACAGGCGGATTTCAATCTTCCGTGCCGTATAGCCGTCGCGCTTTTCCTCAGCTACTACCACGCTCCCCTCCTTCGAAGGGGCAGGGGGAGGCGTCAGCATACAGTCGAAGACCCGCTGGCGGGCGGCACGCCGCCACGCGTCGAAGTCCTTGATGGAGCTATTGCCCCACGCCATGGGGAACGTCAGGTCTTTCAGCAGCGAGTCGGCATAGGCCGGCAGGTTGCGCTTGAACTCATATTTCGCCCGCTTTTGCGCGTTGACCTCGAGATACGAGGTACGAGGTACGAGGTACGAAGTGAAAGATTCGAGGTACGAGGTGCGAGGTACGAGGTACGAGAATAGTAAGAGGACTGTCATCAATCCCCGGAGTACGAGCTGCGAATCATTTCTCGCACCTCGCACCTCGTACCTCGCACCCCGTACCTCGCACCCCGTACCTCGATATTTCATTGCACGTAGTCTAACTGTCGCTTCAGTGCCATTAGCTCGTCGCGCACGCCGATGAGACGTGTCAGCACGTCGGCCGTCTTGTCGGCACCGTCGCGGTTGCTGTTGATAATCTTCTTGGCAGCAGCCAACTTGAAACCGCGCACCTTCACCAGGTTGTGGATGAGCTTGATCTGCTCAATATCCTTCTCCTGATACTGGCGCACCTTAGCCGGCCCTGAAGTCTTCGGCTTCAGGAAGGGGAACTCCGTCTCCCAGTAGCGCAACGTACTCTCGTTCAGGCCGAACATCTCGGCCACCTCCTTGATGCTGTAGTACAGCTTCTGTGGTTTGTATGCATTCAACGCCATATCTTCAATTTTTCAATTCTTCAATTTTTAAAAATTTCTTGTACATGATAGAGCGGACGACACTTCACCTCAGTGAAGATCTTACCGACGTAAGTGCCTATGATACCCATTGAGATGAGGATGAATCCGCCGACCAGCCAGATAGACAGGATGAGCGACGCCCAGCCCGGGACAGCCGTGCCGACAACCAATGAGTAGACCACGTAGACACCGATGCAGAAGGCAATGACCAGGAACAACAGGCCAATATTAAATATAAGGTATAACGGACGCACCGAGAAGGCGGTGATGCCGTTGAGTGCCAGTCCGAGCATCTTCCCCAACGTGTATTTCGACTTGCCGGCGAAACGCTCGCTGATAACGTCGTCGACGGTGGTATGGGGCAGACCTATCATGGGTATCAAACCACGCAGGTAGAGGTTGTGCTCGCCATACTCCGACAGCATGTCAAGTGCGCGACGACTCATCAAGCGGAAGTCAGCGTGGTTGTAGACACTCTCCACACCCATCGAGTTCTGTAGCTTATAAAAAGCCTGAGCCGTCATTTTCTTCATAAAGGGGTCGGCCTCGCGCGACACCTTCACGCCGTAGACAATGTCGTTGCCGGCCTCCATCTTCTGCACCATCTGGGGGATGCACTCGATGTCGTCTTGCAGGTCGGCATCGAGGGTGATGATGGCGTCAGCCCACGTGCGGACGGTCATCATACCAGCCATGATAGCGTTCTGATGACCCACGTTGTGGGCCAGGTTGATGCCACAGACGAACTTGTTCTCGCGATGCAGTTCGCTGATAATCTCCCACGTACGGTCGCGGCTGCCGTCGTTGACGAACACCATCATCGAGTCTTCACTGATGAGTCCGTCCTTTATCATACGCTCGAACAAGGCCGTCAGCCGCTCCACACTGTGGCGCAGCACCTCCTCTTCGTTATAACATGGCGATACGGTTGCTAACTTAATCATAATGTCTTTTACTTTACTTTGCACCCATCTTGTCGACAAACTCGTTGAAAGTCATGAACTCGTGACCATGTTCCTTTAGCATCTTCACCAGACGGTCCAGCCGGTCGCACATCTGCTGCCCGCTATGGTTCTTAATGATAAAAGGCATCTTGAACTCAGGATGCTCCTTCAGTTCATAGAACTCCCACGGATGGAAATAGGTGACGAAGTAGCCGTCGTGCTTCAAAACGCGGTGCGTCATCCAGTGGTAGAGACCTTCGGGCAGGTTGTGCAGCGCCAGCCAGAAAAGCGGGAAACGTATCAGCGGCGTCACTGAGGCCGGTATTTGCATCACGCCGTCTTTCATAAACCATGTGCGGGGAGCCGTCAGGTGCATATAACGGCCAGGGATGAAGGCCGGGTTCAGCGACGAGTTATAGCGGTAGCCCACACGCTTGATTTCGGACTCCACCACGGGAAACATCCGTGGTTGACGATAGCCTGTGACGCTGCGGCCCGTCACCCGCTCTACGATTTCCTTCGAGCGGGCGAAGTCGGTCTCCTTCGGCTGCCAGTGGTCGACGCCGTGACAGGCCACTTCGTGTCCCTCGTCCATGATGCGCTGCATCACCTCGGGAGCGTTCTCCGCAAAATTTCCCGTGCAGAAGAATGTCGCGCGCACGCCATTCTGCTTCAGCACGTCCAGGATACGGTTCGTACCGACCTTCGAGACGGCCATTCCCTGCTCCAACGAGAAGTCTACGCCGTGCTCGCGGGGCACGTCGAACTCTTCCGTATCAAAACTCAATAGTATCATGCTCATTGACGATTGACGATTTACGATTTGTCGATTAAACGATTTTCGTTTTATAATTCCGACTGCAAAATTATATAAAATTTTCAAGAATCAGCAGGATTTAAGAAATATTTCGTACCTTTGCACCCAAATTTTCAAATCGCAAATCGCTTAATCGATAAATCGACAACTCGTAAATAAAACAATAATGATGACAGCAAAAGAGATTCGCGACTCGTTCAAACAGTTCTTCGAGTCGAAACAGCACGCTATTGTGCCGTCAGCACCGATGGTCATCAAAGACGACCCCACGCTGATGTTCACCAATGCAGGTATGAACCAATGGAAGGATATCATTCTCGGCACCCGCGACCCGGAGCCGCGCCGACGAGCCGACACGCAGAAATGTCTGCGCGTGTCAGGCAAGCATAACGATCTGGAGGAGGTGGGCCACGACACGTACCACCACACGATGTTCGAGATGCTGGGCAACTGGTCGTTCGGCGACTACTTCAAGGAGGGTGCCATCGACATGGCTTGGGAGTATCTGGTAGACGTGCTGAAACTGAACCCCGAGGATCTCTACGTCACCGTCTTCGAGGGCGACGCCTCGGAGGGTCTGGAGCGCGACGACGAGGCTGCCGGCTACTGGCTGAAGCACGTTCCCGCCGACCACATCATCAACGGCAACAAGCACGATAATTTCTGGGAGATGGGGGACACGGGCCCCTGCGGTCCCTGTTCGGAAATCCACGTCGACTCGCGTCCCGCTGAAGAGAAGAAGAACGGCAAGCCCGGCCGTGAGCTGGTGAACCAGGACGACCCGCAGGTCATCGAAATCTGGAACCTCGTCTTCATGCAGTACAACCGCAAGGCCGACGGTTCACTGGAAAAGCTGTCGATGAACGTCATCGACACGGGTATGGGCTTCGAGCGTCTGGTGCGTATGCTGCAGGGTAAGCACTCAAACTACGACACCGACATTTTCCAGCCCATCATCAGGATGGAAGAGCAGATCAGCGGTCTGAAATACGAAGCCCCCTCGGGGGCCGTAGGGGGGGCTGACGACATGGTGTCCATTGCCATGCGCGTCTGCGCCGACCACCTGCGTGCCGTTGCCTTCTCGATTGCCGACGGTCAGCTGCCGTCGAACGCCAAGGCCGGCTACGTCATCCGCCGCATCCTGCGCCGTGCCGTCCGCTACGCCTACACGTTCCTCGGACAGAAGGAGGCTTTCCTCTACAAACTGCTGCCCACACTCGTCGAGGAGATGGGCGACGCCTTCCCCGAACTGAAGGCCCAGCAGACGCTCATCGCCAAGGTGATGAAGGAGGAGGAGGACTCGTTCCTGCGTACCCTCGACAAGGGTATCTCACTGCTCGACAAGGCTATGGAGCAACTGAAGGCTGAGAACAAGACAGAGCTGAGCGGCGAACAGGCTTTCCGCCTCTTCGATACCTACGGCTTCCCCCTCGACCTGACAGAGCTTATCTGCCGCGAGAACGGCTTTACGGTCAACGAGGAGCAGTTCAACGTGGAGATGCAGAAGCAGAAGGAACGCGCCCGCAATGCCGCCGCCGTCGAGAACTCAGACTGGGTGAACCTGCAAGCCCCCTCTTCGTCCCCCGAGGGGGACACAAATGTCCTTCCGCAAGGTAATGAAGCCCCCTCGGGGGCCGTAGGGGGGGCTACACAGGTCTTCGTAGGCTACGACTACACCGAATACACCTGCCACATCCTGCGCTACCGCAAGGTGACCCAGAAGAAGAACGAGTTCTATGAGCTCGTCCTCGACTATACACCGTTCTACGGCGAGATGGGCGGTCAGGTGGGCGACCAGGGCGTACTCGTCTCTGAGAATGAGACCATCCAGGTCATCGACTCTAAGCGCGAGAACGGCCAGACTGTACACATTGTGAAGCAGCTGCCGAAAGACCCGACGGCTGAATTCATGGCTTGCGTAGACACCGACAAGCGCGACGCATCGGCTGCCAACCACACGGCAACCCACCTGCTGGACTACGCCCTGAAACAGGTGCTCGGCGACCACGTCGAGCAGAAGGGCTCGTTTGTCTCGCCTGACACGCTGCGCTTCGACTTCTCGCACTTCGAGAAGGTCAGCGACGAGCAGCTGCGCGAGGTGGAGCGCATAGTGAACGACATGATCCGTCAGGACCTGCCCCGCGACGAGCATCGCGACATGCCGATGGAGGAGGCCAAGAAGTTAGGTGCCATAGCACTCTTCGGCGAGAAGTACGGCGACAAGGTGCGCGTCATGCGCTTCGGTCCGTCGTGCGAGCTCTGCGGTGGTATCCACGCCACGTCGACCGGCCGTATCGGTTTCTTCAAGATTGTCTCCGAAAGTTCAGTGGCTGCCGGCATCCGCCGTATCGAGGCCAAGACAGGCCGCGAGTGCGAGGAGCTGCTCTATCACATCGAAGACACGCTGAAGGCCATCAAGTCGTTCTTCGTGGGTGCCAAGGACCTGGAAGCCGTCATCCGCAAGTACATCGAGGAGCACGACACGATGAAGAAGGAGATAGAGTCGTTCCAGGCTCAGGCCGTGGAGCGCTACGCCAAGCAGCTGGTGGAGAAGGCCCGCGACGTCAACGGCGTGAAGGTTGTCACGGCCGTCATGCCGTTGGAGCCTGCCGCTGCCAAGGACTTAGCTTTCAAGATCCGTGCCGCCGTCGAGGGTTCGCTGCTCTGCGTCCTCGGCACGAATTCTAACGACAAGCCCCAGCTCACCATCATGATGAGCGACGACATGGTCAGCGACCACGGTCTGAACGCCGGACAGATGGTGCGCGAGGCCGCCAAGCTCATTCAGGGCGGCGGCGGCGGACAGCCCCACTTCGCCCAGGCTGGCGGTAAGAACGCCGACGGCCTCAGCGCTGCTGTCGACAAGGTCATAGAACTGGCAAAACTGTAAATACAGGATAAGCAGAAAGACAACCTAAACAATAAAGGCAACAGTCAGCAGACGCAAGTTGTCTTAGTTGTATAGGTTGTCTTTCTTCATCATATATGGTATATATCGACGAGCATATTGACGACTTCGACCTGCAGGCGGCCCTTGCCGAACTGTCGGAACAGCGGCGTCAGCAGGCGTTGCGCTTCAGGTTTGAGCATGGCCAGCGGACGTGTGCCTTAGCCTATCTCCTGCTGAGGAGGGCACTGCGCGAAGAGTTCGGCATCGACGAACAGCCGTTGTTCGATTACGGTGAACACGGCAAGCCGGTGTTGGTGAGCCATCCCGACATCCACTTCAACCTGAGTCACTGCCGCGAGGCGGTGGCCTGTGTGGTGAGCCGCCGTCCCGTAGGCATCGACGTGGAGTCGGTAAGCCACTATAAGGAGTCGGTAGCGCGTTATACGATGAACGACGAGGAACTCGCGATGATCAAGGCGGCCGAGCGGCCCGAGGCGGCATTCATCCGACTGTGGACCATGAAGGAGGCACGGCTGAAACTGACGGGCGAGGGCATCACCGACGACTTGAAGACGGCACTTGCCGACAGTGCCCGCTATCGCTTCACGACGACGGAAAGGCTGACACACAACTACATCTACACGGTATGCGAGGAGAAAGAATCATACGATTTGTAAAAGACTGGACCTTACCAGTGGCCATGGGAGCGGGAGCACTGCTCTACCTGCTGTTTGCCTTCACCCCGCAGTTGGACGACATGGCAACGGCTATGGGACCGTTCTTCGCCACGATTCTCCCGCTGTTTATGTTCCTCATCCTGTTTGTGACGTTCTGCAAGGTGGACTTCCGCCAGCTGCGTCCCGTGGCGTGGCACGGGTGGGTAGCACTGTTTCAGGTGCTGTTCATCAGTGTGCTGATGGCACTGATGCTCATGCCGTCGGGCGAACCGCCGGCACAGGCGAAGGTCTTGATGGAGGCACTGCTGATGTGCTGCATATCGCCCTGCGCGACAGCGGCAGCGGTGGTGACACAGAAACTCGGCGGCTCATTGGAACAGATGACGACGTACACCTTCCTGTCGAACTTCCTGACGGTGCTGCTGGCGCCGGTCTGCTTTCCGCTGATAGAGAAGGGGGCCGACATCACGTTCCTGGCGGCGTTTACAAAAATCCTGCACGAGGTGTTCCTGGTGCTGGTCGTGCCGATGCTGCTGGCCTACATCGTGAAGCACCATCTGAAAGGTCTGCACCGACGTATCGTGGCCGTGCGCGACCTGTCGTACTACCTCTGGGCCTGTTCGCTGATGATTGTGACGGGCACGACGGTAAAGAACATCGTCCATGCTGAGGTCTCCGTCTGGCTGCTGACAGCCATCGCCCTGCTGGGCCTTCTCATCTGCATAGTACAGTTTGCCGTAGGCCGCTTCATCGGTCACTATTTCGACCATACGCAGGAAGCCGGCCAGGCCTTGGGCCAGAAGAACACCGCCTTTGCCATCTGGCTCTCCTCAGCCTATCTGAACCCGCTCAGTTCAGTGGGTCCCGGCTGCTACATCCTCTGGCAGAACATCGTGAACTCCGTAGAGATCTGGCTGTACAGGAAGAAGCAGCTGAGCTGAATATCATAGTCGGTCTATACGTATATGTATAGGATAAGCCAAAATGAACCCTCACCTCCCACACCTCTTACACCTACGTCGGGTGCGGGAGGTGCGGGAGGTGAGGGTTGTTTTTTTGTTTTGCTATATATACGCGCACGAGGGAGTATGCAACAAATAGAAAAGTGATCAGTCAAAGCGGTCCTCTTTCACTACACGCCACGACGTTTTCACCACACGCCTATATTTTTTCACGAGAGGCCGTGACGTTTTCACGAGAGGCCGCGAGAGATGTCTGAACTACCGCAACTCCCGAACTTCTGAACTCCCCCCAAAAAATATTATGCTTTATTTTGGTTTCCTCGATTTTTTTTTGTAACTTTGCAGAATCATAACAAAAATAGGTATCTTTGCAGGCAGACAATACAGAATTCCTGAATTATTAACTAAAGACCAAAGTATTATGGATTACAAGATTATTGACATCGAGGGTGTAGGTGATGTTTACGCTGAGAAGCTCATCGCAGCAGGTATCAACAAGGTCAGCGAACTGTTGGAGAAGTGCGCCGCCCCCAAGGGACGTAAGGAACTGGCTGAGGCTACGGGCATCTCTGAGAAGCTCATCCTGAAGTGGACGAACCACGCCGACCTGTTCCGCATCAATGGCGTTGGCCCGCAGTTTGCCGAGCTGCTTGAGGCCGCCGGCGTCGACACCGTCAAGGAGTTCCGTCACCGCGTAGCTGAGAACCTGCAGCCGAAGCTGGCCGAGGTGAACGAGCAGAAGAACATCTGCAACCGCGTGCCCGTCGTGAGCGAGATTCAGAAGATGATTGACCAGGCCAAGGAGCTTGAGCCGAAAGTCACTTACTAATCCTCTTCCACCTGTGTTCCTGGCCAATTGACCAGGAACAATTTTTCTGTAGCGCGCGTAAAAGCGGTATAGAGCCAGTGCAGATAGTCGCTGTTCAGCATGTCGTCGGTCATATAGCCCTGGTCGATATAGACGTGCTGCCACTGTCCGCCTTGCGCCTTATGGCAGGTGACGGCGTAGGCAAACTTCACCTGCAGAGCATTATAGTAGCGGTCTTCCTTGACCTTCTTCATGCGGTCGGCCTTCAGGGGAATGTCGGCATAGTCGGCCATGACGCTGGCAAAGAGCTTGTCTTGCTGTTCGCGGGTCAGGGCGGGAGCCTCCGACGTCAGCGTGTCGAGCAGGGTCGTGGCCGTCAGTTCGTAGTCGTCGTAGTCGGGGAATGTCATCGTAATGTCGGCAAAGCGGAAGCCGTGCATCTCGTGGATATGACGGACACGCTGCACGACGGCCATGTCGCCGTTGGCAATGAAATCAATCCCGCTGCTGTTCTCCTTATTCTTTACTCCTTCCTCCTTACTCCAATAATAATTATTCTTCACAATCATCAGCCGGTCGCCGCGACACAGCTCGTCCTCGCGGTCAAGGACGCTGTTGCGGATGCCCTGATTGTAGATGTTGGCACGCTTGTTGCTGCGGGTGATGACGATGGTGTCGTCAACGCCTGCATGACCATAGCTGGTGGCCAGCGACTCTATCAACTCGTCGCCAGGAACAATCCGTATGTCGTCAAAGTTGCGGAGACGAATCTGCGGCATCAGTATTCTCTCTCCTCTCTCCTCTCTCCTCTCTCCTCTAAATTCTCTCCTCTCTCCTCTAAATTCTCTCCTCTCTCCTCTAATCCTCGTGGCATTATACAATATTCCCGACGTCTGCGACTGGCGCAGCACCTCGTTCAGGTCGGCCTCAAAAACGGTCATACCGTAGCAGCGCAGCACGGAGGTCTGCAGCGCCGGACTCTCCTGTTCGCCAACAGGCGGCAACTGGGCACGGTCGCCAATGAGCAACAGACGGCAGTTACGGTCGTTGTAGACGAAACGAATCAGATCGTCGAGCAACGGAGTTTCGCCATTGGCTATCATCGATGCCTCGTCGACGATGAACAGCGTGTCATGGGCACCATTGAAATTCAAGTCGAAACCACCCTCCAAGGACTTCTGACGGTAGATACGGCGATGAATGGTGTAGGCCGGACAGCCAGCATAGAGCGAGAACACTTTGGCAGCACGACCTGTAGGTGCCATCAGCACCAGTTTCTGCTTCAGCGCCATCATACCACGGACGATGGCAGCTGCCAACGTGGTCTTGCCCGTGCCCGCCGAGCCGCGCAGCACCATCAGGGCCTGACTGTCGCGACTGCTCATAAACTCGGCAAACACGCTTATGGCTGTCGTCTGCTCCGCTGTCGGCGTCAGGCGAAATGACTGTAAAATACGATATTTTAGTTCGTCGGCTATCATTATTCAGAATTATTTATTAACTTTGCAGCGGCAAAGATACGAAAAACAAATGATAAACCAAAGAAAAGGGCGGATTATCATCCGCATAGGACAGAGCCACCTGTCGTTCTCGGCATTAGACCCCATGCAGGCCGACGACCCCGTCACCTACGAGCCGTACGTGATGAAAAGCGGCATCTCGCTGTCAGCCAACCTACGTGAAGCGCTCAGCGAAGCCGACCTTATGCAGATGGATTACAAGAAGGCCGTGGCACTGATTGACACGCCGGTACTGCTCATCCCCATCGAGCAGTTTGAGGAAGACAACGTCGAGACGATGTATCTCCACGCCTACCCCCGCAAGGAGATGGGCATGGTGCTCTTCAACGTGCTGTCAGACCTGAACGCCGTCGCCGCTTTTGCCATCAGCAAGGACTTGAACACCGTCCTTCGCGACAACTTCATCGACATCCAGATGATGCCCGTCATGTCCCCTGTCTGGCGGCATCTGCACCAACGGTCGTTTACTGGCAACCGCAACAAAGTGTACGGCTATTTCCACGACCGCAAGCTCGACATCTTCTCGTTCCATCAGAACAGGTTTAAGTTCAGTAACCAGTTTGAAGCTTCACGCCCACAGGATGCCCTTTACTTCCTACTCTATGTCTGGAAGCAACTTATGCTCGACAACGAGACCGACGAGATGCACTTGGTAGGCTTATCCGGCGAAATGACGGAGCTGGCCGGCGAACTGCGTAAATACATTCAGAAGGTGTATGTCATCAACCCGTCGGCAGAGTTCAACCGTGCACCGGCAACGAAGATCAAGGACATGCCATTCGACCTGATGACACTGATTACGAAAGGAAGGTGATAGGTAAAAGGTATGAGGATTATAACCGGAATATATAAGGGGCGGCATTTCGACATTCCCCGCTCGTTCAAGGCCCGTCCGACGACAGACTTTGCCAAGGAGAACATCTTCAACGTGCTGACAGGCTACATCGACTTCGAGGGAGCCACGGCACTCGACCTCTTCTCGGGCACGGGCAGCATCACGCTCGAGCTGTTATCACGCGGCTGCAGCCATGTGGTCAGCATCGAACAGGACCGCGACCACCACCGTTTCATCTGCGACTGCGTGAGGAAGCTGGACACTCAGGCCTGCATACCGCTGAGGGGCGACGTCTTCCGCTTTGTCAGAAGTTGTAAGCAGCAATTCGACTTCATCTTCGCCGACCCACCATACGCCTTGAAAGAACTGCCCCTGATTCCCGACCTTGTGCTGGGGAAGGGGCTGTTGGCTGCCGGCGGAGTCTTTGTCTTCGAACATGGCAAAGACCACGACTTCTCACAGCATCCCAACTTCCGTGAACACCGCAGCTACGGCAGCGTCAACTTCAGCATCTTCACATCAGCGGCGCCAGCATCCGAAACAGACTCTCCGTCAGGCGAGCAATAAACGTGGGGCGACTATACCGGCGCAGCTCCTTCATCGGCACCGACTGTCCTTCGTCTGCAATGAAAAGTTGCTTGAAGGCCAAAGCCGTCGGCTGACCATAGAAGAAGACATTAGCCTCAAAATTGTTCTCGAACGAACGGAAATCGACGTTCGTAGAGCCACAGGTACAGATGGTGTCGTCGCAAACCATCAGCTTGGAATGCAGGAATCCCGCCGTATAGAACCTCACACGAATACCAGCCTGCTGCACCTCACGGAGATAGCTCCGGCCAGCCCACTCGACGAACCACGAATCGTTCTCCTTAGGAACCAAGATGCGGACATCAACGCCTGCCGACGCTGCCGTCTTCAATGCGAAAAGCACCGACTCCGTGGGCAGGAAATAGGGCGTCTCAATATACACATACTGCCTGGCTCCTATAATGGTGCGCACGTAGTCCTGCATAATCTCGGGTTGCGGAGAGTCGGGACCGCTGGTGACCATCTGCAGCATTGGTGAAGGGGTTACGGACTCCTGAGTAGGCAACGGGTAGTACTTGCGGTCGTTGACCATCGTGCGGTCAACAAAGAACCAGTCGATGAGGAATGCTCGCTGCAAAGGGCTGACAGCCGAACCCGTCACCCGCACCATCGTGTCGCGCCAGGGTTGTGTCTTCGTACCTTTGACGTAACGCTGGGCGATATTCATACCGCCAATGTACCCTACCCTGCCGTCGATAACCACCAGTTTGCGATGGTTGCGGTAATTCACCTTGCTGGTAAACGAGGGGAAGCGCACGGGCAGGAATGGCGACACCTCGATACCTTCCTCGCGCATACGCTCAAAGAAGCGGTGAGGCACGCGCCAGCTGCCAACGTCGTCGTAGATGACACGCACCTGCACACCCTGACGCGCCTTGTCAATCAGTGCGTCGGCAACAAGTTGTCCCAGCGCGTCATCCTCGAAGATATACATATTAACATGGATATGGTCGCTGGCCGAGGCGATGGATGACAATAGCTCCGGAAAGAACTGATAGCCGTCGGTGTAGATGGCAATATCCTCGGCCCGGCAGGGGACGGCGTCGAGCAACGTGCGTTTTGACAACTCGTTCAGCGAACGACGGCTGACGAGGCGCTTCTTACGGGTATTGACGCCAAAGAACAGATAAAGGATGATACCTGCGACGGGAATGAACCAGATGACCAGCGCCCATGCCATCGTCTTGGCCGGCTGCCGGTTGTCCATCACCACATGGATGATGGCCAGGGCGGCAACGACGTAATAGACGGCGGCCAGTATGAGGTTCAGTTCGTGCATACTATTTGAAACCAGCGAGTTTGTGGGTCTGCAACGAGAGCCGCCAGTGGGGATGCTCCTTGATATACTCTACACACCTATTTATTATACGCGCGTTACGCTCGGCATCGCCCGTGTCGCAGGGCTGGAGATAGAGATGCCGAGGTGCGAGGTGCGAGATGCGAGGTACGAGATATGCTTCAGGATCGATATTCTCGTCAAACACCACTTTCAGTTCATCAGGTACTCTCTCTCCTCTCTCCTCTCTCCTCTCTCCTCTAAGTTTCGGCGACACCGTCAGCCAGTCGAGGTTCTGTGGCGCCGGGCGGGTGCCGTTGCTCTCCATAGCCACCTCAAAGCCGTGACGATGGAGCAGGTCGACGAACGCTTCGTCTACCTGTAGTGTCGGTTCGCCGCCAGTCAGTACGACTAATGGTTTTCGAGGTGCGAGGTGCGAGGTGCGAGGTGCGAGATTACTTCCTTCCGAAGAATCAGCCTCCATGGTATTCTCGTACCTCGTACCTCGAACCTCGTACCTCGAAATCTCGGTCAAGATCTCGTCATCCGTCATTTCGCGGTAAGTGTCGAACGCCGTATCGCAGAACGGACAACGGAGGTTACAACCGGCAAAACGGACGAACACTGCTGCCCGTCCTGTGTTATAGCCCTCACCCTGGAGGGAATAGAAGATGTCGTTAATCCTTCTCATACGTCGCAATGTTTCCCTCGCTCTCCTGAACGGTGGCCTTATAGCAGTGGGGTACACGCTCCACGCACCAGCGGGCCAGGTTCTCGGCCGTCGGGTTAAAGGGCAGCACCTCGTTCAGGATGCGGTGATCCAGCGGTTCCTTGATAAGCCGCTTGATCTCGCTGAAGTCAATCACCATACCATTGCGGTCGAGTTTCTCAGAACGGCAGTAAATCATAATCATCCAGTTATGGCCGTGTACGCGGGTACACTTGCTCTCATAGTCCAGCTCCAGACTATGACAGGCCGAGATTTCTATCTTCTTCTGTACGTAATACATAGTTGCGTTATTTCATTACATCGTTTCCCAATTTCTTGGCCAGCATGTCGCGCAGTTCCTGCGTCTCCTTGTATTCTTGCATCAGCGTCATGACGTGGTTCATGTCGTTCGCCGACTGACGCATAGCTAACTGTATCTCCTTCAGCCGCTGGCTGACCAAAGTCATACGCAAGTCCATCACCAGGTGGAGTACCCGCTGGCGGAGTGCTCCCTCACGCGGCTCCACGACAAAGCGTCCGCCCAGCTGGTGACGGTCAACAGCTAACTGCATAGCCTCCTTGCTCACTTCAATGTCGGGGTGGTTCATAAAGTACGACTCCGACTTAAAGCCAACATCGCCGCTGTGCGCCACGGCCTCAGCCAGCATCTGGTTATAGAGCGGGTTGGAGAAATGGATGTTGTCCAGCCCTAAATCATAGTCGACATACTGCGCCACGTTCAAATCTATGAACTGGCCATCGTCTGTCTCCACGTGTTCGTAGATAATCTCATCACCGTGACGGACAATCTCGCGCATGAGGAGGCGTTCTACAGCCTCACCCCCGGCCCCTCTCGCAAGGGAGAGGGGAGTAGATACTTCATTCGCTGGTGTTCCGCCGCCAGTGTCATCACTCCCCTCTCCCTCGCGTGAGGGGCTGGGGGTGAGACTTTTCTTGATGAAGTCATTCATCGTCGTCAGCAACGTCTGCTCCTTCAGTCCGAGACGCGAGGACAGGTCGCTGAGATAGGTGGAGCGCAGGATGGTGTCGGGAATGACAGAGATGCTCTTGACGATACCGGCGATGGCCTCCGACCGCTTGATGGGGTCGGTGATGCCCTCGACGGTCAGGCGTGTCTTGAACGAGATGAAGTCTTCCTGGTTAGCATCGATATACTTTTTCAGCTCCTCAGTAGAGTGCTTGCGGGCAAAGGAGTCGGGGTCGTCGCCATCGGGCAGCAGCAAGATTCGGATGTTCATGCCCTCCTGCAACAGCATATCGGTACCGCGCATGGCAGCATGGATGCCTGCCTCGTCGCCGTCGTAGAGCAGGGTGATGTTCTGCGTGAAGCGGCGCAGCAGTTTGATCTGGTAGATGCTGAGTGCCGTGCCGCTGTTGGCCACCACGTTCTCGATGCCTGCCTGGTGCATGGCTATGACGTCGGTATAGCCCTCTACCATGAACACACAGTCTTCCTTGACGATGGTTTTCTTTGCCTGGTAGATGCCATAGAGTTCGCGTTCCTTATGATAGATTTCCGAGTCGGGTGAGTTGACGTATTTCTGTGCCACGCCCTTCGTCCGCGAGTCGAGGACGCGGCCGCCGAAGGCTACCACCTTGCCCGACACATTGAACCAGGGGAAGATGGCACGGCCACGATAGCGGTCAACCAACAGCCCCTCCCCCTGCCCCTCCCTGTGAGGGAGGGGCTTGGGGGTGGGTCTATAGCACAGTCCCGTCTTCACCAGGAATTCCGCCTTGTAGCCGGCCTTCTGTGCCGCCAAGGCCAAGGCATCGCGTTTCTGCGGCGCATAGCCCAGCTGGAACTTCTCGATGATGTCGTCGCGGATGCCGCGGCTGCGGAAGTACTGTTTTCCTATTGCCAGACCATCGGGGTCGTTCTTCAGCACATTGTGGAACCAGTCCTTGGCCCACTCGTTGACGATGAACATCGACTCACGTTCGTTCTGCTCCTGCCGCTCCTCGTCGGTCAGCTCCTTCTCAACAATCTCGATGTTGTATTTCTTAGCCAGCCAGCGCAGGGCCTCCGGATAGGTTATCTGCTCGTGCTCCATGAGGAAGCCGGCGGGCGTACCGCCCTTGCCGCAGACAAAACAATGGCAGATATTCTTGGCGGGCGACACCATGAACGACGGGTTACGGTCGTCGTGGAAAGGGCAGAGCCCCTTGTAGTTCACGCCGCTCTTGCGGAGCGTCACAAACTCACCCACGACGTCGACAATCTGCGCCGCATCAAGGATTTTGTCTACTGTCGCCCTGTCAATCATGTTAGTTCATCAACAAACTGGACAGCGGGTCTTCAACCGACCACAGGTCGAGTTCTCCTTCACGGCTGCCAACAGTCGGATCGCCCTGGTCAGTGGCACCCGGGCCAGAGCCTGCCAGTATCGTCACCTTGTCTATCATAACCCACTCTGTGGCGGGTGTCATATATTTCTTCTTCATAATGCGTTCCTCCTACTACTTAATAATCACTTTCTTTCCAGACTTGATATACAGGCCCTTTGTGGGGTTAGCCACACGCTGTCCCTTCAGGTTGTAGACCCCACCGTCCTCTATTTCGTCATTCATTAGCGAAGCACTATCGATACCTGTCGTCTCGCCACCCTCAGAACCGATGCTCAGCTGGTTGACAGCGCCAACGGCCATCTTAATCGACTTGAAGTAAGCACGGAAAGGCTCAACTGTGGCCGTTGTCTTGGCAAAGGCGTTGCCCGAGGCGTTCAGCACGTAGCTGTCGGTGACTGACTCGCCGCCCAGCGTACCAACGAACTTGTAGTTGTTGGCCGAAATGGCGCTGGAGCCCGTCGTCACATCAACATTGCTGCCCTCGAAGGTGATGGCCTTGCCGGTCAGATTCCAGGCAGCGCCCCACTTGTCACCAGGCACTGCAATAATATAAGGTGTGTTAGCCTCCAGCTTGTCGGCATAGTCGAAGTAGACGGTACTGCCGTCCTCGCTACTGAAGGTCTTCAGCCAGAAGTTCTTGCCCGTGTCGCTGCCGCTGTGGAACCAGTCGATGACATTGCTGCCCTGCTTCACAGCGTCAACATCGAAGGGCAGCACGATGGTGCTCCAGCCGTCCGTGCCGTTAGCCCCTGTCGTAAACGTGCGGGTATAGGTTGCCGCCGTTGCCGTGAAGTCAACAGGTGAGTAGAAGCCGTAGCCGTCGGTCAGCGCCAGCGTCTCAGCCACGCCATCCTTCACCACGTTCTTACCCTCTAACCCTGCAGGGACGGAGCTACCTACGATGTACAGCGTGTTAGGATTGCTGTTAGGAGTCACCGTGGTCACACCGTCTATATGGGAGATGTCCAATGCCACAGCATCAGCTGGCACCGTCACCGTAGCCGTAGGAGCCACCATCGTCTCGGTGCCGTCAGCAGCATAGGTGGTTACACCATATTGATTTGAGAATGAATTACTTTGAGCAAATTGCGTATAAGAAGCATCTGCATAATTAAAAGTTAGCAGATAACTAGTGCCAACAGTTAAGCCATCGAACTCAAAATCTATCGTTTGAGTTCCATTATTCCTTGCAATATCGGTTGCATAGATTTTACGAGTAACATAACTATAGTTTGAGCCATTATATTGCCATATCATAACTGCAACGCCACTGGTGTGATCATCTGTCGCTGAAGTATTCGTCAACTTAATGTGGCCTTGCAACTTCGAACCATAGAATCCATACCTATAGCTAACACCTACATTGTTTTCTATTACCAAATCATAATCATAATCATAGCCATAGCCTGAAATCGTTGTCGTCAGCGTGCCCGTAGTGCCTGCTTCTGCGGCAGCCACAGTCACGGTGACAGGCGAGGACAGGGCGTCTTCTTCATCGTCGCCATCCATATCTTCGCTCTTCACCAGCATACTCCAGTCGCCAGCCACATCGGGTGTGAAGAAGAATTCGACCGGCGTGTCAGTAGCACCTTCCTCCACATCAACCGTACGAGCTGACAGAGCGCTATAGTCAGAAGCACCAGGTTCCTTACCGTACAGCGTCACCCTACCGGTAAAGCGTTCATTACCAGAATTAGAAATCTTGGCAATCATCGTCAACTTCTGGCCCACCTCGGCCGTTCCGCTCTTCTCGAGAGTTGCCGACAGCACCGGCTGAAGATTGGTACCTACATTCTCAAGTGTCAGGTTATTGCCAATGACGGTAGCCTTGATGTAAATCTTGTCGCTAAGCTCGCAGGGCAACCAGGTGCCAGTTCCCGCCTTACGGCTGACCATCACGAGTTTGTATTCTCCATCGGCCAGGTCTTTGCCAAACGTCAGATAATTTGTCCCCCAACTGGAAGCGCCATTGCTATAATTCTCTTTTGTACCACTATTCATCACTTTCAAAAGAGTAGAACCCTGATAGAGTGCAAAGCCGTAGTCGAAACCAGCAGTCAGTCCGCTAGCATTGCCATAGGCATAATCCACACCTACACCGAGATAAAGCGTTCCCTCATTTATCGTGCCGAAGTCAGTTGAAGAGTATTTGACATACGACAAAGTGGGAGACTCGAACTTAGTCACTGTCAAGCGAATATCATCCGTCTGGCTGATACCGTCGTCCACAGCACTCACATTGACAATCACCGACTGGTCAAAGTTATAGCCATCGTCCGACGCACTGCCTCCGGCACCTTGCTCGGCTGTATTCAGCACCGACATCTTATAGAAGCCGTTGCTCATGCCGCCCCAACCCCAGTTCACGTGGAAGTAGTCGGCTTCAGAATAGCCGTCGAGCACGAAAGCATGACCACCACCCAGCGACTGAGCGCTGATGAACACCGGTCCATTGGTGGTCAGTTCTTTGTAGATGACGTCCAGCCAATCGTTGTAGACCATATAGTCGCGACTCACAATCTTGATATCAGGGTCATAACCGAAGTAGCCGACCAGCATATCGGGCACGGCCCATGACGAGGCACCAGACCCGCCCTTGCTGGCAATATCGTATTGCGTCTCTACACCGGCGCCCACATACTCCATCAACTTGGCAACGGCAGCGTTAGCCTCGTCTGTCGAAGGATAGCTGTCGGTCATCGTGCTCCAGTCAATCGTGGTGACAGGCTTAGCCGCAACCGTGTTTGTCACAGCGGAATTTTCGCTATCCCATATTACGCATGTTTCAAGATTATATGCAGGAACTTCTTTCTTCAAAGTGGTGCTTGTCAGGCCATACTTGTTCGCCTGAAAATACATCACCTGAGAAGCAGCCGTAGCCACGCAACCCGTCACCGTGCGGGTCAACTCATAGGCAGACCCATTCCAGTCGGCACGCTGAGGGCAATTATTATTGTAAGGTGCATATTGGTTCCACTCTGTGGCCAGCAGCGGGCTCACCGGCTTTCGTGCTGCCGACGCCTTCATGGCGCGGCTGGCAGCCACGTCGTTGGTGACGCCGTGCTTCTGCATCCACTGAATCTGGTCGGCATAACCCTGGAGCCAGGCCTTGAGGTTGACGGGCATGTTCTCTGCCGCAATCTCGCCCTTGTCGGCATAGCCGAGCACGACGTCGCCGGTACAGTCGTCACCGCTGACGATGACGAAGCCCTCCTTCTGGCCAACGTTAAACACATACAGCTGGTCGGTGACAACGCCATCCTTCAGCTGTAGCTTCACTTGTTGCATACCACGGGCGGCGGCCACATTGGCGCCACGCTCATTCAGGAACAGCAGCGCCTTCTGGCGTGCCTCGTCCTTAGTCAGGGTGGCTGCTGTCAGCACAATACTGACGAGCAGACACACGAGTGTCATCAATTGTCGTTTCATAGTTACTGATTTTTATTGTTTTCGATTATTTCTTCAGATACTTCGCCAGCTCGCTCTTGTTCTGACGCAAGCCCTTGGCCATCGACTGGGCGTTCAGCTGGGCACCGGCCTTCGACGTATGGGTATGGTCTTTCTTGAAGTACTTGGCACCAGCCTTCTCCTTGATGGCTGCCACCTTAGCCTTGGCCTGTTCCTTGTCGGCAGGCAGTTTGCTGACGGCAAACTTCTTGTCCAGAGCATCAGCGGTGATGTTATGCAGGTCGACGAACTCCACGCCCGTCTCCTCGACCACCTCGCGGTACCACTTGCCGTAGCTGTTGTCGCGACGCTCAACCTTGCCGCCGGGCCACTCGTTGCGCGGCGTCAGCGAGACGAGGATGGGCGTGGCTCCCTTCTCACGGACGTCGTCGATGAACTTGCGGAGATACCAGCCGAAGCTGTAGACCACCTCGTAGGTGCCGTTGTCCATCTTATAGACGTGCAAGGTGTCCTTCGTGCCGGGGATGACGCCACGAGCCTTCGCATCGGTGATGGGGCAGATGTCGTTATGGCCAAACTGAATCGTGACGAAGTCGCCGGGCTGCAACGAGTTGTAGACCTCGTCCCACAAGCCCTCACGCAGGAACGAGCGCGTGGAGCGACCGGCACGGGCAGCATTGAACAGCGTTATCTTCGACTCGTCGAAGACCGTGGCAGCCTGCGAGGCCCAGCCCCACATACCGTCGTCATCGTTGTCGGCGTTCTTCACCGTGGAGTCGCCAGTGAAGAAGACGACGGGCTTGCCGGCCTCGCGCTTCACGGGCTTCACCTTCAGCGGCACGTTCTGCATCATAGCCTGCAAGGGGCGCAGTTGCGGGTTCTGACTCTCCCACAGCCCCTCAGCAGCCGAACGGGCGTTCATCTCGGCGCCGAACTTCGACGTATGAATCTTGTCGCCCAAGAAATGGTATTGCTGTTTCCAGCGGCTATAGCTGTCGAGCTTCGCACCAGACCTTTCGTTCAGGTCGACGAAGGGTACGCCCTCTACGGCAGCGATGTAGGCAGCCCATTCCGTCTGGGGCTTGCGCACGATTCTGCCTTTATCGTCGAAGGCGTCGCGCGGTGTCAGCGACATCAGGACGGGATTCGCCCCCTTGGCCCTGGTCTCGCTGATATAGCGGCGCAAATAGTTACCGTAGGAGTAGACCGTGTCCTGACGCTGTGTACGCTGGTTGAAACCTACATAGCACGTGTCGGGGTCGACACCGGGGATGACGGCACGGGCCCGCTTCGCATCGAAGAACTCGCCGTTGTCGTTATGGCCGATGGAGACGATGACCCAGTCGCCAGGCTTCAGGGCGTCGCGCACTGCCGGCCACAGGTCGGTGTAGAACGTGCGGGTAGACATACCGCCAAGGGCCTGGTTCTCTACCGTTATCCGTTTGGCATCGAAATACTGGTTGGCATAGTAGCCCCAGCCCCACTGTCCGTTGGAGCCGTCGCCACGGGTACCGTTGCGCATCGTGGAGTTGCCCACGAGGAAGAGCACGGGGTTCTGTCCCTGGCGTGTCGTGCCAGGCTTGGGCCTCGACATCAGAGCTTTGGCTATGGAGTCTGGCGTATTGTCCACCACCTTGTTCACATCTTCTATCGGATCGGGGAGATTGTCAAATCCTTGTGCCCCTACGGCTGTCGTCATCGCAGCCATCATTGCTATTGTAAGTAGTCGTTTCATCATAATGCACATTAATATGGTGCAAAGATACTATTTTTTTTTGAAAAAACTATGGTATTCTAAAAAAAACATTAACTTTGCACACGAAAATTGATTTAGCCAACGTATGCTGAAACTTTTATTAAAACTTTGGGCAGACCAGAAACGGCGCGACTTCAAGTGGGGCCGTTTCTTGGGCGAGGCTTATTTCTTCCTGCTCTTCCTCTTCCTCAGCTCGGTCATCACCTATGTCATCTACGAAGAGACCGATAGTACAGAAGGAGCAGAGATGGCCTTACCCTTCATCGCCGTAAGCCTCATCATTCCCGATTTCATCAACAAGCTGCTGGTGAAGCACGACGAGACGGTCATGGACCACTATCTGAAGAGTCGTCCCGTGGACGAACGGTCGTGGAACCGCTTCCTATTGGTGAACAACGTGTTCTCCTTCTGGAACTGGTCTATCCCGCTCTTGTTCCTGCCTTTCTGCGTCCTTTTCCTGCCGTGGATGCTTGCGCTGCCAGCCATGCTGCTGCTATTCGCCGTGTCGATGGTGGGCGGTGTGGCTATCACGGCCTTCCGTAGGGCTAAGGGCTGGCCGAACAAATGGCCGGTACCGGTGGCGATGGGCATCTGGTTTGTCATCGCCTGCTTCTACGCGATGTTGCTCACCATCCTGCCGTGGGGGGTACACCTCGTCGGGTTCCTGTTGCTCTGCGCGGGCGGCATAGCCGTTTTCTACGACTACCTCTGCACCCTGCGCCGCTACGAGGAGTCGCAGGCCAAGGCCAGCCGGCTGTTCCTCGGCGCCTCGTCGCTGTTCTCGATGGAATACGTCAGCCTGCTGCGCTCCAAGCGCCTGCGTGTAGCGTCGCTCGTCCTGCCGTTGGTCTTTGTATTCAACTCTTATACGCAGGTTGTCAACGGGCTGAACTTCATGTTCTACCTGATGCTGATGTTTGCCATCTTCGCACCGTCGATGATGCTGGGACAGTGGGTATTCGGCGTCGAGGGCAATTATTTCGACGGGCTGTGGACGAAGCCCGTCAGCATCCTCGAAATCCTGCAGAACAAGTTCTGGTTCTTCGCCCTGCTCAACATCCTGCCGTTAGTGTTACTGATACCGCTCATCTGGATTGCCGGCCTGTCGCCGTGGATGCTGGTGGCAACATGGCTGTTCACCGCCGGCGCTGCCAACCTGACGTTGATGCCTACGGCACTCATTTCGTCGCGATTGGAGCTGTTCCAGTCGGCTTTCTTCAACTATCAGGGCGCATCGCTTTCCATCAACCTCTACGGCCTCATCGTACTGATTCCGCTGGTGGGCTACAGCCTGTGTGCATGGTTGTTAGAGCCGCTCACCGCCACGATAGTGCTCTCGGTGATAGGCGTCGTCGGCATAGCGCTCCACAAGGTGGTCATCGGATGGATAGCACGCCGCTATGAGCAGAAGCGCTACACATGCTTCGAACGTTACAGACAATAAAAAAAGCAAAGAATATGGAAATCAATATACAAAACCTCGTCAAACAGTACGGCAAAAACACCGTACTGAACATCCCGGAACTGACCATCGGCTCGGGCGAACTTGTAGGACTGGTAGGCAACAACGGAGCCGGCAAGACCACACTGATGCGACTCATCCTCGACCTCATAGAAGCTACCGAGGGCACCATCGAGGTGGGCGGAATGAGGGTCACTGAGGATGCGAGCTGGAAACAGACTACCGGCTCGTTCATCGACGGCCGCTTCCTCATCGACTTCTACACCCCCGAAGAATACTTCGGATTCATCGCACGCGTCTACGGACTGTCGAAGGACGAACTTGAAGGCCGACTCGAAACGTATCAGCCACTGATGCACGGCGAGATACTCGGCACAAGGAAGTACCTGCGCCAGTTCTCGGAGGGCAACCGCCAGAAAATCGGCATCATCGGTGCCATGCTCGTCAACCCCAAGGTGCTCATCCTCGACGAGCCGTTCAACTACCTCGACCCGTCGTCACAGATGACGGTAGCCAAACTTATCCGCCAGATAAACTTCCAGTTAGGCACGACGGTCATCATCTCCAGCCACAACCTGAACTTCGTCTCGGAAATCTCCTCCCGCATCCTGCTCTTGGAGAAAGGCGTGGTCATCAAGGACATCATCAACGAGGACGGCAGTGCTGCCCAGGAACTGGAAGAATACTTCAACACGGCAGAATAATTAACAAGACGCTGAAGATTGCACTCTAACTGATTTCATTCACCTTATTATTGCACAAAACGACCGAAATGCGCACATTTCGGTCGTTTTTGTGCATTTTATTTGGCTGTGTGCGCAAAAAAGCGTACCTTTGCACCCGCTTTTTGGACAAGAGTACAAAGGTTCAGACATGAGAACAGGAGTACAAAGGTTTGGACATGAGAACAAGAGTACAAAGGTTTGGACATGAGAACAAGAGTACGATGGTTTAGATTGTAATACATTATATTATTTATTTTTATGGCTTTAAAGATTGTTGTGCTGGCCAAGCAAGTGCCAGACACCCGTAACGTGGGTAAGGACGCCATGACTGCCGAAGGCACCGTAAACCGCGCAGCCCTACCCGCCATCTTCAATCCCGAAGATTTGAACGCCCTGGAACAGGCCCTTCGCCTGAAGGAGCAGAACCCAGGCTCTACAGTAGGAATCCTCACGATGGGTCCTCCACGTGCTGGTGAGATTATCCGTCAGGGACTTTATCGTGGCGCTGATACCGGTTGGCTGCTGACAGACCGCCTCTTTGCCGGTGCCGATACCCTCGCAACTTCTTATGCTTTGGCTACCGCCATCAAGAAGATTGGCGATGTGGACATCGTCATCGGTGGTCGTCAGGCTATCGATGGTGATACCGCTCAGGTAGGTCCTCAGGTGGCTCAGAAGCTGGGGCTCAATCAGGTGACATACGCTGAGGAAGTTCTCAGCGTCAAGGATGGTAAGGCTACCATCAAGCGCGTCATCGACGGTGGTGTGGAGACTGTAGAGGCTCCTCTGCCAGTGGTGATTACCGTGAATGGAAGTGCTGCCCCCTGCCGCCCCCAGAACGCCAAACTGGTGATGAAGTACAAGCGTGCTACCTGCCCAATGGAGCGTCCTGCCGAAGGCACGCCCTACGACTATCTGTACGACGAGCGCCCTGAGCTGAATCTTAATCAGTGGAGCGTGGCTGATGTGAACGGCGACGTGAACCAGTGTGGTCTGGCCGGTTCGCCTACCAAGGTGAAGGCTATCAAGAACATCGTGTTCCAGGCTAAGGAGTCGAAGACTTTGACGGCTTCTGATGCTGATATCGAGGGAATGATCAAAGAATTGTTGGATGAGAAAATCATTGGCTAAGTATGAGAATTAAGTAGTTAAAGTAGTTAAGTAGTTAAGCCAAATGTCTGGAGGCTGACACAAGCGAAAATGGTAATGGCTTAACTACGCAGCGCGACAGCGCGATAACTACTTAACTCCTTAACTACAAAAAAAGAATTATGAACAACGTATTTGTATATTGCGAGATTGAAGGTACGACCGTACAAGAAGTATCTCAGGAGTTGCTGACCAAAGGTCGCAAGCTCGCCAATGAACTGAAAGTGGAACTCCATGCCATTGTTGCCGGTACAGGTATCAAGGGTAAGGTAGAGGACCAGATACTGCCCTATGGTGTCGACAAGCTGTTCGTCTTCGACGCTCCCGACTTGTTCCCCTACACCTCGGCTCCCCATACCGACATTCTGGTGAACCTCTTCAAGGAGGAGCAGCCACAGATTTGTCTGATGGGTGCTACTGTCATCGGTCGCGACTTTGGTCCTCGTGTGTCATCATCGCTGACTTCCGGTCTGACTGCTGACTGCACAGAACTGGAGATTGGTCCTTTCGAGGATAAGAAAAATAATAAAGTATATGAGAATCTGCTCTATCAGATTCGTCCTGCTTTCGGTGGTAACATCGTTGCTACCATCGTGAACCCCGACCACCGTCCTCAGATGGCTACCGTCCGCTCTGGCGTGATGCAGAAGGCTATCTATGAGGGTGCTTGCAAGAAGGAGGTTGTTTACCCAGAGGTAAGCAAGTATGTAAGCCCTGAGGCTTTCGTTGTGAAGGTACTCGACCACCATGTAGAGGCTGCCAAGCATAACCTGAAGGGTGCGCCCATCGTCGTAGCCGGTGGTTACGGCATGGGTTCAAAGGAGAACTTCGACATGCTGTTCCAGTTGGCTAAGGTGCTTCATGGTGAGGTGGGCGGAAGCCGCGCTGCCGTGGATGCAGGCTGGCTCGACCACGACCGTCAGATTGGTCAGACTGGTGTTACCGTTCATCCAAAGGTGTACATCGCCTGTGGTATCTCCGGACAGATTCAGCATATCGCCGGTATGCAGGACTCTGGTATCATCATCTCTATCAACAGCGATCCCGATGCGCCTATCAACCGCATCGCCGACTATGTGATTGTTGGTACTGTAGAAGAGGTTGTTCCCAAGCTGATTAAGTATTATAAGCAGAACAGTAAATAATTTGGAGTTAAGTAGTTTAAGTAGTTAAGTAGTTAAGCCATTACCTCATGACAAACAACTTTCATGGTATAGTTGCATGGCAAAAGGCGCACGAGTTTGTGCTGATGGTTTACAGGGCAACAAAGAACTATCCGGACTTTGAGAAGTTTGGCCTCAGTTCTCAGTTTCAGCGTGCCGCTGTATCCATACCTGCTAATATCGCTGAAGGTTATAAGAAAATGAGTAAAGCCGACAAACTGCGTTTTTATAACATTGCTCAAGGCAGTCTGGAAGAGTGTAGATATTATGTCTTGCTTTCAAAGGATCTTGGTTACATAAATGAAGATAATTACGATCTTCTTTTTGATGCAGTGGAAGAAACCAGCAAGTTATTAAATGGCTATTGCAAAGGCGTCATGACTAATGATTTTAGCAAAACCTTATAGCAGGCATTTGGCTTAACTACTTAACTACTTAACTACCCTCTACAAAAAACAAAAGAATATGGCAAACTATTATAGCGATCATCCTGAGATCGGGTTCTACTTGAACCACCCCCTGATGGCTCGTATCGTTGAGCTGAAAGAAAAGGGTTTCGCTGATGCGAAAGAATATGACTATGCCCCCGTTGACCTGGGCGATGCCATCGAGAACTACAAGCAGATTCTCGACATCACCGGCGACGTGGCTGCTAACATCATCGAGCCTAACTCTGAGAGCGTCGACCTTGAAGGTCCGCACCTTGAGAACGGCCGTATGATCTACGCCTCGAAGACTTATGAGAACCTCGACGCCACCCGTAAGGCGGGTCTGTGGGGTGTCTCGATGCCCCGTCGTTACGGCGGTCTGAACCTGCCGAACACCATCTTCTCGATGCTGAGCGAGATGATTTCGGCTGCCGACGCCGGTTTCCAGAACATCTGGTCGTTGCAGAGCTGTATCGACACGCTCTATGAGTTCGGCAGCGAGGAGCAGCGCCAGAAGTATATCCCCCGTGTCTGCGCCGGTGAGGGTATGTCGATGGACTTGACCGAGCCTGATGCCGGTTCCGACCTGCAGCGCGTGATGCTGAAGGCTACCTTCGATGAGAAGGAGAACTGCTGGCGCCTGAACGGTGTGAAGCGTTTCATCACCAACGGTGATAGCGACATCCACCTCGTGCTGGCCCGCTCTGAGGAAGGCACTAAGGACGGCCGCGGTCTGTCGATGTTCATCTACGACAAGCGCCAGGGCGGTGTGAACGTGCGCCACATCGAGCACAAATTAGGTATTCACGGTTCACCTACCTGTGAGCTGACCTATAAGAACGCGAAGGCAGAACTCTGCGGCTCGACCCGTCTCGGTCTGATCAAGTATGTGATGGCCCTGATGAACGGTGCCCGTCTGGGTATCGCTGCCCAATCGGTAGGTGTCGAGCAGGAGGCTTACAACGAGGGCCTGGCATACGCCAAGGAGCGCCAGCAGTTCGGTGATAAGATTATCAACTTCCCCGCCGTCTATGACATGCTCTCGCGCATGAAGGCCAAGCTCGATGCCGGTCGTTCGCTGCTCTACGAGACAGCCGCCTACGTGGATGTCTATAAGTGCTTGGAGGACATCGAGCGCGACCGTAAACTGACGCCCGAGGAGAAGCAGGAGCTGAAGAAGTACCAGCGTCTGGCCGATGCCTTCACACCACTTGCCAAGGGTATGAACTCCGAGTACGCCAACCAGAACGCCTACGATGCCATCTCGATTCACGGCGGTTCGGGCTTCATCATGGAGTACAAGAGCCAGCGCCTGTTCCGCGACGCCCGCATCTTCTCCATCTACGAGGGTACCACGCAGCTGCAGGTGGTGGCTGCTATCCGCTACATCACCAACGGCACGATGCTGAACAACATCAAGGAGATGGCTGCAAACCTGCAGACTTGCGATTGCATGGCAGGACTGAAGGCACGTGTAGAAAAGCTCATTCCTGTCTATGAGGAGGCTCTCGCCGCTGTCAAAGCTCTGGAGAACCAGGACGCTCACGACTTTCTGGCCCGCCGTCTCTACGACATGACTGCCGAGCTCGTGATGTCGCTGCTCATCATCCGTGATGCCAGCAAGGCTCCTGAGCTGTTTAAGAAGAGCGCCAACGTCTATGTCCGCATGACCGAGGAAGACGTTCTTGGCAAGTCTGCCTACATCAAGGCTTTCCAGGTTGCAGACCTCGAGAACTTCAAGGCTGTCGAGAAAGATGCTGCAGAATAAAGAATTCCAAGACTTCCAAATAAAAAAATCCGGTGAATCGTTTGATTCATCGGATTTTTTTCGTATATTCGTACCCCAAACCCAAAAACGACGCTCTTTAGTCTACTGTTGGCTCCTTCACCTCCTGGCCCCGACAGAAGCGATGGAGTATCTGGCGGTCGTCGCCCACATAGATGAAACGCTCTAAGCGGTGAACCAGCGAGTATTCGTCAGGATACAGCACGCTGTCGTCGATGACCAGCGCATCGAAGTCGTAGCCCGGCTCAAAGCTGCCCACCTTGCCGAAGAAGCTGCCGGCCGACTTCGTGGCTATCCAGAACGTCTCCGACAGCGTGAGGAACGGCTTGTTGCGATCGTGCTGGTAGTGCATCTTGCTGACCTGAATGGCATAGACTAGCATACGGAACATATTCAGGTCGTGACCACCGCTGATGTCGCTGCCTAAGCCTACGCGCAGACCCTCGTCGAGGAAGGTGCGGAGGGGAGCCATACCCGACGACAGATTGAAGTTCGACGTGGGACAGTGGGCCACCATGACGCCATTACGCTTCATCATGTCCAGTTCCTCGCCCGACGTCCACACGCAGTGAGCCATGATGGTGGGCGTCTGTCCGAAGAGTCCGTAGCGGTTGTAGGCATCGCCATAGCACGAACTCTCCTTCTCCAGGTCCTTCACCCAGGCTATCTCCGACGTATTCTCCGACAGATGCGACTGCACCGGCAACTGATACGTGTTAGCCAGCCGCCCACATGCCATCAGCAGCTCCGGCGTACACGACGGTACGAAGCGCGGCGTTATGATGGGGCGCACCAGCGCGTCGGGCTTGTTAAACTCGGCTATCAGCTGCTCGTTGCCCGCGACGGCCTCCTCCACGTCTTCGCAGAGGTTGTCGGGACAGTTGCGGTTCATGGCCACCTTGCCTACCAGTGCTCCCATGCCAGCTTCTTGATAGAGCTGCATCAGCAGACGCGTACTCTCCGTATGGACGGTGCCGAAGACGCACGAGCGCATCGTGCCGAAGAGCCACTGGGTATGCAGGAAGCGGCGGTACATACGCTCAGCATACCGCACGTCGGCATATTTCGCCTCCTCGGGGAAGGTGTACTGCTGCAACCACGGCAGCAGTTCCAGATCCATAGCCACCCCCTGGTTATGTACCTGCGGGGCGTGGACGTGCATATCGTTCATCGCCGGAATGAGCAGGCAGTTGCCGAAGTCGGTCACCTCGGCGCCCTCGCTGTCCAGTGCTGACAGGTCGGTAGAGACCCCTGTCACGCGACCATTCTCCACGGCGATATAGCCGTTTTCGTACACCTCGAACTTGTCTTTTTCTTTCGTAAAGAGAATATGTGCCTTATATACCTTTTTCATCATATAAACTGAGTAGTTACCGCAAAAGTTTTCTTGCAAACTCAATGATGGTATCCTCGCCGCGCAGGAAGTCTTCTTGTCGCAGGCTTACCTCGTAGTCAGGGGCTATGCCAAATTCTGTCGTCTGCCGCCGGGCGTCGTACATCGGCACTGCTGAGAACCGTACCACCCAGCCGTTGGACAGCGATGAGCTGAAGGGCATGCCAGCGCCGCCTCCGGTGTGGTCGCCTACAATCTTGACGTTAGGCAGTGCTTTCATATACATCGTGAACTCGTTGGCTGCCGAGTAGACGTGGCGGTTGGTGAGCACGCAGACGGGTTTCTGCCAGCGCAGCGAGGCTGCGGGGTCGAGGTAGCGCGGCTCCATGTCAGAGAAGTCGTTGTGGCCTGTTCCCGTCTTGTGCTGTATATAGCCCACGAGCGTTCGTTCGTTGGTGAATCGCGAAGCCAGTTTCTCTGCGTTTGTCAGGTCGCCGCCGCCGTTGCTTCGTATGTCGATGATAAGGCCGCGACAGAGGATGAATTCGTTGAGCACCTCGCTGAGGTTCCCGCTGCCAATGCCGTGCAGGAACGACTCGTAGCGGATGTAGCCGATGTTGTCGTCCAGGATTTTGTAGTAGAGACCGGAGGCAATCTTGTAGTCGGTGCCTAAGTACCGTCGCTGTAGTGTGTCGCTGTAGTTGGCGGGGTGCAGTTCGTACCACTGCCAGTAACGTGCCATGTCGTGTGAGGCGGTCAGGTTGACATGTCCGTCGCGCAATTCGCCGAGCATGTTGCCTAACACCTCAAAGAGCTGTTCGTTGGTCATGCGGCTGTTGATCTGTGCCTGATATTTGGCGTGTACCTGTTGCCAGTCCAGTCCGTATTCGTGTTGTTTGTAGTCGAAGAAGCAGTAGTGTTCGTCAATGATTTTCCACAGCGCCTCGAAGTTGCCTTGCGGGGTATTGGCAAACTCCTCTTCGTCGACACAGCTGAAGGTGAGACAGGAGCACAGTAGAAGGCATAGGTATAGGAGTATGTTCTTTCTCATAATCGTGGACTGATAGTGAAGTGGCGCACGACACCAATCATGATGCGGTTATGGTAGACGTGCGACTTGAGGTTGTTGACGTGTGCCTGCTGGTAGTCGCCGAGGTAGCCGAGGCGCAGGGTGAGCCTGCTGTTGACTTGGCATTCTACTGACAGTTGCTGTCGGAAGTTCGGTGCCGAGACGAAGGTGGTGGGCACGATATTGTGGTCGTAGTTGCCCTGCGAGAATATCTCGTAGTACGACTGTCCGTAGTTGGGGCTGAACATCACGCCGATGAGCGGCAGCTGCAGCTCGTAGCGTACCGTCCATGGCAGGCGGAAGAGCGGGAAGCGGTAGGCAGCAATGGCCGATGGCATGATGTTGAGCGACAGTCGTCCCTGTGCCGGGTTGTTGGAGTTGCTGGTGTTGTAGATGAATCCGAGGTTTAGGGCAGCCATGGCGCCAGCCTGTACCGTCAGGCGGTTGAGCCTCAGACCGTAGTACCGGCCGAAGAAGAAGCTGTAGTCGCCCTGCAGTTCGTTGACCGTCCCCACCCGGTCTTCTGCCGACGTGAAGTTCAGCTGGTGTTGTAGCATGGTGGCCCATTGGCAGCCCGGTTTCTGTCGTTCGCTGCCTACCAGCAGGGACAGTCCCGTTCCGCTGAATTTTTCTTGCGACAGATAGGTGTCGAGGATATTTGTCGCCCCACCGCCTATCATATAGGTTGTCGATACGTCGGTCTGGCCATTGGCAGTGCTGCCAGCGGCCAGCAGCCATAAGGCCATAGTCCAAAAACGTTTAGAAGTCTTCATCGGTGAAGAGGTTTGTTTGTCCTGTTATTTCGTCAATGACCTGTTGCTCGCTCTTGCCGGCGTCGGGGTCAAGATCTTCAGGGGTTTCTGAGCCTTCCGGGTCTTCTGAGTCTTCAGAGTCTTCCGGAGGTTCTGGGAATCGGGTGGGTTCCAGTTCGGTGATGCTCTCTATCTGGTAGGTTGTCAGCCTCTTGCCCTTAGCCTTGAAGCCCTTGACGCTGATGAACTGCTCAACGTCGATCTCCTCTGAGCCTCGGAACTCGTCGATGCCGCCGTAGACTATCTGCAGGCGCGGGTAGGCCACGTCGGTGAGCAGGATGAGCTTCGACAGCGTGTTCTCGCCAAGGAAGTTCTGTTTGCGCTTTGTGGCCTCCATCAAGAATCGTTTCAGATAGGGGTAGCCCTGGTTGTCGGCATCCCAGAGGGCAGCGCTCCACACCTTATCCTGGTCGTACTTCTCGATGCGCAGGATATCCTGCTCGAAGTGGTTGTTCACGTCGAAGTTCGTCAGATAGAAGTCGCCGTTCTGCAGGATGACGAGAATCTGGTCGTCGTCGAAGAACTCGCCCAGCAGTCGCCCGTGCTCGTCGTAGTTCAGACGGTTGACGTCGGGGTCGTACCACACTTTCCGTCCGCCCAGTGTTGAGTGGCCGTGACTCTTCAGTCCGATGCGGTGTACGGGGTTGCGCGTCAGCAGGTTTCCCTTTGAAGCCCGCCCCTTGATTATCACTTCCGAGAAGTCCTTCTCGATGAAGATTTTCTTCAGTTTCGGGTTCGGGTCGAGTGTCACCTTGATTACCTCCGCCTCGCCGTTGGGGTTGGCCGTGAAGTACATGATCTTCGACCCCGGCGTACCCTGTGTCAGGTCGTACTCCTTGTCGCGTGTCATGCTGGTGACGTTGAAGCGCTTGATGAAGTAGGCCCCCTTCTTGCCGTCGCGGTAGACGACATTATATATGGTACGCGAATCATTCTTCTTAAAGACTTGCAGGTGGAGGATGTTCTTGCCTATGAAGAGCTTGTCAGCCACACGCACCACCTTGTACTTGCCGTCGCGGTAGAAGATGATGATGTCGTCGATGTCGGAGCAGTTGCAGACATACTCGTCCTTCTTCAGACTTGTGCCGATGAAGCCGTCGTTGCGGTTGATGTACAGCTTCTGGTTGGCCTCCGCCACCTTCGTGGCCTCGATGGTGTCGAAGTTGCGGATTTCTGTCAGTCGCGGGTGTTCCTTGCCGTATTTGTCCTTCAGGAACTGGAACCACGAGGCCGTCACCTCGACGAGGTTTGCCAGGTCGCGGTCTATCTCATCAATCTCGGCCTTGATGCGTGCCATCAGTTCGTCGGCCTTGTCCTTGTTGAACTTCAGGATGCGCTGCATCTTGATTTCCAGCAGTCGCAGAATGTCGTCCTTTGTCACCTCGCGGATGAATGTGGGGTAGTAGGGCGTCAGCCGCTCGTCGATATGTTCGCAGACGGCGTCGACATTCGGTGCCTGTTCGAACTTCTTGTCCTTATAGATACGCTCTTCGATGAATATCTTCTCCAACGAGCAGAAATGCAGCTGTTCCTGCAGTTCGCCCTTGCGAATCTCCAGTTCCTGGCGGATGAGGTCTTTCGTGCGGTCTACCGAGTGTCGCAGCACGTCACTGACGGTCAGGAACTGCGGCTTCTGGTCGCTGATGACGCAGCAGTTGGGCGATATGTTAATCTCGCAGTCGGTAAAGGCGTAGAGCGCGTCGAGCGTCTTGTCCGACGAGACACCCGGTGCCAGATGAACCACAATTTCGACGTTTGCCGATGTCAGGTCGTCCACGCGGCGCGCCTTGATTTTCCCTTTCTCGATAGCCTTCGTGATGCTCTCGCAGAGTGTGGTTACCGTCTTTGAGAACGGCAGTTCGCGGATGACGAGCGTCTTCTGGTCCAGTTTCTCAATCTTGGCGCGCACCTTCAGCACGCCGCCGCGCTGGCCGTCGTTGTATTTTGAGACGTCGATGCTGCCGCCCGTCTGGAAGTCGGGGTATAACTGGAATGCCTCGCCGTGGAGGTAGCTGACGGCCGCGTCGCAGATTTCGCAGAAGTTGTGCGGCATAATCTTCGAGCTGAGGCCCACGGCGATACCCTCGGCACCCTGCGCCAGCAGCAGCGGGAACTTCACGGGCAGCGTTATCGGCTCCTTGTTGCGGCCGTCGTAAGAGAGCTGCCATTCTGTGGTCTTGGGGTTGAAGACCGTGTCCAAGGCGAACTTGGACAGGCGGGCCTCGATGTATCGCGGGGCTGCGGCGCGGTCGCCGGTCAGGATGTTGCCCCAGTTTCCCTGCGTGTCTATCAGCAGGTCCTTCTGTCCTAACTGCACCAAGGCGTCGCTGATGGAGGCGTCGCCGTGGGGGTGGAACTGCATGGTGTGGCCCACAATGTTCGCCACCTTGTTATATCGCCCGTCGTCCATGCGTTTCATGGAGTGCATGATGCGGCGCTGCACCGGTTTGAAGCCGTCCTCGATGTTAGGCACGGCACGCTCCAGTATAACGTATGAGGCATAGTCGAGGAACCAGTTCTGATACATGCCGCTCAGATGGTGAACGGCAGCCGCGTCAAACCGGTTCACGGGCTTGTAGTCGGAGTGTGACTCTGAGACTTCCGGATTCTCCGGGCTTTCCGGGCTTTCGTTGATATCGTCTTTTATTTCGTCGTCCATATCGTGTTTTAGATTTCTTCGTGCAAAAATACAAAAAAATCTGAATAAAACGGCGAAACATACATTATTTAACGAAAAAAGCAGGATACTTGCCGTATCCTGCCGTGCTAAGTAGGGACACCCGGGCTCGAACCGGGGACCTCTGCAATGTGACTGCAGCGCTCTAAACCAACTGGGCTATGCCCCTATCTTTTGTTTGCGGGTGCAAAAGTAGTTAATATTTTCCGAATAGCCAAAAGTTTTCCGTGATTTTTTGTTAATTCTTAATTCTTAATTCTTAATTCTTAATTTAAATATGTAACTTTGCACCCAGAATTTGCAAATTTAACAATTTTATGGCACAAGAAGATGTATTTAAGAAAATCGTGAGTCACTGCAAGGAGTACGGTTTCGTGTTCCCCTCCAGTGAGATTTACGATGGTTTAGGCGCCGTCTACGACTATGGTCAGAACGGCGTAGAGTTGAAGAATAACATTAAGCAGTACTGGTGGAAGGCCATGACGATGCTGCACGAGAACATCGTGGGTATCGACTCGGCCATCTTCATGCACCCGACGATATGGAAGGCCAGCGGCCACGTTGACGCTTTCAACGACCCCCTCATCGACAACCGCGACTCGAAGAAGCGCTACCGCGCCGACGTGCTGATAGAGGACCAGATAGCCAAGTACGACGAGAAGATTAATAAGGAGGTGGAGAAGGCCCGCAAGCGTTTCAAGGATGCTTTCAACGAGGAGCAGTTCCTGGCCACCAGCGAGCGTGTGAAAGAGGCCAAGGAGAAGCGCGACGCACTGCACGCCCGTTATACCGCTGCCATGCAGGGTCCCGACTTGGACGAGCTGAAGCAGATTATCCTCGACGAGGAGATTGTCTGCCCCATTAGCGGCACCCGCAACTGGACCGACGTGCGCCAGTTCAACCTGATGTTCGCTACCGAGATGGGCGCCTCTGCCGACGGTTCCATGAAAGTCTACTTGCGCCCGGAGACGGCTCAGGGTATCTTTGTCAACTACCTGAACGTCCAGAAGACCGGCCGCATGAAGATTCCCTTCGGCATTGCCCAGATTGGCAAGGCTTTCCGCAACGAGATTGTTGCTCGCCAGTTCATCTTCCGTATGCGCGAGTTCGAGCAGATGGAGATGCAGTTCTTCGTACAGCCCGGCACGGAGCTGGAGTGGTTCCCGAAGTGGAAGGAGCAGCGCATGGCCTGGCACCTGGCCTTAGGCTTCGGTGCTGAGAACTACCGTTTCCACGACCACGAGAAGCTGGCCCACTATGCTAACGCCGCCACCGACATCGAGTTCAAGATGCCGTTCGGCTTCAAGGAGGTGGAGGGCATCCACTCGCGTACCAATTTCGACCTGTCTCAGCACGAGAAGTTCTCGGGCAAGAGCATCAAGTACTTCGACCCGCAGACCAACGAGAGCTACACCCCGTACGTCATCGAGACCTCTATCGGTGTCGACCGTATGTTCCTCTCTATCATGTGTCACGCCTTCGAGGAAGAGAAATTAGAGAACGGTGAGACCCGCGTGGTGCTGAAGCTGCCCGCAGCCTTGGCTCCCGTGAAGTGCGCTGTCATGCCTCTGGTGAAGAAAGACGGACTGCCCGAGAAGGCCCGCGAGATTATCGACCAGCTGAAGTTCCACTTCAACTGCCAGTACGACGAGAAGGACTCTATAGGCAAGCGCTACCGCCGTCAGGACGCCATCGGCACGCCGTATTGCGTCACCGTCGACCACGACACGCTGAACGACGGTTGCGTCACCCTGCGTTTCCGCGACACGATGAAGCAGGAGCGCGTCGCCATCAGCGAGCTGAACGCCATCATTGAGGACAAGGTGAGCATCGTTTCACTCCTGAAGAAACTGTAGGGCCTCCCCAAGCCCCTCCCGAGGAGGGGATGTTTAGTCAGATAAAGCATATAATTTATTAATAATGTATGGGAAATAAGACATCCATTCGTATAACCAGACATCCCTCCCTCTGGGAGGTCTTGGGTGGGCTTTTACTCTTTTTACTCTTTGCCGTCTCCTGTAGTGAGACGGACGACGAGACCGTCAATAGCGAGTTTGCCGACTGGCAGACGCGCAACGACATCTTTTTCCTCACCCTTGAGGACTCGCTGCACAGCAACTCGGCACTCTGGTCGAAGTGGAAGAGCTACACCAAGAATGCCCGGACAATAGGGGCTAATACCGACTACGTCTATGCGAAGCTGGTGCAGAAGGGCGACGGTGGCAGCAGTCCGCTATATACGGATACCGTCCGCATAGCCTATCGTGGACGGCTCATACCTTCGGCCAGCTATCCGCAGGGCTATGTCTTCGACCAGACCTATGTCGGCAACTATGACCTCCGTACCACCGATGTCTACGATGCCGCCATCAGCGCCTTTACCGACGGTTTTGCCACCGCCCTGCAGCACATGCACCGTGGCGACCGCTACCTCGTCTATGTGCCCTATGCCTTAGGCTATGGGACAACGGAAACGTCAAGCGGAAAGATTCCGGGCTGTTCCGTGCTCGTCTTCGACATCGTGCTCATCGACTACGTCACCAACACCAAGTCTCTGGTTCCGTGGTCGTCGCGCCAACTGTAGAATCCTTTTTTAAGAAACAAGCCTATGCAGAAGTATGCTGACTATATCAAGCGTATCGAGATTGACTCCCTCTGGAGCGGCAAGAAACATATCGTCTGGGAACTGAACCGGCAGGTGAACATCCTCAGCGGCAGCAACGGACAGGGCAAGAGTACCATCCTGAACAAGGTGGTGAAGAGCCTGTCGGTAGGCGGCGAGTTTCCGTCGCATCTGCTGAAAGGCGTCCATCTCGACGTCATCCCCGAGGATGCCAAGTGGATACGCTTCGACGTCATACGCACCCTCGACTCGCCGGTGCTTGATTTGGATACGATGGCTCATGTCGACACCCGCATCCTGTCGGCTCTCGACTTCCAGCTCTACCATCTGCAGCGTAAGTATCTCGACTATCAGGTGAACATCGGCAACCGCATCATTGCCGAACTGCAGCAGGGCAACGCCGAGGCCGCCCAGCAGCTGTCGCTGCGCAAGAAGCGCTTTCAGGACATTGTCGACGACCTCTTCTCGGAGACCGGCAAGAAGATTGTGCGCACCGAGAACGAAATCCGTTTCACGCAGATTGGCGAGATGCTCGTGCCCTACCAGCTCAGTAGCGGCGAAAAGCAGATGCTGGCCATCCTGCTCACCGTCCTCGTCGAGGACGACCAGCCTCACGTCCTCTTTATGGACGAACCCGAGGTGAGCCTACATATAGAATGGCAGAAACGCCTCATTGACCTCTGTTTAGAACTGAACCCCAACGTCCAGATTATCCTTACCACCCATTCACCCGCTGTCATCATGAACGGCTGGACGGATGCTGTCACTGAAGTTTCGGATATCACGGTATGAGTAGCCGTCTGAAGGACAATATCAACAGCCGCTACTTCGAGGCTGCCAACGCCCTGAAGTCGAAGCGTGCCCGGCGTCGCATCGTTGCCTACGTCGAGGCATACGATGATATCTACTTCTGGCGTACCGTTCTCAGTCCTTTTGAAGACGACACGCGCTATTTCGAGGTGATGCTGCCGTCGAAGGTCAATCTCACACGAGGCAAGAAGTCGGTACTGATGAATTTCCTGGAGGAGAAAGGCGACACCGAAGATCCGCTGGGACGCGATATGATAGCCTGCGTCGATGCCGACTACGACTACCTGAAGCAGGGCGTCACCGAGCAGTCGAAGAAGATTATTGAGAGTCCCTACGTCTTCCACACCTACGTCTACGCCATCGAGAACTACCAGTGCTATGCCCCCTCGCTGCACGACGTCTGCGTCAGTGTCACCCTCAACGACCACCGCATCTTCGACTTCAGCGACTATTTCCGTGAGTTCAGCGAGGCCGTCTTTCCCCTCTTCGTCTGGAATATCATGCTTTACCGTAACGGCAATTACGGCCGTTTCTCCATTACCGACTTTAACCGCATTGCCGACCCCGGCGGTTTCAGTGTACAGCACCCCGAGGCGTCGTTACAGAACGTGCGGCGCAAGGTCAATAGCAAGGTGCGCGACCTGCAGCGTCAGTTTCCCGATGCCAAGGACGAGTACCTCGCCACCAAAGAAGATGTCAAGCGACTCGGCGTCACCCCTCAGACCACCTACCTTTATGTTCAGGGCCATCATCTCTTCGACACCGTCGTTGCGCCTATCCTTAACAAGGTCTGTAACCTCCTGCGTCAGGAGCGTCAGAACGAGATTTACCATGCCCAGGCCCATAAGACGCAGAAGCGCAATGAGATGTCGTGCTACGAAAACTCGTTGCAGGATGTGAAGGTGATGCTCAAGAAGAATACCGGCTATCTGCAGTCGGAGCCTTTCCGCCGTCTGCAGGATGACATCCGCCGCTATCTCGGATAAGCTATAGCATAGATATTACTTAATTGAACTTTCCCACCCCTTTTTCTTTTTTACCCCTTTTCTTTTCAACCACTAATTACACTAATTGAACGAATTATAACTAATTTCGCGAATTTTCGCTGCAAGTGCCGATAGTCTGCGCGTAGCAAATTAGTGTAATCTTTGTCGTCTGTCGGCTCAAAATCTTTTAAATCTTCAAATCTTTGTTCATTACAAAAAGAATGGCCGTAATTTGTATCGGAAAACAATGAGAAAGAATTAGAATAATCTGTTCCAACAATTAGAAATAATCTGTCTCGACAAATTAGAAATAATAAGCCCTGTCAGGGCATTTGTTGGGAAACGAATTGCCGTAATAATCATAATTTTGGCCGTAATTTCCATAATAATAATTACGGAGCACTGCGCGTAGCAAATTAGTGTAATCTTTGTCGCTCGTCGGCTCAAAATCTTTTAAATCTTCAAATCTTTGTTCATTATATTCATTATTAAATTCGTGAAATTCGTGAAATTCGTAGTTCAATATGCACATACAAAATCTTTTAAATCTTCAAATCTTTGTTCATTATTAAATTAGTGTAATTAGTGAAATTAGTGGTTCTTAAAAGGTTTTAGGGGTGGGAAACTTGAGTTACTTAACGCTGACCACGATGTAGTTGTCAATCGTGCGGCGGTCCTTGCTGATGTTCAGCCCGACGGCCCATACGGGGCGCGGGTCCTGGGCAAAATGGGCGGCGTAGTCTTTCCTGACGATCTGCTCTGTGGCCTCCTCGGCACTTCCGCCAAACTTGAACTCCAGGATGTAAATGGCGTCGGCCAGCTTCAGGGCTATGTCAAAGCGCCCGTCGCTGGTCTGCCCCTCTGCCTCCACGTCGGCACCGATGCCTGCCATGAGCGAGTAGAACAGTGCCTGATAGAACTGCTCGTTCTGGTTCTTGTCCGTAATAGAATAAGGTATGCCCGCATACCAGCGGCGTACCGACTCCAGGAACTGCTCGAAGGTGGTCTTCTTCAGGCGCAAGTCCCATAAAGCTGTTGTCATCTGGTTGCTGCTGCCGTAATACTCCGGGCAGTAATACTTGTAGAGCGAATCGGCAAAGCCCTCGTACACCTCGGCATTGGGGAAGCCCAGCCTGTAGCGCCTTGTCATAGGGTTATAGCCCTTGATGGTCAGGTAGCCGCTCTGGAAGAGCACGGGGATGGGATCCTCTATGCGCTCTGTGGGCGCGTCGAACTGCTTCAGGTCGGCCTCATAGCCCTCCAGTTCGGGCATGACGAGCTGGCGCACGCGCAGCAGGTTGATGAGCGACGAGGGTGTGCCCGTCGAGAACCAGTAGTTCTCTATCCAGCCTTTCTCGAAGGCATAGATGAGGCTCCAGGGATTGTACACGTCGGTCAGCTTGTAAGAGAAGTGGTAGCCGTCGTACATCCGCTTCAGCTCGGTCAGCGTCTCGTCGTAGGTCGTAGGCTTTACGTCGCTGATGGCCTCGGCCAGCCACTCGATGTCGGGCTTCAGCTGCGTCACCAGCTCGTCTGCCGTGATGCCGCAGACGCCCTCATACTCCGGGTCGAAGGTCAGCACGTTCAGGTTGTTCAGCTCGCTGAAGACAGACAGCTGCGAGAACTTCGAGATGCCCGTCAGGAACACGAACCGCAACAGGTCCTCCATCGCCTTCAGCGGCGAGAACAGACTGCGTATGCGCTCGCGGATATAGTCCTGCAGGTCGCGATTGGTAATGCTGTCGAGCATCGGCGCGTCGTACTCGTCGATGAGCACCACCACCTGGCGGCCCGTCCGCTCGTAGCAGGTCTTGATGAGGTTGGTCAGCCGTGCGTCGTAGTTGTGCGCATCCTGGACTTCCATGCCCCATTTGTCCTCTGCCAGCCGCAGGATGGCGTCGATGGTGCCGTGTACCCGTTCCTTCTCGTAGTACTTGCCCAGCGACAGGTTGAGCCGGATGACGGGATACTCCGTCCACTCCGTCTCCAGCTGCTCTATGGCCAGTCCGCGGAACAGCTCCTTGCGCCCCTGGAAGTAAGCCTCAAGGGTGCTCACCAGGAGCGACTTGCCGAAACGTCGCGGACGGCTCAGGAAGAAGCTCTTGCCCTTCGACTGAGCCATCTTATACACATACGCCGTCTTGTCCACATAGACGCATTCGCGCTTTATCATTTCGGGGAAGGACTGAAGCCCCACGCCGTACCCTCTCTTCTCTGCCATAGCCGATTCTCCTTTTGCGTGCAAAGATAAACAAAATTTCTGAGTTTCCCACGTCTGTTTGATAAAATCTTTCATCTTTCCACATTTTGACAGAAGAAGCAGTGCGCAGCAGGGGCGGTTCTGCTACGTACACAAACATAGGTGACACCTCTTACACCTGGCACTTAACTACCTGAAAATCAAGAGCTGTTTCAAGTAGCCAAGTCGCACCAATCGTCGCACCAAAGGTGACACCTGGCAATAGTGCCCGACCGTGAAACATTGACGAGAGGCCGTAAGATTTTTCTGTGAGGCCGTGAAATTTTTGCGAGAGGCCGCGAAATTTTCAGCTTTGTCGTGAAACATTTTGGGAGTGGTTGGTGCTACCATTGGTGTGACCATTGGTGTGACCATTGGTGTGGGTAATCTCTTCGCTAACCTGTTGATAATCAGGCTTGGTGTAAGAGGTGTCACCAAACTGCTGTCTTGTATGTAAGGGAAAGCTCATCCAGCCCCTACTGACCTTCAGACGTATGTTTCCAGGAATTTTATCGTTCCTTCTATCTTGATGGCTTTCGTGGTAGCAGGTATGAGCACCGACTCGCCTTCGCGGAATGCGATGGTGTGACCCTGGTTGTCGGTGAGTTCGCACGAGCCTTCCAGACCGACGAAGATGACGAAGGCGTCGAGACCGCTGTAGTCGATGGTCATCGGGTCGTTCAGGTCGTAGACGGCCGTGGTGAGGGCCGTCGTCGGCTCGTTCGTGGCTGTCAGTACGCTGACTTCGGCAATGACGAGACCGCTGCCGATGACGGGGCGGTGGACATAGCAGAAGACGCCCTGCCCGGGCGTGAAAGCCTGCGCGTTGAGGCTGTGTGTCACCTTGACGTGCAGGGGAAAGCGGGCACCGAAGCGGCGATAGCTGTCATGCCCCAGAAAGGCAGCCTTCTGGCTGTGTACGAGCAGTGACAGCTGCTGTCGGCTGAGGTCGTTGAGTTTGTAGATCATCGTTTAGTTCTCCTTCCAGAAAGCGCGGGTGAATAGCACGAGGACGGTCATGATTTCCAGTCGGCCCATGAGCATCAGCAGGCAGAGGAGCCACTTCGTGGCCGTGGGCAGCACCGACCATGACAGTTCGGGACCTACGCCGTTGGTGAGCGACGGTCCGACGTTGCTGACGCAGCTCAGTGCGATGACGGCAGCATTGGTGTTGTCGACGCCGGAAAAGATCATGGCCGTAGCCGTGAAAAGTACCATAAGGATGGTCAGTACGAAGAAAGCGAAGACAGAGAGAAGCTTTGACGGGGCGACACTCTGGCCGTTGATACGTACCGGCAGTACGGCGTTAGGGTGCAGAATCTGCCGGAAGTTATTGCGCACCACCTGTAGCAGCATGACGCCACGGATGCACTTGAAGCCGCCGCTGGTGCTGCCGGCGCAGGCGCCGAGATACATGACGAGTCCGAGGATGACCCACGTCAGGTGTGGCCATTGGCCGAGGTCGTCGCCGAGGAACGCACCGGTGGTGGTGATGAACGACACGGTGTGGAAGAGGGCTGAGCGGAAGGCGTGTTCCAGCGTGTAGCCCAGATGAGTCAGCAACAGATACATGATGCTGCAGGTGGAGCCGGCGACAACGGCAATATAAAGTCTGAACTCAGAACTCTTGAGCAGTGCCCCGACGCGCAACTTGAACAGGCTCATATATAATAAGGTGAAGTTGATGCCAGAGAGAAACTGGAAGAGAATACTGATATAGTCGATGGTGGGCGACTGGAAATGGGCGGTACTGTCGTTGTGGATGGCGAATCCTCCGGTGGCGGTCGTCGTCATCGAGTAGTTGGTGGCTTCAAACCAGTTCATGCCTGACGCCCAGTAGGAGAACCCACAGGCAATGGTGAGCAGCAGGTAGATGGTCCATATCCACTTGGCGGTGGTGGTGAGTCGCGGGTGCATCTTCGCCTTGATAGGCCCGGTGGCCTCGGCAGCAAACACCTTGACGCTACCGCCGACGAGCGACGGCAGGATGGCGATGGTGAAGAAGACGATACCCAGTCCGCCTATCCACTGCATCAGCGAGCGCCAGAAGAGGATGGCGTGTGGCAGCCGTTCCACGTCGTCGATGATGCTGGCGCCTGTAGTTGTGAACCCCGACATCGTCTCGAAGTAGGCGTCGGTGAAGTTCAGGATGCTGCCGTGGATGAGGAAGGGAAACATGCCGAAGAACGAGAAGATGACCCAGGCGGCTGTGACGACCACGTAGGCATCGCGGCGACTGAGGGCGTTCTCGGCATCGCGGCCGAAGTAGAGTGACAGGAATCCGCAACCGAAGGTCAGCAGCATCGACACGAGGAAGGCCAGCACGTCGTCCTCATGGTGGACGAGTCCGATGACCAGGCACCACCCCATGAAGAACGCTTCCAGGAAGAGCAGCGAGCCGATAATCTTGTAGATGATGCGGAAGTTTACCATAGCAGGCCTTTCTTGAAGAACTTCTCGATGTTGTTCAGCTTCTGTTCGTGACAGAATACCATGACGGAGTCGCCGGGGAGTATCTGTGAGTTTCCGTTGACGAGCATACCCACGCCGTTGCGGACCAAACCGCCGATGGTCACGCCGAAGGGCAGTCCTAAGTCCTTGACGACATTTCGCGTCACCCGCGACCCCTCGGCAGCCACGAACTCGGCCACCTCGCTGTCGACGAGCATCAGCGAGCGCAGGTTGCTGACGTCGGCGTCGAGCATCATCTGGTAGATATGGCTGGCGGCGACGGTCTTCTTGTTGATGATGGTGCCGATGTCGAGACTCTCGGCCATCGATACGTAGTCGAGGTTCTCCACCATGGCCACCGTCTTGCGCACGCCCAGTTTCTTGGCCGTCAGACAGGCCAGGATGTTGGTCTCGGCGTTGCCCGTCAGAGCCACGAATGCCTGTGTGGTCTTGATGCCCTCCTCTTCGAGCAGTCCCAGGTCGCGGCCGTCGCCGTGGATGACCATCGTGTCGTCATTGGTGAGCAGCTGGTTCAGCTTGTCGCAGCGCATGGCGTCGTTCTCGATGATCTTCACGTTCATATAGTCGGGCGTGGTAAGTGCAGCACGGACAGCCGTCTTGCCGCCGCCCATGATGATGACGTTCTTGACGTCGGTATAGTGTTCCTTGCCTACAATCTTGCGGATATAGGGGATGTACTCCTTTGTGGTCATGAAGTACGTCAGGTCGTTCAGTTTCAGGGTGTCCAGACCGCTGGGGATGATGGTCTCGTCCTGCCGCTTGATGGCTACAACGTGATAGGGGTCGTTGGGACCGCAGAGGTTTTTCAGCGGTTGGTTCAGAATCTCGCAGCCCTCGCGCAGCTTGATGCCGAGGAGCACCAGTGCCCCGTCGTGGACGTCCCACCGCTGGCGCACCCACGAGAGTTTCAGGCCGTTGATGATGTCATGGGCTGCCAGAACCTCGGGATAGACCATCGAACTGATACCCAACTGCTTGAAGAACTGCTGGTTCTGAGCCGACAGGTATTCGTAGTTGTCGATGCGTGCCACCGTCTTCTTGGCACCCAAGGTGTGGGCGATGATGCAGGCCGTGATGTTGGTGCTCTCCTCGGTGGTGACACCCACGAAGAGGTCGGCACTGCCGGCGCCAGCCTCCTTCAGGGCGCTGATGCTGGTAGGCGAGGCGTTGAGAGTCATGACGTCATACTCCCTCAATCCTTCGAGGCGGTTCTCGTCGTCGTCTATCAGTACGCAGTTCTGACGTTCGCGCGACAGTAGTTTCGACAGGTGGGTGCCTACGGCTCCCGCCCCGGCAATGACGATTTTCATATCAGAATGGCTTTTTTGATACTTTCTACATCGATGCCGACAATCCTTTGCAGTTCGCTGACAGTGCCATGCTCAACGAAGTGGTCGTCAGGCAGTCCTAAACGGGTAATATGTACCTGATAGCCGTGGTCGTTCATCCACTCTAAGACGGCAGACCCCAGTCCACCGTTCTTCACGCCGTTCTCGACGGTGACGATACGCTGGAAGTGCTGGCCTACCTCATGCAGGATGTCCTCGTCGAGCGGTTTCAGGAAGCGCATGTCGTACATGGCCGCCCCGGTAGCCTCAGCCGCCTGCAGCGCCTCGTTTCCGATGGCACCGATGCTCAGCACCGCCACGTCGTTGCCGTCATGCAGCTTGCGGCCTGTGCCCACCTTCACCTCTTCCAACGGGCAGCGCCAGTCTTTCAGTACGCCACCGCCACGGGGATAGCGTATGACGAAGGGACCTTTGTCGGGCAACTGAGCCGTGTACATCATTCGGCGCAGCTCGTGCTCGTCCATAGGAGCCGAGATGGTGAGGTTGGGAATGGGGCGCAGGGCTGCCAGGTCGAAGGCGCCGTGGTGTGTCGGGCCGTCTTCGCCGACGATGCCAGCGCGGTCGAAGCAGAAGACGACGTGCAGTCCGAGGAGTGCCACGTCGTGGATGATATGGTCGTAGGCCCGCTGGGCGAAGGCCGAGTAGATGTTGCAGAAGGGGATGAGGCCGTCCTTGGCCATACCGCCCGAGAAGGTGACGGCGTGCCCCTCAGCGATACCCACGTCAAATGTCCTGTCGGGCATGGCCTTCATCATGATATTCATGGAGCAGCCCGTAGGCATGGCCGGCGTGACCCCTACGATGAGCGGGTTCTGTTCGGCCAGTTCCAGCAGGGTGTAGCCGAAGACGTCCTGGAACTTCTGCGGTTGCGAGGGGTCGTTGTCGACGAGTCGCTCACCGGTGTCGGGATTGAACTTGCCGGGAGCGTGCCATGTCGTGACATCGCGCTCGGCCGGTGCATAGCCGTGACCCTTCTGCGTGTGCAGGTGCAGCAGCTTCGGCCCCTTCATGTTCTTCATCTGGCGCAGGATGCGTACCAGTTCCTTCACGTTGTGGCCGTCGAATGGTCCGAAGTAGCGAATGTTCATGCCTTCGAAGACATTCTGCTGGTGCGAGATGGCACTCTTCAGCGCGTTCGACAGGCGGATGAGTCCCTTGCGGCGGTCGTCTTCCAGCATCCCGCATCCTTGGAGCCAGCGAGCAGCCTTGAAGCGCATGGCGTTATAGGTCTCGTTGGTGCTCAGTCCTAACAGGTATTGCTTCATGCCGCCCACGGAGCGGTCTATCGACATGTTGTTGTCGTTCAGGATGATAAGCAGGTCGTTGGGCGACGACGATACATTGTTAAGTCCCTCAAAGGCCAGACCGCCCGACATGGCTCCGTCACCAATGACGGCCACGACCTTGCGGTCGTTGCCGGTAGTCTTCGCGGCAACGGCCATGCCGAGGGCGGCCGAGATGCTGTTGGAAGCGTGGCCGCAGGCAAACGTGTCGTAGTCGCTCTCCAGGGGCGAGGGGAACGGACGTATGCCGCCCAGCTTGCGGTTCGTCGAGAACTGCTCGCGGCGCCCTGTCAGTATCTTGTGGCCGTAAGCCTGGTGGCCTACGTCCCAGACGATGCGGTCGTCAGGCGTGTCGTAGACATAGTGCAAAGCCACCGTCAGTTCTACCACGCCGAGGCTCGATGCCAGATGTCCGGGGTTCACCGACAATTCCTTGACGATGTCCTGGCGCAACTCCTTGCAGACCTCAGGCAGCTGGTCTATCGCCAACTGTCTGAGGTCAGCCGGATAGTCGATGCTATTCAATAGCCCTAATTTCTGTTCTTCCATTTGGGTGCAAAGGTACAAAATAATTCATAATTATTCATTCTTTTATAAAATATTTTATGGCTTTGCTAATAAATAATGTGAAGGAGACAATTTCTCCGTCGCGTTGATGATGGTGTGAACAATGCTTAAAAGTTGCCATCGTGCAAAAACAAAATGGCTCCTTTTCCTTCTGTTATTTCCCAATACACTTTGCCATCTTGTTTTTTCTTTGTAATTTTGCAGTCTGAAACGAAACAGAGCAGACAATGAAATACGGTATAATAGGAACGGGAGCCATCGGTGGCTTCTATGGCGGGAAACTGGCGAAGGCAGGGCAGGAGGTGCATTTCCTGCTGCATAAGGACTATGAGTATGTCAAGCAGAACGGTCTGCAGGTGGACTCCTGCGACGGGTCGTTCCATTTGGACGGTGTGAACGCCTATAACGACACGACGGCGATGCCCCCATGCGACGTGGTGCTGGTATGCCTGAAGTCAATCAACAACGGTATGCTGAAGACCTTGCTGCCGCCGCTGCTGCACCAGCGGACGCTTGTGGTGCTGATTCAGAACGGCATCGGCGTGGAGGAGGACGTGCAGCGCGATTTCCCCGGCGTACAGTTGGCCGCCGGCCTGGCTTTCATCTGTTCGGCGAAGACAGAGCCGGGACGCGTGAACCACCAATGCTACGGCAGTATCAACCTGGCTAACTACTCGTGCCGCGATGAGGCACTGATGGCGGCCGTAGTGGCAGAGTTCCGCGAGGCAGGTATCGAGACGGGCTTCGTTGAATACCATGAAGCCCGCTGGAAGAAAGCGGTGTGGAACATGCCTTTCAACGGAATGACCGTAGCCCTGCATGCCCAGACCGACGAGCTGCTGAAGCACCCGGAGACGCGTCAGCTCATTCGCGACCAGATGATGGAGGTTGTCGGGGCGTCGAGAGCACTGGGTGTCAACGGGGTCGACGAGGCTTTCGTGGAGAAGATGATTCGCATGACCGACGAGATGACGCCTTACTCGCCGTCGATGCGCCTCGACTACGACTTCCACCGTCCGATGGAGATTCATTACCTCTATACCCGTCCCATAGAGATAGCCCGCGAGGCCGGCTACAGGATGCCAAAATTGGAAATGTTGGAAGCAGAACTAAAATTCTTAGAGAAAAACTTGTAAATTACATAAAAACTTCATATATTTGCAGGCACTAACCTGAAATAAATGAAGTTTATTACCTTACCTGATCAAACGGAACGTCGCCTGTCATTCTATTTGGCGATGGAGGAGTATGTGGCTCGTCACTTCAACGAGCCAGACGCCTTCTTCCTGTGGCAGGTAGCCCCCAGCGTCATCTTCGGCCGCAATCAGGTGGCAGCCAACGAGGTAAACCTTGACTACTGCCGCGAACACGGCACCAGCGTCTACCGA